>MTEW01001509.1_pt1 | contig 20246 bp, 23 predicted proteins | sample 1042681 | NCBI WGS metagenome assembly MTEW01 (sample SAMN06185811, study PRJNA358809) | soil metagenome | isolation source: soil biostimulated with citrate as carbon source | place: India | collected 2015-05-23
CGCCGCTTGCCGAAGCCACAACGTCTGCGTCCAACCCATACAGCGGATTTGCCGACACACGAATCCCTGCGCCGCAATCCGTATCCGGACGACGGATACGTGCCGTCACCGTTACGAGTTTGTTGGCATTGAACGCAAACGTCAAGATCGGCACCGCCAGGGGAGCTACCGCTGTATATGCGGTAATGCCCAGCATCATCTTCCAGCTCATCGACGACCCCGTATCCGTCACCGCAGTGTCGGACTGGAACGACGAATCGCTACCGATGTACGTGGCGTGCTTGGTGATGTCACCATTGATGTTGCTCAGCCGCAATTCCGACAGCGGCATGTTGGAAGTGTTGTAGGGCGTCGCCGACAGGAACTGACCGTTGTCAATTTCCACCCGGCAATTACCGCCCATCTGCACATCAGCCTGGTTGTTGCGGTCGAACTTCGTTCCCTTGAGTACGTAGTGACCAATCTGAGCGTTCAGTCCAGCAATGCCGAAATTGTCGATACGCTTGATGTCATACTTCGGCAAGAAACGCTCCGCGCAGTTCCAGCGCATTCCTGCCAGCCCGTTGTTGCTTCCGCCGGTCAAGCGCTTAGCGCTCACTCGGAAGTCAGGCGGTCCGTTGGTCGAATCCGCGCAAATCTGAGTTTGCGGATTAGTGACATAACCCAGGTTGTATTCCAGCGGACCTTTATGGCTAGTCACTGCCGGCACCAGACCAAAGCACCCCACGACGTGCGGGAAGTTCACTCGCGTACCATTGGGGTTGCTGAAGAGGATCGTATCGACGAACGCCACCGGACAGAGCCTGCTGTACTCGATGTAGTTGCGCAAGTTCTGATCGATCAACGCACCGAAGCTTCCACCCAGGCCGCTGATAAACGTATCGCCCGTCTGTGTCGACATGTCCACACGGTTCCATCCGCCGGAGATCTTCACATAGTTGGCAGCAGTCCCGCTGCCGGAGGGCAAGGAGCGTTCCGCCGACGACCACGGAGTCAGGCAGGGAATCCGTGCGTAAGTGGGAACATTCTCCGTCACGCCGTTATAAGGACGACCTTCCAAGCCGGCGGTGAACGCGTAGTTGCCCAGCTGGACCTGCGTGGCCGTGATATACCGAATCGGATACCACTCCGGCTCCTGTGCAGTGTTCTTACCGATAATGCTGGCAAGCGAAAGATGCAGCGGATCATCATAACTCTTAGACGCGATCAGGTTATTGATTCGGATATACCCCGTACCCGGATCAGCCGGGCAGTACAGAGAAATCGAGTTGATGTTGCTGGGCAACGGAGCGCCGTTATCAAATTGGAGCGGGAAGAACGTTGTCGTGGTAAAGCTGACAAACGTGCCAAGCTGCCGCATGGTAACAGGGATCGTTACTACCGGAACGTCGCCCAGCGTATCCGAGCACAGACGCAGCTGCCAGAAACCGCTAGCTGCTGCTGTCGCCATCATTACCTGCGCCGAGATAACTTGGAACGCAGAGAGATCAAGCGGAGCCGCCAGCGTCTTGTAAGCGGCTTTGCCTGTGGTGAATGCCGAGCCCGGCGTTACTTGCAAGCTGGCAGGCGGCAGGCGGTATTGCGTGGCGGCCGAAAGCGTGATGTTGGACGACGCTACCCAACCGCCGGTCGAGGTGATGTCGTCAATGGGCTGCACAAGCCCGGCCGGGATCGCAATCGCGTTGGAGTTATCCGTCCACTGGCAATTCCCCAACAGACCCGGGTCGCGCGACGCCATGATCTTGATCGTATCGCCCGCCGTGTGTCCGGTCAACCCAGCAATGCTTTTCCGACGCAATGCGAAAGTCGTGCCGTTGTTAGCGTCGTTCCCACCATCAGGATCGATGTAAAACTCAGCCATGATTTCTCCTTATTAGCGGTGAGACATCAGAGTCACCGAGATATCGGCCAACGTGGCGTCTGCCGAATTGGCATTCACCAAGTACAGCGTGTCTGCCGGGGTGAGCGTGACTTCTGCCGCGAATGTGAACGTCCCCACCTTGCTTCCTGCAGCAAAGGTAATGGAGCCGATCGTGGTAGCGGTATCCAGATCCGTCCCGCGCTTGAGCAACAGCGTCGTAGATGCCGTTGCAGCAAATTCTGCCGTAGCGCGTGAGCCGACCAGATCTTGCGGCAGCGAAGCATTGCGCACGATGTTGATACGCGCCATCAAGCCACCGTTGAGCGGCACGCCTTTGTAGTACATCGGCATGTCATAGGGCAGGCCCTCGCCCATGTCCATGACGATCTTGGCCAGGTTGGGGAGCTGCTGACCGCCAGACAGCGTGACGAGCGCTGGAGTCGGGTTGTTGACGAACGAGTTGATGAGCGCAAGGTCGGCTTCGAATTGCGCTTCGAGGGTATTGATCGGAGTGGGCATGTTTATCCTTTAAGCAAAGTAGCCAGCCATCGTGGTGTGCAGGTGATCGTGAACTGCTTGACCATCACCCAGCAACAGTGACACCGTAATCGAGCCCTTCCAGTTGACGGCCGTCGACTTAGCCGTGAGGGTGACCTCAAATACCCCGCCACCACTCATATCCGGAATCGTCACTGGTTCCAGGTCATTCACAGACAGATTGACATCGTAGTCAGCCACGAACTTATCCACGATCATCTGCAGTGTGAACGACGTATCGGACAGGAACCAGACATCCGTACCAATCGACGACAGGTTCAGGCGCGGAACACAGCTAAACGTCGTCCCATTGACGTCACCGGGCGTGAACCGCAGCGTCGTGTCATCCACAGCAGGGATGATAAAGTTTTTGTCCTGCGCGCCGCTACCGAGATAGACGTGTGCTGCAGAGCCCGTACCGTCGTAGAACTGCCAGTTGGAGCCCGTGTAAAACGAACTGGCTTGTGCCGGGACAGGGGCGAGTGTATACAACGTAAACGTCCCGTCCATGAAGAACTCCAACTCCCAGACGATCGTCGGATTATTCACCGAACCACCGCTGCTATTGACGTGCCCTTCGTAACGGATCTTGTACGTGTACTGTGCCGTCAAACCTGCATACAGTCTCTGAAGACTCCGATCCCTCGCGCCAATCAGGATAACTGGCTTGGTCCAGTGAGCAGGATCAGCTTGCGTAGCTTGCTGGTAGGTCGTGTCCGGCGTCATGGACAGGAACGAATTGGAGCTTACCCCCATCGCCGTTTCTTCCTTCAAGTTCTTGCCATACAGCATGAAATCGAAGGGGAACTCAGGCAAGTCGTGGAAGTTGTCGTCAAAGTTAGCTTCGACTATCAATCCATACGCAGGCCCCACCGGGACGTCGTCCCAGATTAACGGCATCGTGTCCGTACCTACATACACCCAGGACTCGGCCTTCGCTGAAATATCCACCGACGGTGCGAACGCGGCCGGCAGTGGAATGTCTTCTACTTCTGTGGCGATCAATCCCCACCCTTCAATGATCGCGTCTCGAATCTGTACTGCGGTCGAGCTGCGCGTCACGTGAATATTCTTGGCAGGCCCCATCGAACTGCCCTTCATCGGCAGTCGAGTGTAGTACAGATCTTTGCTGCCCTGAACGTTCTGCTCTGGAACCCCGGTGGCAGTGATCTTGGTATTGTGTCCACTGGGGCCGGCGTGAGCTACCATCCCTCCCAGCGTGATAGGACCGCCTTCACCCAACGTGGTGCCATTTCCTGCATTCACCAAGGCAAAGAGATTCTGCAGTGGTGTTTTGGTTTTGTCGATTGAAACAGACATGCTTGTTCCTTAAGGCTGGCTAAGTGAGCGAACCCACTTAGCCTTTTCCTAACAGAGATACAGTCGGTTCAGGGACACATTGTCCGGCGTAGTGGTTTCGTTCAACGTGTAGGTGTTGTTACCATCCGAGAGAACATTCAACGGGAAAGGCATATCGCCATCCCCCACCACTGTACGCGTGTACTGCAGCGTGTAGGCGTCATACGCCCAGACCTCGCCCGTGAAAGACGTATCGCCGGGCTTTTGGTACTCGACCCGCACAAACAGCTCCCGGGTAAGCCCGTGCCAGACGATCTGCGTGATCTGGAAGTTATTCACTGCACCGATATCGAACCCTGGCTTGGCCAAGTCAACGCTCAGTGCCACGTTGTAGTTCACCAGTGACAGTAGCGTAAGCTTATGCGTGGCACCGTCCTGCTCGAACACGGACATGTAGTAGGAGACCGCGGTATCTGTACCGTAGAACACAGTGCTCGGGTACCACCACTTGACCGTAGTGATGGTGGATGCTGCAAACGACCCAGGTGTGATAGACGTATCGCCCCATGTCCCGGGACCAGCACGCATCATCCGAATCCGATTGCTTCCGTCAGTGTCCGAGATCCAGAACATATCCTGCATGTTGTCGTAGTAGGCTGCCTGGATACCTTGCGCTAGCACCGTGAACGGATACGATTGCGTGATTGCTCCGGTGTCGGGATTGATGTTGATAAGCTGGTAGGTTCCATCCGACTTCCTACGGATCATTGCGACCGAACTGTGTTCTCGATAGCCGACATGCGAATACTTCTCCGTAGCACTCACGCTTCCACCAATGCTGGTGGTGAAAACGTTATTCGCAACATCAACCCGAATGACGGACGGCACGTTTGCAGTAAAACCTCCGCTGAGCTTACGAGTCAACCACAGCTCAAAGCCACGGACCAGCTCCGGGGGTGCGCGGTAGCCGTAGTTTGTTCCCGCATCAAGACCGGCGAACGCATTAATGTCAAGCGTTGCCACCACGTTACCAGTCGTAGTGTCAGCAGCAATGAGCGTCTTACCGTCGCCGTACCAAAGCTTATCCCGACTGAAGTCTGCGTAGTACAACTCGTACAGCGAACCATCGGGTGGCGTCCATTCCCGCGACCACAGCAGAAATGGCGGCTCTTCCAACCCGTCCATACGACGCACCGTGACTTTGTCGATGCGCAGCGATTGCGGTGTATCGCCATTGTCCCAAATCCAGTACGGCAACATGGTGTCGGCCGGCTTGCTGCCTTCCACCCGGCCTACCTCTACGTCATCCCAGAACAGGATGGTCGAAGTGAACCGAGTCTCCAAACGGATTTTGTGGGCGCCGGATGTCCATGTGCCGTTGGTATAAACTGTACTGCCAGGGAAACGCGAGCAACCGAAGTCGATCTGGCCATCGTTGTTGAAGTCGATATACCAGCCCGAGAAGTTGGAAGTGTCTGGGTCGAGGTTGCAGTAGAAATAGATGTCGGAGTTATTGGCGTCCGGTTCCACCCCGATGAAGATCTCCATCTCCACCACGTATTCGCCACCGACGAGGGTATTGTTGCGAGCCCGGAAAACAGTCTTGCCTGGCGCCGGGTCCAAATAACCACCCGACGTAGCACCGTCCTGGGCTTCAGCATTGGGACCACCGTTGAACCAAATCCCGCCCACGTTCGGCACACGGTTCAACAGCGAACCGTTCCCGTCAAACGTATCCATCAGGTAGACGTGATAGGGATCGGGCAGCCACTTCAGCGCCAAAGTCAGCACCCCCGCATACAGTAGCGAGTTGGCGATCGGCGTGAGTTCCACCGTCAGTGCCTGATACGGAATGCTGGCGATCGGAGCAAGCTCCGAGGGCACCAGGTTCAGTCCGTCCGCTACCTGCGTAAGGAAAGCCGCAGGCGTCGTCGCAGCGTCGATCGGCCAACGCACTGGCGGCATCGCAACGTTGTCATCCAGCCCGATGCGCGTGTAATAGAGGTCTTGCGTTCCCTCGTAGCTTTGGTTCTCGTCCCCCGTCACCGTGATCTTGGTGTTGTGGCCACTGGGTCCTGCATGAGCGACTGGCGCACTGAACTCCACCCCGACATTCTTAACCAGGGACGTGCCATTGGCTAAGTTAATCAGGTCGAGAAGATTCTGCAGCCCGTCCTTCGTTTTATCAATAAACATGATTCCTCCGAGAGGCTTATGGCTGCCTCATCTGGGTGAAGTAATTCGCCACGTTATCGTCGTCCTCGTAGAAGACAAAAGTGCGATTACCAGCTGTGTCGAGCGCATAATCCCACACCGCATCAGCACCGTTCATACCCGCCACCAGTCTCGACTGCGTGGCGTCCAGACGCTTGAATGCCCACAACTCGGCGCCAGTTGCAGTATAGATGGTCGTATAGACCTCATCCGTATCAGGCCGGTACTTCACAGCACCATTCGGTCCGATCGAGGACGAGCCAAGCGGGTTGTTGATTGGCAGGTCAGCAATCAAATTACCGGTGGCGGCATCGTAACGCCGCAAGTAAAGCTTACGATCGTTGTCGACATCTTGATCCACGAGGATCATTTCACGCCCACCAACCGTATTGCCCAGATACGCCATCACACCAACCGCGCTGTTCATGAAGGTGACTGTGGTGAGCAGCACTGGGTTGTTAGAACCGTCCAGCTGGTAGAGATTCGCCTTTGGCACAAAGCTCTGCTGATAGCCAAGCCAGATGATCTTGTTGACCGGGTCATACGTCATGCCGCCGCTGGCGATCGGGATGGAACCGAAGTCTGTCCGAGCGCCAGTAGTGATGTCAATTCGTGACAAGAAGTAAGACGTACCCACACCAGACTGAATGTAGGACTGGTAAGCCCACGCAAAGTCTGTCGCTCCATTGACAGTCAGACTGGCGTAGCTGCGACCATCCACACGTTCTTGACCACCCAGGAGTTCGTCCTTTACAATCATCAATCCCGTGTCGATCCGAACGATCGTGGGGCGTGAGATGTTGTAATAGCCTTCTTCAGCCACCCACAACACGCCATTGCCGTCTACACCGCGAATGGCGTAGCCCATATTCCCGCTTTCGCCAAAACGCGTTCCCAGATCCAGCTGGTACAGCTCAGTGCCCTCGATTGGATCAAAGGCATACACTTTCCTGGAATCGCAATACCAGAGCTTGCCGTTCACAAGCGAAAACGACGCGTCTTCCGTGTTAGACTGATACGGACCGATGGTCGTTACCCAGAGGTAGCTCGACTTCTGCACCTTCTCAAAGCCCGGCAGATCTGTCACATTCAACAGCGCCGGCACATTCACCAGTGGCAGCACAAAGCCCGGCAGATCATCATTGGCAAGCAGCTGGTCCACCGTCATCATGCCAGATGGCCACGACAGCGTGAACGGCGTGTCTCCCGTGTAGAGCAGCGAGTTGGCAATCGGACGCAACGTGATTGTGGTCATGTCTGCCACCACGTTTTCCACGATCACCACGTCACTGCCCACCAGCTTGAGCATGGCCACCAGGGCGGTAAAGATCTCTTCCTTGGTAGTCGCGCGATCAGGGACGACGTATTGCGTCGGCTCCGGGTAGACGTTATCCAGGAAGCCACGACGATTGTAGAACACGTCTACCGTTCCCTGGTAACCGCTGCTTTCTTCCGCAGTGATAGCGAGCTTGGTGTTGCGTGGCTCTGCCCCTGCATTGACTGCCGGCACACCAACACTGAACCCGGAAGCGGGCGTCAGGCTAGTGCCGTTTGCTTCGTTGATGAGCGCCCAAACATTATCCAGGGCGCTTTTAGTTTCATCAATTTGCATGACTACTCCTTAAAGGCTTAGCTTGTCACCTTATCGAAGCCATTCAGCAACGGTTGCGTGATGAGTTCGCTGATATGCGGCAACGGCCAGGTGATCGTAAACACCGTTCCCGTGTCGTAGAGATAGCTGTTCGGCTTCGGCTGCAGCGTGATTTGCGGCATACGGAACGTGAGCGGCTCGGCAAGCTCCACATCGCTCGCCACCAGGTTCAGCTGCGCAACCATTGACGCCAACAGGCTTTCGGACGTCGCATCATTGGCCACCGTGAAGCCATCCGGCGGATTCGCGACGTTGTCCTTCATGCCGCGCCGGTTGTAGTACACCGTGAGCTGGCCTTGGTAGCCACTGCCTTCGTTGGCAGACACCAACACCGACGTGTTGCGCGGCTGCGGACCACCGTACGGCTGCGGCACAGCCAGCGTGAAAGGCGAGCTGATCGAGAAGGTCGTACCGTTGGCGTCGTTGATCAGATCCCAGACGTTTGCCAACGCGCTTTTTGTTTCGTTAATACGCATGACTGCCTCCCTTAGACAGCATCAAAGCCATTGAGAAGATTCTGACCAAACAGATTGGAGATGTCCGGATACAGTTTGTTCAGAGTCAAAGTCACATCCGCGCCTGTGTAGAGCAGGCTATTGGTCTTCGGGCGCAGCTGGATGTTGGTCAGCGCCGGCGTATAGGTTTGGACGAAAACGACTTCGTCGCGATGCAGCCCCAAGCCCAACAGCACAGCATCGAAGAGTTCACTCTCCGTGGTGGTGTCGTAGATGTCGTACGTAGTCTTGGGTTCGGCTACGTTGACAAGCAGTCCTAAGCGCTTGTAATGCACCTCTGCACTGCCGGACAAGCCACCGGGGCGACCGGAGACTTGCAACTTGGTGTTCCGACCCTGCGCATCCGAGTAAGCACCGGGAATTCCCAGTACCAACTCGGCTGCACGATAGGTCGTATTGTTTTTGTCATTGATCAGCGCAATGACATTGTCGATTGCGCTTTTATTCACGTCAATTTTCACAATGCGACTCCCTCCTGAGACGGGAAAAATTCGATGTCTCTATACGATTCACCGAGTAAAAAAATACATTAGTAAGACGAAAAAATAAAACGGACATAAAGGCAGAGTGGACAGTAGTCCACTCTGCCTCCTATGCTTAGTAAACGCCCAACAAACGCTTCAGAACGCTGAAACCAGTAGCGAGCGGATAGCGGAACCCGGCTGCATTTCCATGGCCGCCGCCACCGTAACCATTGGCAAACTTCTCGGCACTGATACGCGATTCGTCACGTGAGCGCACATTGAAGAAGATGATGTCGTCCAGAATCCGGTAGCCGACCGAGATGTCGACTTCGAATTCTTTCAGAATCATGCTGCCGATCTGGGAATGCTGCACACCCATGCCGTTGTGGATAGCAACCTTGTAGACTTCGCCCTTGCCGCCGTGCTCCGGCCCGTGGTAATAGTTAAACACCCTGACGTTGCCTTCCCGACGGATGAAGCTCTCACGCATCTTCTGGTTAGCCTGGTCGAGCAGAGCACCTTGCTTGAGACAATTCTCCAGATAAATACCATCCATGCAGAGCTCGTGCCACTTCGCCCAGTTGTCGTTGACACTGTCGTGTCGCACCCAAGCTTCGAATGCCGCAGTGTCGCGATACTTCCACTGCCAGAGATCGAAATCATTGGCGAGCAGACAGGCAAGTGGTGCGTTCTTCTTCGGGAAGAAATATTCCCAAGCCAATAGTGCTCCTGACTTGGTCTTGTCAAAGAAGGCGTAAGGAGCGCCTTCCAGGTTTCGCTCGGCAGTCTTGTGATGATCCAGAACCTGAAGCTTGCCAGCCTTCAGATAGATCTTGTCGAGTGTTTCCCGATCGTACGAGAAGTCCAGGATGTAGACAGTGTCGTCCTTCGTGAGGACAGCGATGTTGAGCGGACACGGTTCCTGATATTGAACCGGGTAAAACTGAATCAGAGGCTTACCGTCGGCGGTAGCGATGTGATCCATTTCCTGGAACTTGCGCCAGGCGCAGTACGCGGCAAAACGGCCATCGGTATCGCAGTGATAGAGAACGTGGGTAGTCATGATGGAAAAGGGTTTAGTAACATACAAAAGCCAAGGCGGTATAAAACCGGCATAAAGGCAGGGCCGAAGCCCCGCCTCTATTACCAGGTGAACTGCTTGTTGGCGAGCTGAACTGCGAAGATGCCAGAGCTTTCAGCACCAACCGCATCGTCTTCGAAGTAACTGTCTTCCAGATCCTCACGCAAATCCTCCAGCGCTACCGAGGACGAACCCACCGTTCCCAACATCGCTTCCACTTGACTCTTACTCCAGGCCATGATATCCTGGGAGCGTGTCGAGATGTTGGGTTGCTTACCGGTGTCGAGATACACGTCGAAGATCTGCACCACTTCAGTCTGACCGAGACGATCTACCCGCGAGCAGGCCTGCTCGTATTCGTGATCCCGGAATGGGGCGTTCAAGAACACGACAGTGTTCGCCATGATCAGCGGCACAGCGGTCGATAGCGACTGCAGCGTGGCGATCAGCGGATTGCTGCGCACGTCCTTATCGAACTGCGCTACGATTTGCGGCAATTCGTTGTTGGTCTGGCCATATACCTTCAACGGGAAACCACCTGCATCGCGCAGCATAGCCGCGCACTGATCCACGACTTCCACGTAGCTCGTGAACACCACGGTCTTCTTCACCGAGTTCTCGATGATATCCACCAGGCTAGTCTCGAACTTCTCACCGGTCTGACGATCGGTGACGCGGTAGTCATTCGCCGCTTGCAACATGTCCAAGTTACACTGCATACGCTTCTTGCCGAGAATCCGGCCAAGCGCTTCGCCCTGTACCTTCAGCGCCACGTACTTGTAGACCGAGCGAGAATCCTTGAACTGTTCCTTCAGATCCTTCGGGAGCGCAGGGATAATCTTGGTCTTCTCGTACCAGTTGCAGAAGATCGGCTCCTGCTTGTGGACCATCGGATCATAGGACACGTGCAGCAGCTTGGCTGTACGGGTGTAGTCATTGAACTCCCGCACGTCTGCGGCAGTCTTCAACGTACGCTCGTAGTGACGCAAGCAGTTCTGGTACATGTTGATGTACGCCGTCATGTTGGAGCGATAGTAAGCCATCCGTTCCTTCACGAACTTACGCATCTCATTGCTGATCGCGTCCAGCGTGTACTCTTCGCCGTTCTTGATCGTCACGTCGACACGGAAGCGCTCGACCTTATTGCCAACGATCTGCGCCTTGTCGATTTTGAAGGTCATGTAACCCAGGCGGTGTGCCAGGATATCCAGACCCCGAGCCGACGACAGACCGAAGATGTTCTTGAAGCGTTCTTCGGCTTCCTGATCGAAGAGCGGGTCAATCGAGCGCAGGATAGGAATGACTTCCGAGCCCATGGCCTTGATCGGTGTACCCGACGACCACAGCGTGTCCTGGCAATCGACGACCTTCACGAGCTGCAAGAACAGCTCAGTACGCATCGACTTCAGTTCGTTCAGGTTGTGCGACTCGTCCAGGATGATGTTGACCTTCTTGCTCCGGAAGTACGGGTCTTTGAAGAACTCCAGGATCTTGTCAAGCTGCTCGTAGTGGGCGACGTAATAACGACAACCCTTTTGGAGCGGTTCACCCGACGTGGATTTCCAGTACGGCTGCTTCTCCTTGAACACCCATTCCAGGGTATCGGCCCAGACGCGATCCACAGCGTTCTTCGGTACGATACAGATGGTGATGTCCGTGTCCAGACATTCGGACAGAGCAATGCCAGTGATGGTCTTACCCGAGCCCGGGGCAGCACCGAGGATATAACCTTTCAGGAACCAACGCGAAACGTACTCGTTGTAGCGAGCCAGAAACTGATTCTGATGCGCGAGCAGATCCACGCTCAGACGAGTGAGCGCGTTCAGGTTCAGCCGCGGCTTGAAGGCCGTGTCGAAAGCACTCTTCAGCCAGGTATTGGTTTCCAATTGCTCCAGGACTTCCTTGACCGCGCCACGGTTGATTCGAGCGCGACGCTCACCCATCAGCCGTTTGCAGATATAGTAGAAGTCCGGTGCAAAGAACGGATGGATGTCCAGTTGCCGGCTTTTCACCTTACGGAAAAGGTTGTTCGAGATCTTCGATGTCTTCCACATCTTGTCGATCTCGTGCAGGAACGGCGGCATCTTCATGCCAAGGACGCGCACGGTTTTGGGGTCTTCCTGATTGACCTCAACGCCTGTGAAAAACGATACAAAATTATCCAGCATGATAGCGAGGGAGAGAAATAGGGCTCAAAGGATTCGGCCTCGCTACAGACAAAGAAAAAATAAGAACATAGAGGAGGAGGGCTTTCGCCCTCCTCCTTATTCCGTCACTGCTTAGCAGCTGAACAGATAGTTATTGCGCGGGAAACAGAGCCTTCATGAGCTTGATGAAGATCTTCTGACCCATGTTCTGGTTAGAAGCCTCCTTCATGAGGTTACCAGATGCCGCTCGCGCGACGCCGGCGTGGTATTTCTCCGCGTAAGCGTCGACGCGAACTTGCATTTCTTCTCGCGAGATTCCGCAGGCGGCCAAGGTGTTGTGAAACACCTGGTAGTAGACGGTAGGTTCGTTACCGTCCCTGTTCTGAAAGGAAGTCATCAACTCGCCAATGTTGGCGGCAGCGGCTTGGGACGCAGCGTCCACAACTTTCTGATTGACCATGAAATTCTCCTTTACTGCAGTTGAAAAGAGTGGGGCATCGCTACCCCACTGGATTTACCCGCTCGGGTAAATTAAGCCTTGGTCTTGCCGGTACGGGTGAGTGCGGCCAGCTGGGTGGTCAGCTCGTACCACTTGATGAACTTGCGCGCATCCGGGGTATCGCAGATGACGAGGTAGGCTTGCTTGGCCCACGACTTGTCGCTCGGGATCATCCGGCCTTCGTCCTTGTCCATCAGATACACGATGAACCGGTTGTGGCGCCAGCGCAGTTCCACGCGACCGACGTATTTGCGAGTGCCCCAGCTGATGTCGATCGTCTTGCCGTCTTCGCTGACGTCGACATTCACTTTACCCTTGATATTCTTGTTGTCCTTGAGAGACAGGAGAGCCTTGATGATGAAGTTCTTGCTACGTGTTGCCATAATTCTTGTTACCTCTTTAAAGTTTAGGATTGGTTTTACTACGACATAAGAGCGAGGGGGACGGTCCCCCTCGCTCTCGTTATTCAGGAATTAATCCTGAGATTCGGTACGACGACCTTCGCTGAGGTCGTGCTGACGATGGCGCTTGCTGACGTATTCCTGCAGACGACCGATCATTTCGACCTCGACGAGACGGAACGCTTTGGCCGATTGCGGATCGAGCTTCGAGCGCGGCGTCTTTTGCGTATAACGCTCACTCAGAAGGTCGCCCAAGAAGAAAGTGGAGATTTCATCCACAGACTCCATCCAGGCGTCGAGTGCCCGGATGTCAGCTCGCACGACAGCGCGCTTCGTTTCTTCGTTGGGGTTCGTTCGAAGATAGTCCGTGAGCCGGAAGTTCTTGACCAGCCGGAGTGTCTCGAACGTGATCTGACGAATGGCTGCACCAGAGTCGCCGTTTCCGCGTTCGGCAATGGTGGCGGGCGAGACCGTGAACAGGAACGGTTCGTCCTTGAAGATGCCTCCAGTGGCGCGGTAGACGTACAGACCCAGCGGAATGCTGTCATCTTTCGAATCAGCGAGCAGGCTCGTCTTCTCGATGGCTTTCTCACGCCGGCCTGTTTCGAGCTCATCAAGCATCTGCAACAGCAGCTTGACGTTGTCGGCATACACGCCATCCGCGATCTCGAAGAAATCATCGGTACTCATCTCGACGAGATCTTCTTCTGCTTTGAGCGGATCGAGCAACTTGGCGAAGTTGAACTTCTCAAAGGCGCGGACACTCGTCAGGATAGAGTCAGCGCGTTCGAGCAGGCCGCGCTCGTTTGCGCGCCAGGCGTTCACATCTTCCGAAGCACCGCCGTCGATTTCCATGGTTGTGGTCAGTGCTGCCAGTTGTCCACGAACCACGATATCCATCTGATTGATGGCGGAGCGCATGCGCTTGCTGGCATCAGCACCTTTGGCCCTGACGGACTTGAAGCCCTTCACGCCATAGATCGAGAACGTGAACAGCACAACGTCCAGGGAATTGTTGGTTGCTACGGTTTCCATAACTACTCCTGAGTTACGATCAAAAGGGATTGTGGACCTTCCTTGATCCACATTAGTAATATGCGACTCAGTTATTTTTGGATCTAGCGGCAAAAAAAAAAGAAGGAGCCGAGGCCCCTCCTTTTCACTTTTCGTTGCGACAGAACTTTCTGAACTCTTGTTGGAGCGTTGCGTCGGCGTAGCTCCAGCCCCACGGATAGAGTTTGTCCTTCACCTTCATCGTGTCGGTGTCGGGAGGAAGCCTGTACTCAAAGGCCACAGCTTCTGCAGCCATTTCCTTCTCGATGGGCGTGGAGGCGGATTCCACCAGCGCCATATTCGTACCGACAGAGATCGCGTCGCGCAAAGCATGGCGAATCCCGATCAGTATGTCTGTCGGAATGACATCCAAAGCGCTTTGCTTGAAATGCTTGGCAATCAGCTCAGCAGTGATTTGATCGTGAGTCTTGGGCATGGTTCATTCCTTATTTATTTCGTCGTTGGGCTTCTTCCGCCTCATATGGCGGAGGATCAAGTAACCAGCGACTAATGTAACGAGAGGCGCGAACGGCCAGAGAAGAACTGCTAATACTCCCGCAACATTCGCAGCGCGTTTGTAAGGACTGTACTCGTAAAGCAGAAGGGACATCGAAACGTTTCCGTACCGCAGGACGTGAATGACAAACCATCCCACACCCGTCCACAGCCCAAATAAGACAAGGTAAGTCAATAGCTCTTGCATCATTCCTCCTCAGATATCATGTGTGTCAGGGTAACCTGACCGTTCAATAACACCAACCATTACGGGTGGCAGGAATGGCATTGAGAATCGCCTTTTGGAAAGGCACCGACCCCGGCTTTGGCGGGATCTTGGATCGTGCGATCCGGTGGTGGACCGATGGTCCGTATTCCCACAACGAAGTGATTTTCTCGGACGGCTGGACGGGTACGTCGTCCTGGGCCGACAAGGGCGTCAAGCTTCTGAAGCGTCCGGAAGGGTACTACGACAATCTCGATAACTGGACGATCATCGAGATCGACGCAGATGAGTCGGAAGTGCGTGCCTGGTTCTTCGAGCACGATGGCGCGCCTTACGATCTGCTGGGCGTGTTCGGTTTCGTGTGGCGACCGATTCGTGGCATGGGTGGCGCATTCTTCTGCTCAGAAGCTTTCGCTGCTGCGATGAAGTGGCTCAATCCGCATCACTACAGCCCCAACACGCTGTACGAGGCAATCATGGCAATGGTCGCCTCGAAGGAACTGCAAGCTGCTTAAGGCTTGGGCCAGAGGGGAGATCCTCTGGCCTTTATGCCGCTTAATCCGCTGGGATGAAGTACATGCCAGAGATCGACTGGATCTTAGAGCGTCGTGAGTCCATCATCGGCACGTACCAGACACCACGCAATTCCAGGTTGAACTGGAAGTCGGTTTGAAGCAGGGTTCGGAGTACGTGACTGCGCGGCGTGCCCAGGATGACAAAGTCCACGTCAACCTGACCCACCGTAAATTCGTCGACCTCATGCATCTTGACAGCAGTGATCTTGGCCACTGTGTCTTCGATATTGGGGATCAACAGCTGCGTTCGACCGCCGCTCTTGTGACCTTCCGGATCGCACGACATATAAGCGCACAGAGCGCCGTGGTCGATGCGACGTTGAGACCAAAAGCTTTCAGCCACTTGGCGATCGAGCACCAGGCTGGGATTGTTTGCACAGTCGTACACTCGTGCCGTGTACACGCCTTGCTCAGCGTTATAGCCGACGAGACCCATCATTGCTCCTTGATTTCATTGACCAGCTTTTCTGCCATCGGGACGACACACCACCGCAGAACGGATCGGGAAGGGAAACCACGATAGTCGTACAGCGTAGCTTTCTTCTCCTCCACGAGTTGGGTGAACGGAAAGCGTGCACTGCCGGACGGTTCCAGGATGCCGTAGACTTTCACACAGTTGCCGTTACCCGTCACAAGCTGCGTACCCGCCAGCTTCGCGCATTCTTCGGCTGGTTTGTCCGGAAAAACAAACCTGATGCCCGGCGCTCTGACGCCGATCGCTATACGGTTTGCCAGTTCCTGGATCTCTTTCATCGACAAGAGGTTATCTTTTTCCTCGTACTTCGACGAAAACAGCACAACACGAAATTGACCGTCTTCGGTCTTTTCAATCAAGTGTTCCATCGCGTATTCTCGCAAAAGAAAAAATCTGTACAAGACTGGGAGAGTGCCTGGTAGCACTCTCCCCTGCACGGTGTTATTCCGTGAACTGGAACATTACCACGCTGCTGCCATCTTTCACTGCGATCATCAGAGCCGGGCGGTAGAAGCTCGCCGTGGCGGCGTAGTAGATCTTGCTGTCCGTGTGCTTGGCAATACCTGCCAAGATTTCCACGAAGGCATGACCATACGCGAAGCCAATCTTGGCGTGGTCAAGTGCTTGTTCGAGCGTGGGGTAGCGCTCAAACGTCAGCTCTTGCTTCTGCACCACGTCCAACAGGCTCTCGACAGTAAGGTCTCCGCCGTCTTCCGCCTGGATTTGGATGCTGCGGAGCGTGAAGCTCACGTCTTGCCAGCGCGAGACGGCCAGGCTTGCGGTGCGGTACAGCACGCGACGGCTGTCTTCCTCCGGGGTTTCACGACCAATGGTGAGTCCGGCATTGTGACGGTTCGTCGATTCGGCAACAGCGGCCAAGTTGCTGAACACGGAATTGATGATCTGAGAAATTTGAGCGATTTGCATTTGGCTTTTCCTTTAGAATAGGAGTGTGTAGTAAAAAGAGCGAGCGGCTCGCACACCGCTCGCAGGGCACTTCAGGGAACTTCTTACAGGCCCAACACTTCGTTGAAGGTCGGGGCCGGGACATGCATCAGAGCGACAAACTTCTCGGTCGCTTTCTTGGCGTCCTCAGCGATCTCGGGGCGCTCAGCCAGGATGGCGCTGAAGCTCCTCTGGAGCACGCTGCCGTCGATGATGTCCATCAACTGCTCGCTCGTGAGGCGCTGGTCGTCGTCCGGCGTATCGATCTCGGTCATGGAGACAACGAAGCCGTCGGCCGTGCAATACGTTGCACAGACCATCTTCGCACCCGGCAGGAAGTCTTCCGGCAAGTCCATAGCCACGAACTGCGCCGAGTCGACATCGGGGATAACCGCCAGCACGCTGCGCACCCAAGCGCGCTTGGCAGTCATCTCGCGGCGCAGTTCAGCGTTGTTGCAGTCCGTGTTGTACAGACCATGACGCTTGAAGAGCTCGAACATTGCATCAGCGAAGTAGCGCGCTTCGTTGCACTGCTTACCCGACTGGTACTGGGCAACCGTCATCACGAACCGGTTGTCGCAAGAGGCGTACCAGGCTTCGGTGGTGCCGAGAACCATGCTAAGGGTGGAGCGATGGACGATCGGGTCGAGGCACATTTGCTGCAGAACCGGACCGAGAGCGATGGAGCGAGCAATGATGTTTTGCGGCATGTTAGTTCCTTTTCTAGAATTTAGAATGGTTTGAGCAACACTGTTTGTGCTAATGCCCAAGTAACTATATGTGGTCAAAACTTTTTTGATTTTAATTACAGGCAAAAAAGAAAAAGACGACATAGCTAGAGCAGAGGGGAATTCCCCTCTGCTCCTTATGCCTTTAAATGGCAGGGCTTTTCCAAGCCTCACCCGACAGGATGTCTTGAAAGACTTCAGTCGTGATGCCGACCTGAGTGGTCAGTTCCGATACCGAGACTAGTGTACCAAAAGCTGACACCAGACAGACGCCTTGGATGTCGCCATCCAGTTGCTTAAACGGCGACTTGATCACGAAGAAGACTTTGTCCCGTGCATCCGAATACGCCTTGAACAAGCGCCCTACCCAGGCGTTACGGTAGAGCTTTGTCGTCTCATCCGTTTTATCCCAGACAATCTCGAAGCCCTGGATGTCGCGCATGAACTCCATGCCCTTGACCCATTCGTCGAGTGCTTTCTCGCCTTGCGGGATAGAACTGAAGTTCGAGATCGTCATCCACATCTTGCGGTCATTACTGACGCGCAAATCGATGTCCTGTTGGTTCTTCCAGACAGCGTAGGGGAGTCGTTCGACGCCCAACTCTGCCGCCAACGCCATAAGCTTATTATTCATCAAACGCTCTCCCCTTACGAATTACCAATTAACGAAACGTGTTGTTCAAGAAAACCTTGTCGTAACCCTTCTCTTGGGCGTACTTCACCCATTCCTCGACGAAGATGATGCGGGGTTGGTACATGCCATGCGGCAGATGCTCTTCGATGAACTGCACTGCGTCACCGATGGTCTTAGTATCTTCCAGCGCCGAAGTGTAGGCTTCGGTGAGGTCGTGATCTGCGTTCATCAGCGCAAACTTATCGCTGTTCCACGGCACCATCGTGATCAGGTTGTCGCGAGCGTCTGCATAGACGGCCAAAACTTCACCATCATTGCTGACGTGCAGCATATACGTGAGAACACCTTCTTCCGGCAACTCACCCGGCTTCATGCCGCGACGCAACCAGCGCAAGAACTGGTAGCCCGACGTGGTAATCGGAAACCACAGACCATACTCGCTGCCGAACATCTCGAAGGGCTTGTCGGTCGGAGACGTGGTGGCTTCATTACTTTCGTGCGGCGGGATGGCGACAACGGCGTTATTGTAAATGATGTTACGCATCTTTCTTGTCTTGTTCTTTCGGCTGGAGCCCGGTGATCTTGCAGGCCGCAATCCATTCGTTGGAAACACGGGACTCGGTGGTGCTGAAGTCAAAGCGCGGCTTGTTGAGGAACGAGAGGAAGCAAGCGATTTGCTCCGTCAGATTCTCCCAGCAGTCATAGTGCGCCTCGACGGTGAGACCGCCATCCTTCAGATCGGCGTCAAACACCCGCTTCATCCGCTTGTTGAAAATTCCCAAGAAAACCGGGTCAGTCACCGGCGGCATCAGGTCCAGCAGATCACTGGCATGGTAGGTGTCGACCTGCACTCCCGTCGGCGTTCCCGACCAACGCAGCTTGTGGTAAATCGTCTCGTAGGACATGCCGAGGTCCAGGTAGATCGCTGCGACCTTCTTACCTGCGCCGATCACCACCGGCTGGTGGTTCTCGTAGATGGAGCACAAGCCACCGCTGAAGAGGATGGTCTTCTCGCGACCCATGGCAACAACGTGCTGCTCCAACTTTTGCAGATGCGAGGCATACGGGGCGCTCAGCAGGTTCATCGCTTCCCGGCAGCGCTTACGCAACAGGAGGTAGCCATTACCTTCGGCCGTGCCCTTGAGCGATTTGATCAGGTCGGCTTCAAGGATATGTTCGCTGCAGAAGTACGAGAGAGCGAACATCAGCGCCAGCATCTTCTTCAGTTCCAGGAAGGCGTCATCCGAAGCGCCATTGCCGGTGAGCTCGAAACCCGAAATACCAAAGAAGCAGAAATCGGTCTTGTGAACTTTGGCTTCATCACGGACACCGATGATGTCCACGCGATGGCCGTTGACCAGCTTGCGACGGTCTCCCATCAGCATGCCGTTGTGTGCGATAATCGTAGTAATTTGAAACTCCTCTTCTTCTGTTTACGGCATAGCTGCCCAGTAAAGCCGAAGCTCTACTGGGCGGCCGGCGAGGTATAGCTTAGCGCAGAGCGCGTTGCGGGAACTGGTCGATCGAGCAGCCTTGCTTGGCGGCCGGATTGGCGTTCTTCGCGGTCTTGGTGGCCTTGATGGTGGCCGGGGCGAGCAGCACGGCTTCGATGCGGTCTTCAGCGACGACGTCGACCTGGTACGAACCAGCAGCGAGTTCCGCCGGGAGATCGGTCAGCGGGAAAGACAGGCTGGTGACGCCATCGGACACAACGACTTCCTTGCCAACGTGCATGGTCAGCTTCTTGTCTTCGCCGAACACGACAGCGATCTTGCGGGCGATGGCGCTGTCGATGCCGATGACTGCGGTATTCGGGGCGGTGTCTTGCTTTGCTTCGGACATCTTGATTCCTTGACAATAGGTTGATGGGCTGGTCTGAATGACCTTCCTCAAGATTAGTAATATGCTGTCAAAAAACGATCGACTCTAACGGCATAAGAGCGAAGGCGAACCTCCGCTCTCAAAGGGGCTCAGTGCAAATACTGCTTTTCTATTACTTCTTTGGCAGCCTCAGCGTAAGCTGGCCACTGAACAACTTCATCCGGTGGACTTTTCACACACAGGTCCGTGAGTGCCTTGAGTTTATCCGGACTATTTGCGCGATCTAGCGTGTATAGCTGGTGTTCTTGTATCTTCCAGTCTTCTTCCGCCAGTGACGCTAAGGTTTGAGCATTTGCGAGCGACGTCTCCATTTCTTCTTGCCTATGGAGAAGACTTATCAGCATCGCGAGGATTTCCTCGCGTTCTCTGGCTAACCAGCGTTTAGCACGTGCACTATCCGCGACGCCTCTCAAGCAATCACTGAGTTCTCGGCACTGCTGAGCCACGCTCTCAATTTCTTGCCGAATTCGTTGGACAGTGTTTTGCAGCAAAACTACACGCGCCTGAGCATTGATACGTCTAACTTCAAATGACCGATGGAGCTCGGAGTAGAACTCCGAAAACT
>MTEW01004763.1_pt4 | contig 20076 bp, 15 predicted proteins | sample 1042681 | NCBI WGS metagenome assembly MTEW01 (sample SAMN06185811, study PRJNA358809) | soil metagenome | isolation source: soil biostimulated with citrate as carbon source | place: India | collected 2015-05-23
AAACTGCGCCAGCTTGGCGGCCAGGGCCTGTTCCTGCTCGGCGACCAGGGCGATCTGCCCGCCGATTTCGTCGATGCCCTTGCCCAGCTTGCGGAACACGCCGGCCACGCGGGTATAGGCGTACAGCAGGTAGGGCGCGGTGTTGCCCTCGAAGCTCAGCATCAGGTCGAAGTTGAAGCTGTAGTCGCTGGCTCGGTGCTTGGACAGGTCGGCGTATTTCACCGAGGCGATGCCGACCACGCGGGCGATGCGGCGCAGCTCGTCCTCGGCCAGTTCCGGGTTCTTGCTCTTGACCAGCTCATAGGCGCGCTGCTCGGCCTCGTCGAGCAGTTGCACCAGCTTAACGGTACCGCCGTCGCGGGTCTTGAACGGGCGGCCGTCCGGGCCGTTCATGGTGCCGAAGCCCATGTGCTCCAGCTCCATGCTGGCGGGGACGAAACCGGCCAGGCGGGCGCAGGCGAAAACCATCTGGAAGTGCAGGGCCTGGCGCTGGTCGACGAAGTACAGCACGCGGTCAGCCTTGAGCACGCCCGCGCGGTAGCGGGTCGCGGCCAGGTCGGTGGTGGCGTACAGGTAGCCGCCGCCGGCCTTCTGCACGATCAGCGGCAGCGGGTTGCCTTCGGCGTTCTTGAACTCGTCCATGAACACGCACTGGGCGCCGTTGTCCTCGGTCAGCAGGCCCTTGGCGGCGAGATCGGCGACCACCTGCGGCAGGTCGTCGTTATAGGCGCTTTCGCCCTTGACGTCGGCCATGGAGAGCTTGACGCCGAGGCGGTCGTACAGCGCCTGGCAGTGCGACAGGGAGATGTCGTTGAAGCGGTGCCACAGGCGCAGGCATTCGGCGTCGCCGGCCTGCAGCTTGACCACCAGTTCGCGGGCGCGGTCGGCGAATTCGGGCGATTCGTCGAAGCGCTTCTTCGCTGCGCGGTAGAAGCCCTCCAGGTCGGCCAGCTCGCTTTCGGCGGCGGCCGGGTTTTCCTGCATGTAGGCCAGCAGCATGCCGAACTGGGTGCCCCAGTCGCCGACATGGTTCTGGCGGATCACCGTGTCGCCGAGAAACTCCAGCACCCGCGCCACGCCGTCGCCGATGATGGTCGAGCGCAGGTGGCCGACGTGCATTTCCTTGGCCAGGTTGGGCGCCGACAGGTCGACCACCACGCGCTGCGCCGGGCCGTTCTTATGTACGCCGAGCTTGGCGTCGGCCAGTGCCGCCTCCAGGCGCTGGGCTAGGGCGTCGCTGTTCTGGAAGAAATTGAGGAAGCCTGGGCCGGCGATTTCCACCTTGGCGATGCCGTCGTCGGCCGGCAGGGCCGCGATCAGCTTTTCGGCCAGGTCGCGCGGCTTCATGCCAGCCGGTTTGGCCAGCATCATGGCGATATTGCTGGCGAAGTCGCCGTGGCTCTTGTCCTTGGTGTTCTCCACCTGGATGGCCGGGGTCAGGCCAGCCGGCAGCACGCCATCGGCGGTCAGGCGGTCGAGGGCTTGCTGGATCAGGTGGCGAATGCTGTCTTTCATGTTCGGCTCGGGTTGCCTGGGGCTTTGGTCGAAAACTGCGCATTATAGAAGCAGCGACCAGCGGCAGGCCATAACTTGTGGGCTGCGCGCTGCGCATCAAGGGTTGCCTGGTTGCGAATCCACACGCTGGTGCGCACGGCGCACCCAAGGTTTGGGCGAAGCGCTGGTGCGTTCAGAACAGGTCGATCGGATCGACATCCAGCGACCAGCGCACCGCACGGCCGCCGGGCATCTGCTCCAGCGCCTGCAGCCAGGGCGTGAGCAGGCGATGCAAGGGCGCACGGGCATTGCCCTGCAGCAGCAACTGCGCGCGGAAGCGTCCGGCGCGGCGCTCCATCGGCGCCGGCACCGGGCCGAGCAGTTCGATGCCGGACAGGCCCAGCTCACCCAGCAGGTGCTCGGCTTCGTTGCAGGCCTCGTCGAGAAAGCTCTCGGCCTGGCCGGGTTTGTGCGCTTCGGCGCGCAGCAGGGCCAGGTGGCAGAAGGGCGGCAGACCGGCACTGCGGCGCTCGCTCAACGCCTGCTCGGCGAAGGCGAAGTAGCCCTGTTCGGTCAGCTGTACCAGCAGCGGATGGTCGGCCAGGTGGCTCTGGATGATCACCTTGCCCGGTTCCTCGGCACGCCCGGCGCGCCCGGCCACCTGCACGATCAGCTGCGCCATGCGTTCGCTGGCGCGAAAGTCCGCGGAGAACAGGCCGCCATCGGCATCGAGAATCGACACCAGCGTCACCCGTGGGAAGTGATGCCCCTTGGCGAGCATCTGGGTGCCGACCAGGATGCACGGCTCACCCTTGTTGATGGTGCTGAACAGGCGATCCATGGCGCCCTTGCGCGAGGTGCTGTCGCGGTCGATGCGCAGCACCGGATAGTCGGGGAACAGCACCGCCAGACGCTCCTCGGCGCGTTCGGTGCCGGCGCCGACCGGGCGCAGGTCGACGTGCTGGCACTTGGGGCAATTGCTCGGCTGCCGCTCGACATGCCCGCAGTGATGGCAGCGCAGCTCCTGATGGCGCTGGTGCACGGTCATGCGCGCATCGCAGCGTGGGCATTCGGACAGCCAGCCGCAGTCGTGGCACAGCAGGGTCGGGGCGAAGCCGCGGCGGTTGAGAAACACCAGCACCTGCTGGCCGGCGGCCAGGGTCTGGGCGATGGCCTGCTGCATCGGCCCGGAGATGCCGGAATCCAGCGGGCGGCTCTTCACGTCGAGGCGCAGAAAGCGCGGCTGGCTGGCACCGCCGGCGCGCTGGGTCAGCTTGAGCAGGGCATAGCGGCCGCTGTAGGCGTTGTGCAGGCTTTCCAGCGAGGGCGTGGCCGAGCCCAGCACGATGGGCAGGTTCTCCTGGCGTGCGCGTACCAGGGCCAGATCGCGGGCATGGTAGCGCAGGCCTTCCTGCTGTTTATAGGAGGCGTCGTGTTCTTCGTCGACGATGATCAGCCCCGGGTTCTTCATCGGCGTGAACAGCGCCGAGCGGGTGCCGATGATGATGTCGGCCTCGCCATCGCGCGCGGCCAGCCAGGCATCCAGGCGTTCGCGGTCGTTCACCGCCGAGTGCAGCAGGGCGATGCGCGCATTGAAGCGGCGAGCGAAGCGATCGAAGGTCTGCGGGCCGAGGTTGATCTCGGGGATCAGCACCAGCGCCTGCTTGCCGGCTGCCAGGCACTGGTGGATCAGTTGCAGGTAGACCTCGGTCTTGCCGCTGCCGGTAATGCCGGCCAGCAGGAAGGCGTTGAACTGACCCCAGCCCGACGCCACGGCATTCACCGCCGCGCGCTGCTCGGCATTGAGCGGCAGCTCCGGTTGCGCCAGCCAGTGCGTTGGCTTGGCGTGGGGCTGGGTACGACGCACTTCCACGCGCACCAGGCCTTTCTCGTGGAGCAGCTGCAGGCTGTCGCGGTTGAGCTGCAGCTGGCTGAGCAGGCCGTGGGCGACGCCATGCGGGTGTTGTGCCAGGGCCTTGAGGGCCTCGCGCTGGCGCGGCGCACGAGCCAGGCGCGGATCGTCGACGCTGGCGCCGCTGTTGGCCAGCCAGAAGCGCTCCTGGCGTGTCTCCGCCGGCTCGCCCTGGCGCAACAGCACCGGCAATGCCCAGCTCAGGGTGTCGCCGAGGCTGTGCTGGTAGTACTGCGCCGTCCACAGGCACAGCTTGAACAGCGGGGCTGGCAGCGGTGGGCGGGCATCGAGCAGTTGCAGGGCCGGCTTGAGCTTGTCCGCCGGCACCTCGCTCTGGCTGTCCACCTCCACCAGAATGCCGATGATCTCGCGTCGGCCGAACGGCACGCGCAGGCGCACGCCGGGCTGCAGCGCGCTGCGCGGCACGCCGGCAGGGGCGCGGTAGTCGAACAGGCGGCGCAGCGGCGAGGGCAGGGCGAGGCGCAGGATCAGATCGGGCACACGAGCCTCCATGGACAGGCCGGCGATATTAGCACGCGACGGCCGGCGCCCCGCGCGGCTTGCATCGGACGACGCGTCTGGTAAGATGCGCGGCCTATTTCTGTGCGGTGCCTGACATTGGTCGGGTGGCGGCACGACTACCCCGAGGAAAGCACCATGAAAGCCGATATCCATCCGAACTACGTCGAGATCGACGCCACCTGCTCCTGCGGCAACGTGATCAAGACCCGCTCCACCATTGGCAAGAACATCAGCCTGGACGTCTGCTCCGAGTGCCACCCGTTCTATACCGGCAAGCAGAAGGTGCTGGACACCGGCGGCCGTATCGATCGCTTCAAGCAGCGCTTCGGCGTGTTCGGCGCCAAGTAAGCGACCGAGCGACAGCGGAACCTGGCATGCGCCACTCCGTGATACTGAAAAAGGCGTCCCTGGTGGGCGCCTTTTTCATTTCTCTTCTCTGTGTCGACCTGGCCCAGGCCTTCTGCCCGCTGCGCGGCGATCTTGCCCAGGTCGCCGTGCGCCAGGTGGTCGATGGTGACACGGTGCGCCTGGACGATGGGCGCAGCGTCCGTCTGATCGGCCTCAATGCCCCCGAGCTGGGGCGCAAGGGGCGCCCTGACGAGCCGTTCGCGGTACAGGCCAAGCGCCGTCTGCAGGCGCTGGTCGATGCCGGCGACGGGCGCGTCGGCCTGCGTTACGGCAAGCAGCGCAAGGATCGTTACGGGCGCACCCTGGCCCATCTCTACGACCGCCAGGGGCGCAATCTGGAGGCGCAGCTGCTGGGCGAGGGGCTGGGTTTCATGGTGGCGGTCGCGCCGAATGCCGAACTGGCGAGTTGCCACGCCGCGGCCGAGCGCCAGGCGCGCAATGCACGTCTGGGGCTGTGGCGGCAGGATCAGGTGAAGCTGGCCGGGCAGCTGCGTGGCGGCGGTTTCGCCCTGCTGGGCGGTCGCGTGCGCGAGGTGCAGCGCAATCGAGGCGGTCTCTGGCTCGAGCTCGATGGCGGCAGGGTGCTGCGTGTGGCGCCGGAGTTGCTCGATCAGTTCGACGCACGCGCCCTGCAGCGCCTCGAAGGGCGGCGGGTGGAGGCGCGCGGCTGGGTCATCGATCGCCAGTCGCGTGGCGGCTTGAAAAACGGGCAGGCACGCTGGATGCTGCCGCTTACCCATTCGGCGATGCTGGAGGTGTTGCCATGATGCGCGCGTTGACGCTCTGTCTGATCTGCAGCTGGCTGGCCGGATGCGCCGTCAACCCGGCTACCGGTCGCACCGATTTCGTGATGATGAGCGAGCGCCAGGAGCTCGACCTCGGCGCCCGTTACAACCAGGAGATCCTCAAGCAGTACCCACGCTACGAGGATGCCAAGCTGCAGGCCTATATCCAGCGCGTCGGCGAGCGGGTGGCGCGCAGCAGCCATCGCAATCAGCTCAATTACGTGTTCACCCTGGTCGACAGCCCGGACATCAACGCCTTCGCCTTGCCTGGCGGCTATATCTACATCCACCGCGGGTTGCTCGCCTATCTCAATTCCGAGGCCGAACTGGCTGCGGTGCTGGGGCATGAGGTCGGCCATGTCACGGCCCGCCACAGCGTGCGCCAGCAGAGTCAGTCGACCGCCTGGAGCCTGCTCGGCCACGCGGCCGCCATCGGCACCGGCGTGGGGGCGGTCGGCGACCTGACCAATGTCATGGGCAATGCCTTCGTGCGTGGTTACGGTCGCGACATGGAGCTGGAGGCCGACGGCCTCGGCGCGCAGTATCTGGCGCGCAGCGGCTATGACCCGCAGGCCATGATCGAGGTGGTCAAGGTGCTGAAGAATCAGGAGGACTTCGCACGCGCGCAGGCTGCCAAGCGTGGCGAGGCGCCGGCAGCGGGCGGTTATCACGGTCTGTTCGACACCCATCCCGACAATGACCGCCGCCTGCAGGAGGTGATAGGTCCGGCGCGCGCGCTGGCGGTCGGCAATCAGGAGGTGGGACGCGACGCCTTCCTGCAGATGCTCGATGGCCTGGTCTTCGGTGATTCGGCCGCCAGCGGCATCCGTCGCGGGCGGCATTTCTATCACGGCGAGCTGGACTTCACCCTGAGCTACCCGCAGGGCTGGCAGCTGGTCAATCGCCCCGACGTGTTGATCGGCCACAGTGCCGATGAGCAGGCCTTCATCGCCATGACGCTGGAGCCGGCGGACAAGCGGCTGTCACCGGCCGAGTTCCTGCGCAAGCGTGCCGGCAGTCAACGCCTGGTGGCCGGGGAAGAGCTGCGCCTGGGCGCGCTGCAAGGCTACACGGCGGTCTTGCAGGGGCAGTCGGCGCGCCGCGCGGCGGTGATCTACCGCGACGATAACGCCTACCTGTTCATCGCCGCGGTGCGAGGGCGGGCGTCGCTGGAAACCGAGGATCAGCGCTTTCTCGAAGTGATCCGCAGCTATCGGCCGCTCAAGGCCGACGAGCGCAAGCTGGCCGAGCCGGTGCGCCTGCATCTGGTGCGGGCCAAGGCCGGGCAGAGCCTGGCTGCCCTGACCAAGGAAGTGCCCCAGCAGGGCGATGGTGAAGCGCAGCTGCGCCTGCTCAATGGCCTCTATCCCGACGGTGTGCCGCGTGCTGGCGACTGGCTGAAAACCCTGCGCTAGCTGGCTGATTCAATAGCGACCGAACAGTCTTGTGCAGCTGTATACAACTTGCGTATCCTCGGCCGCCTGCCCGTTCAACAGCCAACAAAAGCGGAAATGCCACTATGTCAGATCTAAAAACTGCCGCTCTCGAATATCACGCTCAGCCCCGCCCGGGTAAGCTGAGCGTCGAGTTGACCAAAGCCACCGCTACCGCCCGCGACCTGTCGCTGGCCTACAGCCCGGGTGTCGCCGAGCCGGTCCGCGAAATCGCCCGCGATGCCGAGCTGGCCTACCGTTACACCGGTAAAGGCAACCTGGTCGCCGTGATTTCCGATGGCACCGCTATCCTCGGCCTGGGCAACCTCGGCCCGCTGGCGTCCAAGCCGGTCATGGAAGGCAAGGGTGTGCTGTTCAAGCGTTTCGCCGGCATCGACGTGTTCGACATCGAGGTCGATTCCGAGAGCCCGCAGGCTTTCATCGATACCGTAAAGCGCATCTCCATCACCTTCGGCGGCATCAACTTGGAAGATATCAAGGCCCCCGAGTGCTTCGAGATCGAGCGCGCACTGATCGAACAATGCGACATCCCGGTGTTCCACGATGACCAGCACGGCACCGCGATCGTCACCGCGGCCGGCATGCTCAACGCCCTGGAAATCGCCGGCAAGACCCTGGAAGAAGCCAAGATCGTCTGCCTCGGCGCCGGCGCAGCGGCCATCTCCTGCATGAAGCTGCTGGTGAGCATGGGCGCCAAGGTCGAGAACATCTTCATGATCGACCGCAAGGGCGTGATCCACGCCGGCCGCGATGACCTGAACCAGTACAAGGCGGTATTCGCTCACGAAACCGACCGTCGCACCCTGTCCGATGCCCTCGACGGCGCGGACGTATTCGTCGGTCTGTCCGGCGCCAACCTGCTGAGCCCGGAAGACCTCAAGCGCATGGCGGCCAACCCGATCGTCTTCGCCTGCTCCAACCCGGATCCGGAAATCAAGCCGGAGCTGGCGCACGAGACCCGTAGCGACGTGATCATGGCCACCGGTCGTTCCGACTACCCGAACCAGGTCAACAACGTGCTGGGCTTCCCCTTCATCTTCCGCGGTGCCCTGGACGTGCGCGCCACCCGCATCAACGAAGAAATGAAGATCGCCGCTGCCCTGGCGCTGCGTGACCTGGCCAAGCTGCCGGTACCGCAGGACGTGTGCGATGCCTACGGCGGCATCAAGCTGGAGTTCGGCCGCGAGTACATCATTCCGAAGCCGATGGATCAGCGTCTGATCACCGTGGTCTGCGATGCCGTGGCCAAGGCCGCGATCGAGTCCGGCGTGGCGACTCTGCCCTATCCGAAGCACTATCCGCTGCAGTCGGTGGATGAAGTGTTCAACGGCTAAGCCGTTCGGATGCCAACAAAAAACCCGCTTCGGCGGGTTTTTTGTTGTTCGGTGACGGGCACTATCAGAACAGATCGATTGGCGCCATCTCGTCGGCCGGCAGCGGGCTGCCAGGAATGCCCATGCCCGGTTCGAATTCGCTCATCGGCGGCGGCGAGTCCTCGCTCTTGAACAGCTCGAAGTAGGCATCGGGGGTGCCAGGTGCTGCGGCGCGCCCGCTGACCGGATCGACGCGCAGGGTCAGCAGACCCTTGGGTTCCTTCGGCAGATGGCTCGGGCGGTCCTTGAGCACCGCGCCCATATAGTTCATCCAGATCGGGAGGGCCACGGTGCCGCCATACTCATGGCGACCCAGGCTCTCCGGTTGGTCGAAGCCGGCCCAGACGGTGGTCACGTAGTCGGCGTTGTAGCCGGAGAACCAGCTGTCCTTGGACTCGTTGGTGGTGCCGGTCTTGCCGGCCAGGTCATCGCGGCCCAGGGCCAGTGCGCGACGGCCGGTGCCGCGCTTGATCACGTCCTGCAGCATGCTGGTCATGATGTAGGCGGTGCGTTCGTCGATGATCTGTTCGGCCACTCTGGGTTCTTCCGGCGGCAGGTCGTCGGTGGCGTTCACGGCGAGATTGGCGATCTCCTCCGGCGGCTCGCTGCCGGGTACGCGCGCGGGGTTGGCGCGGAACAGCGGCTTGCCGTGGCGATCATCGATGCGTTCGATCAGGTAGGGCTCGATCTTGTGGCCCCCGTTGGCGAAGGTGGCCCAGCCCTCGGCGATCTCCAGCGGTGTCAGGCTGGCGGTGCCCAGGGCCAGGGACAGGTTGCGCGGCAGATCCTGCGGAGCGAAGCCGAAGCGTTCGATGTAGCGCAGGCTGCGGTCGATGCCCATGTCCTGCAGCAGGCGAATGGACACCAGGTTGCGCGACTTGTACAGCGCCTCGCGCATGCGAATCGGGCCGAGGAAGGTGTTGTTGTCGTTCTTCGGGCGCCACTTCTGCGTCAGGTAGTCGTCGGAGAGAATGATCGGCGCATCGTTGACCAGGGTCGAGGCCGTGTAGCCATTGTCCAGCGCGGCACTATAGATGAAGGGCTTGAAGCTGGAGCCGGGCTGGCGCTTGGCCTGGACGGCGCGATTGTAGTTGCTCTGGTCGAAGGAGAAGCCGCCGACCAGTGCCTGAATGGCGCCGCTGTATGGGTCAAGGGAGACCAGCGCGCTTTGCGCCGCCGGTACCTGCATGAAGCGCAGGCTTTCGTCCGCCTGACGCTGCACGCGAATGATGTCGCCGACCTGGGCCACGTCCGCCGGTTGCTGGGGGCGTGGGCCGAGGCTGTTGGTGTTGAGGAAGGGGCGCGCCCATTTCATGCTGTCCCAGGACACCGCCTGCTCTTCGCCGTTGCGGGTCAGGACGAGGACGCCGCTTTTTTCCACCTGGGTGACCACGGCCGGTTCCAGGCCGCCAATGGAGCGGAACTTGGCCAGCTCTGCGAGCCAGGCGTCGCGGGTCAGACCCGGTAGCCGGCTCTCGGGGCCGCGGTAGCCGTGACGCTGATCGTAGGCGATCAGTCCTTCGCGCAGCGCGGTATTGGCCACTTCCTGAAGATGGCTGGGGACGGTGGTGGTGACGTTGAAGCCTTCCGTGTAGGCCTCGCTGCCATAGCGACCCACCATCTCGGCGCGTGCCATCTCGGCTATGTAAGGTGCGCTCAGCTCTGGCGCCGGGACGTGGTAGCGGGCATCGACTTCTTCCGCCAGGGCGGTTTCGTAGCTGGCCTGGTCAATGCGTCCGAGGCGGTAGAGGCGGCCGAGAATCCAGTCGCGGCGCTCCTTGGCACGGGTCGGATTGACCAGCGGGTTGTAGCGCGACGGCGCCTTCGGCAGTCCGGCGATCATGGCCATCTGCGCCAGGTTCAGATCGCGAATCGACTTGCCGTAATACACCTGCGCGGCAGCCTCGATGCCATAGGCGCGGTGGCCGAGGTAGATCTTGTTGACGTAGAGCTCGAGGATCTCGTCCTTGCTCAGCTCGCGCTCGATCTGCAGGGCCAGGAGGATCTCCGTGGCCTTGCGCGAGAAGCTGCGTTCGCTGGTCAGGAAGAAGTTCTTCGCCACCTGCATGGTGATGGTGCTGCCGCCGCTCTGAATCTGCCCGCTCTTCAATAATTGCGTGGCAGCGCGCATCAGGCTGGTCACATCGACGCCATAATGGTTGGCGAAATTATCGTCCTCGGCGGCCAGCAGGGCACTGATGAACTCCTTGGGGATTTCATCGAAGCGGATGGGCGAGCGGCGCATCTCGCCGAATTCGGCGATCAGCTTGGCATCGCTGCTGTACACGCGTAGCGGGATCTGCAGCTGCACCTGGCGCAGCGACTCGACGGACGGAAGGGTCGGGCTAAGATAAAGAAACGCACCGCTCAAACTGAGCAACAGCCCACAAAAAACGGCAACGCAAGACCACCAGAAGAACTTCAGCAGGCGTATCAAAATGTTCGGAATTCCAAGTAAAAGAATGAGTTAAGCAGGAGTCGAGGCAAAAAGGGAAAAGCTGTTCACATTATAAGCGTTTTTTTTCCCAGGGAGCCATTTGCGCTTCTGTCAAGACTGATATTTAATGTGGAAAAACATAAATAGTCCGTAAGTCGCGGATGCCAATAGGAAAACGGTCGTGCTAGGGCTCTTCACTAAGAAAGCGAATACGCTGCTGGGGATCGATATCAGCTCGACTTCGGTCAAGCTCCTCGAACTGAGTCGCTCGGGAAGCCGCTACAAAGTAGAGGCTTACGCAGTCGAGCCGCTCCCGCCAAACGCGGTGGTTGAGAAGAACATCGCCGAGCTGGAGGGGGTCGGTCAGGCGCTGTCACGCGTCTTGGCCAAGGCCAAGACCGGCGTCAAGACCGCAGCCGTAGCGGTCGCCGGTTCGGCGGTCATCACCAAGACCATCGAGATGGAGGCCGGCCTTTCCGAGGATGAACTGGAGAACCAGCTGAAGATCGAGGCTGACCAGTACATTCCCTATCCGCTCGAAGAAGTCGCGATCGATTTCGAGGTTCAGGGGCCTGCTGCGCGCAATCCTGAGCGTGTCGAGGTGCTCCTCGCCGCGTGCCGCAAGGAGAACGTCGAAGTTCGCGAGGCTGCGCTGGCGCTTGCCGGGCTGACGGCCAAGGTGGTCGACGTCGAGGCCTATGCGCTGGAGCGTGCTTACAGCCTGCTGGAGGCACAGCTGGGTGGCGGCCACGACGAGCTCACCGTGGCGGTCGTCGATATCGGCGCCACCATGACCACGCTGAGCGTGCTGCACAACGGTCGCACCATCTACACCCGCGAGCAGCTCTTCGGTGGCAAGCAGCTGACCGAGGAGGTGCAGCGTCGTTATGGTCTTTCCGTCGAAGAAGCCGGCCTTGCCAAGAAGCAAGGTGGTCTTCCGGATGACTACGACAGCGAGGTTTTGCAACCGTTCAAGGAAGCCGTCGTTCAGCAGGTTTCGCGTTCCCTGCAGTTCTTCTTTGCGGCTGGCCAGTTCAACGATGTCGACTACATCCTCCTGGCTGGTGGAACCGCGTCCATTCCCGATCTTGATCGACTGATCCAGCAAAAGATCGGCACGCAGACGCTAGTGGCCAATCCCTTTGTCGATATGGCGCTTAGCAGCAAGGTCAACGCCGGTGCGCTGGCCAGTGATGCGCCGGCACTGATGATTGCCTGTGGTCTGGCGATGAGGAGTTTCGACTGATGGCGCGGATTAACCTACTTCCCTGGCGTGAACAGCTGCGCGAGGAGCGCAAGCAGCGGTTTCTGGTAAGTCTTGTCGGTGTGCTTGTCATTGCGGCTGGTCTTGTTTTTCTCGCGGACCAGATGTTGAGTGCCGCAATCGATAATCAAAATGCGCGTAATGAGTTCATCAAGAAGGAAATTGCGGTTCTTGATGCGCGTATTCAGGAAATTAGTGAACTGCGTACACGTCGGCAGCAGCTTCTGGAACGAATGAAGATCATTCAGGACTTGCAAGGCAACCGGCCAATCATTGGGCGTGTGTTCGATCAGTTGGTGAGAACATTGCCTGACGGTGTGTATTTCACCGGTGTGAAGATGGAAGGTAAGAATATAGCCATTGTCGGTGCTGCTGAGTCGAATAATCGTGTATCCAATCTCATGCGTAACCTGGATGGCTCCGAGTGGCTGACCGCTCCTAATCTCACGGAGGTCAAGGCGGTTACAGCGGGGGCTCTCGATCAAGCGAACGTGTTCCAGCTGACCGTTCAGCAGACCCAGCCTGAACAGGAAAAAGTGGAGGCGGCGCAATGAGTATCAAGGATTCTCTGGAGGGGCTGCGCAGTATAGATCTCAATGATCTCGACTTGAATAATGTCGGATCTTGGCCGGGTGCCGTGAAATTTATCGCGGGCGTCTTGTTGCTTATCTTGGTTCTTGCGCTTGGTTACAACTTCCATCTTAAGGATCTTCAGTCTGTTCTCGAGCAGCGTCAGCAGGAAGAAGTCACGCTTAAGGAGCAATTCTCCAGTAAGGCCTTCCAGGCTGCCAATCTGGAGGCATACAAGGAGCAGATGCAGGAAATGGAGGTTTCCTTCGGGGCGCTCCTGCGGCAGCTGCCGAGTGATACCGAAGTGCCGGGGCTGTTAGAAGACATTACCCGGACAGGGCTGGGTAGTGGCTTGGAATTCGAGGAAATCAAGCTGCAACCTGAAGTCACCCAACAGTTTTATATCGAACTTCCGATACAGATCAAGGTGACGGGCGGCTATCACGATTTGGCGACCTTTGTTAGTGGTGTTGCTAGTCTGCCACGAATTGTGACTTTGCATGATTTCGAGCTCACGCCCCTAAAAACTGAGGCGGGAAGTTCTCTTGGTATGAATATCTTGGCCAAAACTTATCGCTATAATGATAAGGGGGTCCAATAATGAGTCGCTATACGCTTGTTATTGTATTCTGTGTTGCTGTGCTGTCCGGTTGTGGTGGCGGTGGTGGGTTTTCGGATTTGCAAGCCTACATGGATGAGGTTCGGGCTAGGCCTAAGGGCGCTATTGAGCCTCTGCCAACATTCCAACCCTATGAAAGCTTTACTTATCGTGCTGCTTCCTTGCGCAGCCCTTTTCAGCCGCCAGTCAAGATCGATATGGTCAGTCGGCAGAAAGGAGGGCAAGAGGTCAAGCCTGACGAGAGTCGTGTTAAACAGTTCCTTGAAGGTTTCAATATAGAAACATTCGAAATGGTCGGTACGTTAGAGAACACTTCTGGCTTCTATGCTCTTGTTAGTGGTGCGGGAGGGGTTCATCGAGTCAAGGTTGGCGACTATCTCGGACGTAATCATGGCCGTATCGCCGCAATCGATAGTTCGAAGGTGGATGTTGTTGAAATTGTTCCCGATGGCGAGGGTGGCTGGCTGGAGCGGCCGCGGAGCCTTTCCCTTAAGGAGCGCTCTTAATAAGGGCGGTACAAAATGAATATAATTACTCAGTCTGTCAGCCGGAATATGAGAATGAAGAGCTCTTTGTCGCGTATAGGGGTCGTGTTGCTGCTTGCTATGTCTTCGCCTATGGTGTTGGCGGCAAATTTACAAGCTCTGGATGTAGCAAGTCTCCCAGGTGATCGCGTTGAGCTCAGGCTAACGTTTGATGAGCCGGTATCGGCTCCTCGAGGTTACACAATCGAACAGCCGGCGCGGATCGCGCTTGATTTACCAGGTGTGACCAACAAGCTCGGTGCCAAGAATCGTGAGCTTGGCGTGGGGAACGCTCGCAGTGTAACGATTGTGGAGGCCAAGGATCGGACTCGCTTGATAGTCAATCTCACTAATTTAGCGCCTTATAGTACTCGGGTAGAGGGCAATAATCTCTATGTGCTGGTTGGGGCGGGGACTGTCGCTAATACACCGGCGGTTGCGCCAGTGGCTGTTGCGCCGGTGTCTGGTGGTCATGCTGTCAGCGCCGGAAAATCTGTAAGTAATATAGATTTTCAGCGTGGGGAGCAGGGGGAGGGTAATGTTGTCATTACTCTTTCCGATGCAACGGTAACTCCTAACATACAAGAGCAGGGTGGAAAAATCCGCCTCGATTTTGCCAAGACGCAATTGCCCGATTCTTTAAGGGTGCGGCTGGATGTTAAAGATTTTGCGACTCCTGTGCAGTTTGTCAGTGCTACGCACGTTTCGGGGAGTGCAAGTATCATTGTCGAGCCTGTGGGTCTATATGATTATTTGGCGTATCAAACAGAAAATAAGCTAACGCTCAGTGTAAAGCCGTTGAGTCAAGATGACGCTGATCGGCGCAAGGCAGAGAGATTTGCCTATACGGGCGAGAAGCTGTCGCTCAATTTTCAGGATATTGATGTTCGTTCCGTTCTGCAGTTGATCGCTGATTTTACGGATCTGAATCTTGTTGCCAGTGATACTGTTGCAGGAAATATTACCCTGCGTTTGCAAAACGTTCCTTGGGACCAGGCGCTTGATCTGGTCTTGAAGACCAAGGGGCTAGATAAACGAAAAGTTGGTAACGTCCTACTCGTCGCACCCGCTGATGAGATAGCTGCGCGCGAGCGCCAGGAGCTGGAGTCTCAGAAGCAGATTGCGGAGTTGGCCCCGCTGCGCAGAGAGTTGATTCAGGTTAACTATGCGAAGGCTTCAGATATAGCTACGCTCTTCCAATCGGTAGCTAATATTGAAGAGGGCGGCAGCGAGCGAGGTTCTGTTACTGTCGACGATCGAACCAATAGCATCATCGCCTATCAGACTCAAGAGCGTTTGGATGAGCTCAGAAGAATTGTTGCTCAATTGGATATTCCAGTTCGCCAGGTAATGATTGAGGCCAGAATAGTTGAGGCCAATGTCGATTATGAGAAAGCTCTTGGCGTGCGCTGGGGAGGGACTAAGGTATTTGGCGGGGGTAAGTGGGTTGGCTATGGTAACGACGATAACGGGGATGAAGGCGGGAACTCTGGGGATGAGGCAAGTGGTAACTTTCCCTTCGTTGATCTAGGGGTGACGGGGCGAACGTCGGGAATTGGTATCGGTTTTGTAACGGATAATACCATTCTAGATCTTGAGCTTTCTGCGATGGAAAAAACAGGGAATGGCGAGATTGTCTCTCAGCCGAAAGTCGTGACGGCCGATAAGGAAACGGCGAAGATCCTTAAGGGGACCGAGGTGCCATACCAAGAGTCCAGTTCGAGCGGTGCTACAACCGTTTCTTTCAAGGAGGCGGCTTTGGCTCTGGAGGTGACGCCTCAAATTACCCCTGATAATCGGATTATTATCGAGGTTAAAGTCAATAAGGACGAGCCGGATTACACAAATGCTGTGCTTGGTGTGCCGCCTATCAAGAAGAATGAGGTTAACGCAAAAGTCCTCGTGTCAGACGGTGAGACGATTGTTATAGGCGGCGTTTATTCCAATACGCAATCCAAGGCTGTTGACAAAGTTCCATTCTTGGGTGATCTGCCCTATCTTGGCCGTGTATTCCGTCGCGACGTGGTCACCGACCAAAAGTCGGAGCTGCTTATCTTCTTGACTCCGCGTATTCTGAACACTCAAGCCATTGCCGTGAACCGATGATCTAAGTGCGCAATGTAATCCTCGTTGGCCCGATGGGAGCTGGAAAGAGCACCATCGGGCGTCTGCTTGCCAAAGAGCTGCGTTTGCCTTTCAAGGACTCCGACAAGGAGATCGAGCAGCGGACCGGTGCCGATATTCCCTGGATCTTTGATGTGGAGGGGGAGCAGGGCTTTCGTGAGCGGGAGCAGGCGGTGATCGCCGAGCTGTCGATGCAGGATGGTCTTGTGTTGGCCACTGGCGGTGGGGCGGTGATGCGTCTGGAGAATCGCCAGGCGCTGCATGCTGGAGGTCGCGTGGTGTATCTGCATACCTCGGTGGAGCAGCAGATCGACCGTACTTCACGGGATCGCAATCGCCCGCTGCTGCGTACCGCCAATCCCGCGCAAGTGCTGCGCGATCTCATGGCGGTGCGTGATCCGCTTTATCGGGAGGTCGCGGATATCGTCATCGAGACGGACGAGCGCCCGCCGCGGATGGTGGTGCAGGAAATTCTCGCGCGTCTGGAAGACTTGTCGCCCCGTTAACGCGCGTGCCGCGCTGGCGGTGCGAATGATGAGAGCCTGTACGGTAATCCCACCTCGTCAGGCGCTGTTCGCCGCTTCTTCCCAAGCGAAAGGCGACAGCTATCGCTACGCGACTGGCACGCTAAAGTCGGGCCGAACTGCGTTATCCTAGAGCCCTTTTTATCCTGGGGGCCTCATGCAGACTCTTCACGTTGAACTCGGCGAGCGCAGCTATCCCATCTATATCGGGAGCGGGCTGCTGTCGCGTCCCGAATTACTGTCTCGTCACGTCGCGGGGCGGCAGGTTGCAGTGGTCACCAATGAAACCGTCGCACCTCTTTACCTGCAGACCCTGTTGAAATCGCTGGATGGTTTCAATGTCGCCACGGTGGTGCTGCCCGATGGCGAGGCCTTCAAGAATTGGGAAACCCTGCAACTGATCTTCGATGGCCTGCTGACGGCGCGTCATGATCGTCGCACCACGGTCGTCGCGCTTGGTGGCGGGGTAATCGGCGATATGGCCGGCTTCGCGGCTGCCTGCTATCAACGCGGCGTGGATTTCATCCAAGTACCGACCACCCTGTTGTCGCAGGTCGATTCGTCGGTGGGGGGGAAAACCGGGATCAACCATCCGCTTGGCAAGAATATGGTGGGTGCCTTCTATCAGCCCAAGGCGGTCCTGATCGATACCGCCAGCCTCGATACGTTGCCTGCGCGCGAGCTTTCGGCCGGATTGGCCGAGGTGATCAAGTACGGCCTGATTTGCGACGAGCCGTTTCTGGGCTGGCTCGAAGCCAACATGGCTGCGCTGCGCAGCCTGGATCAGGATGCCCTGACCTATGCTATCGAACGTTCATGCGCGGCCAAGGCGAAGGTGGTCGGGGCAGATGAGCGTGAATCCGGAGTGCGTGCGACGCTGAACCTTGGTCACACCTTCGGCCATGCGATCGAGACCGAGCAGGGCTATGGCGTCTGGTTGCATGGCGAAGCGGTCGCTGCCGGTACGGTGATGGCGCTGGAAATGTCTCATCGGCTTGGCTGGATCTCCGTCGCCGAGCGCGATCGCGGCGTTCGTCTGCTGCAGGCCGCGGGATTGCCGATCGTGCCGCCGCAGGACATGACGCCTGCGCAGTTTCTTGAGCATATGGCGGTAGACAAGAAGGTGCTGGATGGCCAGTTGCGCCTGGTGTTGCTCAAGCGCCTGGGCGAGGCCGTCGTTACCGCCGACTATCCGCGTGAAATTCTCGACGCCACGCTGCGTAGCGACTACGTAGCGCTGGCTCAGTCGTTCAACTCTTGAAGAGTGATCCATGACCAGTTTGCATGCTGATGAAGCTTTCCTGGCGCATTACCAGTTCAGTCACGACCCGTTCGCGCCGCGTGTTCCCGGTTTCAAGTTCTTCCCCGCCCAGCGCAAGCCGGTTCTGGGGCAGTTGCATCATCTGGCGCGCTACAGCCAGTTGTTGTTGGCGGTAGTCGGTCCGCAGGGTAGCGGCAAGACCCTGCTGCGCCAGGCGTTGGTCGCCAGTACCAACAAGCAGGCGGTGCAAAGTGTGGTGATCACCCAGGGTGTGGCGGGTAGCGATGCGTTGCTGCGTCAGGTAGCCCAGGGGCTTTCGGTCGCTCAGGCGGATGTACGCTCGATTCTGACGCAGGTGGGGCAATTAGCCCTGACCGGTCAGGAGGTCTACCTGCTCATCGATGATGCCGACCAGCTTGACGATGCCGCGTTGAAAAGCGTGCTGGCATTGGCCGAGGGCGATAGTGAGGGGCGGCCGCATGTGTTTCTCTTCGCCGAGCAGGACCTGCTGAGCCGGCTGGAGGCGCTGGCCGGTGGTGAGGAGTGCTATCACGCCATCGAGCTGCAGCCCTACAGCGAGGATGAAACGCGCGATTACCTGGCGCAGCGCCTGGAGGGCGCCGGACAGGGAATTGACGTGCTGAGCGAGGAGCAGATCGAGGAGATTCATCTGCGCTCTCAGGGGTGGCCGGGAGGCATCAACCAGGAGGCGCGAGAGCTTTTGGTCGAGCAGATGCTGGCCCAGCGTTCGGCTGGACGCGGCGCGGGTGGTGGATTCTCCTTGCCGAAGAAGCATCTGCTGGCATTGGCTGTGGTGCTGGTCGGCGTCGCCGCTGCCTGGTTCATGCAGGGACGTGAGTCGCCCCCTGCGCCGGTGGCCACGAATACCACGCTGCCTTTGCAGTCTTCGGCACCTGCGGTGGAGGCTGGTGAGCCGGCTCAGGCGCCTGCGACTGAAAGTCGCACGCCGGCCATCGAGTTTGCCGGTGCTAGCCAGCCGCTGCCATTACCGCTGGTGGGCGAGGCGCAGACGGTCATTCGCCAGCCTCTGGCCGAGGCCGCGGGTGAAGAGTTGGACAATTTCGAGCCGCCAGCTTCTCCTGAACCCTCGACGGTAACCCTGCCGCCTGATCCAATCCCAGCTGCACCTGCACCTGCACCTGCACCTGCCAAGCAGCCCGAACCCGCTGCTCCCAAGCCGGTCGTTGCTCCAGCTCCAGCTCCAGCTCCAGCGCCGGCTCCCGAGCCCAAGCCGGCTCAGCCGGCGGCACCGAGCAGCGCTGCAAGCAACTGGTACGCGCAGCAGCCCGGCTCTCGTTATGCCCTGCAGGTCGTGGGTTCGCGGTCGGAGTCCAATATCCAGGCGTTGGTGCGCGAAGGGGGTGGCGAGTACCGTTATTTCAAGAAGATGCACCAGGGGCAGCCGCTGTACGTCCTGACCTACGGTAGCTTCGCCACGCGTGATGCTGCTCAGGCGGCGGTGAAGACGCTGCCGGCCAAGTTGCAGGCCAACAAGCCCTGGCCCCGTACGCTGGCGAGCATCCAACAGGAGATGAGCCGCTAAACGCTCTGCTTGGTATGACCGCCTGGTCGTTAGCACGACCTGGCGGTCTTATCCTTCGTTTTCGCGACATAAGTTTTCATTGCTTCGTCACGAAGATTTGTGACGGCATGGGTGGATATGTACAATGACCTCCCTTTTGCCTACGCAAAGCTGGCCCGTGTCCGCTTTTCATGGCTAAGCGGTTGAATTAGAAAGCAATTTGCCTGAAGTCTAGGCAGCCTGGTGAGAGTTTCCCCTATGAAAGCAGGTTTGTACCGTCCTGATGAGTTCAAGGATAACTGCGGCTTCGGCTTGATCGCCCACATGCAAGGTGAGCCTAGTCATCACCTGCTCAAGACCGCTATTGAGGCCCTCACCTGCATGACTCACCGCGGCGGTATCAACGCCGACGGCAAGACCGGTGATGGCTGCGGCCTGCTGATCCAGAAGCCCGATCAATTCCTGCGCGCCATCGCCCAGGAGCAATTCGGCGTCGAACTGCCTGCGCAATATGCCGTGGGCATGGTGTTCTTCAATCAGGATCCGGCCAAGGCCGAGGCCGCGCGCGAGAACATGAACCGCGAAATCCTGGCGGCCGGTCTGCAACTGGTGGGCTGGCGCAAGGTGCCGATCGACACCAGCGTGCTCGGCCAGCTGGCACTGGAGCGCCTGCCGCAGATCGAGCAAGTGTTCATCGGTGGCGAGGGTCTCTCCGACCAGGAATTCGCCATCAAGCTGTTCAGCGCCCGCCGTCGTTCCTCGGTAGCCAATGCCGACGACGCCGATCACTACATCTGCAGCTTCTCGCACAAGACCATCATCTACAAAGGCCTGATGATGCCGGCGGACCTGCAGCAGTTCTACCCGGATCTGGGTGACGAGCGCCTGCAGACCGCCATCGCGGTCTTCCACCAGCGTTTCTCCACCAACACACTGCCGAAGTGGCCGCTGGCGCAGCCCTTCCGCTTCCTCGCGCACAACGGCGAGATCAATACCATCACCGGCAACCGCAACTGGGCGCAGGCCCGTCGCACCAAGTTCGCCAACGAGCTGATCCCCGATCTCGACGAGCTGGGCCCGCTGGTCAACCGTGTCGGCTCCGACTCCTCGAGCATGGACAATATGCTCGAGCTGATGGTCACCGGTGGCATCGACCTGTTCCGCGGCCTGCGCATGATCATTCCGCCGGCCTGGCAGAACGTCGAGACCATGGACGCCGACCTGCGCGCGTTCTACGAGTACAACTCCATGCACATGGAGCC
>MTEW01003104.1_pt3 | contig 20045 bp, 20 predicted proteins | sample 1042681 | NCBI WGS metagenome assembly MTEW01 (sample SAMN06185811, study PRJNA358809) | soil metagenome | isolation source: soil biostimulated with citrate as carbon source | place: India | collected 2015-05-23
ACCTCATAGACGATCCCGGTGGCGATTGCCACCAGCACCACGTCGCGGCCCACCTGTTTCCACTCGTAACCCTCGTAATAGGGTAGGCGTCCCGACAGACGGCTGTCGAAGTTCTTGGCGATGCCCGGCGGCAGCGGCTTGCCGCGGGCCAGGTTCTTGGCGATGCCGGGCGGCAGGGCGGAGGTCGGGCCGATCAGCTGGCGGTTGTCGCCGAGCACGATGCGCACCTGGCCGATATCCACGGTCGGGCCGCGCAGGTCGATCTGCACCTCGTCGTGGCCGCCGCCATGCTTGCCCTTGCCCGGCGGCGGGCTGGCCAGCAGTGGCGAGGCGACCAGCAGCAGGCTGAGGCCGAGCGCGAGGGGAGTTCGGGTTATGGCAGGCATGGGCAGAGCTCCAGCGAAGGGGTGTGCCGATTAGAACGCCCCGGCCGGGGCGGTTCAAGCCTCCGGCGTCGGCGCCGCCGGCGATTGTGACGGCAGTCTTTGACTCAGCGCCTGCAGGCCCTGGCGCAGGTCGTTGCCGGCCGGCTGCTGGTACAGCGCCAGGTCGAACTCCGGCAGCAGGGCCAGCAGGTAGTCGAAGATGTCGCTCTGGATGCGTTCGTATTCCAGCCAGTTGGTGGTGCCGGTGAAGCAGTAGATCTCCAGCGGGATGCCTTCGGCGCCGAGTTGCAGCTGGCGCACCATGCAGGTCATGTCCTGGCGGATCTGCGGGTGGCTCTTCAGGTAGGCCTCGGCGTAGGCGCGGAAGGTGCCGATATTGGTCATGCGCCGGCGGTTGGCCGAGGGGCCGTTCTCGGCCTTGTGCTCGGCGTTCCACTGGCGCAGCTCGGCCTGCTTGTGGCCGAGATAATCGGTGAGCAGGCGCACGCCGGCCAGGCGCTGCTCCTCGGCGGCGTCGAGAAAGCGCACCAGGCCGGCGTCCAGGTGCAGGCTGCGCTTGATCCGTCGGCCGCCGGCCTGGGTCATGCCGCGCCAGTTCTTGAACGACTCGGCCATCAGCCGCCAGGTGGGGATGGAGACGATGGTCTTGTCGAAGTTCTGCACCTTGACCGTGTGCAGGCTGATGTCCACCACGTCGCCGTCGGCGCCGACCTGGGGCATCTCGATCCAGTCGCCGACGCGCAGCGAGTCGTTGCTGGTCAGCTGCACGCCGGCGACGAAGGACAGCAGGGTGTCCTTGTACACCAGCAGGATCACCGCCGACATCGCGCCGAGGCCGGACAGCAGCAGCAGCGGCGAGCGGTCGATCAGGGTGGCGACTATGACGATGGCGGCGAACACGTACAGCAGCATCTTGGCCAGCTGCACGTAGCCCTTGATCGAGCGGGTGCGCGCGTGCGGGGTGCGTGCGTAGAGGTCGAGCAGGGCGTTGAGCAGGGCGCTGACGGCCAGGGTCAGCGACAGCAGGGTGAAGGCCAGGGCCAGGTTGCGCAGGAAGTGCTCGGCCTTGTCGCTCAGCTCCGGCACCAGCACCAGGCCGAACTGCACCAGCAGCGACGGCACCATCTGCGCCAGGCGGTTGAACACCTTGTTGTGGCGCAGGTCCTCCAGCCAGAACAGCGCCGGCTGGCGTGCCAGCAGCTTGCTCGCATGCAGGATCAGAAAGCGCGCCAGGCGTCCGGCCAGCAGCGCCACCAGCAGCAGCACCAGCAGGCCGGTGATGGCGCCCAGCCAGGGGTACTGGTCGAAGTGGTTCCAGAGTTGCTCGGCCTGGCTCAGCAGCTGATCCGTATCCATGGGCGAAAACTACCTGTCGATGCTCGGGAAGGGGCCAATTAGACCATCCCCATGGCATGGGTTCGCAACCTCGGCGGCGCCGCGTTGCAAAGAAATTCGGCCGCGGCGGCGGAAACCGTTAGGCTATGCACCGTTTTGTCGATTCTTCGAGGTAGTGCCCCCGTGTTTGCCCAATTCGCCCTGCATGAACGCCTGCTGAAAGCCGTGGCCGAGCTTAATTTCGTCGAGCCCACCCCGGTGCAGGCGGCAGCGATTCCGCCTGCGCTGGAGGGCAAGGATCTGCGGGTGATCGCCCAGACCGGCAGCGGCAAGACCGCCGCCTTCGTCCTGCCGTTGCTCAACCGCCTGCTCGGTGATGGCAACTCGCAGCAGCGCGTGAGCATCCGGGCGCTGATTCTGCTGCCGACCCGCGAGCTGGCCCAGCAGACGCTGAAGGAAGTCGAGCGCTTCGCCCAGTTCACCTTCCTCAAGGCCGGCCTGGTCACCGGCGGCGAGGACTTCAAGGTGCAAGCCGCGATGATGCGCAAGATCGACATCCTGATCGGCACCCCGGGGCGCCTGATCGAACACGCCAACGCCGGCAACCTGCCGCTGAACGAGGTCGAGGTGCTGGTGTTCGACGAGGCCGACCGCATGCTCGACATGGGCTTCGCCGAGGACGCCCAGCGCCTGGCCGAAGCCTGCGGGCCGCACCAGACCCTGCTGTTTTCCGCCACCACCGGCGGCAATGGCCTGCGCGAGATGGTCGCCAAGGTGCTCAAGGCGCCGCAGCACCTGATGCTCAACAGCGTCAGCCAGCTCAACGAGGGCACTCGCCAGCAGATCATCACCGCCGACCACAACCATCATAAGGAACAGCTGGTCGACTGGCTGCTGGCCAACGAGACCTATGACAAGGCCATCGTCTTCACCAACACCCGGGTGCAGGCCGACCGCCTCTACGGCAAGCTGGTGGCGGCCGGGGTCAAGGCCTTCGTGCTGCACGGCGAGAAGGACCAGAAGGACCGCAAGCTGGCCATCGAGCGCCTGCGCCAGGGCGCGGTCAAGGTGCTGGTGGCCACCGACGTGGCCGCCCGCGGCCTGGACGTCGACGGCCTGGACCTGGTGATCAACTTCGACATGCCGCGCTCCGGCGACGAGTACGTGCACCGCATCGGCCGCACCGGCCGCGCCGGCGGCGAAGGGCTGGCGATTTCGCTGATCTGCCATGGCGACTGGAACCTGATGTCGAGCATCGAGCGCTACCTCAAGCAGCGTTTCGAGCGGCGCACCGTCAAGGAGCTCAAGGGCAGCTACCAGGGGCCGAAGAACCTCAAGGCCTCGGGCAAGGCCGCCGGCAGCAAGAAGAAAAAGACCGACAAGGACGCCAAGAAGGCCGCGCCCAAGCGCAAGTCCGGCCCGCGCCCGGCCGGCAAGCCCTCGGCGCTGGTCAGCGAGGACGGCCTGGCGCCGCTCAAGCGCAAGAAGCCGGCGGCGGAGTAACCGGGCAGGAATGCCATGCTGTGGGCGGCGCTTTAGCGGCGAGTCGCGGCTCAAGCCCCTCCCACGGGGTCAATCCACCCCGACGAAGCCGCCGGTCTGGTGCTGCCACAGGCGCGCATACAGGCCGCCGCGGGCGACCAGCTCGGCGTGGCTGCCGCTCTCGACGATGCGCCCCTGGTCGATCACCACCAGGCGATCCATGCGCGCGATGGTCGACAGGCGGTGGGCGATGGCGATCACCGTCTTGCCCTGCATCAGCTCGTCCAGGCTGTCCTGGATCGCCGCCTCGACTTCCGAATCCAGCGCCGAGGTGGCTTCGTCCAGCACCAGGATCGGCGCGTCCTTGAGCAGCACGCGGGCGATGGCGATGCGCTGGCGCTGACCGCCGGACAGCTTGACCCCGCGCTCGCCGACCTGGGCGTCCATGCCGCGGCCGCCCTGGCCGTCGTCCAGCTGCGGAATGAAGGCGTCGGCGCGGGCCTTGTGCGCCGCCTCCAGCAACTGCGCCTCGCTGGCGTCCGGGCGCCCGTAGCGCAGGTTGTCGCGGATCGAGCGGTGCAGCAGGGCGGTGTCCTGGGTGACCATGCCGATCTGCGCGCGCAGGCTCTCCTGGCTCACCGCGGCGATGTCCTGGCCATCGACCAGGATGCGTCCGCTCTCCAGGTCGTACAGGCGCAGCAGCAGGTTGACCAGGGTCGACTTGCCCGCGCCGGAGGGCCCGACCAGGCCGATCTTCTCGCCGGCGCGCACGTTCAGGCTGAGCCCGGCGATCACCCCGCCGGCCTTGCCGTAGTGGAAGTGGATGTCCTCGAAACGCACCTCGCCGCGCTCCACCCGCAGCGGCTGGGCGCCCTCCCGGTCGAGCACCTGACGCGGCTGGACGATGGTGTGCATGCCGTCCTGCACGGTGCCGACGTTCTCGAAGATGCCGTTGACCACCCACATCACCCACTCGGCCATGTTGTTGATGCGCAGCACCAGGCCCAGCGCCAGGGCGATGGCGCCGGTGCTGATCGACCCCAGGCTCCACAGCCACAGCGCCAGGGCGCCGGTGGCGACGATCAGCACGCCGTTGAGGCTGGTGATGCTGACGTCGAGCAGGGTCACGGTGCGGGTCTGCTGGTGCACCTTGTCCAGCAGCTCCTGCATGGCCTCGCGGGCGTAGCCTTCCTCCTCGCGGGTGTGGGCGAACAGCTTGAGCGTCATCACGTTGCTGTAGCCGTCCACCACCCGGCCCATGACCTTCGAGCGCGCCGCCGAGGCGGCGGCCGAGCGCTGCTTGATGCGCGGCACGAAATGGCGCAGCAGCAGGCAGTAGCCGACGATCCAGGCCAGCAGCGGCAGGATCAGACGCACATCCGCGGCGGCGAACAGGTACAGCGCGCTGCCGGCGTAGACCACCACGAACCACAGCGCGTCGACCAGCTGCATGGCCGACTCGCGCAGGCTCGGCCCGGTCTGCATGATGCGTTGGGCGATACGCCCGGCGAAGTCGTTCTGGAAGAAGCTCAGGCTCTGCTTGAGCACGTAGCGGTGGTTCTGCCAGCGGATCAGGTTGGTCAGCCCCGGATTGACCGCCTGGTTGGCCAGCAGATCGTGCAGGCCGAACACCAGCGGGCGCAGGATCAGCGCCACCAGCAGCATCCACAGCAGCTCGCCGCGGTACTGCTGGAAGAACTCGGCGCTCGGCGTGCGCTGTGCCATGTCGATCAGGCGGCCGAGGAACTCGAACAGCGCCACCTCGATCACCGCGGCGAAGAAGCCCATCACCAACAGGGCCAGCATCAGCGGCCAGACCTGGCGCAGGTAGTGCAGGTAGAAGCGCACCAGCCCGGCGGGCGGCTGCACGTCCGGGCTGGGTTTGAAGGCGTCGATCAGCGACTCGAAACGGCGGAACAGCATCGCAGGCATCCTGCCTTGATGAAGAGGGCTCGATGTTAGCGCGAGCCCGTCTCACTTAGCAGGGGTTTCTCCAGTTCGCCGGCCCAGGCCAGTAGCGGAACGGGCAGCTGCGGCTGCCAGATGCGCTTGAGCAGCACCAGCAGGTGCTCGGGTTCGCCGCGCTCGAAGGGCAGCCGCTCGATGTGCCGGTGCACCTGCCACTGGCCGTCCTGCAGGCGGGCGAAGTCGAAGCGGAAGGGGTGGAAGCCGGTCATGCCCAGGCGCAGGTCGGTGACGATCAGGCGGTCGCCGATCTGGTCGTAGCGCAGCACGCCGTCGGTGAACCAGGCCAGACGCTGGTGCGCGGGCGAGCCCCGCAACTGCTCGCGCAGCTGTGTGCCGCGCGGCAGGCGCTGCAGCTGCGGCGGAGCGTCGTCGAACCAGCCGACCAGGGCTTCGTGGTAGTGCTCGCCGTCCAGCACTATGACCCGCCACAGCAGGCTGTTGAGCGGCGTCGGGGTGATGAACAGCTGCTCGGCGACGATGCCCTGGCGCGCCAGTTCGGCCTCCACCCGCTGCTCGGCCATGTATTTGCCGGCCAGGCTGAAACCGATATAGAGCGTGGACAGCGCCAGGGCCACGGCCGGCACCCGCCAGGCCTGTTCGCGCAGGCCGTTGAACAGGCCGACCACGACCGCAACCAGCAGTGGCAGGGTATACAGCGGGTCGATGATGAACAGGCTGGACCAGGCGGTGGGAATCGGCATCAGCGGCCAGAACAGCTGGGTGCCGTAGCTGGTGAAGGCGTCCAGCACGGGGTGGGTGAACAGAATCAGCCAAACGGTGAGCAGCAGGCGCCGCCCCGAATAGCCGGGGTGAGGCCGAAAACGTCTGACCAGCCAGGTCAACAGCAGGGCCAGGCCGCTGAGGACGAACAGCGAATGGCTGAAACCGCGGTGGTAGGTCATGTCCGCCACGGCATCGCCGTAGTCGATGACCACGTCGAGATCTGGCAGGGTGCCGAGCATGGCGCCGTACAGCAGCGCCTTGCGCCCCTGCCAGCGGCCGAGCAGGGCGCCCTGGATGCTGGCGCCGAGTACGGCTTGGGTGATCGAATCCATCTATTGAGCTCGCGTGAGGGCAGGTCGCTACGTTAGCCGAGGCCGTGGCCGAATGCCGCGGAGAAATTTCAAGCAAAGGTTACAGCGTCAGCGGCTATCCTGGCGGCCTGAACCTCACGGATCCAAGCCATGCTGATCGTCTCCAACGCCGTCCGCCTGCCGCTCGAGGAAATCGAGCTGAGCGCCATTCGCGCCCAGGGCGCCGGCGGGCAGAACGTCAACAAGGTGTCCAGCGCCGTGCACCTGCGCTTCGACAGCCAGGCCTCGTCCTTGCCGCCGTTCTACAAGGAGCGCCTGCTGGCGCTCGCCGACAGCCGCATCACCGCGGACGGGGTGGTGATCATCAAGGCGCAGCAGTACCGCACCCAGGAGCAGAACCGCATGGACGCCCTCGAGCGCCTGGCCGAGCTGATCCGCAGCGCCGGCAAGACCGAGAAGAAGCGCCGCCCGACCAAGCCGACCCTGGGCTCGAAGCAGCGCCGCCTGGACGGCAAGAGCAAGCGCGGGGCGATCAAGGCGGGGCGGGGTAGGGTGGATTTCTAGCAGTCCGTCAGCAGTCAGGTGCCGCGGAGGATAACGGCTTTGCGTAGGGTGCGCCGTGCGCACCTGAATGATGGGTACTGCTCTCGGGTGCGCACAGCCTAGGCGGCTCCGCGACACCCTACCCGCGCGCCGCCAGATAGGCCTGGTAGTCGGGAATGCGGTACTCGTGCTGCTGCTCCAGCAGGGCGCTGCTGAGCAGGTAGTCGGCGCTGCTCTCGTTGCACGCCACCGGGATGTTCCACACCGCGGCGACCCGCAGCAGCGCCTTGATGTCCGGGTCGTGCGGCTGCGGCTCGAAGGGGTCCCAGAAGAACACTAGGATGTCCACGCGCTGCTCGGCGATGCGCGCGCCGAGTTGCTGGTCGCCGCCCAGCGGGCCGCTGATCATGCTTTCCACCGGCAGCCCCAGGCGCTTGCTCAGCAGCAGGCCGGTGGTGCCGGTGGCCAGCAGCTCGTGGCGCGCCAGCTTGTCGCGCTGGCGCTCGCACCAGTCGAGCAGGAAACCCTTGCAGTGATCGTGGGCCACCAGGGCGATGCGTTTGCGCGCCGGCAGGCTGGCGCTGGTGAAGCTGATACGGCTCATCGGCATTCCTCGGTCACATCAGGCGCGACAGGGCCAGGCAGTTGTCCAGCATGCGGTTGGAGAAGCCCCATTCGTTGTCGTACCAGGCCATCACCTTGAGCAGCTTGCCGCTGGCCTTGGTGTGGTTGGCGTCGAAGATCGACGACAGCGGGTTGTGGTTGAAGTCGCAGGACACCAGCGGCAGGGCGTTGTAGCCCAGCACCGGCGACTGCTCGCTGGCGGCCTTGAGCAGGGCGTTGACTTCCTCGGCGCTGGTCTCGCGCTTGAGCTGCAGGGTCAGGTCGACCAGCGACACGTTGATCACCGGCACCCGCACCGCCATGCCGGTGAGCTTGCCGGCCAGCTCCGGCAGCACCAGGCCGACCGCTTCGGCGGCGCCGGTCTTGGTCGGGATCATCGACTGGGTGGCCGAGCGGGCGCGGTAGGGGTCGCTGTGGTAGACGTCGGAGAGGTTCTGGTCGTTGGTGTAGGCGTGGATGGTGGTCATCAGCCCCTGTTCGATGCCCAGCTCGCGGTGCAGCACCTGGGCCACCGGCGCCAGGCAGTTGGTGGTGCAGGAGGCGTTGGAGACGATCTGCATGGCCGGCGTCAGCACCTGCTCGTTGACCCCATAGACCAGGGTGGCGTCGGCACCCTTGGCCGGCGCCGAGATCAGCACCTTGCGCGCACCGGCGGCGAGGTGGGCGGCGGCCTTGTCACGGTCGGTGAACAGCCCGGTGCACTCGAACACCACGTCGACCTGGTGGGCTTTCCAGGGCAGTTCGGCCGGGTTGCGGATGGCGCTGACGGCGATGCGGTCGCCGTTGACCCACAGGCTCTCGCCGTCGGCCACCACCTCGCCGGCGAACGGGCCGTGTACGCTGTCGTGGCGCAGCAGGTGGGCGTTCATGGCGCTGTCGCCGAGATCGTTGATCGCCACCACCTGCAAATGCTGGCGATAATCCTGGGTATAGAGTGCGCGCAGTACGTTGCGGCCGATACGGCCAAAACCATTGATGGCGATTCGCAGGGTCATGGTGAGGGTTCTCGTAATTTTGTTGTTGGAATTACAAGATTATTCGCATGAGACTAGAAATCAAGCCTTTTGAGTGGCAGTATTTTGTTAAAACTACAAACAGACGCTAGCTGCTAGCCTGGAGAACCCCATGCATCCCCGCGTTGTTGAAGTCACCGACCGCCTGATCGAGCGCAGCCGCGCCACCCGCCAGCGTTACCTGGCGATGATCCGCGCGGCCGCCAGCGAAGGGCCGCAGCGCGGCAAGCTGCAGTGCGCCAATTTCGCCCATGGCGTGGCCGGTTGCAGCGGCCACGACAAGCAGACCCTGCGCCTGATGGACGCGGCCAACGTGGCCATAGTTTCTGCTTATAACGACATGCTCTCGGCGCACCAGCCCTATGAGCAGTTCCCCGAACAGATCAAGCAGGCCCTGCGCGAGCTCGGCTCGGTGGGCCAGTTCGCCGGCGGCGTGCCGGCCATGTGCGACGGCGTCACCCAGGGCGAGCCGGGCATGGAGCTGGGCATCGCCAGCCGCGAGGTGATCGCCATGTCCACCGCCGTGGCGCTGTCGCACAACATGTTCGATGCGGCGCTGTACCTGGGCGTGTGCGACAAGATCGTCCCCGGCCTGCTGATGGGCGCGCTGCGCTTCGGCCATCTGCCGTCGCTGTTCGTGCCGGCCGGGCCCATGACTTCGGGCCTGTCCAACAAGGAAAAGGCCGACGTGCGCCAGCGCTACGCCGAGGGCAAGGCCAGCCGCGACGAGCTGCTGGCGGCGGAGATGGCCGCTTATCACGGCCCGGGCACCTGCACCTTCTATGGCACCGCCAACACCAATCAGCTGCTGATGGAGGTGATGGGCCTGCACCTGCCGGGCGCCTCCTTCATCAACCCCGGCACGCCGCTGCGCGAGGCGCTGACCCGCGAGGCGGCGCGCCAGGTCACCCGCCTGACCAAGCAGAGCGGCCAGTTCATGCCGATCGGCGAGATCGTCGACGAGCGCTGCCTGGTCAACTCCATCGTCGCCCTGCACGCCACCGGCGGTTCGACCAACCATACCTTGCATATGCCGGCCATCGCCCGCGCCGCCGGCATCCTGCTGACCTGGCAGGATATGGCCGAGCTCTCCGAGGTGGTGCCGACCCTGGCCCACGTCTATCCCAACGGCAAGGCCGACATCAACCACTTCCAGGCCGCCGGCGGCATGGCCCTGCTGATTCGCGAGCTGCTCGCGGCCGGCCTGCTGCACGAGGAGGTCAATACCGTGGCCGGCCGCGGCCTGTCGCGCTACACCCGCGAGCCCTTCCTCGACGACGGCCAGCTGGTCTGGCGCGACGGCCCCAGCAAGAGCCTGGAAGAGAGCGTGCTGCGCCCGGTGGTGCGGCCGTTCTCGCCGGAGGGCGGCCTGCGCCTGATGCAGGGCAACCTCGGCCGCGGGGTGATGAAGGTCTCCGCGGTGGCCCCCGAGCATCAGCTGGTGGAGGCGCCGGCGCTGGTGTTCGAGGATCAGCTGGAGCTGGTCGAGGCGTTCAAGGCCGGCCAGTTGGAACGCGATTTCGTCGCCGTGGTGCGCTTCCAGGGCCCGCGCAGCAACGGCATGCCCGAGCTGCACAAGATGACCCCCTATCTCGGCGTGCTGCAGGACCGCGGCTTCAAGGTGGCGCTGGTCACCGACGGGCGCATGTCCGGCGCCTCGGGCAAGATCCCGGCGGCCATCCATGTCTGCCCCGAGGCCTTCGACGGCGGCCCGCTGGCGCGGGTGCGCAACGGCGACATCATTCGCCTCGACGGCCACAGCGGCGAGCTGCTGCTGAAGGTCGACGCGGCCGAGCTGGCGGCGCGCGAACTGGCCGCTGCGCCGGCGCCGGCAGCGGGCTGCGGGCGCGAGCTGTTCGCCTTTATGCGGCACAACTTCAGCAGCGCCGAGCAGGGCGCCAGCGCCTTCACCGCCAGCCTGGAGTCGCTGACGTGAAGCTGGCGCTGGTAGGCGATATCGGCGGCACCAACGCGCGCTTCGCCCTGTGGCGCGACGAACGGCTCGATAGCGTGCGGGTGCTGGCCACCGCCGATTATCCGACCCCGGAGGCGGCCATTCGCGCCTACCTGCAAGGCCTGGAGCTGCCGCTGGGTGCGGTGGACTCGGTGTGCCTGGCCTGCGCCGGGCCGGTCGGCGGCGACGAGTTCCGCTTCACCAACAACCACTGGCGCCTCAGCCGCAGCGCGTTCTGCCGCGACTTGCAGGTGCGCGAGCTGCTGCTGGTCAACGACTTCTCCGCCATGGCCTTGGGCATGACCCGCCTGCGCGAGGACGAGCGGCGGCCGATCTGCCCCGGCCAGGCGCAGGCCGAGCGCCCCTGCGTGGTGATCGGCCCCGGCACCGGTCTGGGCGTCGGCACCCTGTTGGCCACGGCCGGCGGCGGCTGGCAGGCGCTGCCGGGGGAGGGCGGCCACGTCGACCTGCCCATCGCCACGCCGCGCGAGGCCGAGCTATGGCAGATATTGCATCGCCAGCTCGGCCATGTGCGCGCCGAGGACGTGCTCAGCGGCGGCGGCCTGCTGCTGCTGTACCGCACGCTGTGCCAGCTGGAAGGCGTCGAACCGCGCCTAGCCTCGCCGGCCGAGGTGACGGCGGCGGCGCTGGCCGGCGATGCGCTGGCCGGCGCGGTGATCGAGCAGTTCAGCGTCTGGCTCGGCCGCGCCGCCGGCAACCTGGTGCTCAGCCTGGGCGCGCGCGGCGGGGTCTATGTGGTCGGCGGCGTGGTGCCGCGTTTCGCCGAGCTGTTTCTCGCCAGCGGCTTCGCCGCGGCGCTGCGCGACAAGGGCTGCATGAGCCATTATTTCGAGGGCATCCCGGCCTGGCTGGTGACCGCCGAATACCCCGGCCTGATGGGGGCTGGCGTGGCGCTGCAGCAGGCGATGGCGTAGGGTGCGCCGTGCGCACCGCTTCTGCGATCTGGTGCGCACGGCGCACCCTAGGACAATAAGGACGGCGGACCATGAGCCAGCCCGGAAAATCCATTCTCCTGGTCGATGACGACGCGGAGATTCGTGACCTGCTGCAAACCTACCTGAGCCGCGCCGGCTTCGCCGTGCGCGCCGCCTGCGACGGCGCCGGCTTTCGCCAGGCGCTGTGCGCCGAGCCGGCCGACCTGGTGATTCTCGACGTGATGCTGCCCGACGAGGACGGCTTCAGCCTGTGCCGCTGGGTGCGCGAGCACCAGCGTTTCGCCCTGGTGCCGATCATCATGCTCACCGCCAGCTCCGACGAGGCCGACCGGGTGATCGGCCTGGAGCTGGGCGCCGACGACTACCTGGGCAAGCCGTTCAGCCCGCGCGAGCTGCAGGCGCGGATCAAGGCGCTGCTGCGCCGCGCGCAGTTCAGCCAGGTGGCGGGCGGCGAGGTGCTGGCCTTCGACCAGTGGCGCCTGGACATGGTCAGCCACCGCCTGTTCCATGCCGATGGCGAGGAGGTGATCCTCTCCGGCGCCGACTTCGCCCTGCTCAAGCTGTTTCTCGACCACCCGCAGCAGATCCTCGATCGCGACACCATCGGCAACGCCACCCGCGGCCGCGAGGTGATGCCGCTCGAGCGCATCGTCGACATGGCGGTCAGCCGTCTGCGCCAGCGCCTGCGCGACACCGACAAGCCGCCGCGGCTGATCCGCACCGTGCGCGGCAGCGGCTACCTGCTGGCGGCCCAGGTGACGGCGCAGCATGGCTAGCTGGCGGCGCTGGTTGCCGGTGCCGCGCTCGCTGCTCGGACGCATGCTGCTGCTGACCCTGCTGGTGGTGCTACTGGCGCAGGCGCTGTCCAGTTTCATCTGGGTCTCGCAGTTGCGCGCCAGCCAGATGGAGGGCCTGCTCACCAGCGCGCGCAGCCTGGCGCAGTCGATGGCCGCCAGCGTCAGCTACTTCCGCTCGCTGCCGATCGGCTACCGGCCACTGGTGCTCGATCAGTTGCGCAACATGGGCGGCACGCGCTTCTTCGTCTCGCTCAACGACAAGCCGCTGCAGATGCAGGTGCTGCCGCCGACGCCGCGCAAGCGCGCGGTGCTCGAGGCGGTCGAGGCCACCCTGCGCGAGCGTCTGGGCAGCGGCCTGGACATCTCCCTGCAGTTCGTCAGCCCGGAGGACCTGCGCATCTTCAACAGCGGCCTGAAACTCGACGAGCTGCCGCGTTCCTGGGCGCACTACGCGCTGAGCCTGGAGCCGCTCAATCCGCCGGTGCTGGTGACGCAGATCCGCATCGCCGAGGGCGAATGGCTGTACCTGGCGTCCTTGCTGCCCGAGCCCTATGTCGGCCTGGAGCAGCAGGGCCTGCCGGCGCAGCAGCTGTGGTTCATCATCCTCACCAGCAGTTTTTTGCTGCTGTTCATCGGCATCCTGGTGCACTGGCAGAGCCGTCCGCTCAAACGCCTGGCGCGGGCGGCGCGGGAAATGTCGCTGGGCAGCGAGGTGGAGCCGCTGGCCGAGGCCGGCGGCAGCGAGGTGGTCGAGGTCAGTCGCGCCTTCAACGCCATGCGCGAGCGCATCGGCCGTTACCTCAACGAGCGCAGCCAGCTGTTCAGCGCCATCTCCCACGATTTGCGCACGCCGATCACCCGCCTGCGCCTGCGCGTCGAGCTGCTCGACGACGAGGCGCTGCAGGCCAAGTTCGGCCGCGACCTGGACGAGCTGGAGATGCTGGTCAAGGGCGCGCTGCAGTGCGTCAAGGACACCGACATCCACGAGAACATCGAGCCGGTCGACCTCAATCACCTGCTGCACGGGGTGGTCGAGCCCTACCTGGGTAACGGTCGGGTCACGCTCGCCGGCCGCGCGCTGGCGCCCTATCCGGGTAAGCCGCTGGCGCTCAAGCGCTGCATCGGCAACCTGGTGGACAATGCACTGAAATACGGCGAGCGCGCCCACCTGCAGATCGAGGACGACGGCCAGGCCTTCGTCCTGCACGTCGACGACGAAGGCCCGGGGGTGCCGGAACAGCGCCTGGAGCAGGTGTTCGAGCCGCATTTCCGCCTGGCCGGGCAGCAGCAGGGCTACGGCCTGGGCCTGGGCATCGCGCGCAATATCGCCCACAGCCACGGCGGCGAACTGAGCCTGCGCAACCTGCGCGAGGGCGGCCTGCGGGTGACCCTGAGCCTGCCCAGGTAGGCTGGAGAAGGGCGCAACCCCGTAGGGTGCGCCATGCGCACCAATGCTCGGCTGGCGGCGTGCCGGGGAGGGCGTTGCGCTTCAGTTCGGATGGCGTTGCGCTTCAGCCGCCAGGCTGTTGCTGGCGGCCGAAGCGGCAGAGGCCGCGGCTCAGATCCCCTGGGGAATCTCTTCGCCGCCGAGGGCGCTGAACAGCTCGGGGAGGAACTCCACCAGGGTCATCATCATCAGGGTGAAGCTGGCGTCCTGCTGGGCCAGGGCGTCTTCGCCGCCGTCCTGTTCGGCCTGCTCCTGGAGGATGTCCTCGAAGCGCAGGCGCTTGATCACCAGCTTGTCGTCGAGCACGAACGACAGCTTGTCCTGCCAGGCCAGCGACAGCTGGGTGACCTGCTTGCCGGTGGACAGGTGCAGCTGGATTTCCTCGCTGGTCAGGTCCTGGCGCTTGCAGCGCACCACGCCGCCGTCCTCGTGGGTGTCGCGCAGCTCGCACTCGTCGAGCACGTAGAAGCCCTCGGCGGCCTTCTGCGTCTTCAGCCAGTCGGTGAGGGTGGCGGTCGGCGCGATCTTCACCGACAGCGGGCGCACCGGCAGCGAACCCATGGCTTCACGCAGGGTGGAGAGCAGGTCCTCGGCCTTCTTGGCGCTGGCGCTGTCGACCAGGATCAGGCCCTGCTTCGGCGCGATGGCGGCGAAGGTGCCGGACTTGCGGATAAAGGCGCGCGGCAGGAAGGCCTGGACGATCTCGTCTTTCAACTGATCGCGTTCCTTCTTGTATACCTTGCGCATCTGCGTGTTCTCGATCTCGTCGACCTTCTCCTTCAGCGCGTCGCGCACTACCGAGCCGGGCAGGATGCGCTCTTCCTTGCGCGTACCGATCAGCAGGAAATCGCCGCTGACATGCACCAGCGGCGCGTCGGCGCCCTTGCCGAAAGGCGCGCTGAAGCCGTAGGTGGTCAGCTCCTGGCTGGCGCAGGGGCGCGCCGGCTTGCTCGCCAGCGCGTTTTCCAGCGCCTCGGCGTCGAAGGGGATGTCCTGGGTGAGGCGGTAGACCAGCAGGTTACGAAACCACATGAGCGGGTGACTCTCCATTGGCGTGATGGTCGCGGGGCGGCGCATGGGCAGCAGCTGGCGCGCAGCGACGGAATAAGGGAGGCGGGTGGCCGCGAGATCGCAGCTCGACCGCCAGCGCAAAGCGCGCATTATTCTCCCCTCGCGGGCTCAGGCCAACCCTGGCATCGGGCCAGCGGGAAAATTCCCGGGTCTCGCCTAAGTTCTTGCTGGAGCGATAGAATTTTTTTGCATCGGGGCTTGCCAAGGTGCAGATCGCTCTCTAGAATGCGCCCCACTTCGAGAGTGAAGGGTGATTAGCTCAGCCGGGAGAGCATCTGCCTTACAAGCAGAGGGTCGGCGGTTCGATCCCGTCATCACCCACCAATCTCGCAGTTACGCGCAGCGGTAGTTCAGTCGGTTAGAATACCGGCCTGTCACGCCGGGGGTCGCGGGTTCGAGTCCCGTCCGCTGCGCCATTCTTCTCCTCGCTCCATCCCCTCCTGTGACACCTCTTCGGCATTCGCCGAAAACTTCAGAAAACTCCTTTGTTTGCTTGAACTTATGCGCATCGCTCGGCTCCTATGCCGTAGCCAGTGATCGCGGCGGACTGCTAAGCTCGCGCTTTCACACGACGGCCTTTGGGCGCATCTACAAGGAACAAGCATGAAACAGCATCGTTTGGCGGCGGCGGTAGCCCTGGTGGGCCTGGTGCTCGCCGGTTGCGATTCGCAAACCAGCGAAGTCGAACTCAAGACCCCGGCGCAGAAAGCCTCCTACGGCATCGGCCTGAACATGGGCCGCAGCCTGTCCGAGGAAGGCATGGACGATCTGGACTCCAACGCCGTCGCCCAGGGCATCGAGGATGCGCTGGCGAAGAAAGAGCCGCGCATCAAGGACGAGGACATGATCGAGGCCTTCTCCTTCCTGCAGACCCGTGCCGAAGAGCGCATGGCGGCACTGAACAAGGAAGCGGCCGAAGCCGGCAAGAAGTTCCTCGAGGAAAACGGCAAGCGCGAAGGCGTGGTCACCACCGAATCCGGTCTGCAGTACGAAGTGGTGAAGAAGACCGACGGCGCCCAGCCCAAGGCAACCGACGTGGTGACCGTGCACTACGAAGGCAAGCTGACCGACGGCAGCGTGTTCGACAGCTCGGTCGCGCGCGGCAGCCCCATCGACCTGCCGGTGGGCGGGGTGATTCCGGGTTGGGTCGAAGGCCTGCAGCTGATGCACGTCGGCGAGAAGTACAAGCTGTATATCCCCAGCGAACTGGCTTACGGCGAGCAGAGCCCGTCGCCGGCGATCCCGGCCAACTCGGTGCTGGTGTTCGACCTGGAACTGATCGGCATCAAGGAACAGGCTGCTGAGCCGACCGAGCAGTAACACTCGGTGCTCGATGACAACGCCCCGTCTTGACGGGGCGTTGCCGTTTTTGGCAGTCGGGAAATCGACCGGCGGGGCTTGTGCTAGATCGTAGATGTTACGCTTATGCACATTATGGGAAACATTCCCAACAAGGCTTCGTCACACTTCCAGGCTCACCAAGTCAATTTTCAAGTGATTGATTTTATTGATTTTTGTTCGTTGGGCAAAAAATGCCCGATCTGTCCGCAAGCCGCATGCCGCGGGGCTTTGATAAGCTTGTCGAGTGTCTGTTAACAGCTTTATCCACAGCTTCGGTGGATAAGCCGAGCCAGCCCAGGCCACGCCTGGGTTACGAGGAGGGCCGATGAAGACTCCGTGGAAACTGGCGCGTTACCTGCCCATGGCGGCGCGTTTCCTGCGCGAGGGACGCCTGCCGGAACTGCTTCGCGCCCTGGGCGACAAGCGTACGCCGCAGGGCGCCCGCTTCGCCGGGCTGCGCGAGGATCTGCGGCTGTTGCGCGCGCTGTGCCTGGCCTGGCTGAAGGGCGATTACCGGCAGATCAGCAACCAGGCGTTGCTGATGGTGGTGGCCGCCTTGCTGTATTTCCTTTCCCCGCTGGACGCCATACCCGACTGGCTGGTGGGGCTGGGTTTCATCGACGATCTGGCCGTGCTGGCCTGGGTGCTGCGTACCTGGCGCGGCGAGCTGGACGCCTTCAAGGCCTGGCGCGCGGCGCAGACGCCCGAGCAGTTGGCGCTTATCGAGCGTTTGCCGCCTGCGCCGCCGGCGAGTCCGCAGCGCTCCTGAGCGCCTCCTCCAGCCATTGCGCGATCCGGCCCTGGTCGCGCAGCTCCACCAGCAGCGCGTCGAGGCGTTCGGCCGCCACTGGCAGGTGCGGCCCGTAGGCGCAGTGCACCTGATAGCGCTGCACCACCCAGGGACTGAAATCCAGGCGCAGCTGCGGGTGCTGGGCGAGCTTGTAGGCCAGGTTGCGGCGCATGTCGATCACCGCATCCAGGCGCTGCTTGTCGAGCATCTGCAGGCTGGTGTCGAGGTCGCGCACGTCCTGACGCAGGATGTGCTGGTCGGCAAAGGCTGCCATCAGTGGTGCGCTGTAGACGTAGCCGAGGCTGGTGCCGAGCACCTTGCCATGCAGGCTTTGCAGGCTGGTCAAGGGCGCCGTGTCGCGGTGCTGCAGCAGTGCGTCTTCCTCGTCGTACAACGGCGGCGACCAGTGCAGGCGCTGCGGCTCGCCGACCCACTCGGGGTTGGCGTTGCAGATCAGGTGCAGGCGGCCCTGCTGCAGGTAGGTTTCCAGGCGGTTGTTCGGCGTTTCGATGAATTCCACGGGCAGATCCAGGCGCAGCGCCAGTTCCAGGCCGAGGCGGTGGGCCAGGCCGCGCTGCAGGCGCTGCTGCTCCACGCCGACATAGGGCATGGCGTCGGCCGGGCCATAACCCCAGCGCAGGCTGTCGGCAGCGCAGGGCAGCGCCAGCAGGCCGCAAAGCAATGCGTAGAGTTTGCGCAAAAGAAACTCCCCCGCCCAGTGGGCTCTAATGCCAAAGCAGTATAGATCACGCCCCTGGCGGCGGCCGCCTGTTAAGATGGCCGCTCGCAAGGAAGGTGCCGAGGTCGTCGGTGCTGCTTTCCAACGGCGCTGTTTTTTAATGGAGAGCTTCATGACAGTGCAAATCATTGCCCGCGACGGCGAGCCGGAGTACGCCGTGCTGCCCTGGGCCGACTATCAGGCGCTGCTGCAGGCGGCCGGGCGTCAGGGCGACGCCGAGCCGGTTCAGGCGGTCGCGCCGAGCCAGGGGGCGCGGCCGGCTCTGGCGCAGTTGCAGGCCCTGCGCGAAGCCAAGGGCCTGAGCGCCGAGGCGCTGGCGCGCAGCGTGGGCATCAGCCCGCCTTACCTGGCCATGATCGAGCGCGGCGAGCGTCAGCCCGACGCCGCCATCCTGCGCGCGCTGGCCTGGGCGCTGGAGCTGGAGGGCTGGTCTTGAGCGTACGCATCAGCCGCCAGCACTGGCAGGCCCTGCTCGACGAACTGGACGACGCCCGCCGGCAGCGCCACCTGCTGACCTACCGGGCGCTGATCGAGCGCCTGGAGCTGCCCACGCCGGCCATGCAGACCCTCACCGCCGCGCTGGAGCATCTGGCCGCGCTGGATGCCCGCGCCGAGCGCCCGCTGCGCAGCGCCCTGGTGATCAGCCAGGGCGCCAGTCGCCTGCCGCGTACCGGTTTCTTCGACTGCGTCACCCGCCTGGGGCGCTTCAGCGGCGCCCCCGATGGCGTCGCCGCGGCCTCCTGGCATGCCGCCGAAGTGGTGCGGGTGTTCGAGTTCGATTATCCCGCGGATGTCTAGGCTGCTCTGGCGGTTGCGTGCAGGCCTGGGCTACTGGCTGGCCCGGCGCCTGTTCCACTGGCCCTGGCTGCTGCGTCAGCCGCGGGTCTGGCAGTGGCTGCAGGGGCAGTACGCGCGCCAGGCCAAGCTGGGCGACGTGCCGGCGCAGAGTTTCTACGGGCATATCCTGCTGTTTCGCGGTCAGGGCCTCGGCGCGCGCGAGGAGGGGCTACGCCTGCTGCGCCTGGCGGCCGAAGGCGGCGACGGCAAGGCCGCTTACCAGTTGGGCGTGCAGGCGCTGCAGGGCGATGCCCGCCAGGCTCCGGACGGCCAGGCCGCGGCCCACTGGTGGGAGCTGGCCTTCGCCGCCGGCCATCCGCTGGCTGCCGCTCGTCTGCACCGCCTGTACCGCGACGGCGCACCCGGTTTGGCGGCCGATTCCGAGTTGGCCGAGCGCTATGCGGCGCCCGACCAGGCGAGCGATTCAGGCCGATAGCCGCTCGAGGATATGCAGGCTGTAGCCGGGCACCGCCTTGGCCTGGCGTTTGGCCTCCGAGGCCAGTTCGGCCAGCTGCGCGGCGTCCAGGTTCGGGCAGTCCTCGGCCTGCAGGCATACCACGCCGATGGAGAGCGACAGCAGGGCGAATTCCTGGCGTTGGCCCTGGCGATTGTGCGCGCTGAAGCAGCCGGCCTGCAGGTGTTCTTCGCGGTAGAAGCGCCGGCACTGGCTCTGGAAATCCTCGATCAGGCGGCCGAGCCTGTCGCGCCAGTCGGCCGAGCCGAGCACCAGGAGGAAGTCGTCGCCGCCGATATGGCCGACGAAGTCGCGCGCCGGGTCGACCCGCTCGTTCAGGCACTGCGCCAGGCACAGCAGCACCTCGTCGCCCTTGGCGTAACCGTAGAGGTCGGTCAACGGCTCAATTCGAGAAATTCCGTATCCGTGTTGCACGGGCATATCTCTAGAAGACCGTTGAACTGAAGTGTTTTGCGAAACTAATATGAGTATCAAAAAACTGATCTAGGTTTAGACGGGTTTTTATAGGTGTGGGCGGGTGATTAGTAAATATTAAGTGCTTTTGGTTGAAGCTATTAGGAGCGGCGAGTGGCCAAAAAAGACGCTAAGAATAGGGATGATTTTAGCCCTTCGACAATCAGGAAAATTAAAGAAATGGCTGGGGATGTCTGCTCCATGCCCAGCTGTAGAGTAATAACTGGAGGATCAAAGAAGCTTCGTGATAACTCATTCAGTATAGGCGTGGCTGCCCACATATGTGCGGCCTCTCCTGGAGGCCCTCGCTATGATTTGCGTATGAGTCAGGAAGAGCGGAAAAGCTATGAGAATGGAATATGGTTGTGCCAAACACACTCCAGAATGATCGATGTAGACCCAGCTAGATTTCCTGTTGATCGATTGAAAGTTTGGAAAGAAGAAGCTGAAATTTGGTCGATGACTAATGTGGGGCAGAAGTTAATTAGTCAGCTTGATCACGATAATGCTATTAGGAGAGCAGTTGGGCGTTCTATCGCTGAGTTTGTAGGCGGTGGTGATGCTGTAAATGCCCCTATACAAGATATTATGCTTGGTTATGAAGAAGGTTTAAATGAGCTGGATTCAAGGTTTCTTGTTAAGGTGGCGAGAAGAATTGATGGCGTTCTGGAACATCAAATATTTACAAGGCCCGGTGAGGAAGGGATGAATCGACCCTAGTTTCGTAGACACCTTCAAGCCTCATAATGAGGCCCATCAGGAGGTGCCATGAGCAACCAGCGTTACCCCGAAGAATTCAA
>MTEW01000405.1_pt5 | contig 19908 bp, 22 predicted proteins | sample 1042681 | NCBI WGS metagenome assembly MTEW01 (sample SAMN06185811, study PRJNA358809) | soil metagenome | isolation source: soil biostimulated with citrate as carbon source | place: India | collected 2015-05-23
CGGGTAGCGTGTCAGTCGACAGGTGCTCGACGGTCGGCCTTGTGGGAGGGCTCGCACCGCCCCACAGATCTACAATCGTTTCCAACAGCTTTTCGGGGCCGAAATACGCCAAGGCGATTTCCCACAGGCAGCCTTCCTGGGACAGTTTCAGGCGGGCCCTAGTCATTGCAGAGGTTCCAACAGATGATGCTCTTTCTCGATTGTGAGTTCACTCAGCTCAACGCGCAGGCGAAGCTGATCTCCCTGGCACTGGTTGGCCAAGATCGCAGGGAATTCTACGTGGAAGTGATCGACGCGTGGCGAGAAGAAGAATGCAGTGATTTCGTGAAAGAGATCGTACTGCCGCAGTTGTGGGGTGGTGAGTACGCCATGCCAATCATCGAAGCCAGGTCGGCGCTCCTGCGGTTCCTGGCAACCTACGATGAAGAACTCGAGATTGTCACTGACGCACCTGCCTACGACTGGGAGCTGTTCTGCGAGCTCGTCTATGACGATGGGAAATGGCCCCAGAACGTCAGGAATTTCCCCACTGATGCCACGACCCTGACCGCGACGAACGATGGGGACGAACTGCCTCACCATGCCCTGTTGGACGCCAGGATCATCGCAAGCATGTTCAAAGCTACAGCGTAACCATCTCACGCTCAATGGATTGCCTGAGGTGCTCGGGCATGTTGTTGCAGACGTGGAAGTCGACTGGCACCCCCACCAAGGCCTGGAGCTCATCCTCGAGCTCGGCGATGTCGAACAAGGAAATCTTGCCAGCCATTTCTGGAGGGATGGTGGCGAGCAGATCGAGGTCACTCCCATCGTGGTCATCGCCTCGAGCGGCAGAGCCGAAGAGTTTGGGCTCAATAAAGCCATAGGTCTCGATCAGGCGTCGGATGTCCCCTTCCTTTCCCCGTATCGCGTCAGTGGGCCTCATGCCTTTCTCCAAGTTGCCGCTGAGCCGCGAGCAAAAGGCAAATTCTGCACTTTGCTGCAGGAGATCAGTCTCAGGTAGGCCATCTGTTAATGATCTTTTTCAGCGGGCCCGCCAAGAGCATGCAACTGGTAGTCGGTGACAGCCTGAAAACGATGCTCAGCCATCAACCGCAGACGCTCGAGCTCAATCCCCACGACTCCATCAGCCTGGGCCTGATGGTAAACCTTCAGCGCTTCCACAGCCTCGGTGTACAGCGGATGGTCGGGCATGAGCACCTTGCTCAGATCTCTTTTCATGATCCCTCCCTTTCGCCATAGCGATCCCACACGACGCGATGCCATCAAGGCTTGTGTTTAGCCTACCAATGCTGATCAGCCTGGACGGAATGGGCGTACATCAATGCTTCGTCGGCGAGCTCCAGCATGTCAGCCAAGGTTCCTGAGTCTACGGCATGCGTATCACGTAGCGCATATGCGTGATGCAGAAGCTCCCTGTGATGTTTCTTAGGTGCGAGGAGCAGGGCCTCGGTGTCGTTGAGCAGCTGCCGCCACTCTTGGATCGACATTACGGGCAGATTGGTGCCTGTCATGGCGGTACTTCCTATAGCTGTATGGACATACAGTATTCGGAAAATATCCTGCTGCATAGGTACTGCGGACGAAATGCGCCTCTGATGAGAATAGATCGGTCTCTGGAACCTGGTAGGTTTTCATTGAGAGTGGCGATGCCTCGCCCAAATGAAAAGATTGTTCCAGGTGACGCAACGCTACGCCGCAATGGGGAAATGTAGGGTCGAGATTTGTCACGCTACGATGGCGTCGATTTCAACGTGTTATGTTCGGGCCATTACCCAAGGAGCGGAGTCATGGATCAGATTACTCAACTCGACGACAGCATCGAACGTTTGGCCCGTCTCGCGGACGAGCTTGAGCAGCAGGTAGCTCCCCACCCCGCATCCCGGTTGAGGTTGATCATCTGGCTCACCGACTGGGTAGGTAGTCCGTCAAGGTTGGACGAAATTGAGCAGGGTTTGCCGAGCATCCCACAAAGCCTAGTTTCGGCTTACACAGCCTGGGTTCACGCCAGCGATATGCGGTAGCCCTCGCCCCATACTATTCACGTCCTTTTCACATGCGGTGTGGGAACGTTAGCTATCCCTACGTGTGATAGAAGCTCCCTTGCCCGCCTAGCAGCGGGCTTTCTTTTGCCCGCAACTACCCTCATCGCGGGCGGCCCAATAATGCGTGATCGCTGGCATCTGTGCACAGCGACCACCAGAGTGCTGATTTTGACGTCTATGCCACCTGCTGCACAGCAGGCCGCTGATCGGTCGCGAGTCGTCTTGCACGCCCCACACCCCAGGCCAGAGCTCGGGTCATCGACTCACCTGGTCGAGAGTCAAAAGCTTCTTCGTGAAGAGCCATGCCACAGCCCGCATACATGCCGATGAACATCTGTGTCTGGCCCGTTCGGGAAAGCCTCACCTGGACATCAATCGAGGTGCCGTCATCCAGCTCCTCGCCATGGCTCCGGTGATGAAGCACAGGATCGGCCCAAGCCCAAAAAACTTCACCGCGTATACGCATGCCGCCCTCCTACGACTTTAGTCTTATAGTCCATCAACCATAGCGCGGGATGATGACGTTTCAACCCTCCAGGAGATTGGCTCTCATCATTCAGATAACCGGCAGAACGCAAGCTAGCGTGAAGACGCATGCTGACCAGTACCGACAGATTTCCCTCCCACTCTGTATTCTGCTAGCCTGAGAATGTGCGTGCGCAAAGGAGGTCGATGGATGAGTACCCATATTTTGGAAGCCTGCTTTAGAGGTGAAGAGCCAGAGCTGTTGCATTTGCCGGTGCTTACCCAAGCATTCAATGCTCTTCCAGCAATGACTCTTTACAACCTGATATCCGCAATCAGATTGCATCCTGTAGCAGCTAGGATGGCCAGCAAAATCCTTTGTGAAAAAATCTCCCAAACCAATCTGAACAATGCCGTTAATGGCATTATCGAAAAATACGCTGCACGCAGACCCTATTAACTCAGCCTAAATTTGAAAATATCGGGCTTTGCATAACAGCATAAACCTCTGCTCGCCTTCCAACCAACTCACCTCGTGCATAGGCTTCCATCGCATGGTCGATTCTTTGTTGTTCCTCAGGAAAAAACTCTAATACCCAGGCGCGGAGTTTCGGCAACAAGTTTTTGTCATAGTCCATCTGCTCCTTGAGGAAAGCTGCGTAACCATATGATGAAGCCAGTACATCGTCGGGGGCAAAAAACCTTAGCCACTTCGTCATGGAATCTACATCGCCGCCGAAATTCAATAACAGATCTAAACACCTAATGAGCTGAGCGGGAGCGTTGTAGAGCGTATAATCACGCACCGACAAGCACCCTGCACAGTGTTCAGCAGCAATATCCTCCAATTCGCCGAACGCTTCATCATCCAACTCTTGAAAATCGCTATAACCCGCTCCATTCGCCGCAATCCGCCCCTGATCAATTGAAGCGAAACGAATTGAACCTGTAGATACCTCAACAGAAATCAGAATTACAGGTAGTGGACAGACTGAAAGATAGTTTTTTGTACTTCGCTTCAACCTAATGTTAGGCGAGTGCTTTCGTGAGCTTTTGATCTGAACCTTGAAAATTATCCCCGTTGCACTCCCATCAGCATCGAAAATCTCAACCTCTCCGTCTATTCCGTAGTCTTTATCTTTCTCCAGCCTTCGATAAAGCCAGCCTTTATCAGCAAAAGCATTTTCAACTAATACTTCACCTTGGCTGCCTACTCGATGGGAGATCGTGCGTTTTGGCATTTCTAAGGACATTACGTGACCTTGATGCTCGATGATCCGACAAGCTCAATACCAGCCGAAAATTAACTGGTAAACGAGATATTTTGGAAATGCTTAGCAGAGAGTCACGAAGTCTAAATTTGGGTGCCACCTCTAAACGCCAGACTCAATGACATCAAGCTCACATTGGCATTTCCAGCCCTTAACAAAACCTGAATCTCTTAATTGACACCCTCCATTTAACCCAACTCAACTCTAATCATCTTTATCCCTATGAAACATATTGAGACTATCGTTGAAAATATTGTGAATCTCAGGCTCATCCATGATGTTAGTCTTGGGGCTACGTTTTGAATCAGGATCTGAAAAAAAATTAAAGAACATGACCATTGGTATACTCGCCGCGACCACCAAAACAAATGAGAGTGCAAAGATCACTCCACCAAAGGCTTTGCGGCAGTATGCGGCGAAGAAAGCACTTGCGATAGCGAGAGCTACCACCCCAATACTCTTTCCTACATGTTTTATCACACTACTTTTAGACACCTCAATCATCTCCGCTTCCGTGTGCAATCCCACCAGTTTCACCTAGAGAAAGCAGATGACCTATGCGTCTAGAGGCCAGCTTCATGTTTTCAACCAAGGACGGAACGTCACAGTCTTCCTTCCGGTACTGCGGTATCGTCGCAGAGATTGAGCCGGCAACCTGCCCATCGATGAAGAACGGAACGCCGATACCAAAGGCGCCGAGAACCCGTTCTCCGTCACCCACCGACCATCCTCGATCCCTGATTGACTGAAGATCAGCCCGGAGCTTGGAATGGGAAGTTATGGTTGCCTCGGTGAACCTCTCAAGCTTCAAACCATCGGCAAAATCTGCCGGCAAATGGGCTAGCACAGCTTTGCCTGCGCCCCCCGCATGCAGCGGGACATCTACCCCAGTTTCCAGCTTGTAATGGATAGGCCGCCAACCTTGAATAACCTCAAGGAACTGGGCTTTGGAAGTAGCCCCGTCAAACGAGAGGTACGCAATTGTCTCTCCCGTTTCCTTCACGAGAGCGTCAACGATGGCCTTGCAGAGTTTCACCGGAGAGTAGGTTTCATTGCTCAGCAGCGCAGCCCATTGGTACAGACGGGCACCTGGATAGATCACCTGTCCATCAATGTGTATCAGGCGTTCCAGAGTGGCAGAACCAATGATTTTCTTGGCAGTTGCCGCATTGCATTGCAACTGAGCAGCCATGCCCAATCTGCACCTGTAACCATTTGGCTCTGCGCAGGCCAACTGCAGCAGCCCCTCTAGCCGGGCGACAATAGAACTGTCGCCATCGTTGATAACCTCACGACCGAAGCTGTCAGACACCCCAAATTCCTGTGATAGCCGGTCGGCTATCTCATTGAGGGTGGCCCGGGCAGAGTCCCGAACCTTGGCATCAATACTCCCAAGATCGTGAAGCGACACCAAGATCAGCAACCCCGGAGCCAATTGCCTCACCACCATCGAAACAGCTGGGGGAAACTCGGTCTCGGAAATGCCCTGCGGCGGTTCAATCGATGATTGACCAGGTGAGATTTCATCTGAAGAGGGATGCTGTCGAAGGTACTCACTGAACGCTCTGCCGATGTCTCCGAACTCCAAGGGGAAAGGATTTCCGCTCTTGGGCCTGAAGAACAAAGTGGCCGGGGCCTCGCCACAGTGCAGGACGTAGTAACCATTCAAATGCGGCGCATACACCGACAACAATGCCGCCTGCTTTGCACCCTCCGCCAGGCCGTCGAGGAGATGCCGAGCTCTCTCCAACAGACGACTGCGATGATTTAAAGCGTGCATTAGCACCCTGAAGCGAGGCCCCACTCGATACTTTCCGACCCCATCCTCAACCGCAAAATCTCGGTCAACCAAAGCCACCAAGATGCGATTGATGGTGCTCCGGCTTTCACCTAGGTCACTAGCCAGCTCTCTGACGCCCCACGCTTCACCATCCGCTCGTCTGACCAGAGCATCCAGCACTTCAATCAATCGACCGTGACTGGACGTAGCTGCGGGGGCTTTGGGAGCCGCATTTTCAGTGGGCGCGTTAGGCATTTAATCGACTTGCTGAGCATCGGGAAGGCCCCATTTTGTGCCGGTTTAGCGCTGCAGAGCAATCGCCGCCTGTTGACAACCAGGCTGAACGCGAGGATTCTTCAAAAAACAAAACAGGACACTGTCCCATTTTTTAACAATGGACGTGATCCACAAAGTGGAGTGACCTATGAATAACAACAATACGTTGACGGAGTCCGTCGCCATGCCTGAGCCTGGAATCGAACGTAAGACGAAAGCCAAGAAGGCCACTGCGGCAGCCGTCTTTGGTACGTTCGTTGAGTATTACGACTTCAGCATCTACGGATACCTTGCTGCCACCCTTGCTCTGGTCTTCTTTCCTTCGGACGATCCGACAACAGGGTTGCTCAACACCTTCCTGGTCTTCGGCTCGGCATTTCTTGTCCGCCCGATTGGCGCAGTAGCGTTCGGCTGGCTCGGGGACAAGGTAGGACGTCGAGCAAGCCTGATTGCGAGCATCACCCTGATGGGGGCTGCCGCGACACTCATCGGCCTGTTGCCTGGCTACGCGCAAATCGGCGTCTGGGCCCCTATTCTCCTCGTTGCACTTCGCATGCTGCAGGGCTTCTCTGCTGGCGGTGAAATCGGCGGCGCGGCCAGCTACATCCGTGAGTGGGCTCCAGCCAATCGTCGCTCGCTGTACATTTCCTTCCTGCCGTCGATTGCACAGTTCGGTAAAGGGCTCGCCGCAGCCATCGCCGGTCTTGCAGCTGCATGGCTGACCGACCCGCAGATGGCTGATTGGGGTTGGCGTATTCCTTTCCTGCTGGCTCTGCCGCTCGGCATCATTGGCCTGTGGATGCGCCTTGGGATCGAAGACAGCCCGGAATTCGAATCGAAAGAAACCGACGCGAACAAAGAACACAGCGCACCTTTCGCTGAGCTCGTGCGTGATTACATGCGCCCGCTCACCAAGGTCATGATGATCTCCCTGGTGCAGAACATCGGCACCTACATCGGCACTGTCTTCATTGCCGCGTACTTCAGCTCAATCTTGGGCTACTCGAAGGGTCAAGCCTCCACCATCGTTCTGGTAGCAGTCAGCTTCGCAGCCCTGATGATCCCGCTGGCAGGTCACCTTGGCTCGATCATCGGCAGCAAAGCCGTGCTGCGCCTGGCCTACCTCGGCTACGCAGTTCTTTCCGTCCCATCGTTCCTCCTCATGCAGCAAGGCCAGGTCAGCATGGCTATGGTTGGACTGGCCCTGGGAATGATCCCTTACGCGCTGTGCCTGGCCGGCACCTACTCGGTCATGCCTGAGTTCTTCCCTACCCACGTTCGCCATACCGGCGTCGCGTTTGGCCACAGCGTTGGTGCCGTTATCGGCGGCGGCATTGGGCCTTTCATGGCCACTTGGCTAATCGGCGCGACCGGTAACCAAACGGCACCCGCTTTCATCCTGAGCTGTGCCGGTATTCTCGGCCTGATCGTGTTGTGGACTGTCCGCAACCAAGCTGCCGCCGACGACAAAAAACATCAATTCGCCTGAGTACAACAGCATGTCTCTCATTTACGTCACCAGCCCCATTCACGAAACAATCCTCTCTCGCCTTTCGGATCTCGGAGAGGTTCGTCTCGGCTACGGCCCAAATGCCGTTGCGTATGAAGAAATCCGAAATCAGGTTGATGCCGTGTTTCTGCGTGGTGGCCACATCAGCGCCGAAATGATCGCAGCCTCGCCGAAGCTGCGAATTGTTGCTCGCCATGGTGCCGGCTATGACAACGTCGACTACAAAGCAGCCGCCGACCACGGCGTCTGGGTCACGAACACTCCTGGTGCAAACCAGCGCAGCGTGATCGAGCATGTCTTCGCGCTGCTCTTATCGCTGTGTCGCAAGCTGCCGCTGGCATCTGAGCAAACCCGCAACCGGGTCTGGGCAGAAGACCGCCTCTCGCTGACTGGCATCGAGCTCGAAGGACGTACATTGGGCCTGGTGGGGTTCGGCAACATTGGCTCCAGCGTTGCACCTGTAGCTGAAGCTTTCGGTATGAAAGTGATCTTTACCGACCCGGCCATCGACCCGAGCTCGGACAGCCGTTGGGTGGACTTTGACACCCTTCTGTCCACGGCGGATGTCGTCAGTCTTCATGTCCCGCTGCTGGAAACCACTCGCAACCTGATCGGCGTACCTGAGTTCGCCAAGATGAAAGATGGCGCAATGCTGATCAACACCAGCCGTGGCGGTGTTGTGGACGAGCAAGCACTGGTCGACGCACTGAAGAGCGGAAAGCTGGCGGGTGCAGGTGCCGACGTCTTGGCCGCCGAGAACATCGACATGATCAAGCCATTCGACCATGACACGCCAGATATCGCGAACACGCCCAACCTGATCGTCACTGCCCATGTCGCCGGCCAGACCGATGAGTCGCTGTTGCGCGTTGGCATGAGCGCACTGGAGGCGATTGCCGCCGTGCTCAAGGGCCAAGCACCTGCCCACCCGGTCAACCAGCCTGCGCCGAAGTCGTTCAGCTAAGCCTATTTACGAAACTGGAGGTATCCAATGTTCATCAATGTGTCCGATGAGTCGATCAGTGTTAACGCCACCTGGGAGCGAGCTGACCTGGCGTTGATCGAGGAGATCTCGCACTACCCAGTGGCACTCATCGGCGACGTGCTCCATCGCATGGGCATGATGGCTTCGGCAATTCGCCACACCGCTGGCAAGCCTACGTTCTTCGGCACCATCTTGCCGCTGAACACTCGCGAGGGTGACAACCTCGCTATCCACCGTGCGCTGGACGAAGCCCAGCCAGGAGATGTGCTGGTCATCAACGGCAACAGTGAAGTGAACCGCTCTGTGTTCGGAGATCTGCTCGGTGAGATTTGCCTAGCCAAGCAGGTTGCAGCGGTCGTCATTGATGGCGCTGTACGTGACATTGAAGAGCTCGACAGCATAGGGCTGCCTATCTACGCCCGTGCAGTGAACCCAGCCGGCCCCTCGAAATGGGGCCCAGGCCAGGTAGGTGTTCCAGTCGCCTGCGGCAATGTCGTTTGCTACCCAGGCGATGCCATTATCGGTGACCGCGACGGCATCATCGTGATTGCTCGCAGCCTGCTGCCGACGCTAGCTGAGAAGGTGAAACTCCAGGACGGCTACGAAAACAGCTTCCGCGAGAAAGTACGGGCAAGCGTGCGCTAAACGCACGCTACCCTTGTAGGTAGTGGCCTCCCACGCCTCGACATGTACATGCCGAGACACGCCCCCCCCTGCGTTGCTTCAGGGGTTTAGGCAGATGGCTGGAGACTTTGACCGACGCGCCACAAGTGGATTAGAGGCTGTTTTGTGAACTGACCTGTTCCGATGGGCACTGGCTAGGTTATGTGCGGAACATACCCACTTACGCCACCAGCCTGGATACACTGAATGACGGTGAGACCCTGTCGCACCATGTGCTCTTAGATGCTCGGATCATCGCCAGTATGTTCCTCCCCCAACGATGACAGCCTTACCTCAACGCATGCGCCTCTCACCTGACACGAGCATACGTCTTACCGGATATGACATTGACGACCTGCTGTTGAGTAATCCCTGTCCGCTCGGCAATTTTGTCTGCTTCGAAATGAACCGCCAGTTCGCGAATCGCCGCAACCTGAGACACGGTAAGTCGATCCGAGCGACTGCATATCTGAGCGGCGGCCCAGGCCTCGTCTTGCCACCTTTCACCCAGGGTCAGCGGAGGGAGGCTCTTCCTTTGGTGGTTAATCAACCATTCTCCCAGAACACCTTCTCGCTCATCTGGAGCGACAAATTGCCCCTTTTGAACAATCGAGTGTTCTCTGAGATACCTGAGGCCTGCCTTTCCACCAGGGATCATATTGAGCCGACGTAGATCTAGCCAGTGCCCTTCAATGACGTATCTCTCAGTGTTGTACAGCGTCTCCAGATCGCCCGTGATCGCCATCACCTTGTGATGAACGTAGGTAATCTGGCCTACTGCTCTCTCCTCTCGGAATTTTCGATGGAATGCCAGACAGCTGCCTCTCTCCACCGCTCGCATATGTTCCGCCCAGCGGGTCTGCCACCTCCTCTTTGTGATTCCCACATAGAAAAAACCATCATCAGGGTAGGAGTTACCCATCCCAAAAATATGCTGGTAGAGCGCATAAGCCTTATCAGGCCATTGCTTAGGCGACAGGAGATAATGAGCAGGTATGGAAAACAGGATGCTGGGAGACTTAACACCTTGAACATGACCAGTGTACTGCATCTTCAAAGCAGCCTGGATTAGTGCCTGGTCAGTGACAACATCTAGCCGAATCAGCGGCGCGACTGCTATCTCATGTTCAGCCAAGGGACGCCCTGACGCAAACTCATTCGACCCGACAAACCTATGCCCAATTCTCACCGGGTACTGAGGACTGATGAAAATTGGACGGTCTCCCAGTGCAATGAGGTGCACCACTGGGATTGCATCACCTGGTAGTAGCCTCATAACCTGTGCAGGGTCACGAGCCACCCTCAGCCAATGTTTTCCGTACTTCGATGTGCACCAGTTCGACAGAAGTCGTTCTACTTCCCCTAAGCGCCGATGCATTGACTTCGGTGCCAGGTGCTGCCACCAATCGCGGTTCAGCTTAATCATTGACGACACCGCCTACGATGCCTGAAGCAGCACTAAAGAGTACAGCGGGGTTGGTTTCCCGCTGTTGCCTTCGTGGATTAACGAGCCAGCCATGTCTCTACAGTGTCGCTACCGTACTCAGCTTTCCACTCCTTGAGGAGCTTGTGATTACCACCTTTGGTCTCGATGATCTCGCCGTTGTTCGGGTTCTTGTACTGCTTCACCTGGCGGGCGCGGCGCGCGGTCTTCTCAGCGACGACAGGGGTTGCAGCTCGACGATTCGCCTGCGGATCCAGGATATTGATAATGTCGCGAAGGCTGTAGCCGTACTGAGCCAACAAGTCGCGTAGTTTGTTCTCAAATTGAATTTCTGCTTGCAGCTCGGAGCTGCCTTTCAGGGCTTCAAGCTCTGCGAGTTGAGCCGCGAGCTGCTGCTCCAGTTGACGAAATTCTGCCAGACGAGACATAGCTGATCCTTTTTCGAGGTTATTTGGGAATTAGGCGAAATCCTAAGCTAATGAGGCCATTTTTGTATGACCAGCTCACTTTTTGAGTTGATCAGGCTCCCTAACGCTGGCTCCTAACTTATTGATGAGCCTCGAAAAGGATGGGGTTGCGCTGATTAGCTCTGCAAGCTGTGCATTCCGAGCATAGCGCCGGGCCATTTTCCCTTTTCGGTTGGACAACATTATAGTCATATTGTGAAATTCAGTAGAGACATGCTCACCAAGCCAGTCCTCCAATGGCCAGGGCAAGGTAACCAGTTCAACTCCATTCGCCCTAAGCTCACCAAGGTGCTCTTTCTCTTTTTCAGGGTCTGGAATATGCGTAACAAAGGCAGCCAGGTTCTTCACGCCCTTTCTTCTCAGATGCTCTGCTAGAGGGGCGACAGAGAGTTGCCCTCCTGCTGGGAAAACCTCAACTTTTGCGGGCATCTCAAAGCGCTGAAACAACTCCTCGATGGTGCGAGCATCATCAGCGCCCTCAACCAGGATTACCCATTCCTGCTGAAGCTCAAGCGTGTAAGACTCCTGCTCCAGCCGTGCCCTTTCTGCCAAGTGGGTTTCCAGCGGAAAAAAGGGCTGCCCATAGTCAACCGCATATCGGAGCTTCACACGCATGGCGTCGCGCATGGAGATCTTCCCATCCTCGATCAGGAGCAAATCATTTTTTCCGAATAGGATGAGGTTCAGCTCCTTGCCATAGAGCAGTGCGTCTACAGCTTCAGTGCTGTAGTCAGACATGGAAAAGAAAGCACCAATTGTCCCTATCAGCTTACCGTCAACTTTCCCCTTGAATGCGTAAAGAGAAGAAGCTGGAATGGGGTTGGCATGCCATTTGGCCTCAAGCAGGAAGAAGCGATCACCCATGGCAAATGACCCGTCAATCTCCTCGCCACTGGGTCGCATGCTGGCTCGAGGCTCCATGTCCTCGTGCGAAAAAATTCGCTTTAGCACACGCTCAAAGGTTCTTCCTCGCTGCTGAAACCAACTCGGAGGCGCGGCAGGGGGCGGCTCCAGCAAATCCATTAGCTTTAAGTCAGTCACGCAGTACCCTCAATAGCTAGCCGACATCGATTTCGATTGATAGAAATCTGAAGAGACTACCGTCACACATGTGATATGTCAGCCCTGCAAAACCTGATCAACTGAAGGTAGCTGAACAGCAGCCGCTAACTCAATTCAGCTCACTTGCAGTAAACAGTCCAGAGCTCATCGACTCGGGTGGTAAAGCTCTGACTCATCATCTCCCTGCGCATGCCCCAGCTGGGATCGACAGGCACACTCGCCAACCGCATCGTTCCCCTACCCCACCGGCCATTCACCGCGTCAAGCACGCCCATAAGCCTCTCACTGACGACTGGCTGAGCAACCGCAAACAGATCACCTGTGATCTCGTTACGCTGGCTGAGGTCGAGCAGAAGGACTTCAGCCTTGCTGTAGCGGAAACCCTCCCGGTAAACCCGCTCTACCCCCTCCTGCGCAGCCTTTGTCAGCAAACGCGTATCATCCGTTGGATATGGCAGCTCGACGAGGATTCCGTTGGCATACTTCGCCTCATTTGGGTTGAACTGGCCCGTGCGGATACTCACCCGTAGCCGTTTGCAGAGCGACTGCTGGGCACGGAGCTTTTCTGCAGCCCTGGATGTGTAGGTGGCCACCGCCTCCCTGATAGGCGCCAGTTCAGTCAGCCGGGTACCGAACATACGGCTGCTGCAAATTTCCTGCTTGGGTGGATCAGGCTCGTCCAGCTCGAGGCATGTGGTACCGCCAAGCTCGCGCACAGTCTTCTCTAGCACCACGCTGAATTGCTTCCGGAGCGACCAGGCATCGGCATGGGCCAGCTCCCACGCGGTGCGGATATTCATTGTCGCCAGGTGGGCAGAAAGGCGGCGACCAATGCCCCAAACGTCGCCGGCATCGCATTTCTTGAGCACCCAGTCACGCTTGATTTGGTCTCGCAAATCTACGACGCCACCTGTATGACTCTGCCATTTTTTCGCCGCAAAATTCGCCAGCTTGGCCAGAGTCTTGGTCGATGCGATGCCAACACCGACTGGGATACCTGTCCGCCGGTACACCTCGGCTCGAATCTGCCGGCCCAAACGCTCGAGATTTCCTGGCACTCCCGTGAGGTCTGCAAAGGCCTCGTCGATACTGTAAACCTCCGCTGCCGGCACCATGGACTCGATGACAGTCATGACGCGCTCACTCATGTCGCCGTAAAGCTGATAGTTCGACGAGCACGCGACGATGCCATGCTTACGGAGCTTGTCCTTGATCTGGAAGTACGGCTCACCCATCTTCACGAAAGGCTTGGCATCCGCCGAGCGAGCAATCACACAGCCATCGTTGTATCTGAATGATACTAACAGTTAGAACATCATAAGCTATTGATTTTATTAGGTATTTTATTGCTAATCTTTTTTTCAGGTTTTGAGCGATTTCATCCACTTGAGGCGACCCAGAGCCACCACCGTTGACGCGACCGAGCCAGTAGAATACTGTTCATATATACAGCTATCGTGATGCTTCCTACCTATGCTCAGCACAGACTCTTCCCTGAACCAGAGCGGCTTCTTGAAGGAAAACGCTGACCGAGCTATTTGCCTGATCGACTGCAATTCTTTCTATGCAAGCTGTGAGAGAGTCTTCAGACCCGATTTGGCCAAGACCCCCATCGTCGTCCTTTCGAACAACGATGGAAACGTGATTGCCAGGAGTGCCGAGGCCAAGCCGTTCGTCAAAATGGGTGATCCATTCTTCATGGTGAAGAGCGTTTTGCGCAAACATGGCATCGTTGCATTCTCCAGCAATTACGCCCTTTACGGAGACATCAGCAGTCGAGTCATGACCATCATTGAGCAGATGGCACCCGCGACTGAGGTGTACAGCATCGATGAGGCGTTTGCAGAGCTGACTGGCCTGCAAGGTGACCTCCTCCAATATGCCCATCTGATCAAGAATCGAATTCTGCGCGGTACAGGGATTCCGGTCGGCATCGGGATTGCCAGTTCGAAGACCTTGGCCAAGCTTGCTAACCATGGTGCAAAAAAGTGGATCAAACAGACACAGGGCGTATTGGACATTCGAGATCCAGATAGACGTGACCGGTTACTAAAAGCTTGTGAAGTGGGTGATGTATGGGGAATCGGGCGACGGATGACTGAACACCTGCATGCCATGAAAATTCACACGGCTTGGGACTTGGCCCAATCCGATCCATGGATGCTCCGCAAGAAATTCAATGTCGTCGTTGAGAAAACAGCTAGGGAGCTACGTGGCTTAGCATGTCTGGAAATAGAGGAAGCAACTGCGCCGAAACAAGAGATCTGCTGCAGCAGGGCTTTCGGGCAGCGGTTACGTGAACTCCAGCCCATACGCGAAGCCGTGGCCACTTATGCCGCTCGCGCGGCGGAAAAACTGCGCGAGCAGGGATCAGTCTGCCGACGAGTACATGTGAGTATTCGTACTGGTATGTTTAACCCAGCCGAGCCGAAGTTTGCTAATGGCATCGGCTGTAGATTGCTATCACCGTCAAGTGATACTCGGGATATAACAAAGGCAGCGATACACGGCTTAGAGCTAATCTACCAGCCTGGATTTGCCTTCATGAAGGCAGAAGTTCTGCTCCTAGACATCTGCCAGTCAGGTGAGTACACCCCCGACCTTTTCGCCAGCGAGCAGCCAGCAACCTCGCAAAGGCTTATGGAGGTAATGGATCAGATCAACGCAAAATGGGGCCGAGGCACGATGCGTCCAGCTCGCATTCCTGCCAGCCCCGAATGGGCTATGAACCGTGACTTTCTAAGTCCGAGCTACACCACCCGATTAGACCAGCTCTGGAAGGTGCAATGTCGATAACCCCCTCATATCGGTGACTTGGAACACAGCGCAGTAACTTTTCCACTGGACAGCGCCTTCAATTCCGCCACCTCAAAAATCAAACGTTGGTTTACAGAAGCTAACTGAGCGAGCTCGGCCAACAACTGTTCGTTTTCGGCACGGAGTTGTCTGTTTTTTTCCTTCTCGTCCATCAGTGCCTGGTGCTTCGAATCACGTTGGGCACGCACGGACTTCCCCATGAGGACGCGAATTCTTTCCGCAACGGCTGGGTAGGTATTATGTATCAGGCCAGGCGTCACTTTCGCTACCCGTGCTACCGAAGCGATGGAAATCTTCTCATTGCTTGAGACCAGGCTATCAATAGCTTTATCAAGGGTCTCAAGAGTCTTCAATCTTGAACGGCCTGGAGTCTGCTTAGTAGCCATTGGCAGCCCCCACCGTATCGTCATTGAGCGGGGAAAGGCCAAGACTGGTGATAACATCTAGCGCGACCTGCAAATCCCGCTCAGCTCGTTGCCTCACAGCAGGGCCTGCATCAACAATTGTAATCAGCTCTAACTGTTGACTGTAAATATCCTGCCAAGTTTCCGCAAAAAACTCATCGATCACCGAATGTTTGCAACCTGGGCACCGAGTAGCTTCGTAGAGACCAGCGCCGCCGCAGCCGCGCTCAGTCGCGATACACCAGCCATGGCCAGTTCCACGTATATTTGCATGCGGGGCCGTCTGAGAAAGCAGAGCAGTCCTATCCTTGATTGGAATTGCACGTAACTCAACAATTTTTTCGCCAGCGCCACCTGCAAGAGGTTGATCGTCTAGCCACGACTCAATCAAATCAATTTTAAACTCAGTCATCTGTTGCATGATTTCGTCAAAAAGAGTCATATCTTGCTTCGGATTAGAGGCGTAAAGCTGGGTCATGCTCATGCTAGTGTGCTTGAATTGCCACTTAAGCCAAACAAGAGAAGTCCGCCCCATGCGCGACTCCACGAAGCACCTTGCGTAAGTGCGGCGGCACTGGTGGGTGCGGAGAGGCCAATCACTACCTGCCGCCTTTGCAATTCGGTCAAAAGCGCGATTAGAACCCCCGCCGCTGAGTGCCTCGATATGCCTACCTCCAGATAACCCAGTTTTTCGCTGCCTAGCCAAGAAAAGCTTTTTAGAGTCCCGCCGCGCCTTCTCAAGCCTTAAGATATGTTCAGCAGGATCAATCGGATTCATATCCTTTTCAAGCGCTCGAATCTCTTGACCAAGTTCCTTCCTAACATAGGCAGAGTAACGTGCCAATAGGTCTAATGCCTCTAAGGTTAACTCTGGAACAAGATATTCAACTCGTCCTTTTCCTGTTTTGTGCTCCACAGTGGATACCCAGCAGAACAACACCCCGCCCTTGTACTCGCGGCGCCACTGATCAACCTCAATACCAATTGCTTCATCGTTTCGCATACCGCTAGTAATTGAGACTATATAAAGCACAGAGTCACGTACACGGATAAACACTGCCTCATCACATGGCTCGTATCCGATGCCATTTACCGCAATCTCAGCCTTAGCTTCCGAAACTACAGATTCGCAATAGTTGAAAATTTTTGACTGATCCCGTGAAGGTATAATGTCAGTTCTTCCAACATTCCTATCGATGGATTCAGCACCTTTGATCTTACCTATACCGCAGACGCGCCACAGACTGGAGTCACCCCATGGACAGCTCTGGAGCGGGAACAGCATTTCGGCAGAAAAGACCCAAAGAAAGTCGATAATTCTTAACCGACCATATAGTGGGAGCGGCCTTAATTTCAGCTCATGCTTGCAGTGATGCACGTAGTTACTGATATGAATAGGACGAACATCACTAAACCTAGTGACACCTAAGTTGTTTAACCACCTTATAAATGGCATCACACTTGCGACTGCAAGTGTAGTAATTCCGCGTGCGATGGGAGGCTTTGAACCTGGCAGCCCCCTCTTGAACCAAGCGTAGACTACGGCCTTGCAGTCGTCCACCAAGGACTTAGGCATGTCTGCGCCCCAATTTATATACTTGTAAGATGCCGAGACGTTAGCTTGATCAAAGTAAGGACGCAGATCCCATTGATCATCACGCAACCTGCTTAGAATCAAAACCCTATCATGATTGCCAATTATTGCACTTATAACTATATTGCCGCGCTCTTCTTGGCTCAGGCCACTGGCAGTTACAGGCTGAGCTACGAGGACGTCATAGGCCTTTAGTAGAGAATTATCTGTTCTAGAGCTCACATTGCACCGCTAGCTTTCTTTTTCATGAATTTTATTTTCGTAGCCCAGAATGGATGAGGCTCCTCTAGGGCTTTCGCCTTTGCTTGGCCTATTAGCTCTGAGTCAAATTTTCGATGCGTATACTCATCAATCAAACGAATGTAATTATACTGACGACTGCGCCATGCCTCCCACTCATCGGTAAGGAAGTATCCAATCTCGGCATGCAGGAACTGCTGATAGCTAAACAGACGATGTAGGTCATCCAATGTGCCTACGATTGCATAGCTAGGGCACCCCAAACAGTGGATAAACTCATCGCAATGATTCACCCCATCTTTAGGAGCCCTAGCGCCGTAAAGGGTGTCCTTGCAGCCACCTGGTGGCGTTGGGATGACGTTGATGCCGCGCAACTTGTCAGGAAAAGCATCTCCAACAAACGTAGCTCCTTCAACTTTAATTTCATCATTGATTCTTAGGTAATGGTTATCTGCCACAGCAGGGGTATGCCCCATCACGGAGGCCACTTCAAGTATGTCGCCGCCACTCAGTTTCCAAAGCCGACTTTCCATAGTTTTACGAAGCTGACTGAGTGTCACATGTAGGCGTGTACCTTCATCACTTTCAATCGCATGACGCTCGCAAATATTTTTGGTTGATACATATACTGCCCCAGGCGTGAGCGCCACAATTTTATTCTCGCCCCCGCGCTGCCCTGAACGATACAACCACACATACGAGCTGATTTCATCCGATGCGAGCTCCACAAGTGGCTTGCTTATTTCCAGGGCCTTATTCAGCACTGCGACACCATCTAGAGGTATCGCACTATATTCGTCTACCAGGTTGGTTTGACGAATGGTTTTAGCCTGCGCACCTTTACCACGGCGCTTAATGGTATTAATAACCCTCAAGTTCGGAATAAATGGGTGAGGCTTCAAAGCATCTCTTGGCATCTCTAGGAGCGGAGTAGTGTTTATGCCTGACCTTGCCGCTGTAATTAACAACATGACTGACATCGCTTCCGCGCCATTACCAGAAAAACTACCCTTATGAATAGCGATCAGGTCAGATTTCAATGCAACCATTAGCCTCTTCATCTCTCCCAGCGAAAGAGGTTCTGCGTCCTTCGTGCTCTGGGAGTTTTTTGGAAACGCATTGAGAGGCAATAAGTCTTTAGTATCGCACTCAATAAATCCGTAATTACCCAGAGTGACCAACAACGACTTAAAGCTTGTGTAATAGTTTTTGGCGGTTGAGCCATTCGGGTACTTTATCTTCAGCCAAGATATATAGCGCTCCACATCGCGTTTCGTAAGGTTGTTCGGCGTTAAAGGAGGCGCCGCCAGAACCCCACTACGCAGAAAGCCGAAGAAGAATCTTAGCCCATTAACTGAGTAGCCGATCAGAGTGGAGACGGAAAAGTTTCCGCCTTGAAGTAATGCCCTGATCACATGCATACTCTGTACAGCCCACGCATCAAATCCCAAGCCTAAATATTGGGAATGATCAATCTGCCTGTGATTTCTAGGGTTTCTCGGTAGATCAATCCTAATAGCGTCATCTACAGCTTCGAACCCCTTGGTAACCGAAGGCATGACAGCCTTGTAATCTTTTTTACGCGCCACGGATATCACCTAGAGCCTGGCTAGAGGAATCAGCCATGAACATCATGTCAATCTCATCTTCATGCGCCAATACAGATTGGGCTTCAAGTTGATTTATAAGGTGAAGATAGATCATAGTAGTTTGCACATCAGAATGACCCAGTCTATCCCTTACATACAACAAGGGCTCCCCCTCAAATTCTTTGCTCTTGCGGAGTGCCAACAGTGTATAAGTCCCATAAGTATGACGCAGCATGTGAGCTCTAACATAGAAGCCGCATTTCTGCTCATATGACTTCATCACATCCACGATAGAGTCTTTGGAATAATGCCTTCCATTGTTTGTCAGAAGCAGCGCACTGACATTGCCATCACCACAGGACTTGCGTAGTTCTCGTTGGTGAAGAGAGTACGACCACATATCCTCCATAAGCGACCAAGGGACATCTATTACTCTCGGACGGTCATATTTTATGTGCATATCCAATGGATCTAAGGCAACACTAATCATCTGCCCTTTACGCAGTCCCTTTTGCAACTTCGGATTGAATACATACTTCATGGGAAATGACCTTGCCTCACAGGAACGAAGACCGGTTCTCACCATGAGGTGAAACAAAATTTTGTGGCTAGGATCTGTTTCTACAGCAAGACACTCTTTGACCTGATCTTTGGTCAAGAACTTCGTCATACGGCGTCGCTCCCGCACCATGACGGAAACTTTCGTTCTCTCGGCTCCAGGCTTAGCAACATGGGCAAGCAAGCCGGAGTGCGGTGCTACTTTGACCTTTTTTTCACCGAAAGGCAGAGCAGCTATCAGATCGCGCTGCTTAGCCCAACGGTAGAACCTGACGATCAAGGCTAGGCGTTTGTTAACCGTGCCAGGATCAAGCCCTAACTCCCCGATAGACCAATCCGCGTACCTTGAAAGGATGCTCAGGCCGTGCGCAGGGCTCTCATCGCGCCAGGACAACTGATTAGCCTCAAGGAAGGCGAAATAGTCATACAGACGACGCCCATAAGCCTCCCACGTCAGATCGCTGAGGGACTCACCAGATTCGACAAGCACATGCCAGAGGAAGCTTTGTACTGGCTCCACTGGCCACCCATCTGCTCCGAGCAATAGGGGGAACCCTTCAAAAGATCGACCTGACAGGACTAGGTCTTTTGTTGCGAATACAAGCCTCATGCCGCGCCTTAGGGATTGCCAATGGAACCTATGAAGCCTGGAATGGCTCGTCCAGAGCGGTTCAGATCAAGGCGCGGACTGTACAGGATCTACTAACGATTACCACCCCTCAGATCGTTGTTGCTCAA
>MTEW01002122.1_pt3 | contig 19892 bp, 19 predicted proteins | sample 1042681 | NCBI WGS metagenome assembly MTEW01 (sample SAMN06185811, study PRJNA358809) | soil metagenome | isolation source: soil biostimulated with citrate as carbon source | place: India | collected 2015-05-23
GGTGCGATCGGAACCACCTTCGGCTACTTCGAAGCCCTTGGTGCGATCAGAGCCACCTTCGGCAACCCGCAGGGAGTGGGAGCGGTCGGAGCCGTTTTCGGCGATGCGGTTGGCGCCGGTGCGCTCAGCACCGCCTTCGGCGACGCGGTTGATGGTGGTGCGGTCGGAACCCCCTTCAGCGACAACGGCACCCTGGGGCAGGGCAAAAGCAGTGGCGGACAGGCTGGCGATGAACAGGCTGGCGAGGATTTGCTTTTTCATTTTGGGCACCTTGGTGAGGGGGGTGGTGTTCGTCTGTGGGGCCCATGTTACTGATGTGATTTCGATGAAGAAGTGATCCTCGATGATGGTTGTCATCGATGTCAGTGATAGTTGGTTAAGTTAAATAAAAACAACGCGTTATGAGATTTATTGGGGCGTTGTTGCCACTTCTGGAAAGGCCTTTTCTTTGGGTTGGAATAATCGATTAACTCGATTTATCTGCTCGATAGAGTCTTCCTAAAGCAATCGCCAACCGACATGCCAGGCTGCGAACTTAACCCTAGGTCCCGCTGAAAGGACCAGGCTAGAGCACTTCGTGCACTGTTCGCGTTTTGCAAACACTGTTGTCGCCCGGCCTGGAATTGTTGCCGGTCGGCGCCCCTCGTAACGTTCACTCACCACTACAACAACAAACGGTGAATGAGATGAGCACTGCCGCGTTCCATACCGTCTTCGGCTCGCTCGACGACCATCGCATGGGGTCGATCGAGATCATCCAGGGCGAAGCCCGCCACTACGCGTTCTCCAACATCTTCGACGTCGCCAGCCGTTCAGCCCCCTACGAAAAGGTGGTGGTCGGCCTGAACCTCGGCTACGTCATCGAAACCCTGCGTGCCGAGGGCACCTCGCCTTGGTACACCGCCGCCCACGACGAATTCGTAATTTCCGTGGACAGCGACGTGCGGGTGGATTTCCTCAAGCTCGACGAACCGCTGGCAGCTGGTGAAGGCACGCACCTGGCCGGCGAGCAGCCGAAGGGGCGCCCGATGGGTTATGTGCTGCTCAAGCGCGGTCACCAGGCCCTGCTGCCGGCGGGCTGCGCCTACCGCTTCGAAAGTGCGCGTCCCGGTGTGCTGCTGTTGCAGACCATCAAGGGACCGCTGTCGGTGGAGAAGTGGGCAGACATCTGCCTGAAGTGACCGCCTGACCCACAACCAGAACAAGAGGAATCCACCATGGCCATGCTCGAAACCCTCGACACTTCCGCCAGCTTCGCCGCCGATGAGGTCGAGGCCAGCCTGCCCGACGCCGTCACCGGCTACCGCACCTTCAAACTGGGTGCCTTCACCCTGTCCCGCGATGAGTATTTCGCGCGCATCCAGTGGCCGGCCAAGGGTCAGCAGCGCTCGCACCTGATTCCGGCTGACGCCTTCCTGCGCGCCACCATGCGCGACGTGGCCTGGGGCTTCTTCTACGGGTGGGTGAACTTCGATGAAGTCCTCGGCACCCGCAACCATTACGGCAAGGTCGACCTTTACGCCGGCACCTTCAACGGCGTGCTGCGCGAGGCGGGCGTCGACTACACCGAGCAGTTCGAGACGCCGAAGATCATGGCCACCTTCAAGGCCATCCTGCGCGATTGGACCAACGCCGGCTTCGACCCCTTCGCCGCACCAGAAGAAACCGGCAGCGCCTTTGGCCGCAAGAATGGTGACAACATCGAAGCCATCGAGCGCTTCCGCGTCGCCACCCGCCGGATGCCGGGCCTGCCGGACGATTCGCCGCTGCGCAACGACCTGCCGGTGAACCGCCAGTTCGCCGACGTCCCCCAGGATGAGCCGGAAATCCACGCCGCCGAAGGCTTCGAAGGCGAGCTGCATGCCTTCAACCTCTACAAATACCTGTCCCGTTCCGACGTGACCTGGAACCCCTCGGTCAGCTCGGTGTGCAAGGCCAGCCTGTTCTGCCCGACCACCGAGGAATTCATCCTCCCGGTGTTCCACGGCAACGACCGCGTTGAGTGGTTCCTGCAGCTTTCAGACGAAATCATCTGGGATGTCGCTGACAAGGACGACGGTGCCCCGCGTGCCCGCATCACCATGCGCCCGGGTGACATCTGCGCCATGCCCGCGGACATTCGCCACCAGGGCTACTCCACCAAGCGCTCCATGCTGCTGGTGTGGGAGAACGCCACGCCGAACCTGCCGCAACGCTACGAGAGCGGTGAGCTGCCGCCGTACCCGGTGGAGTTCTGACTCCCAGCGCCCCTCTCCCCAACCCTCTGCCCTGAGGGGAGAGGGGGCCAATTCATGCCACATATGGACGCCGTGCCTTGTCACGGCGCCCGGAGAGCTTTTTTATGCAGAACCAACTCTTCATCGATGGCCGCTTCGTGCGGGCCCAGAAGGGCGGGACCCTCTCAGTCCTGTCGCCCCATGACGGCTCGCTGATCACCCATATCGCCGCCGCCGAAGCCGAAGACGTCGACCTCGCCGTAGCCGCCGCCAAGCGTGCCTTTCCGGCCTGGGCCGCCCTGTCGGGCGCCGAGCGCGGCCGACTGCTGCTGAAGCTGGCGGACAAGATCGAGGAGCACCTCGAGGAGCTGGCGCAACTGGAGTCCCTGGACACCGGTCACCCGATCCGCGATTCCCGCAGCCTGGACGTGCCGCGCACGGCCGCCTGCTTCCGCTACTTCGGTGGCATGGCCGACAAGATCGAAGGTGCGGTGATCCCGGTGGAAACCGGCTTCCTCAATTATGTGCAGCGCAAGCCCATTGGCGTGGTCGGGCAGATCGTGCCGTGGAACTTCCCGCTGATGTTCACCAGTTGGAAAATGGGCCCGGCGCTGGCCGCCGGCAACACGGTTGTGATCAAGCCGTCGGAGATCACCCCGCTGTCCACCCTGCGCATCGCCGAGCTGATGAAGGAAGTCGGCTTCCCCGATGGCGTGGTCAATGTGGTACCGGGTTACGGTCACACCGCCGGCCAACGCCTGGCCGAGCACGAGGACGTGGGCAAGATCGCCTTCACGGGTTCGACCGCCACCGGCCGGCGCATCGTCGAAGCCTCCCAGGGCAACCTCAAGCGCGTGCAGCTGGAGCTGGGCGGGAAGGGCGCCAACATCGTCTTCGACGACGCCAACCTGGAGGCAGCCGTGAACGGCGCGGCCTGGGCGATCTTCCATAATCAGGGGCAGGCCTGCATTGCCGGCTCGCGGCTGATCCTCCATGAGCGCATCGCCGACGAATTCCTCGAGCGTTTCATCGGCCTGGCGCGTTCCATCCGCCTGGGCAGCCCGCTGGACCCGAACACCGAAATGGGGCCGCTGACTTCTGCCCAGCACCGCGACCGCGTACTGGAGTATGTCGACGTTGCCCGCGCCCAGGGCGGCCGCATTCTCACTGGCGGCAAGGTGCCCAACGATCCGGCGCTCGCTGACGGCTACTACATCGAGCCCACCGTGGTCGAAGCCCAGCCGGACCACCGTGTGGCCCAGGAAGAGGTGTTCGGTCCGTTCGTCACCGTGCTGCGCTTCTCCTCGGATGAAGAAGCCCTGGCAATCGCCAACGGCACCCAGTACGGGCTCGGCAGCGGCCTCTGGACCCGCGACCTGCAGCGTGCCCACCGCATGGCGGCGAATATTCATGCCGGCATGTGCTGGATCAACTGCTACAAGCGCGTCAGTCCGGGCAGCCCCTTCGGCGGTTTGGGCCAGTCCGGCTATGGCCGCGAGATGGGCTTCGAAGCGATCCACGACTACACCGAAGCCCGTTCGGTGTGGGTCAATGTGGACGCGAAGATTCCGCCCCATTTCAAACGTTGAGGTTGAGCATGAATCCTTTCATCTACCAGGGTCTGGCCTCTCGCGTGGTGTTCGGCTGGGGCAAGCTGGAAACCCTGGCCGAGGAACTCGACAAGCTGGGTGCTCGTCGTGCGTTGATCCTCACTACCCCGGAGCAGCGTCACCTCGGCGAGCGAGTGGCGGCGATACTCGGCGAGCGTTCCGCCGGGGTCTATCCGCAGGCGGTGATGCACGTGCCGGTGGAGGTGGCCCGTGCCGCCCGTGAAGAGGCGGCAAGGCTTGGCGCCGACTGCTGCGTCGCCATCGGCGGTGGTTCCACCATCGGTCTGGGCAAGGCCATTGCCCTGGAGTCCGGCCTGCCGATCCTGGCCGTGCCGACGACCTATGCCGGCTCCGAGATGACCCCCATCTACGGCCTCACCGAGAACCGCCTGAAGAAGACCGGGCGCGATTTCCGCGTGCTGCCGAAGACGGTGGTCTATGACCCGCAGTTGACCCTGACCCTGCCAGCGGCGATCTCCGCCTGCTCGGGCATGAACGCGATGGCCCATGCGGTTGAAGCGCTTTACGCCCAGGACGCCAACCCCATCATCACCCTGATGGCGGAAGAGTCGATTCGCGCCCTGGCCGAGTCGCTGCCGGGCGTGGTCGCCAACCCGGACGACGCCGAAGCCCGCAGCCGTGCGCTCTACGGTGCCTGGCTAGCCGGCATTTGCCTGGGCTCGGTGGGCATGGCCATTCACCACAAGCTCTGCCACACCCTGGGCGGGACCTTCAACCTGCCACACGCGCAGGCCCACTCGGTGGTGCTGCCCCATGCCGCGCATTACAACCGCGAGGCAGCCGCCGAACCGCTGCGCCGCGCTGCGCGTGCGCTGGGCGGGAAAGAGGCGGAGGAGGTGGGGCCGCTGCTGTTCGCGCTCAACCAGAGGCTGGGCATTCCGGCCTCCCTGGCCGAGATCGGCCTGCCCGAGGAAGGCCCGGCGGAGACTGCGGTAATCGCCTGCTCCAGCCCCTACTACAACCCACGCCCGTTCGAGCAGGACGCCATCGAAGCCATGCTCGTACGCGCCTGGCAGGGCCTGCCACCGGCTTGACGTCGCTCGTAGGGTGCGCCTTGCGCACCAGTTCCCGCACACGCGCTTTCTCGTGCGCACGGCGCACCCTACGGATCAGCAGACCTGGACCCACGGGACCACAAGATGAACAACATCCCGACTAACGAATCGAAGATTTCCGCCCAGGCCGTTGCCGCCTTCGCCAATACGCCCAACCCGCGCCTGCGCCAGTTGGTGCAGGGCCTGGTTCGACATCTCCACGCCTTCGCCAGCGAAGTGGAACTGACCGAGGCGGAGTGGCTGCAGGGCATCCGCTTTCTCACCGATACCGGCCAGAAGTGCGATGGCGCCGTGCGCCAGGAATTCATCCTGCTCTCGGACGTGATCGGCCTGTCCATGCTGGTGGATGCCATCAACCATCGAGCCAGCGAAGCCGCCACCGAAACCACGGTGTTCGGCCCTTTTTACATCGCCGGCATGCCCGAACGCAGCCCTGGCGAAAACATGGCCTTCACTCCGGGCGAGCCCGCCCTGGTGCTGGGACGTGTACGGGACGTTACCGGCGAGCCCATCGCCAACGCCGTGCTGGATGTCTGGCAGACCGCGGAGAACGGCATGTATTCGGGACAGGACCCGGACCAGCCGCTGGCCAACCTGCGAGGCCGCTACCGCACGGACGCCGAAGGCCGCTTCGCGATCCGGACCATCGTCCCGGTGAGTTACCCCATTCCCACTGATGGCCCGGTGGGGCGCCTGCTCCAGGCCAGCGACCGCCACCCGTGGCGTCCGGCGCACCTGCATTTCATGGTCATGGCCGAGGGGCGGCGTACCCTGGTCACCCACCTGTTCAACCATGACGACCCCTACCTGGAGTCGGATGTGGTGTTCGGTGTGAAGGATTCGCTCAAGGTGATCTACGAGCCCTGCCAAGGCGACCATCCGCTGGCGGCCGAGCATGGCATCGACGGTTCGTTCCGCCTGGTCAGCTACGACTTCGTGCTTGAGCGTGCAACGTCATGAGCCAGTACTTCGCCGTCTTCGCCACCGACAAGCCTGGCCAACTGGCCCTGCGTAACCAGGTGCGCCCGGCCCATCGCGAGCACCTGCGCAATCCCTATCCACACCGGGTGGTGGTGCGCCTCGGCGGCCCGACCCTGGACAGCGGCAACGGCCGCATGAACGGCACGCTGCTGGTGGTGGAAGCCATGAGCCTGGGCGAGGTGCAGGCTTTTCTCGGCGATGACCCCTACGTGCGCGCAGGGTTGTTCGAGCACATCGAGGTCCGCCCATGGAACTGGGGCCTGGGCAATCCGGAGCTGCGCGGATGAAGCTGCTTTGCGCGCTGGAGGCCATCGTCGACGGCGGCGCCCTGGCGCTGGAGGCCACGCTGCAGGGTAGGGCCCAGCCGCTGGTACTGGTCCGTCGGGGCGAAGAAGTCTGGGGATACCACAACCGCTGCCCACACTTCTCGGTGCCGCTGGATTTCCGTCCCGGCGAATTCTCCACGTACCGCAGCCAGGTACTGATGTGCGCCCACCACAGTGCGCTGTTCCGCTTCGAGGACGGCCACTGCATCGAAGGTCCCTGTGCCGGCAGTCGACTGCAAGCGGTGCCAGTGCGCGTGGTGCAGGGGAGGGTGGAGCTTCTGTAGGTGGATCTCTTCCAGGAGGATTGTTTTTCTGTAGGGGCCATGTTTTTTGTGGGGGCGATTTCAATCGCTATGCGGACCGAAGGTTCGCCCATTGGGATCAACTGGGCTGCCCTTGGAGAACGAATTCGCCCCTACAGGAATCCGCACGACATCCGCGCCTTAACAAATGCCAATGCCCAAATCCGCTAAACCTGTGATAACGGTCCCTCGTTCCTCACAGGCGGTAGGCGATGAACCTGTTCGAAGACATGCGGGTATTCGTGGTCGTGGTCGAGACCGGTGGCTTCTCGGCGGCGGCGCAGCGGCTGAACATCGTCAAGTCGGTGGTCAGCCGGCGCATGAGTGCGCTGGAGCGACATCTGGAGTGCCGGTTGTTCAACCGCACCACACGGCGCCTCAGCCTGACCGAAACCGGCCTGGACTATTTCGAGCGCGCCCAGCGCATCCTGCGTGACCTGGCCGAAGCCGAAGAAGCGACCCGCAGCCTGCAAAGCGAGCTGCGCGGTCGCTTGCGCCTCGCCGCGCCCATGTCCTTTGGCCTGAAACACCTGTCGCCGGCACTCAACGAATTCATGCGCACCCATCCCGGCCTGGATGTGGAGCTGGACCTCAACGACCGCTATGTGGACCTGGTCAACGAAGGTTACGACCTCACCCTGCGCATCGGTCGCCTGCCGGATTCCACCCTGGTGGCCCGTGAGCTGGGGCCTTGTCCCCATGCGGTCTGCGCCAGTCCGGAATACCTGGCTGCCCATGGCACCCCGGAGGTCCCCGATGACCTGCGCGAGCATCAATGCCTGGGCTACAAGAACCGTGCGAACAGCAGCCAGTGGCAATTCCTCATGGGCCGCGAATGGCGTTCAGTGCTGGTACGGCCGCGGCTGATCGCCAACAACGGCGAAGTGCTGGTGCAGGCGGCGATGGATGGCCTTGGGCTGGTGTCGCTGCCGCGCTTCCTGCTGGAAGAGGGCCTTGCCAGCGGCCGGCTGGTTGAAGTGCTGCAGGACTTCCCGCTGCCCAGCTCGCAAATCTACGCGGTCTGCCCGCCGGGTCGCCGTTTGGCGGCGAAGGTGCGCGCCTTGATCGACTTCCTGGTGCAGCGATTCGCCACCAATCCGTAGGGTGCGCCATGCGCACCGCAGCGACCCCCTGGAGTATGAACAAGGCTGGTGCGCGCGGCGCACCCTACGTCCAGGCCCTGCCGCAGTTGCGCGTTTCCGTCCGATAACCGCCCACGCCGCCTTCCTCCATTGCCGCGCCGGCCGCTCTAGCACCGGGCGCGCAGCATTGTTCGCGAAGCACGAACACTCATATCGCTGAAAGCGGAATTGTTGGCGGGGAGGGCCGCTTGTAGCTTGCGATGCAACCGAGCAACCAGACCCGCACTGCCAGCGGTGCACACCTCGGTCTCAGGCTGACTAATAACAACAAGGTAGCTGCCATGATCTCTCGCAAGCCCCATTTCGCGTCCTCCCTGTGCGCACCGGTCCTGGCGGCCGCCGCGCTGTTTCCCGCCTTCACCCAGGCTGCCGAGCCGGGGCCGTCCGGTTCGCTGTTCCGCAGCGCTTTCGGCGACGGCCTGGAAAAGGATCACGGCATCAAGGTCCATGGATGGGCACAGGCCGGCTGGATCTACAACGACAACGGCAGCGATGACGTAAGCAAGCAGGCCTTCTTCAACAATGACGAAGGCTTCAACCTCAACCAGTTCGCCCTGGCCATCGAAAAAACACCCAAGGGCAATGTGATCGGTCGCGTCGGTCCGTTCCCGGGCCCGATGCCGCAGGAAGCCGACTGGGGCTTCAACGTCACCGCCCTCTACGGCAAGGACGCGCGCTTCTTCAAGACCTACGGCTTCGACGAAGACCTCGGCGTCAACCGCAGCGCGGATGCCAACGACGAGAACTTCAACATCGCCCAGGCCTACCTGGACTTCTACATCCCGGTACTCGGCGGCTCCAACCTGATGCTGGGCGTGTTCCACACCCCGCTGGAGAACGAGATCGGCTTCGCCCTGCCAAGCCCCGCACCGACGGATTTCTACAGCCATACCTATTCCTTCATGCACGGCCCGGCCAAGCACACGGGCGCGCTGTACTCCTTCAAGCTGCCGCAGGAGGAGGGCGGCAGCATGCTCGGCTTCGAGCTGGGTGTGGTGCAGGGCTGGAACAACATGCAGGACCCCAATGGCGACCCGGACGTGATCGCCAACCTGCGCTGGCGTTCGGCGGACTTCCGCACCTGGGTCGACTGGGAAAACATCTATGGCAACGGCGCGGGCGACAGCTTCGCCGAGTGCGCCTGCGGCTCGCCGATTCCGGCCGGGACCGATGACCAGGACCTCACCCGCTATGCGTCGTACCTGACCGTGTCCCACGTGCTCGATGAGCGCAATCGGGTTGCGGTGGAGTTCAACTACGGCCAGCAGGAGGACGCCGCTTTCGCGGGGTTCGCCGACAAGAGCAACGCCCATTGGTACGGCACCGACCTCAACTGGTACCACCGCCTGGACGACAACCTGATGTGGAACAGCCGCGCCGAGTGGTTCTACACCGACGCGCCGGTGCATGTGGTGATGGCCAACATCGACCCGCAGACCGGCATTCCTGACCCGAGCTGGGGCAGCTTCTACGGCTTCACCACCAACCTGGCCTGGACGCCGGTGCCGAACCTTCGCCTGCGCCCCGAGCTGCGCTACGACATCCACAGCGGCAACGGTCGCGACGCATTCGGTGGCGGCCAGGAAGACAGCCAGTTGATCGGCTCCTTCGACATCACCGTCTTCTTCTGATCCATCCGCACCTACTGCCTTCCCGGCCGGGCCTCTTTGCGCGCCCGCGCCGGGTCTCATTCTCCAGTCGAGGTATCCGCCATGGACAACAACAAGAAACTCCTCGGTGCCGGGCTTTCCCGGCGTGATTTCCTGCGGGCCAGCGGCGTCGTGGCTGGCGGCTCGCTGCTCGCAGGCTTTTCTTCAGGACCGCTGCTGGCGGCGGAGAAGGTCATCCGCATCGGCTATGTCAGCCCGCAGACCGGCCCGCTGGCGCCTTTCGCCGCAGCGGATGGCTACATCATCGAAAGCCTCGCCTCGGTGCTGAAGAACAGCATCACCGTTGGTGGCCAGCGCTGCCGCCTGGAGGTGATTGTCAAAGACAGCCAGTCCAACCCCAACCGCGCCGCCGAAGTAGCCAACGAGCTGATCCTCGAAGACGGCATCGACCTGATGCTGGTGTCGTCCACTCCGGAAACCACCAACCCGGTGTCGGACCAGTGCGAGATCAACGAAATCCCCTGCATCTCCACCGTGGCGCCCTGGCAGCCCTGGTTCTTCACCCGTGGCGGCAAGCCGGACGAAGGCTTCCAGTGGACCTATCACTTCTTCTGGGGCCTGGAAGACGTGATCGCCACCTACACCGCCATGTGGGGCGGCATGGGCAGCAACAAGGTGATCGGCGGGTTGTTCCCCAACGACGGTGACGGCAATGCCTGGGGCGACAGCAAGCTGGGCTTCCCGCCGGTACTGTCGCAGAAGGGTTTCCAGCTGGTGGACCCGGGTCGTTTCCAGAGCTTGACCGACGATTTCTCCGCGCAGATTTCCGCCTTCAAGAAAGCCGAGGCGGAGATCGTCACCGGGGTGGTCATTCCGCCGGACCTGACCACCTTCTGGACCCAGGCGCGCCAGCAGGGCTTCCAGCCCAAGGCGATGTCGGTGGGCAAGGCGCTGTTGTTCCCGTCGGCAGTCGAAGCCCTGGGCAAGGCCGGGCACAACCTGTCCACGGAAATCTGGTGGAGCCCGAGCCATCCCTTCAGCTCGTCCCTCAACGGCCTCACTGCCGGGCAGCTCGCCGAGCGTTACACCAAGGCCACCGGCAAGCAGTGGACCCAGCCGCTGGGCTTCGTCCATGCGCTGTTCGAGCTGGCGGTGGACATCCTCCAGCGCACCGAGGAAGTGGGTAATCCCGAGGCCACCCGGGATGCGCTGCTGAAGACCGAACTGAACACCGTGGTCGGCCCGGTGAGCTGGAAGAACGGTCCGGTGAAGAACGTCGCCAAGACCCCGCTGGTATCGGGCCAGTGGCGCCTGGGCGGGCCCTTCACCTATGACCTGGTGATCACCAGCAACCAGACCGCGCCGCAGATTCCCGTGGGTGGGGAGATGCAGGCGATCACTTACGGCGGTTGAGTCCGGGCGCGGACGGCCCTCTCCCCAACCCTCTCCCTGAAGGGAGAGGGAGCTGGAGACAGTAGGGTGCGCCGTGCGCACCGCGATCACGGCACGGAAGGCCCTGGTGCGCGCGGCGCACCCTACCGGGGCTTGCGTATTCATGAACATCGTTCGTAGCCCGGATGCAGTCTGGGAATTCCGGCCAGCATGGCCGCAAACAGGTATCACGACATGCAACAACTCCTCGTACTGGAGCAGGTGCACAAGAGCTACGGCTCGGTGAAGGTGACCGACGACCTCAGTCTGGCACTGGCGCCGGGTGAGGCGCTGGGCATCATCGGGCCCAACGGCGCCGGCAAGAGCACGCTGTTCAACCTCATCGCCGGTGGCGTGGCCGCCGACAGCGGGCGCATTCACTTCCAGGGTGAAGACGTCACCCGCGAGCCGGTGTTCAAGCGCTGTCAGCGTGGCATCGGCCGCTCCCATCAGATTCCCCATCCCTTCGTGAAGATGACCGTATTCGAGAACCTGCTGGTGGGCGCCACGTTCGGCGCCGGCCAGAAGGAAAAGGACGGCCATGCCTGGTGCGCGCACATCCTCGAACTCACCGGCTTGATGAAGAAGGCCAACGCTCTGGCCGGTTCGCTCACCCTACTGGAGCGCAAGCGCCTGGAAATGGCCCGCGCCCTGGCCACCCGGCCGCAACTCCTGCTGCTCGACGAAATCGCCGGCGGCCTCACCGAACCTGAGTGCCTGGAGCTGGTCGGCACCATCCAGGGCATTCACCGTTCCGGTACCGCGATCATCTGGATCGAGCACATCGTCCATGCGCTGCTGGCAGTGGTCGGCCGCCTGGCGGTGATCAACTTCGGCCGCAAGCTGGACGAAGGCGAGCCCAACGCGGTGATGGCCAATCCGAAGGTGCAGGAAATCTACATGGGCATCGGGAGCTGAAGGCATGCTGACGATCCGCAAATTGCGCGCCGGCTACGGCGACTTCCAGGCGCTGTTCGGCATCGACCTGGACCTGGCCGAAGGGGAAACCCTGGCCATCATCGGCTCCAATGGGGCCGGCAAATCCACCTTCATGCGCTCGCTGGCCGGGTTGATCCGCAATGACCCTGGCGCCATTCGTTTCAAGGGCGAGTACATCGGCAGCCTGCCGGCCAACCGGGTGCTGGAGCGTGGCATTGCCCTGGTGCCGGAAGGTCGCAAACTGTTCCCGTCGCTGAGCGTCGAGGAAAACCTGCTCATCGGCGCCTACAGCAAACGTCAGGGCGCCTGGGACCTGGAACGCATCTACGGCCTGTTCCCGGTGCTGGCCAACTTGCGCAAACGCCCCGGCACCGCGCTATCCGGCGGCCAGCAGCAGATGGTCGCCATCGGCCGTGCGCTGATGTCGAGCCCGAGCCTGCTGCTCTGCGACGAAATCAGCCTGGGCCTGGCGCCCACCACCATCAAGGACATCTACGCCGCGCTGCCCTCGATCAAGGCCGATGGCACGGCGGTGATCCTGGTGGAGCAGGACATCAACCAGGCCCTGGCCGTGGCGGACCGCTTCTATTGCTTCCAGGAAGGCCGGGTCTCGCTTTCCGGTAAGCCGGGCGAGGCAAGCAAGGAGCAGATCAAGGCGGCCTATTTCGGCCTGGCGGAGGCATGACGATGGAATGGCTCGATACCCTGGCGCAGGGCGTACTTCTCGGTGGGCTCTACGCCCTGTTCGCGGTCGGCCTGTCGCTGATGTTCGGCATCATGCGCCTGGTCAACATCGCCCATGGCGACTTCATCGTGCTGGCCTCCTACCTGGCGCTGGTGGTGGTGGAAACCCTCGGCCTTTCGCCCTTGGCCAGCCTGGTACTGGTGGTGCCGGTGATGTTCGTGATCGGCTACGGCCTCCAGCGCGAGTTACTCAACCGCACCCTCGGCAATGACATCCTGCCGCCGCTGCTGGTGACCTTCGGGATGTCGATCATCCTGCAGAACGTCCTGCTGGAATTCTTCAGCGCCGATAGCCGCAAGCTGTCCCAGGGCGAGTTGGAAGTGGCCAGCGTCGCCGTCGGTGGGCTCAGCCTCGGCGTCATGCCGCTGATGGTGTTCGGTTGCGCGCTGCTGGTGATCGGTGGATTGCAGTTGCTGTTCTACAAGACCCGCCTGGGGCGCGCTTTCCGCGCCACCTCGGATGACCAGCACACCGCGCAACTGATGGGCATCGACAACCGCCACATCTTCGGCCTGGCAATGGCCCTCGCGATGGCGGTGGTGTCCATTGCCGGCGTGTTCCTCGCGGTGCGCACCAGCTTCGACCCCAGCGTCGGTCCGGCGCGGCTGCTCTACGGCTTCGAGGCGGTGATCATCGGTGGCCTCGGCAGCCTCTGGGGCACCCTGGCGGGCGGCGTGATCCTTGGCGTCGCCCAGGCGATCGGTGCGCGTATCGATCCGGGCTGGCAGATCCTCGCCGGTCACCTGGTGTTCCTGCTGATCCTGGTTTTCCGCCCGCGCGGCCTGTTCCCCCGGAGTGTCGACTGATGAATGCGATGAACAATGCCTACCTCGTCCAGCGCGCTACCCGCAGCAGCCAGGTGGGCCTGGCACTGCTGAGCGTGCTGGTGCTGGTCCTGGCGTCCCTGCCGTTCTGGGCGGATCGTGCGGTGCTGCGCCTGGTGGTGGAGTTTTCCTATTACCTGGCCCTGGCGCAGATGTGGAACCTGCTGGCGGGCTACGCCGGGATGGTTTCCGTGGGCCAGCAAGCCTTCGTCGGCCTCGGCGGCTACCTGCTCTTCGTGCTGGCTACGCAGCTCGGCGTGCCGCCACTGGCCGCGGTGTTCCTCGCCGGGCTGGTGGTGGCGCTGCTGGCGGTGCCAACGGCGCTGGTGCTGTTCCGCTTGCGGGGTGCCTACTTCGCCATCGGCACCTGGGTGGTGGCCGAGGTGTTCCGCCTGGGCTTGGCCCAGGTCGGCAGCCTTGGCGGCGGTTCGGGGCAGAGCCTGCCGGCGTCCATCGTGAGGCAGATCGGCAGCAGCCGGGATGGTCGCGAGATGCTGCTGTACTTCAGCGCCCTGGCGATTGCCGTCGGCGCGGTGCTGGTGGTCTACCTGCTGCTGCGCTCGCGCCAGGGCCTGGCGCTGACCGCGATCCGCGATTCCGAGCCGGCCTCGGGCAGCCTGGGCATCAACGTGTTTCGCACCAAGCTGATGGTCTACGTGTTGGCCGCCGGTTGCACCGGGGTGGTCGGCGCGCTGATCTTCCTGCAGAAGCTGCGTATCTCCCCGGATGCCGCCTTCAGCGTGCAGGACTGGACCGCAGCGGTGATCTTCATCGTCATCATCGGCGGCATCGGCACTCTGGAAGGGCCCCTGATCGGCACGCTGATCTACTTCGTCCTGCGCAGCTGCTTCGCCGAGTTCGGCGCGCTGTACATGATCATCCTCGGCGGCGTGGCGGTGGTGATGATGCTGAAAGCGCCCCAGGGAGTGTGGGGCGTGGTGAGCGAGCGCTTCGGCTGGCAGCTGTTCCCGATGCAGCGGCGGCTGGTCGGAGGCTGACGTCAGGCGCGAATTGCTCTTCCTGTGGGGGCGAATTCATTCGCGATGCAGGCCGAAGGTCTGCCCTGGGATTTCATGGGGGCAGCTTCGCCGTCCTTGGCGAATGAATTCGCCCCTACAGTTAAGTCATCGCCAGTAACGGAAAACAACATGGATCGCCTGCTCAGCATCGAAGCCTTCGTCCGCGTTGCGGAAACCGGCAACTTCGCCAAAGCCGCCCAGCAGTTGGGGGTGACGCGCTCGGTCATCAGTCATCGCATTCAGCAGTTGGAAGAGTTCATCAGCGCGCCGCTGTTCCACCGCAGCACCCGCCATGTGCGCCTCTCGGAAGTCGGGGAGACCTACTACAAGGAGTGTGCCGACATGGTGGCGAGCTTCAACAGCCTCACGGAGCAGATGCGCGACCTGCGCGCCAAGCCGACCGGCAAGCTTCGCATCCAGATGCTGCCGGGCTTCGCCCTCGGCCATTTCGGTGGCCTGCTGGCGGAGTTCACGGACCTGTACCCGGACATCGAGGTGGACGTGATCGTCAACGACCGGGTGGTGGATCCGATCGAGGAAGGCTTCGACGTGGCGTTCCAGATGTTCCCGCCGCTGGCTGAGTCGCTGATCGAGCGCAAGCTTTTCTCGGTGCGCCGGCTGTTCTGTGCCTCTCGGGAATATCTGGAGCGTCATGGCGCTCCTGAAGTGCCGGCGGATCTGCAGGCGCATAAAGTGGCCTTGTATGAGGGCTACCCGTCACGCAACAAGTGGGTGTTCAACGGCGATGAACAGGTGGAACTCAACCTCGCCGGCCAGGTGCGTTCCAACTCGGTTCATCTGCTGCGGGACTACGCCGTCACCGGCACCTGCGTGGTCTGCCTTCCTACCCTGGTGGCCAGCGACGACCTGCTGTCGGGACGCCTGGTGCCGGTGCTCACCGACTATTCGCTGACGTCCTTCAATTTCTCCGCCGTCTACCCCGCAACCCAGCGTCGAGCCCTGAAGGTACGCACCCTGATCGACTTCCTGGTGGAGCGCATCAGCGACGAGCCGGCCTGGGATCGGCCGCTGCTGGAGCGTGGGTGGGTACGGCCCTGATTCAGGTTCTATGTCTGATCCAGGAGCCCTGTAGGAGCTAGCCTGCTAGCGAAAAGGAGCCATACAGCCAACCCATCACCCATGGTCGATGGGTATCGCAGGCTCCACCCATCCTACGAAGTGCCAAATCGCGAAACCTCAGCCGCAAAAAGACTGAAGGCGCCACAGGTGGCGCCTTCTGCCTTTCGAGGATTTGCATACATCGTGATTGCCCGCCTCTGAACTGCTCCGGGGTCAGCTGATGCGGTTGGCGCCGGTGCGGTCGGAGCCGCCTTCGGCGACACGCAGGGATTGCGAACGCTCGGAACCCAAATGAGAAGTGGCCGCGCCCCATGGGGCGCGGCGGACCGGCGTCAGCGCTTGCCCATGGAGCGGCGGGAGCCGCGCGGGGCGGGGCCGGGGCGCTGGCCGCGGTCGTGACCCTTGAGGGTGAGGTAATAGGGGACGTTCTTCTTCGGCTTGGCCGGAGCGGCTTCGGCGGCCGGGGTTTCCGCCGGTTGGGCGTCAACCTGATCGATGTCTTGGCTGGTCATGGTGTTCTGCTGCTTTCAGGCTTTGGCCCGTGGCTGGGCCGGAGGCGCGCATCATACACCAGCCGGCCTCCGGGTGCTCCCGGAGGCCTCTGGTTGGCTCAGGACGATTGCTGGATGTCCCAGCCGGTCAGTTCGACGCGATGGTCCACATGGTTGATGGCAGAAAGGATGTGGGTCGGATCGGTCAGCGCTGGCGCCATGGTCCAGCGGCCGATGGGCTCGTTGCCGATTCGCACCATGCCGGTATGGGTCAGCTGGTTGCCATCCACGATCGGGTCCACGTCATAGAAGCCCAGGGCGTAGCGCAGTTCGAGGATGTCCTGCGGGTCCCCGGTGAGGTATTCCCAGCCGGGACCGATGTGGAACTTGTCCACGTATTCCTGCAGGTGGCGCGGCTGATCCAGTTCGGGTTGCAGGGTGATCGAGTACATGAAGATGTCCCGTCCCACCCGGTCGCCCAGCATCTGTTGCACCTTGCGCAGGTTGGCGGTGGCGGTGGGGCAGTTACTGCCACAGCTGGCGTACATCATGTTCAGCACCACCACCTTGCCGCGCAGCAGGTCCCGGTAAAACTCCACTTTCCGGCCTTGATGGGTGAAGAGCGTCGGGTTGGGGAAGCGCCCCTCGCCCTGGCGGGGTTGCGGCTGGCGTTCCGCGGCAATACCCAGCGAACCCAGGGCGGCAAGCCCCAGGACGCCGGCGCCGAGGCCGCCGATCAGGTTTCTGCGAGTGTTCATGGAAAGTCCTCCGCGGCCGTCATACGAGGTCGAAGCGCAGCATCATCGCGTGGTCTTCGTGGATCAGGTTATGGCAATGCATCACGTACTTGCCGACGTAATCCCGGAAACGGATGAAGACGCGGATGGTCTCGTTCTTGTTGATCACATAGACGTCCTTGCGCCCCAGTTCGTGGGCCGGGATTGGCAGTGACACACCATTCCTGCTGCGCGAGATGATGCGGCCTTCTTCCAGGTGGATGTGGATCGGGTGCGACCAGCCATTGTCGATGTTGACCAGCTCCCAGATCTCTCCACGTCCTCGGGGCACGGTGAAGCGCGGCGCATTGACGTTGGTGAACTGGCCATTGATCGCCCACATATTGTTGGCGCGATCGAACTGGAACCGACGCACCGGCGCGGCAGCCAACTCGGCCGGGTTCAGCGGTGGCAATGGCCGCAAGTTGGCCGGCACCATGCTGAGGTCCTGGGAATCCGGCCAGCGATCCACCACTATCTTCAGCACGCGCACGCCGGGCTCCCTGATGTCCTTCGGTCCACGGGTTTCTTCCTGGCGTATGCGGTTGACCAGGTAGAGGGTAGTGCCCACCACGTACCTGGAGAAGTCGACCACGATGTCGGCACGTTCGGCCATACCCAGGGTGATCGATTGCTGGTTGAACAGGGGTTTGGGCAGCAGGTTGCCGTCGTTGGCGATGTAGGTGAAGTTCTGTTTCACGTTGTTCGGGTTCACCAGCGAGAAGGCATAGAACAGGCTCGGCCCGGCGTTCAGCAGGCGGAAGCGATAACGCCGCGCAGCCACCTTCAGCACGGGTTCGATCATGCCGTTGACCAGCACCTTGTCGCCCAGCACGCCCTCGGGGTTGATCTCGTCGTAATAGAGCATGCCGGCGGCGTCGAAGCGACGGTCGGCGAACTGCAGCGGATAGTCATAGGCGCCGCTTGGAAGGCGCAGGGCGCCGGGGGTGGGATCGGCTTCGTTGCCGGAATCCAGCGCGTCGTGCAGCAGATAGAAACTCGACAGCCCGCGATAGAGATTGGGTGATGTGAAATCCAGGGTGTGGTCGTGATAGAAGAGCGTGCCCAGGGCCTCGCTGGGGTCGCCGATGTTGTCCTGGCGGTCTTCGAAACCGGCGCAGCAGTTCGGGTAGAAGTGGTCCCTGAATTTGCCCTTGGCGGTCACGGTCGGACCGGCCTTGGTAGCGCTGTAGTAATCGCCGGGGAAGCCGTCGCTCTCCGAGCCGCAGTGCAGGTTGTGCAGGTGGGTGGAGATTTCCGGCGTGCCGAAGCCGGTGTGATTGGCCGGCAAGTCGTTGTGAATACGGCAGATCATCGGCGACCCGTAGCGCGAAGCGACGGTGGCGCCGAACTCCTTCGCCGGTGTGTTTGCGGCCAGGTAGTTCCAGACTTTCTGGATCGGGTAGGCCGGGTTGAACTGCCAGTCCCGCTCGACCGCGCGCAGCTCGTAGTAATTGGCGTAGGCGCGGAACTTCGACCAGAACTGATGGCGCTCTCGTCCGGCTTCGCCGCCAGCGACGTTGGCGAGTTCAGTTGGCTCCGGAGTCAGGTACGGGACAGCAGCCGCGCGCACGATTTCGGTGGGCAGCTCCATGACCCAGGGCGTTGTCGGCGGGCTGGGCGGCAGTACGATCGGGACAGTCGAGGCCTTGCTGGCGGGGGCGCGTAACAATGCTGGTGCAGCGGCTGCGGCGGCTGACAGTTTGAGGAAGTCGCGCCGGGTTTTATCCACCGACCTGTCTTTCTTGTTTTTTTGTCGCGGGTCTTTGCCTTTCATGAGTGTGTGCTCCAACCTCCCCACCACGAATTCGCGTGAACGGCCCGCCATGGATGCAATGCTCCAAGGCTCTTTGTCCCCATCCATTCGCACGAAGGTGCAGGCCGTAAAGGGTGAATCTGCTCGCACGGCCAATGCGCCAATAAATCGACTAAAGACGCGCCACTTACGGAGTGCAATGTGAGGAGTGGCAATATTTTGTCGATATTCGAGGGTCAGCAGCTTCTGGCTCTAGGTATGGCGCGGTGTGTTTCAGGATGTTTCGCGATGACGGGCGGTGGGCCTTGCGGGGCAGGCGGTAGAGCCATTTGGAGGAGAGGCGAAAGGCGGTCGAGAGGTGGAGATTTCGACCGCCTCAGGGGGAACTACTTGTAATTGTATTTGTCGTGGAACATCGCGATCTGCTTGACCGGCTTGGGCTCTTCCTTGCTCAGCACGTACACCACGCGCTGACCTTCAGGACCGCCACCGATGTCCACGTAGCTGAAGGTGGGTTCGCCGATGCGGTACATATCCATCATGTCGCCGTAACGGCTGAACACATAGATGATGCCTTCTTCGTCGCGCAGTTCACCGTAGAAGGGCTGGGCGGGCGGCAAGCTGATATCGAGGAAGCGCTTGGCGGAGAGGGTCTTGATGTCCTTGCCCTGATCGGCGGCTTTCAGGACCAGGGTGATGTCGCGGCCGAAGCCGTCCTTCTTGCCGGCGCTTTGTTTAACCGGTGCGGTGCCGCTCTTCACGAATTCGCGGTAGGTAGCGTAGTCGTCGAAGACGAGCAATTCCTTCTCGGTGCGGATCTGGTACCAGTCTTCATTATCCAGGGCCACCGGCTTGGCAGGGGCCGGCGCTTGCACGGCGCAGGCACCGAGGGTGGCGGCCAGCAGCGCAGCGGCCAGCGGCTTGATCAGATTCTTTTTGTGGTTCATCGGAGGTCCTCCCCAGGAAAGTTGAGGAGAGAATCTGCCTGCGCTGGATGACCGGTTGATGACGGGATTGTGTCGCTGAGATGAATGAGAGAAGGCTTTGTATTTCAGTTAGTTAGAAGCGCTTCCTAAAGCTGACTGACCTCTGCAGCCGCCTGGTAGGGTGCGCTGCGCGCACCAACCTCCCCTAAAAAAGAAAAAGGGTGAGGATTTGCGTCTTCACCCTTCAAGGCCCCGCCGGGGCGGGGCAGTTGGGGACTCTGTATCAGCCGCGGTAGTAACGCTGCGGCACGAAGGGGGTCTTGGCCACTTTCATGGCGACGCGCTTGCCGCGCACCACAGCCCAGATTTCGCTGTCGAGGGCGGCATGGTCGGCGGTCACGTAGCCCATGGCCACCGGCGCGCCCAGGCTGGGGCCGAAGCCGCCGCTGGTGACCCGGCCAATCACCGAGCCGTCGGCATCGACGATCTCGGCGCCTTCACGCACCGGCACGCGCTCCTGCGGCAGCAGGCCGACGCGCTTGCTGGGCACGCCGTCGCGCTGCTGGGCGAAGACCGTGCTGGCGCCGGGGAAGTTGCCGGCGCGCACGCCATCGGCGCGGCGGGCCTTGGAAATGGCCCAGG
>MTEW01002126.1_pt3 | contig 19826 bp, 22 predicted proteins | sample 1042681 | NCBI WGS metagenome assembly MTEW01 (sample SAMN06185811, study PRJNA358809) | soil metagenome | isolation source: soil biostimulated with citrate as carbon source | place: India | collected 2015-05-23
TACCGCGGCATGGGCGGAATCAGCCACTGATAGCCCGGTGTCGGCACGCGGAAATTGTCCGCTTCCACCTTCCAGTCGGCCAAGGCCTTGTCGAGATCGCGCAGCGGGGCGAACTGGCCTTCGTCGGTGAGGTTGAAGGTGCCGAAGTGGATGGCCAGGCTGTGGTGGGATTCCAGTTGCTGGTGGGCCTGCACCGCATCGTCCGGGTTCATGTGGTTGTCGCGCATGAACCAGCGTGGCGCGTAGGCTCCGATGGGCAGTGCGGCGAAGCGCATCGGCCCGAAGCGCTCGCGGATGAGGCGGAACTCCGGTCCCAGGCCGGTATCCCCGGGGAACAGGAACGGGCCGTCGGGCGACTCGATGACGAAACCCATCCACAGCGTTTCATTGGTGTCGCTGCGGGTTCGAGCCGACCAGTGCTGAACCGGCACCGAATGGAGCTTCAGCTCACCGGCCAGCGGCAGCTCTTGCCACCAGTCCAGTTCGATTACTCGCTTGAAGCCGGCCTCGCGGATTAGCATCCCATTGCCCAGGCCGCTGACGACCGTGGCGTGCGGGAAGCGCTCCACCAGCCCGCGCAGGCTTTCCAGATCCAGGTGATCGTAGTGGTTATGGCTGACCAGGATCAGGTCGATGGGCGGCAACTGATCCAGTTGCAGGCCGGGCGGGTGATGGCGCTTCGGGCCCAGGAAGCTGAACGGGCTGACCCGCTGCGACCACACGGGGTCGGTCAGGATGTTCAGTCCACGATGCTGGATCAGCAATGTCGCGTGATTGATATAGGTGACGCGGAGCTCGTCGCCTTCCACGCGTGCGGGAACGTTGGGCGGCACCGCAGGGCCCGGCTGGTCGAGCCAATCCGCCTGCTTCTCCCGGCTGAACTGCCACCGGAGGAAGGAACGCAGGTCCTTGTGAGGCTTGGGTTCGAGGTTGCGAAAGCGGCGGCCGTCGAAGTTGTTCGATGCCGGTCCGCGGTAGGGCGCACGGTGATAGCCGGCGAGGGTCATCAGGTTGATCAGCCAGGTGGGGCGCAGCGCACGCGGCATGGCGTTCTCTCTTGCGGCGGGAAGGCAGTCAACCTAGCATGCCTCTCCCATTTCCTGACCGCCAACCCGTTTCCAGGCATGTCGCGCCCAACTCGCCCCTCCCGCCCCGTTTCCCGTCGCCCCGCCGCGCCTCGTCGTGTGGCCAAGGCGCCGCCGGTCGAGCCGCGTCTGGTGCTGTTCAACAAGCCTTTCGACGTGCTGACCCAGTTCAGCGACGGCGATGGCCGCGCGACCCTCAAGGACTACATCCCCATCTCGGGCATCTACCCGGCGGGCCGCCTCGACCGTGACAGCGAAGGCCTCCTGCTGCTGACCAACGATGGCCAGCTGCAGGCGCGCATTGCCGATCCCAAGCACAAGCTGGCCAAGACCTATTGGGTGCAGGTGGAGGGGGAACCCAGTGAAGAGCAACTGAAACGGCTGCGTGAAGGCGTGGAGCTAAACGACGGTCTCACGTTGCCCGCTGAAGCCCGTCAAATTGAAGAACCCGCGCTCTGGGAACGCAACCCGCCGGTGCGTTTTCGCAAGAGCGTGCCCACGGCCTGGCTGGAACTGGTGATTCGCGAGGGGCGTAACCGGCAGGTGCGGCGCATGACCGCTGCGGTGGGCTTGCCGACGCTGCGCCTGGTGCGGGTGCGCATCGGGCCCTGGAGCCTCGACGGGCTGGGGTTGGGAGAATATCGCGAAGTGCCGGCCAAGCTCTGAGCCGCGTTGCTGCGCGTCGGCGATACGTTGTCTCGCTCTAGCTCGCGAGCGCGTTAGTGCTGTACTCAGAGCCCTTCGATACTGCCGATCACCAGCGTCTTGATGACGAAGCCCAGTACGCCCAGGCCGAGGGCCAGGAACAGGATCATGGTGCCGAAGCGGCCGGCCTTGGACTTCTTGGCCAGGTCCCAGACGATGAAGGCCATGAAGGCCACCAGCACGGCGATCATCGCCGTCATCATCAACTCTTCGAACTTCTCCGGACTCATCTCGCACCTCTTGGACTGAATACAGGCTGCACCCGCCGGGCCGAGGGCCGGGCGGAAAGCGGGGCGGTGCGCTTGTGATTCCGTGAGCCGGAAGGCTCTTGTGAGGCGGGGCCACGCGAGGGGTGCAGCAAAGCGCGGCGATTATACGCCAAGCCGCCCGCCGCGCGAGGCCCGTTCAGCCGCGCAGATGGCCCAGGGGCAGTTCGGTGCTGCTCAGCACTTGATTGAGCACGAAGCTCGACCGCACGCTGGTGACCCCTTCGATCCGGGTCAGCTGTCCCAGCAGGAACTGCTGGTAGTGGTCCATGTCCGGTACCACCACTTTCAACTGGTAGTCCGCCTCCATGCCGGTCACCAGGCTGCATTCCAGCACTTCGGGGCACTGGCGGATCACTTCCTGGAAGTGCTCGAAACGTTCCGGCGTGTGCCGGTCCATGCCGATCAACACGTAGGCGGTGAGGCTGAGGCCGAGCTTCTTGCGGTCCAGCAAGGCGACCTGGCGGACGATATAACCGTCGTCCTCCAGTTGCTTGACGCGCCGCGAGCAGGGCGAAGGTGAAAGTCCGATCCGTTCCGCCAGCTCTTGATTGGAGATGCGCGCGTCGCGCTGCAATTCGGCGAGGATCTTGAGGTCGTAGCGATCGAGCTTTTCCATTGAGTGGGGCATCGCGTTTATTTGGTTGCGGTAAATATTGCTACTTTAGTGATTAATTGCGCAAGTGATGCTCTTATGAGCAATCTTCGCAATCATTCGTCGCGCTCGTCGCCGTAATATTTCTCTCAGTTTCAAGGCCCGGACAGCAAGTCCACCCGACCCGCCCAATCAGGTGCGTCGGCGCCGCCGATCCAACCGGTTCGAGCAGGCCCCCGGGTCCGCACTGCCCAATCAGGCAGGCGACGAAAGCGGCGACACAATCGCCAGCACAGGACGAATTTCCCGAAGGGGGCCCGCTGTATGGGGCTCCCTTTTTTATTGGCTGCTCGGGCGTCAGGCAAGCCCGGCCAGCTTCAGCAGCCACCAGGCCATGATCGCCAACTGCACGAAGAATCCGGCGAATCTCAGCCAGACGAACAACGCGCTGGTGCTGATGAGGTGCGCGAGGGTCTGGAACAGGCGAGCGCCCAGCAGCAGGCCTGCAAGTGGGTCGGTGATGGCGGCCTGTTCGGTGGTGATGGCGTAAAGCAGCAGCGCGGCCTGCATCGGCAGGTTTTCCACGGCGTTGGCGTGGGCGCGGACCAGGCGTTGGCCGAAAGCGCTGGGGGTATTGCTGCCATCGGCGGCGAAGGCGTTGACCTTCATCCGCCCGGCCAGCACCAGCAGGCCGCGCTGATTCACCATCAGGAAAACCAGCAGCAGACTCCAGGCGACCAGGCCGAGCAGGGTTACGGCAGAAAGCGACAGCGGCATTGCGCACTCCTCGTTCTTGTTATGAAGCGAGCGAGTCTAGAAGCTTTAGAGCAATTGCTCTAGTCGTGTTTCACCACTTCGCTGGGGTCGGCATGCACCAGGACTTCCGCGCGTGGGTACTGGTCGGTGATCGCCTGTGCCGCCGCCTCGCACAGTGCGTGGGCGCGGGATAGCGTCAGTTCGCCCGGCAATTCCAGATGCAGTTGCACGTACCAGTGATTGCCGGAAATGCGCGTGCGCAGGTCATGCGCGCCAAGCACGCCGGGAACTCCACAGGCGAGCCGGTGCATGTCGGCGCTGATGGCCGGGGTCAGCTCCTCGTCCATCAGGACCGAGATCGACTCCCGGGCAATACCGATCGCGCTCCAGAGGATGTATCCGGCAATGCCGATGCCGAACAACCCATCGGCCTGCTGCCAGCCGAAGCTCGCCAGCACGAGGGCGAGGAGGATGCCGCCATTGAGCAGCAGGTCGGAGCGATAGTGCAGCGCATCGGCGCGGATCGCCGTGGAGCCGGTGGCGCGGATCACCCGCCGCTGCAGCATCAGCAAGCCGGCGGTGAGCGCCAGGGACAGGATCATCACGCCGATGCCGAGTGCTTGCGCGCTGAGGGGCTCCGGGTCGCGCAGCCGTTCATAGGCCTGGACGGCAACCAGTACGGCGCTGACCCCGATGAACAGCGCCTGGGCCAGGCCGGCCAGGGCCTCGGCCTTGCCATGTCCGTAACGGTGGTCGTCGTCGGCCGGCTTCAGTGCGTAGCGCACCGCCAGCAGGTTGAGCAATGACGCCGCGCTGTCCATCAGCGAGTCGGTAAGGCCGGCCAGCAGGCTGACCGAGCCACTCATGGCCCAGGCAATGGCCTTGGCGATGACCAGCGTGATGGCGACGGCGAGAGAGGCGCGGGTGGCCAGGCGCAGCAAGTGCGCGTGCTGGCGGGATGAAGTCATGCCGGCTCCGGCTTGATATGGATGAAGTCCCTGGCCAACTTCTCCGGACTCACTGCGGAGATTGTGGCCTCCGATGATTCAAGGGGCCGTGCGGGCCGCCGAAGAACAGCCCGCACGGGGCGCCTGCATCAGGCAGCCGGGTGTAGGCCGTACGCCGCCAGTTGCTGCAGATTGCCGCTGCGCTGGAGCAGCTGCGGATTGTCCAGCGGCAGGTCGTGGCCGGTTTCGCGGGCGATGATCGACTTCAGGCGAACCGGGTCGACCTTGCCATCGGCGCCGATCGCTTCGCGCAGGGTTTCGGGGGCGACCTGTGCGGTCTGGCCATCGGGCAGGTAGATCGCGCCGGTGGCGAAGTCCACGGCGAAGGCGATCAGGCCGGGAATTACATAGAAAAGAATGCCGATAGCATCCAGCGCCGCGACCACGGGGTCGATCTTGCCTTCGATCTGGCCACGACGATCCGGATAGAAGAGCGTGCCGCAGGCGGTGAGCTGGGTGAGCAGAGCAGCGGCGACGGCGCCGCCGATCCAACGGGAAGCAATGCGCATATGCATCTCCTGGTCGAAAGATCGCAACTATACCAAGGCGTTCGTTGCAAAACTGCCTGGTTCATTTAAGACCCCGGCAAGGAACGGGCGGTTCGCCGGTATACTTCGTGCCTGCCTGGAGTACCCATGAATCCCCTACCCATCGATGCCGTCCTGCCCCACCTGCGGGCCGCCCTGCAATCTCGCCACGAAGCCGTGCTGGAGGCGCCGCCCGGCGCCGGCAAGACCACCCGCGTTCCCCTGGCACTGTTGGACGAATCCTGGCTCGCCGGACAACGCATCCTGATGCTGGAACCGCGCCGCCTGGCCGCCCGTGCTGCCGCCGAGCGCCTGGCCAGCGAACTGGGCGAATCGGTGGGCGAAACAGTCGGCTACCGCATCCGCCTGGAATCGAAGGTCGGCCCGCGCACGCGCATCGAGGTGGTGACCGAGGGCATCCTCGCCCGTCGTCTGCAGGAGGACCCGGCGCTCGACGGCGTGGGCCTGGTGATCTTCGACGAGTTCCACGAGCGGAGCCTGGATGCCGACCTCGCCCTGGCACTCTGCCTGAACGGCCGCGCCTTGCTGCGCGACGAGCCGCCGCTGAAAGTGCTGCTGATGTCCGCCACGCTGGAGGGCGAACGTCTGTCGCGCCTGCTGGACGAGGCGCCGGTGGTGCGCAGCGAAGGTCGCATGTTCCCGGTCGAGCAGCGCTGGGGGCGTGCCAGCCAGCCGGGCGAGGCGCTCGAACCCAGGATTGTGCAGACCGTGCTCCAGGCGCTGGCCGACGAGCCCGGCAGCCTGCTGGTGTTCCTCCCCGGACAGGCGGAGATACGTCGGGTGGCCGATCAGTTGGGCGAGCGACTGGACGACCGCCCCGACATCCTGCTCTGTCCGCTCCATGGCGAGCTGGACCTGGCCGCCCAGCGCGCGGCCATCGAACCGGCTCCGGCGGGTAAGCGCAAGGTGGTGCTGGCCACCAACATCGCCGAGACCAGCCTGACCATCGACGGCGTGCGCGTGGTGGTGGATGCCGGGCTGGAGCGGGTGCCGCGCTTCGACCCGGCCAGCGGCATGACCCGGCTGGATACCCAGCGCATTTCCCGCGCCTCGGCGACCCAGCGCGCCGGCCGGGCCGGTCGCCTGCAAGCGGGCGCCTGCTACCGGCTCTGGTCCGAGGCCCAACATGAGCAACTGGCCGCCCACGGCAGCGCGGAAATCCTCCAGGCCGATCTCGCTGGCCTGGCCTTGCAATTGGCGCGCTGGGGCATCGCCGATCCCAACGAACTGGCCTGGCTCGACCCGCCTCCGGCCGCCGCCTACGCCCAGGGGCGTGATCTCCTGCAACGCCTGGGCGCCCTTGGCGAAAACGGCGCCCTGACCCGGCACGGCCAGGCCATGGCCGAGCTGCCTGCGCATCCGCGCATCGCCCATTTGCTACTGCGTGGCCAGGCGTTGGGGCTCGGCTCCCTGGCCTGTGACCTCGCCGCCCTGCTGGGCGAGCGCGACATCCTGCGCGGCGGCGGAGCCGACCTGCACAGTCGCCTCGCACTGCTGGCAGGCGATGATCGTGCGGCACGCGGTGCCCGTGGCGGCGTACAACGCGCCCGTCAGCTGGCGCGGCAATTCCGCTCCTACCTGCGTGGCCCGGCCAGCGAGCCGGTGGCCGACCCGGAGCACCCGCGCTGGCTCGGCTGCCTGCTGGCCTTCGCCTACCCCGACCGGGTCGCCCAGCAACGCCGGGCCGGGGGCGCGGACTATCGCCTCGCCAATGGACGTGCTGCCACCTTCGGCGAGCCGGATGCGTTGATGAAGGAACCCTGGCTGGTGATCGCCGATCTCGGCAGTCGCCAGGGCCAGCGCGAGGAACGTATTTACCTGGCGGCCGACCTCGATCCGGCGCTGTTCGACGGAGCCCTCAGCGAACAGGTGAGCCGTCAGGACCTGTTGGACTGGGACGAACGCGAAGGCGTGCTGCGTGCCGAACGCCAGGCCCGGATCGGCGAGCTGGTGCTGGCCCGCGAAGCGCTCACCGAATTGGACGACGCGGCGCGTTCGCGGGCCCTGCTCGGACTGGTGCGGCGCAAGGGGCTGGAGCTCCTGCCGTGGACGCCCGAGCTGCGTCAGTGGCAAGCGCGGGTGAACCTGCTGCGCCGGCTCGACCTGGAAGGCAAGGGTGAGAGCGAGTGGCCGGATGTCAGCGATGCGGCGCTATTGGCGTCGCTGGAAAACTGGCTGCTGCCCTATCTGGGCAAGGTTTCGCGCCTGTCGCACTTCGCCAACCTGGAGCTCTCCGGCATCCTCCAGGGGCTACTGCCGTGGCCGCTGCCACAGCGTCTGGATGAGCTGGCGCCGCGCACCCTGCAAGTGCCTTCGCAATCGAACATCCGCCTGGACTACCACGAGTTCCCGCCGGTGCTGGCGGTGCGCCTGCAGGAGCTGTTCGGCCTGGCCGACACCCCGCGTATCGCCGGCGGCCGCCTGGCGGTGAAGCTGCACCTGCTCTCGCCCGCCCAGCGCCCAGTACAGGTGACCCAGGACCTGGGCAGCTTCTGGCGCAATACCTATGCGGACGTGAAGAAAGACCTGAAGGGCCGGTACCCGAAACATTACTGGCCCGATGACCCGCTGGTGGCCGAGCCGACCGCGCGGGCCAAGCCGAGGAAGTCGTAGCGCCCTGCCCAGGGTAAGGGCGGCAGTGAACCGCCCTTCAGCATCCGGGCCTCAAACGAGCGGAAGGTTCTTGGTGACGCAATGGATGCCGCCACCGCCAGCCGCGATCGGGTCGATATTGATCTGCTCCACCACGCGGCCCGGATAGAGTTGGGTCAGCAGGTCCTTGCAGTACTTGTCCGCCGCCGCGTCGCCGAACTGCGGGGCGATCACTGCGCCGTTGATGGGCAGGAAGTTGATGTAGCCCGGCGCGAAATCCGGATTGTTGCTGGTGTACTGGTTGCTGCGCACCTTCAGGGGCGGCGGCAGGGTGTGGACTACCAGCTTGCGGCCGTCGGCATCGGTGGCTGCGTTGAGGATTTCCAGATGCTTGCGGGTCACCGCGTAGTCGTAGGACTTCGGGTCGTTGTCGAGGTTGGCGATCACCACGCCAGGTTTGACGAAGCGCGCATAGAAGTCGACGTGGGCATCGGTGATGTCCTTGTCCTTGATGCCCGGTAGCCAGATGATCTTGCGCAGGCCGAGGTTGGCCTTCAGTTCGGCTTCGACCTGCCCACGGGTCATCCCGGGGTTGCGGTTGCTGTTGACCCAGCAGCTCTCGGTCATGATGGCCGTGCCATGGCCGTCGACTTCGATGCCGCCGCCTTCACCGACCAGCGCGCTGCGAATGTAGCTGGCTTCCATCTCATAGCTGAGGGTGTCCGCGACGCGGGTGTCGTTGGACGCGGTCTGCTTGTTGCCCCAGCCGTTGAAGTTGAAGTCCACCAGGCCCAGGCCGCCGGCGCCATCGACTACGAAGCAGCCGCCGTAGTCGCGCACCCAGACGTCATCCAGCGCGATGGTCAGGAACTCGATGTTGGTGGTGCCGCATTTGCTCTTGGCCTGCGACAACTGACTGGCCCGGCACAGCACCGTCACCGGCTGGTACTTGGCGATGGTCTTGGCCAGTAGGGCGATGGTGTTGTTGACCGCGGACTCCCAGCCCTCCCAGACGCGGGAGGAGGCGGCGAACGCGAGGATCACCCGCTCCTGCGGGCCGTGTTCGTCGGGCATGTACCAGCTGCCGGCCAGCGCCGCGGGTACGCGGGCCGCCCCGAATCCGAGGCCAAGGGAGGCGACTGCGCCGATTCCGCTGGCAGCCATCAGCTGCTTGATGAAGTCACGACGTGTAGACATGGATGTTCCTCTGTTGAGTGGGGCGTGCCGGTGTACTTGGGTGACGCTTGCTGGGTCAGTCGTGAATGGACGTCTTGAACGTGGTCCATGCGCGCATCCGGGCCCGCATGTCGCGCTGAGGGATGTCTTTGCCGGGGATCAGTCGGGCGTAGGTGGCTTCGTCGACATAGATGTCCGGGTTGTTGCGCATGTCGGCAGCGACCATCGGCCTGGCCTTGGCGCTGGAGGTCGGGTAGCCGGTGGCATTGCTGATCGCCGCCATGTTCTCGGGGCGCATGATGAAGTTGATCAGTGCGTAGGCGTATTCCGGATGGCGGGCATCGGTCGGGATGGCCATGGTGTCCATCCACACCGTGGTGCCCTCCTGCGGAATGCGGTACTGGAAGTGCGTCGCCTTGCCGGCCTCATCCGCGGTGCGCTGGGCCTGGGTCATGTCGCCGCTGTAGCCGAGCGACAGACAGATGTCGCCGTTGACCAGCTGCGTGACCGGCTGCGACTGGAACTTGCGGATGTAAGGCTTGATGCCCTTGAGCAGTGCGACCGCCTCGGCCAGCTCGGCGGGCTTCGCGCTGCGAGGATCGTGGCCGAGGTAGTTGAGCACCACGGCCAGCACCTCATCGGGCGAGTCGATCATCGAGATGCCGCAGTCGGCGAACTTCGCCGCGAGCTCGGGCTTGAAGATCAGGTCGAGGCTGTTGACCGGTGCGCCGGCCAGGCGCTTGTCGATCATTTCCTGGTTGTAGGTGATGCCGATGGTGCCCCAGGTGTAGGGCACGGTCGCATGGCGCGAGTACGGGTAGCGGGTCTGCAGCGTGCGCAGGCCGGGCTCGATGTCATCCAGGTGTTCGAGTCTGCCCTTGTCCAGCTTCTGCAGGGCGCCGGCGCGCATCAGCCGCTCGGCCACGGTATCGCCGGGGAAGATCAGATCGTAGCCGCTGTTGCCGGACATCATCTTGGCTTCCAGCGTCTCGCTGCTGTCCATCACGTCGTAGATGACCTGGATGCCGGTCTCCCGGGTGAATGCGCTGAGGGTTTCCGGAGCGAAGTAGTCCGCCCAGTTGTACAGGCGCAGGACCTTGTCCTCGGCCTGTGCAGCAAGATGTGCGCTGCCCAGGCCGAGGGTCAGAGAAATGATCAACAGCTTCTTGGAGGTGTTCATCTTCAGGCTCCCTGGCGCAGCCAGTGTGGGTGGATCTGGCGGCCATCCAGTCCCAGCAGCGGGCCGTACATTTCCGGGCGGCGATCACGGTAGATGCCCCAGTTCAGGCGCTCTTCGCGCATGGCCGCGAGGTCGAACTGCTGTACCAGTACACCGGTGCTGTCGCGGTCGGCCTCGGCCAGCAACTTGCCCTTGTGATCCGTAATGAAGGACGAGCCGTAGAAGCGCATCCGCAGTTCCGGATCAGTGGTCGCCACCTCTTCGCCGATGCGGTTGGCGGCGATCACCGGGAGGATGTTGGCGGCGGCATGGCCGCGCTGGGCCACTTGCCAATGGTCGCGGGAATCCAGCCCGGCAGCGCCTGGCTCGGAACCGATGGCGGTGGGATAGAGCAGCACTTCGGCGCCCATCAATGCCAGGCAGCGGGCGGTTTCGGGGAACCACTGGTCCCAGCAGATACCCACGCCGATGCGGCCGAAGGCGGTATCCCAGATGCGGAAACCGGTATCGCCAGGGCTGAAGTACTCCTTCTCCTGGTAGCCGATGGCATTGGGGATGTGGGTCTTGCGGTACACGCCGAGCAGGTGGCCGTCGGCATCGGCCACCGTCAGGGAATTGAAATAGGCGTTGCCGGAGCGCTCGAACCAGCTCAGCGGCAGTACCACGCCCAGTTCCCGAGCGAGGTCGGCAAAGCGCTTGAGCACGGGGCTGCGGCCGTATTCCTGGGCCAGTGCGAGGTGCTTGTGGTCCTGTTCGATGCAGAAGTACGGGGTGGCGAACAGCTCCTGCAGGAGGATCAGCTGCGCGCCCTTGGCGGCGGCCTCCCGCACCAGTTTTTCGGCCTGGTCGAGGTTGCTGTCCAGGTCCCAGCTGCAGGCGAACTGGGTGGTCGCGACGGTGAGCATGGTCATCGCATCACCCCTTCAGCGGCCAGGCCGGCTGTTGCTGGGTGATGCAATGCACGCCACCGCCGCCATGGGCCAGCTGGTTGATCTGCACCGGCACCACTTCGCGGCCGGGGAACGCCAGGCGCAGCGTCGCGGCGGCTTCTTCGTCGGCGGCAATGCCATAGGCCGGCATGATGATCGCGCCATTGGCGATGTAGAAGTTGGTGTAGGAGGCGCAGAACACTTCGGCGTCCTGATCCACCGCCTCGCTGGCTTCATAGAGCTCGAGCATTTCGAAGCGTCGCCCCTGGGCATCGGTGGAAAGCTCCAGGGCACGGCGGTTTTCGCGGGCTACCCGGGCGTAGTCCGAGGACTGGTCGCGGGTTGCATCGATCAGCAGCGCACCCGGACGGGCGAAGGCGCACACGCCATCGACGTGGCCGTCGGTCATGTCACCGGTGATGTATTCGGGGTCGCCCGGCAGCCAGATGGTTTTCTTCACGCCCAGCAGGCGAGCGAAGATTTCCTCCATCTCCACCTTGCTCATGCCCGGGTTGCGGTTGCCGTTGAGCAGCACGGACTCAGTGGTGATCAGGGTGCCCTGGCCGTCGACATGAATAGCGCCGCCCTCATTGGTCAGGACGGTATCGAAGCATTCCAGGCCCAGGTGACCGAGGATGCGCCGGGCCAGGCTTTCGTCCAGGTCGAAGGCGGACTTGCCGCCCCAGGCGTTGAAGCGCCAGTTGACGCCGGCGGTGCCCAGGCGCGGATGGCAGACAAAGCTGGGGCCGGAGTCACGGCACCAGCTGTCATTGATCGCCAGCTCGATCAGCTCGACGTTCGGCCCGCACAGCTCCTTCGCTCGTGCCACGGCGGAAGGGTCCACCACCATCTTCACCGGTTCGAAGCGGGCGATCGCGTTGGCCACCCGGGCGAAGTCGACCTGAACATCGGCCAGGGTTACGCCCCAGCCGTTCTCCCACAGTGCCTGGTTGTGGGGAAAGGCCATCCAGGTGGCGGCGTGCGGAACCCATTCGGCAGGCATGACCCAGCCGTTCTGCGAATCGGAGAATTGCATACAAGAGCCTTCAGTTAAGATTTTGTTATCACTGATGAACCGCGGATGCGGTGATGGCTTGCATGCTAGGCCTGTAAAAATCGGCAAACAAACGATAGATTTTGCAGATTACTGATTAGAGGGGCTTATCAATGATGCTGAAGCACTGGCCGCCGCTCAATGCCCTGCGGGGCTTTGAAGCGGCCGCCCGCCTGGGCAGCTTTCACAAGGCCGCCGAAGAGCTGCACCTCACCCAGTCCGCCATCAGCCAGCAGATCCGCAGCCTGGAAAGCTTTCTCGAACAGCCCCTGTTCTTCCGCAGCGGCCGCAGCGTGGCGCTGACCGACGCCGGCTTCGACCTGCTCAGCACCACCCAGTCGCTGCTGCAGCAATTGGCCGTGGGTATCCGTCGCCTGGACCAGTACCGCAAGCCCAACCAGTTGGTAGTCAACACCACGCCGGCCTTTGCCCGCCATTGGCTGGTGCCGAAGCTGGCGGACTTCCACAAGCAGCATCCACAAATCGACCTCTGGCTGCTGACCACCGATGAAACGCCGGACATGGCCACCCAGACCATCGACATCGCCGTGCGTGACGACCTCACCGCCCAGGCCGAGTGCAGTTACCGCGTGCTGTTGGAGGATCGTCTCTATCCCGCCTGCCATCCCAGCCTGCTGGGAGTGGCGGAGGCGTCGCGCACCACCCTGCATGGCGAGCGCGAAATGGACTGGAGTCACTGGGAGGTGCAGGGCGGGGCTGATATCGGCCAGCACAGCCAGGGACTGAACTTCTCCGATCCCGGCCTGCTGCTGGATGCTGCCAGCCAGGGGCTGGGGATTGCCCTGGTCAGCCAATTACTGGCCGGACGCGTGCGCGATCAGGCGCTGCTGGTGCCGCTGGTGGAAGAGACCGTGCGAGGGCCGAACTGGAGCTGGCTGGTGCACCGCGACAGCGAAGGCGACCCGCTCACCCGGAGTTTCTGCGAGTGGCTGCTGGGCGCGCTCGAAGCCGATACGAAGCACTGCTTTATGTAGGAGCGAGCTTGCTCGCGAAGAGCCGCACCGAAGGTTCGCGAGCAAGCTCGCTCCTACAAATGCGTTATGCGCCTCGATGCCCAGGTGACCCGCTTGTCGCAGTTTTCACTCGCAGCAGAAATGAAGAAGCACGGCTCTGTGTAGGAGCGAGCTTGCTCGCGAAGAGCCGCACCGAAGGTTCGCGAGCAAGCTCGCTCCTACAGGTGCTTAATGCCCCGACGGCAGGAAGAACCTCGCCGTCAGCGGCAGATGGTCGGAGATGCGCAGGGTGTCCTGCTGGCGCACGCGGGCTTCGATGCGGGTCAGGCTGGGGCTGTGGAAAACGTAGTCCAGCGTGCGATCCGGGCCTTTAACCCGTGGATCGTTGGGGAAGTGTGTGAACCACTGCGTCTGCTGCGCCCCGCTGGCTTCCGTGATGCTGGGAATCATCGGGTAACGACTCCACAGCGCTTTCAGCTCGCTGTCACGGAGGTAACCACTGCGCTGGGCTTCGGAGAGCTGCTCGTACTGGCCGGGCGGCAGTTGGTTGAAATCGCCGGCCAGCACCCAGGGCATGCCTTCGCTCTGCAACTGGTCGAGCAGGCCGCGGGTCATGGCCACCTGGCGCTTGAGGGTTTCCTGGTCGGCGGCCAGGGCATCCAGGTGGGTGTTGACCGCGGCCAGGCGTCCACCGCCACGAATGGGCAGGTAGCTCACCAGCAGCGCGCGTTTCTTGTCGAACTGGCGACTGACCGGGTCGTTCTCTTCCAGCGGCAATTGCAGGCGTTCGGCACTCTCGATGCGGAAGCGGCTGAGGGTAGCCAGCTTCATGCCGACGCTGCCGAGGATATGCGGATGCGGCACGAAAGCGGCCTTCCAGTAGAAGGCCTGGCTGGCGCACGGGTAGAGATCGGCCAGGCGTTCCTGGAGCAGGGCCAGTTGGTCCTGGTAGTCGGTGGCGCGAGCGCCTTCGTGCAGTTCCTGGAGATTGACGATATCCGGCTGCTCTTCACGAATCACCCGGACAACCTCGTCGAGGCTGTAGGCCAGGTCCTCCGCGGTCGGACGCTCGTCCGGGCCATTGCCCTCGGGCAGGTCGTAATAGAAGACATAGCGCTTGCCGGCCAGGTACTGCAGGTTCCAGGTCATCACCTTGAGCGCCTGGCCGGGTTGCAATTGCGGGGCTTCGGCCTGGCAGGCCAGGATGGCCGGCTCGCGGGCTGCGGGATGCCAGGTCAGCGCATAGATCAGGGCGATCACGCCGATGGCGAGAATCGACAGGCTGAGCAGGGCGAAACGCAGGACTCGGGGCATCGTCTGGGGCTGGCATCTATGCTGGAAGAGGGCGAGCATAACCGAGCCGCCGCCGCGGCCCAAGCCGAGGCGCGCCCCGGAGGAACGCCATGAGCAGCGAAGTCTGGATCGCGCAGAAGGGTCCCTATGAAGTCGAGGTGGTGGCAGGCAAGGACTACTTCTGGTGTCGCTGTGGCCGGAGCCAACAGCAACCATTCTGTGACGGCTCTCACAAAGGCACTGGCCTCGCGCCACTCAAATTCCATGCAGATGTCAGCGAAACCCTGTATTTCTGTGGGTGCAAACATAGCCACTCGCCACCTTGCTGTGATGGCACCCACAACGAACTACAAGACTGATCCGGGAGCCGGCATGCAGCTGGGCATAGTCCTCTGGTCATTCCTGGCCTTGATGTCCAAAGCGGTCCGTCTCCGGCTTGCAAGCCTGTTGTTATTACCCGCGCTGGCTGTTGCCGACAACCCGCCTCCGCTGCGCGTGATGACTGACGTTTGGCCGCCCTTTCGTATCGCCAGCGAAGCGGGGCGGTTGCGCGGCCTGGACATGGACCTGCTGGCCGAGCTCGAGCGTCGCACCGGACTGCGCTTCGAGGTGCAGCGCGCACCCTGGTCGCGGGGGCTGGCCGCGCTGGAGAAGGGCTCGGCGGATCTGATGACCGGGCTCGCCCGTACAGCCGAGCGCGAGCGCTATATCGACTATCTTGAGAGGCCCTATTTCACTTGCGCGCCGCGCTTCTACAGTCTCCCCGAGCTGGCCCAGCGCGTTTCCGGTTATCCACAATTGGTGCAGTACGACATCGGTTTCGTAAGGGGCTCGGCCTATTTCGAGCCCTTCGACTCCGACCAGGCGCTGCGCAAGGTCGGGGTCGGAAATGAAGGGCAATTGCTCGACATGCTGCGCCATAGGCGGTTGCAGTTGGTGATCGGTACCGACTGCCAGGTGGACTACGAACTGCTGGGCGATCCGACTTTGGCCGGACGCATCGTCAAGCTCGCCTACCGGCCTCCGGCCCGCACCGAACTCTTCCTCGGCTTCTCGCGCCAGCGGCCGCTGCAGGCCCAGCGCGAGGCCATCTCCCAGGCGCTCGGGCAGATGATCGACGAGGGCTGGGTGCTGGACGCCGCGCGGCGCTACCGTCCGGGCGCTCAGTGAGCGTGGGGCTCGACGTACAGTTCGTAGCCCGAATCCAGTTCGAGGTCCCAGAACGCCGCTTCGATCTTGTGCCCGTCCAGGTCGCGGACAAAACAGCCGTAGTAGGGCTCGCCATACTCCGGGCGTGGTCCGGGCTCGCCGTCACCCTGGGCGCCGGCATCCAGCGCCGCTTCGAAGAAGGCCAGTACCGCTTCCTTGTTGGGGGCGAAGAAGCCGATGTGGGTGCCGTTGCCGACGCTGGCCGGTTTCCCGTCGATGGGAGATTGCACCCAGAACTCCGGATACTCGCGGCCGTACGCCACGGCGCCGGGGTGTTCCATGATGCGCTTGCAGCCCAGGGTGGGCAGGACCTTGTCGTAGAACGCGACGGCGCGGGCGAAGTCGTTGGTGCCCACCGAGATGTGGGACAGGATGCTGGGGTTCTCAGCCACGGGAAATCCTCCTTGAGGGGACTGAAAAGCCTAGCAGCCTGCTGAAAAACTATTCGATTCGACGCTCACTGTTCGACGGGGCGTTCCGTCACCAGGGTGAACATCCGGTACAGCGCAATGCTGACGAACAGCTGGAAAAAGCTGTTGAAGCTTTCCAGGATCACCGTGCCGACCGGATCGGGGTTTTCCCCGAGCTCGCGATAGGCGAACCAATCCACCACCCAGATCGGCCCCATCACCAGCAGCACGCAGGCGAGGATGGTCCAGAAGTGTCCTGCGGTCAGGGTGAAGCTTTCCTTGATGGCATCCAGGGGGGGCCTGCCCTCCAGCACCAGCAGGTACTCGGCGAAGGCCAGTTTGATCATCACGTAGAGCCCGGGAATGATCAGCATCCAGGCACCGACCATGATCAGCAGGGTGCTGATGGCTGCCAGCACGGCGAAGGACGGCCAGCGGAACAGGGCCATTTCCAGCACCTGTCGGGGCTTGAGGCGGATGCGGTGGCTGCGGCTGTCGACGAAGATGATCAGCGCGCCGACGTAAAGTGGGTAGAACAGCATGCTGACGATGATCGAGGCGCCCTGGGAGTCGTCGGGGCCGAGCCAGGCGACCAGGCCCTGCTGGGCAATGGCTTCGGTGAGGATCGCCGGCAGGCAGAGCAGGGCGATTTCGCCTGCGTTGCGGGAGAAGAAGTACCAGGAGGCGCGCAGCAGCTCGAACGGATTCATCAGCGGGCATTCACATCTTGCGGCAGAGGGTCTTGGGCACTTTAGCCCAAGCCTGCGCTGCCTCCAAAGGGCGCTTCACTCGGAACGGTAGTGCAGGACGCGGTTGGGTAATTGCGACAACAGACGGGCGAGGTCGGCGGTTGCCACTTCCAGGGTGTACTCCGGTGGGCCCGGGGAATAGATCAGGAAGTCGTGCCGGAAGATCGCCTCGTCGACGACCAGCGCGATTTCCTCTGCATGACCCAGGGGGCAAGCGCACTGGGGGACGCAACCGGTCAGCGCTACCAGCTCCTCGTCGCTGGCGATGCTGGGCCGAGCGCCCAGCAGTGTCTTGAGCTGGGACCAGTCGGCGCGCGCGCCTTCCAGGGTCACCAGCATCGCGTAGCCGCCGTTCTTCAGGCGCAGGAACAGGCTCTTGCTTTCCACGCCGCGCAGGCCGAAGCGCTCGCGCACCGCATGCGCGGTGGGATAGTCGAGCACGGGTTCGTGGCTGACCTCCCGGTAGCGGATGGCATGTTCGTCGAGCAGGACCAGGTTGCGGGCATGAAGCGACATCGGATATCCGGAAGGCGAGAATCGGGAGCGCCATGATAGTCGCTCACGGAGGGCTGAGATCATCCAGCCCTGCCTCATGCAGGACCTGCCGTTCGATTTCCTGCAGACGCCCCTTCTGCGCCATGTGCCGCAGCACCTCCTCCAGGCGCGGCGCCAGATCGCGATGGCGCGGATTCAGGTAGTGGTGCATGGAGAAACGCTCCAGCACCGGATGCAGCGGCTGGATACCGTGCATGCCGCTTTGGCGCAAGATGCACATACCCGAGTAGTAATCCTCCACGTGCACGTCGACGCGGCCACCGGCGAGCTTGCGCATGCCGTTCTCCGCCCCGTTGGAAGGCGACATCCGTACCCCCTTGAGTCGCAGTTCGAGAGCCGCCTTGCCGCGCTCGAAACCGACGAGGTACGGCTTGAGGCTGGACCAGCCGCGCAGTTGCAACGGGCGATTGGCGAAGGCCACCGCATAGGATTCGAACAGCGGAGTGCGGATCAGCAGCAGGTCGCTGCGCTGCTCGGCCACCAGTCTGGCACGGCATAACTCGCCGTCGTTCAGGCCGCGCTCGGCATATTGCAGGGCACGGGCGGCGGGTGCGGCGCGGGTTTCGATACTGATGCCGAGCTCGCTATAGGCTTCCACCAGGATGCGCTTGCAGATCTGGAACAGCGGCAGGCCCTGGTCGGGAAATGCACTGAACACCAGACGCGCCTCGGCATGGCCGGGGGCGGACAGCAGCAGCAGGGCAAGCAGGCAGCATCCATGAACACGCATTGCACTAAAGCCCTGGGGCACGGCCTGCGGCTGGAGTGACTGCCAGACGGCGCCGCCTGCCATGGCGGGCGCCTTGCTCCCTGCAACAGACCCATGCGGTGGGTCACGGCGTCTTCCCCGTTCTCGATACGTGCGGGGTTAGCTGAAACTATAGACGCCCGTCTTCAGGGTGTTGGCCAGTTCGCCAGCAGTTCGTCCGTGTACAACACACGGGCGTATTCGCCTTGCAGGTTGGCCATGGCCATGTCGTGGACCTCGTCGGCGCTGCGAGGGCGGCCGGCGAAGTCGGCCTTGGCGAAGGTGTAGCAGGCATCTGCGACGACGGTGGTGGCGAAACCCAGGTTGCCGGCGCTGCGGGCGGTGGCTTCAACCGAGTTCTCGCTGGCCACGCCGACGATCACCAGCGCATCGATGCCGCGCACTCGGAGCCAGTGCTCCAGCCCGCTGGTGATGAAAGCGTCGGGCACGTTCTTCTCCAGTACCTGCTCCCGCTCCCGGGGCATGAACTCGGGTTGGAAGAGGGCGCCTGACTGGCCGGGCGCGAATACCGAATCCGCCTCCCGCGAAATGTGGCGGATATGCACCAGCGGCCAGCCGGCTTCGCGCCAGCGCGCCAGCAGGGCAGCGATGCGGGCTTCGGCATCGGGGTTGTTGCGCGGCTTGTCCAGGCGGCGGATACCCTGTTGCTGATCGATGATCAGCAGGGCACCGGGAGTCTTCTGCACGGTCGTATCCACTTTCCATTCCCTGAGGCTGGCATACTGGCCGCAATCTACCCTCATCGAGTCGCCGCCAACCAGCGGCGAGGAGCCGCGTTGAAGAAAATCGCCGTATTCGCCGACGTGCAGAACCTGTATTACACGGTGCGCCATGCCTATGGCTGCCACTTCCACTACGGCGCGTTCTGGCAGAGCGTCAGTGCCGAAGGCGACATCGTCGAAGCCAGCGCCTACGCCATCGACCGCGGTGATCCCAAGCAGCAGCAGTTCCAGCAGATCCTTCGCAACCTGGGCTTCAACGTGAAGCTCAAGCCCTTCATCCAGCGCGCCGACGGTTCGGCCAAGGGCGACTGGGACGTCGGCATCACCATCGACGTGCTCGATGCCGCGCCCAGGGTCGACCTGATCGTGCTGGCCTCGGGTGATGGCGACTTCGACCTGCTGCTGGAACGGGTGGCCCAGGCCCATGGCGTGGAGACCCTCGTGTATGGCGTGCCCGGCCTGACTGCGCAATCGCTGATCCGTGCCGCCAGCCGCTACCATCCCATCGAAAATTCTCTGCTGAAGCGCAATTGAACCGCTTCCAACCTGGAACATCCCGTGGATCCCATAGCTGTCATCGACTTTGAAACCACCGGCATCACGCCGGGCAATGATTGCCGCGCCACCGAAATCGGCGTCGTCATCCTGGAAAACGGACGCATCGTCGATCGCTACCAGAGCCTGATGAACGCTGGCGTCCCGATACCCGCCTTCATCCAGGGCCTCACCGGCATCACCAACGCCATGGTGCGTGAAGCTCCTGCGGCTGAGCAGGTGATGGGCGAGGCGGCTGACTTCATCGGCGACCTGCCGCTGTTGGCGCACAACGCGTCCTTCGACCAGAAGTTCTGGGATTTCGAGCTGGCGCGCATCGGCCGTTCCCGGCGTCAGGCATTCGCCTGCTCGTTGCTGCTCGCCCGACGCCTGTTGCCTGAGGCGCCCAACCACAAGCTCGGCACCCTCAACAGCTGGGCGCGCCTGCCCGACACCGGCAAGGCCCACCGGGCATTGGCCGACGCCGAAATGGCCGCCAACCTCACTGTGCACCTGGCAGGCCGTCTGCGGGAACAGCACGGGATCAGCGCGGTGTCGCACCAGCTCTTCTGCACCTTGCAAAAAGTGCCAGCGGCAAAGATTCCCGAAGCGCTCAGGCGCCATCGGGAAGCCTGACCTGCTCGCGTAGGTTGGTCCGAGCTCAGCGAGGCCCAACGATTCCAGGGCGGGCCCGCGTGTTGGGCCTCGCGGGGCTCGG
>MTEW01001907.1_pt2 | contig 19659 bp, 13 predicted proteins | sample 1042681 | NCBI WGS metagenome assembly MTEW01 (sample SAMN06185811, study PRJNA358809) | soil metagenome | isolation source: soil biostimulated with citrate as carbon source | place: India | collected 2015-05-23
GCCGGCGATGGCGCCGAGCATGATCGCCACCTGGATCAATGCCGCCGGCAGCACCCGCTCGCGCGGTGCGTACCACTTGAAGCAGGCGTGCTGGGTCACCGCGGTGCCCGGGCCGCAGCCGGCGCCGAGCAGCAGGCGACTGGCGACCAGGGCGAAGAAGCTGGTCGCCAGCGCGGTGAGCAGCTGCGCGGCCATCCACACCAGCGACATGCCGGAGAGAATCCAGCGGCTCGGCAGGCGGTTGGCGAGAAAGCCCACCAGCACCCCGGAAATTGAGTAGAGGAAGAAGAAGGCGCTGCCGATGAAGCCGAACTGCTCCGGCGACAGCTGCAGCTCGTCGATGATCTGCGGGCCGGCGAAGGCGAAGATGGTCTTGTCCAGCACGCTGATGATCATCACCGCCATCAGCAGGGCGACCACCAGAATCCGGCGCGAGGGGTTGGGCTGGGTCATGCGGGGCTCCGTGGCAGGCTGGGGGCGAGCCACCTGCGCAGCGGGCGAGGTGGCGGCCAGTGCTGCGCAGCATGCCGCAGGGCGCCGAGGCTGAATAATCACCTCTACGCATGCTTATCGCCCCTGGTTATGGGGCGTCGCTGCCCGCCGGCCTGGCCGCGTGCGGGCTGGTATAGGCGTAGACCAGCTCGTCGGCCAGGATCTTGGCCTCGCGGGTCATCAGCTCCTGGTCGCGGCAGACCAGGGAAATGTTCATCGGCGGCACCTGCTCCTGCAGGTCGAGCACCTGCAGCTCCTGGCCGAGCTTCTGCACGTGGTCGAGCAGGCGCCGCGACCAGTAGCTGACCGCGTCGGTATTCAGCGCCAGCTCGGAGAACAGCACCACCGAGGCGCACTCGATGACCCGCTGCGGCGGCTCGATGCGGTGCTGCTCGAACATCATGCCGACCTTGGACAGCTCCAGCGTATCCTGCAGCAGCCACTCCTCGTCGAGCAGCTCGCGCAGCGACCGCGCGCCACCCAGCGGGTGGCCCTTGCGCACGGCCAGCACCGCCGGCTGGGAGAACAGCTCGGTCCAGTGAAAGCCGTCGCCGCAGCGGCTGGCCGGCAGCGAGGTCAGCACCAGGTCGAGCTGGCCCTCGCGCAGGCCCTCGATCAGCTTGGACGGGCGCAGCTCGTGGATCTGCACCTGCACCTTGGGGTAGCGCTTGCGGTAGCGGTTGAGGCTGGTGATGAACTGCGCGCCGGGGGTGACCGGCGACACGCCGATGGCCAGCTTGCCGTCCATGGTGCCCTTGAGGCTCTCGATCTCCTCGCGGGCGCGGCGCACCTCCTCGAGGATCAGCCGTGCGCGGCGCACCAGGCGCTCGCCGTATTCGGTGACGGTGATGCCGCGGTTGGAGCGCACCAGCAGCGGCACGCCGAGTTCCGCCTCGAGTTCCTTGATGCCCTTGGACAGGGCCGGCTGGGAGATATGCAGCAGGCGCGAGGCCTCCTGGATGCTGCCACTTTCGCAGATCGCGAGCAGGGCGCGCAGCTGGTGCAGTTTCATCGGATATCCGCGCTAACGTGAGGGTAACGGGCGGAATTTAAAGCAAAAAATACGCCCCATGGAGAAAACTTGTGGGCCGCCCCCGCGGCCAGGTTCGCGGCTGAAGCCGCACCTGCCCGGGTGCCGCTGGCCCTTTGTCGCGCTGGCAAAAAAGCGGCGGCCGAAGCCGCCGTGAGGTTAGCGTGATGCAAGGTCGGTGAATCAGCGGATACCGCTGGCGCGCAGGGCGCTGGGGGTGAACTGCTTGCGGTTGAAGGTCTGGTCGAAGCGGTAGGCCTGCTTCTCCTCGTTGTACAGGGCGTTGACCGCGTAGCGCCCGGACAGCACGTCGTAGTGGGTCTCGGCGTTGTACTGCGGGCTCTGCTGGTCGTAGAAGAAGCTGGCGTGGCCCTCGGACACCCGCCACAGCTGGCCGCGGCCGTCGTAGGCATCGGCCTGGGCGGCCTGCCAGCTGTCCTCGTCGATAAACAGGTCGCGCCGCGAGTAGACGTGGCGCTGTCCCGGCTTCAGCGTGGCGCTGACGTGCCAGACCCGGTGCAGCTCGTAGCGGGTGTGCTCGGGGTTGATATGCCCGGGCTGGATGATGTCGGCGTACTTGAGCTTGGGCGAGCCGAGCTGGTAGCTGTTGTAGGGGATGTAGATCTCCTTCTTGCCCAGCAGCTGCCAGTCGAAGCGATCCGGCGAACCGTTGAACAGATCGAGGTCGTCCATGGTGCGCATGCCCTCGGCGCCGGGGCTGTCGTAGGCGATCTGCGGCGCGCGGCGTACGCGGCGCTGGCCGGCGTTGTACTGCCAGGCCATGCGCGGTTCCTTGACCTGGTTGATGGTCTCGTGCACCAGCAGCACGCCGCCGGCCAGGCGCGCCGGGGAGAGGAACTCCTCGCGGTAGTAGTAGAGGACGTTGGCCATTTCCTGCGGCGCGTAGTCGGACAGCCCGGCCGGGTAGGCCAGCTGCTGACGGATCACGCTGGGGGTGTAGGCGCCGTTGGCCTGCGGCGAGGCCTGCACGACCTGGCGCTGGAAGCTCAGGCTGCGGTAGCGGCCGATATGGTTCCAGATCACCTCCAGGCCGTTCTGCGGAATGGCGAACGGCAGGCCGCCGCTGCGGTAGTCGAGCAGGCCGTTGCCGCCTTCGGCCAGACGGGTGGCGGCGGCGTTGGCGCGGGTGGCATCGAGATAGCTCTGCGGCAGGGCGACCGAGCGCCGGGTCGGGTAGACCGGGATGCGGTAGGTGGCCGGATAGCGCTGGAACAGCGCCAGCTGGCCGGGGGTGAGCTTGTCCCGGTACTGCTCGACATTGGCCGCGGTGATGACGAACAGCGGCTGGTCGGCGGCGAAGGGATCGCTGAGGAAACCGTCGGCGTCGCGCTGGCCGGCGTCCTGGCCGATACCGCCGGTCCAGGCCGGGATGCTGCCGTCGGCGTTGCCGGCGCGCTCGGCGCCGACCGGGGTGAGGTCGCCGTCGAGGCGGGCGAGCTGGTCGGCCGGCACCGCCGCCAGTACCTGGGCGGCGAGCAGGCTCAGGCCCAGGCAACCGGCCTGGATCAACTGCTTGTGAATCATGGCGTGCTCCTTATCGGACGTCAGAAACTGACGCCAAAGCTCAGGGCGACGAAGTCGCGGTCGGTGTTGGTGTTGAAGTCGCCGCCGAAGTAGTCGGTGTAACTCAGGCTGGCGCTGTACCTGGACAGGTAGTCGGCGTCGATGCCGAGGCTGAGGGACTGGTTGCCCTCGGTGAAGGTCGGCCCGTAACCCTCGACGTCGTGGGCGAAGGCCAGGTTGGGCTTGAGGTTGACCCCGGCAATGGCGCTGTTGAACTCGAGCATGGCGCGCAGGCGGTAGCCCCAGGAGTGCTGGGTGTAGAAACCCTTGTCGTTGCACTGGTCCGGGTTGGCACTGTTGAGCAGCTCGGTGCACAGCTGGTTGCCGCTCATGCCCAGGCCGCTGGCCGAGTCCGGCAGCACGCCGTAGCCGTAGACGCTGCTGCGGCCGAAGCGCAGGTCGGAGCCGTCGCTGGGGCCGAGGTCGCCGATATGGCTGAAGCCGACTTCGCCGACCAGGGTCAGACGGTCGGCGCGCAGCACCTGATCGAACACCTGCACCGCGCTGAGCTGGGCCTGGGTAAAGGGCATGCGCTTGTAGCCCTGCACCCGGCTGCCCGGGGCGGTGGCGGCCCAGCCAGTGTCGAAGATGGCCAGGCCGTCGAGGCCGAGCAGGTCGTTCAGCTGGCCGACGCTGGCGGCGGTGGACACCTCGGTGCCGTTGAGCGCCAGCGGCATGTTCGGCCGATGGCTGATCTCCCCCGACAGCGCCGTGCCGTTGGCCAGGCTGGTGGCGAAGCTGAGGCCGTAGAGGCGGATGTCCTCGGGGTATTCCAGACCGTAGCGGGCACTGGCCGGGCCGGGGGCGCCGCTGATCGCGGCGAAGCTCGGCTGGCCGGCGCGCCACGAGCTTTCCGGGGTGCGGCTGTGGTAGTTCAGCGCGTAGACGCCGAACTCGGTGTCGTTCAGCGCCGGCACCAGCCAGCGCAGCGCCACGCCGAACTGGCCGCCGTCGCGTGCCTCTTTATCCGCCAGGCGCGGCACCCAGCCGTACACCGCTGGGTCGCGGTCGAAGTCGCTGCCGAAGGTGGTCATGCCCAGGTCGCAGCCCTGGGGCGCGACGTCGCCGCCGAAGAAGGTGCCGCAGTTGTCCAGCACGGTCTTCTCCCACTGCAGCTGGTAGAAGGCTTCGATCGACAGGTTCTCGCTCAGACCCTGGGTCAGGTAGAGCATGCTCACCGGGATCAGGCCTTCCTTGATCTCCGAGCCGGGGCGGCGGAAGGCGGCGACGTCGGCCGGGTTGATGGCGTTGATGCCGTTGCCGATAAAGGTGCTCTCGCCCCAGCTGACCACCTGGCGACCGGCGCGCACGCTGCCGGGCAGCTCGCCGAGCTGGTAGTTGTGGTAGACGAAGGCGTCCAGCAGTTCGCTGCCCGAGGCCTTGGCGGCGCGGTCGCGGCCGCTGTCGTCGATGTCGTAGAGCAGGCGGCTCTCGTCCTTGAGCTCGAAGTCGTACCAGTACTTGCCGCGCAGGAACAGGCCGCTGTCGCCATAGCTGAGCTGCAGGTCGTGGATGCCCTTGAAGATCTTCGAGAAGGTCTCGCCGCGCTTGAAGTTGAGGCGGCCGTCGTCGCTGGTGCGGGTCGAGGCCGTGCCGCCGTTGGCGCGGCCGATGAAGCGCTTGTCCGGCGCATCCATTGCCCAGCTGGCGCCGATTGACAGCGAGGAATCGAAGCGCGCCTCGATCTCGCCGATGGTGAAGCTGGCGGCCTGCGCCGGCTGCGTGGCGGCGAGGCCGAGGGCCAGGCTCAAGGCCGTCGGGCGCAGGGCGCCGAGGCGGGTTGTTGTGGTCATGCCGTACTCCCCTGATATCTGCTCGGTGTCCGCCTGCGGTTCTGGCGCCGCAGGGCGTGCAGCCTGGTAACAGGTGCGCGGCCATGCTAAGGGCGGGGTCGGCCGGCTGGCCTCTGAATAATCCTTATGCCCATAGCCAAAGGTGAGGGTGGCGCCGCGCGCCGGCCGGCGAGCCCCCTGGCAGGGGCCCGGCGGCATAACCGCCGGTTATCCCGATAGGCAGGACGGCCGCCTCGCGGCGCTTGCCGACGGTGGCCGGGCCTGGTGTATAAGGAACGGGCAGCCGTATCCGCCGCCGGAGGATTGCCCGTGAACCAACCCATCGAGACCGACAGTGCGGTCTACAAGACCCTGCTCGAATCGACCAAGGCGATCCCCTGGAAGATCGACTGGAAGACCATGACCTTCGCCTACATCGGCCCGCAGATCGAAAGCCTGCTGGGCTGGGCGCAGTCCAGCTGGGTCAGCGCCGAGGACTGGGCGGCGCGCATGCACCCGGAGGACCGCGAGCAGGTGGTGGCCTTCTGCGTGTCGCAGTCGCAGAACGGCGTCGACCACGAGGCCGACTACCGCGCGCTGACCGCCGCCGGCGACTACGTGTGGATCCGCGACGTGGTGCACGTGGTGCGCGACGACAAGGGCGAGGTGGATTCGCTGATCGGCTTCATGTTCGACATCAGCGAGCGCAAGCAGACCGAGCAGCAGCTGCTCAGCCTGCAGCAGCAGCTCGAAGAGCTCTCCTACAAGGACGGCCTGACCGGCGTGGCCAACCGGCGCATGTTCGACTCGGTGCTGGCCAGCGAATGGGCCAATGCCCAGCGTACCCGCCAGCCGCTGTCGCTGATCCTGCTGGATATCGACCACTTCAAGCAGTACAACGACCACTACGGGCATATCCAGGGCGACGACTGCCTGAAGAGCGTCGGCCAGGCGCTGAGCGGCGCCGCCAGCCGCCCGCGGGATTTCGTCGGGCGTTTCGGCGGCGAGGAATTCGTCCTGGTGCTGCCGGAAACCGACGCCGCCGCCGCCCGCCATATCGCCGAACGCTGCCGCCAGCTGGTGCGCCAGCGGCGCATCCCCCATGAGAAATCCACGGTGGCGCCGCTGCTGACCATCAGCCTCGGCGTCGGCACCACGGTGCCCGAGGCCCAGGACCGCGCGGTGGACTTCCTCAACGCGGTGGACAAGCTGCTCTACCGAGCCAAGCAACGCGGCCGCGATCGCCTGGAAATGGCGCCGGTGCAGGGCCAATCGCTACCCGAGCAGGTGCCTGGTTCCGGCTAGAGCTCGCCGTCAGATGCACCGAGCCCCATGAGGAGAGTAGAAACATGCAACTGATCTATGCCGCCGCCTCCCCCTTCGCCCGCAAGGTTCGCGTGCTGGCCTTCGAGACCGGGCTGCTGGCGCGCATCGAGCTGCTCGACACCGCCGTGCTGCCGACCACCCTCAACGAGCGGGTCAACGCGCTCAACCCGCTGGGCAAGATCCCGGTGCTGCTGAGCGACGACGGCGAGGCGCTGTACGACAGCCGGGTGATCTGCGAGTACCTCGATACCCTGCACGGCGGCGCCCGTCTGCTGCCGCAGGACGATACGCGCTGGCCGGTGCTGCGCCTGGCGGCGCTGGCCGACGGGCTGATGGACGCCGCGCTGCTGGCGCGTTACGAAAAGGCCGTGCGCCAAGCCGAGCAGCAGTCGCAGGCCTGGCTGGAGGGGCAACTGGGCAAGGTGCAGCGCGCCCTGGCCGAGCTGGAGCGCCAGGCCGCCCGGCTGCAGGGCCCCGTCGATCTGGCGCAGATCGGCGTGGCCTGCGCTCTGGGTTATCTGGATTTCCGTTTCGCCGATCTCGACTGGCGCGCCGCGCATCCGGCGCTGAGCCGGTTCCAGCAGGCCTTTGCCCAACGTCCCTCGATGCTGGCCAGCGCGCCGGCCTGATCGAGATACGCCGCTGCGCGGAGGCTAGTCGCCCCAGGCATGAGCAAGGCGCGCGCCATCGCTGGCGCGCGTCTTGCCCGTTGCGGCAGGGTTTACTTGCCGGCTCGCGCCTGGCTCTCCTGCACCGCCTGGAGTATCACCTTGGCCACCTCCTCGGGGCGCGATTGCTGCGGTACGTGGCTGGCGGCGAGCTCGGTGGTTTGAGCGCCGATCTTTTTGGCGAAGTCGCGCTGCATCTGCGGCACGATCATGCGGTCGTCGCTGGCGACGATGTACCAGGACGGCTTCTGCTGCCAGGCGGCGACGCTGGTGCGCTCCTCGAAGGCGGCGGCGCGGATCGGGCCCTGGGTGGCGCTCATCACCGCGGTCTGTTCGCGTGGCAGATCCTGGGCGAAATCGTTGGCCATGCCCTGCGCGGTCAGGTACAGATAGCCGTTCTTGTCGGCGGCGATCTGGCTGGAACCCGGTGCGGTGGGATAGCCACCATAGAGCTCTCCGCTGGACTGGCCGGGATTGGGTGCGAAGGCGGCGACGTAGACCAGCCCGCGCACCTTGTCGTCGGTGCCGGCCTGGCTGATCACCGTGCCGCCCCAGGAGTGGCCGACCAGCACCACGTCGCCGTCCTGATTGTTCAGCACGCGCTGGGTGGCGGCGACGTCGTCGGCCAGCGAGGTCAGCGGGTTCTGCACCACGGTGACGGCGATCCCCCGGTTCTGCAGCAGCGGCACGACCTTGGCCCAGTCGGAGCCGTCGGCGAAGGCGCCGTGGACGATGACCACCGCGGGCTGGGCGGTGGCGGCCTGGCTGGCGGCGCTCAGCAGCGTGGCGGATAGGGCCAGGGCCAGGGCGAGGGGCTTGGGTAGGTGCATGGCGGATTCTCCTGAGTAGTGGGAGACGCCAGTGTCGGGCGGGCTCGCCGGCCCCGGTATCGGTCGTTTATCCGAGGGCGGCGCGAAAATGTGCAGAACAGGGGTGGGGAACCAAGATGCAGGAGACTGAGGGCGTCGCGCTGCAGGACGCCATGCTGGCGCTGGCCATGGTCGGCGATCTGAGCATGGGCCAGCCCATCGACCAGTCGCGCCGCACCGCACGCCTGGCGCAATGGCTGGTGCAGGCCTGCGGTGGCGATCGGGCGCAGGCGGATGCCGCCCGCCAGGTGGCATTGCTGCGCTGGTCGGGCTGCACGGCCAACGCCGAGGGCTTCATGCATTTGCTCGGCGACGACGTCGGCGGGCGCCGCGCCATGCTTGCGCAAACCCTGGATGCGGCGGGGCAACGCGCCATGCTGCGCACCACGCCGCTGGCCCAGGTGCACTGCGAGGTCGCCGGCGATATCGCCCGCACCCTCGGCCTCGACACGGCCGTGGAGCAGGGCCTGCGCCATGTGTTCGAGCAGTTCGACGGCCAGGGCCGCCCCGCCGGCTTGCGCCATCCCGAGGTGCCGGAGGTGGTCTATCAGGTGGTGCTGGCCGGCGACCTGGAGATCCTCTCCCGCGTGCACGGACTGGACGCCGCGCTTGAGTGGATCGACGGCCAGGGCGGTCGCCTCTACCCGGCCGCGCTGGCCGGCGAACTCATGCGTCACGCGCGGGACTGGCTCGAGGCGCTGCGCGAGCCCGAGGCCGTTGCGCCCGACAGCGGGCCGCAGGTCTCGCTGACCCTGGTGGGCGACGTGATCGACCTCAAGCTGCCCTGGCTGGCCGGCTATTCGCGCCAGGCCGCCGAACTGGCGCGTGCGGCGGCGCGGCTCTGGGGGCTGGCGGAGGCGAGCGTCGAGCGCCTGGGCCGGGCGGCGCTGCTCCACGGCATCGGCCGCGCTTCGGTGGCCAACCGCATCTGGAACCTGCCGGGGCCGCTGCTCGCCGGTGACCTGGAGCAGGTACGCCTGGTGCCCTACTGGACTCAGCGCGCCTGCGCCCAGACGGGAGGCTTGGTCGAAGCGGGCCAACTGGCCGCCCATGCCTACGAGCGGCTCGATGGCAGCGGCTACTTCCGCGCCCTCGCCGGCGATGCGCTGCAGGCCGAGCACCGTCTGCTGGCCGCCAGCCTGGCCTGGCAGGCACTGCGTGGCGCGCGCCCCTGGCGCCCGGCGTTCAGCGAGGAACAGGCCGCGCGGTTGTTGCAGGACGAGGCGCAGCAGGGCCGCTTCGACCCGCTTGCCTGCCAGGCGGTGATCGCCGCGGCGCGCGGCGAGCAACGGCCAATGGCTGCCAGGGCGGGCAACGGCCTCTTGAGCGAACGCGAGACGCAAATCCTGCGGCGCATCAGCGTCGGGGCGAGCAACAAGGAAGTGGCGCGCGACCTGGGCATCAGCCCGAGCACGGTGCGTACCCACGTCGAGAGCCTGTTCCGCAAGCTGCAGTGCTCGACCCGCGCCGCCGCGACGCTGAAGGCGCTGACCCTGGGGTTGATCTGACTGCTGTGTTAGTGCCCAGCAACTATCTTCTCGTCTAGAAGACCGACGGATTTAGCCGCGAGCCTCCCGCGTTTGGTTAACATGCGCCGTTTAGTTTTTGCACTCCTGAGCCAGCCTGCTCCGGGTGCCAAGCGTTCAGACACGGAGCATCTGCAGTGAACCACGCGGTCCACAACAAACTGGTTTCTTTCATCTGGTCGATTGCCGACGACTGCCTGCGCGATGTCTATGTGCGTGGCAAGTACCGCGACGTCATCCTGCCCATGGTGGTGCTGCGCCGCCTGGATGCCCTGCTGGAGCCGACCAAGCCCAAGGTGATGGAAGAGCTGGCCTTCCAGCGCAGCGCCATGAACACCACCGAGCTGGACGACAGCGCCCTGCGCGAGGCCTCCGGCTACGTGTTCTACAACATCAGCAATTGGACGCTGAGCCAGCTATACAAGACTGCCACCAACAACCAGCAGATTCTCCAGGCCAACGTCGAGGAGTACCTCGACGGCTTCAGCGACAACGTCAAGGACATCATCCGCCGCTTCAACCTCAAGGCCCAGGTGCGCCACATGGCCAGCAAGGACGTGCTGCTGGACGTGCTGGAGAAGTTTACCTCGCCCTATATCAACCTAACCCCCGCAGACGCGGAAGACCCCAAGGGCAACCGCCTGCCAGCCCTGAGCAACCTGGGCATGGGCTACGTCTTCGAGGAACTGATCCGCAAGTTCAACGAAGAGAACAACGAAGAGGCCGGCGAACACTTCACCCCGCGTGAGGTGATCGAGCTGATGACCCACCTGGTCTTCGACCCGATCAAGGATCGCCTGCCCCCGGTCATGACCATCTACGACCCGGCCTGCGGCAGCGGCGGCATGCTCACCGAGTCGCAGAACTTCATCGAGGAGAAGTACCCCGCGCAGGGCACCACGCGCGATGTCCACCTGTACGGCAAGGAAATCAACGACGAGACCTATGCCATCTGCAAGTCGGACATGATGATCAAGGGCAACAACCCGGCCAACATCCGCCCCGGCTCCACCCTGTCGGTGGACGAGTTCGCCGGCAGCCGTTTCGACTTCATGCTGTCCAACCCGCCGTACGGCAAGAGCTGGGCCAGCGAGCAGAAATTCATCAAGGACGGTAGCGAAGTCATCGACCCGCGCTTCAAGGTCGCCCTGCGCGACTACTGGGGCCACCTCGAGGTGCAGGACGCCACCCCGCGCTCCAGCGACGGGCAACTGCTGTTCCTCATGGAAATGGTCAACAAGATGAAGGCGCCGGGCGACAGCGGCCTCGGCTCGCGCATCGCCTCGGTGCACAACGGCTCCAGCCTGTTCACTGGCGACGCTGGCGGCGGTGAGAGCAATATCCGCCGTTACCTGATCGAGAACGACCTGCTCGACGCCATCATCCAGTTGCCCAACAATCTGTTCTACAACACCGGCATCACCACCTACATCTGGCTGCTGTCGAGCAACAAACCGGCGCCGCGCCAGGGCAAGGTGCAACTGATCGACGCCAGCCTGCTCTACCGCAAGCTGCGCAAGAACCTGGGCAACAAGAACTGCGAGTTCGCCCCCGAGCATATCGAGCAGATCACCCAGACCTACCTCGACCTCGCCAGCATCGACCGCCCGGCTGGCGGCGACGGCATTGCCGCGCAGGTGTTCGACAACCGCGATTTCGGCTACCACAAGGTCAGCATCGAGCGGCCGGACCGGCGTAAGGCACAGTTCAGCGCTGAGCGCATCGAAACCCTGCGCTTCGACAAGGCTCTGCGCGAGCCCATGCAGTGGATCTACCAGCAGTGGGGCGAAGCGGTGTACCAGGACGACACCCTGGCCCAGCACGAAAAGGCCATTCTCGCCTGGTGCGAAGAGCAAGGTCTGGAGCTCAACACCAAGCAACGCAAGAAGCTGCTGAGCCTGGAAACCTGGGCCAAGCAATCGCTGCTGGTTACCGTGGCCAACTACCTGATGCAGGCCATCGGCCAAGAGGAGTTCGACGACTTCAACCTGTTCGCCAAACTGGTGGACAAGGTGCTCAAGCAACTGGGCAAGGACGCCGGCATCAAGCTCGCCGCCAGCGAGCGCAACCAGCTGCTCAATGCCGTGAGCTGGTACGACGAAAACGCCGCCAAGGTCATTCGCAAGGTGGAGAAGTTCGACCGCGCCGAACTGGCTGCGCTGCTCGGCCGCTTGGGCTGTAATGAAGTCGACCTACCTGATTTCGGTTACTACCCGAGCGACAAGGCTGGCGAATTTATCACCTACGAGCCCAACAGCGACCTGCGCGACAGCGAAAGCATCCCCCTGGCCGATTCCATCCACCGCTTCTTCAAGGCCGAAGTGCAGCCCCATGTGGCAGAAGCCTGGATCAATCTGGAGTCGGTAAAGATCGGCTACGAGATCAGCTTCAATAAATACTTCTACAAGCATCAGCCACTGCGCAGCATGGACGAGGTGGCGCGGGAAATCGTGGCGCTGGAGCAGCAGGCGGAAGGGTTGATTGCGGAGATTTTGGGGTTGGACATCAAAGATGTATCAGGTGCAATGGAATGACAGACCACAGCGTCAGTAGCTACAAAGACTATAAGTTTTCTGGGGTCAAGCAGCTTCACGAAATTCCTAGGCATTGGCAGATTAAACGTTTGAAGTTTGCTGTTTTTGTAAATAAAAGAACATTGCCGGAGTGGATGCCAAGAGACTATAGGATTGAATATGTTGATATTGGCAGTGTTACCTATGAGCGAGGGATTGAAAAGGTAGAGGATTTTTTGTTTTCGGAGGCGCCCTCTCGCGCAAGGAGGCTTGTAAGGCCTGGGGATACCGTGGTGTCAACTGTGCGCACCTACCTCAAAGCGATTGACTACATTGATGGCAGTAAATCTTCCTATGTTTTCTCAACTGGATTTGCTGTTTTAACTCCGGTGCATGTTCATGATAAATTCCTTGCTTGCACGGTAGGAAGTAGCTTTTTTACCAACCAGGTTGATGAGCGCTCTTTTGGTATAAGTTATCCGGCTATTAGTAGCTCTAGTCTGTCTGGGCTTTATATGGTTGTGCCTCCGGAATTTGAGCAGGCAAAGATTGCTAATTATGTTTCATATAAAAGCAGGCAGCTAGATGAGGCAGTAAAGGTCAAAGATCGTCAGATCGAACTGCTCAAAGAACGCAAGCAGATACTGATCCAGCAGGTCGTAACCCGTGGCCTTGATCCGCATGCCCCCATTCGGGATTCCGGTATCAAATGGATTGGCGAGATTCCGGCGCATTGGCAGTCGCGACGATTCAAGTACCTTTTTTCACAGAGCCAGTTACCTGTGCGCCCAGGTGATGGTGTCGTTACCTCGTATCGCGATGGGCAGGTAACGCTGCGCTCCAATCGCCGTCTGTCAGGTTATACAGAAGCGATTCTTGAGGGCGGCTATCAAGGTGTTCGTAAAGGTCAGTTGGTTTTGAACTCAATGGATGCCTTTGAAGGAGCCATTGGCGTTTCGGAATCCGATGGTAAATGCACTCCGGAGTATGTCGTTTGTGACGCGCTCTCCGATGAGTACTTGCCCGAATATTTCGCCTATCTGCTCAGGGAAATGGCACTGGCTCGTTATATCCAGGTGATCTGCAACGCGGTTCGCCAGCGAGCCGTCCGCATCCGTTTCAATAACCTGGCTTCCCGCTTTATGGTGGTTCCGCCGATTGAAGAGCAGCGAGCTATCGTTGCGCACATCAAGGCCGAAACGGATAAGCAGGAGGCTGCCGTGGCGTTGCTGGAACAACAAATCACCAAACTCAAGGAATACAAGGCCACCCTGATCAATAGCGCCGTAACCGGCAAGATCAAGGTGCCGGGTGTGGTGGAGCCAACCGAGATCGAGGAACGGGAGATCGCCTGATGAGCGTGGAGCGCGACCTGAGCTATCTGCAATCGCTGTTGCGGGAGCTGTGCGCGCTGCCGCAGGAAACCGAGTGGGTGGAGTTCAAGCAGGATAACGACGATGTTCCGCTGATTGGCGAATATATCTCCGCCCTGGCCAATGCCGCCGCCCTGCTTGGCAAGGAGTACGGCTACCTGCTGTGGGGCATCGACGATGCCAGCCATGTCGTGACCGGCACCACCTTCAAACCCTCCACCGCACGCCATAAGCAGCAGGAGCTGGAGAGCTGGTTGCTGCAGAAGACCGCGCCGAAGATCCACTTCCGCTTCTTCGAGTTCGTCTCCGCCGAGGGGCTGCCGGTGGTGATCCTGGAAGTCCAGGCGGCTCGCCATACCCCGGTGCAGTTCGATGGCGTGGAATATATCCGCGTCGGCTCCTACAAGAAGAAGCTGCGCGAGTTTCCGGAAAAGGAGCGGGCGCTCTGGCGCGTGTTCGACCGCGTGCCCTTCGAGCAACAACTGGCTGCGCAGAACCTCGGCATCGATCAGGTTCTCAAGCTGCTCGACTATTCGGCCTACTTCGACCTTACCCATCAGCCCCTGCCGGAAGGGCGCGAGGCGATTCTCTCCGCACTGGCCGCTGACCGCATGATCCAGCGCAGTGACAGCGGGCAATGGCATATCTGCAACCTGGGCGCGATCCTCTTCGCCAGGCGCCTGCAGGACTTCCCCGTGCTGGGGCGCAAGGCCGTGCGGCTGATCCACTACAAGGGCAACGGCAAGCTGGAAACCCTGCGCGAGCTGACTGGCAACAAGGGCTATGCCCTGGGCTTCGAGGGCTTGATCGACACCCTGAAAACCTTGCTGCCAGCCAACGAGGAAATCGGCAAGGCGTTCCGCCAGGAAGTGCCGATGTATCCGGAGCTGGCCCTGCGTGAGCTGGTGGCCAACGCCATCATCCACCAGGACTTCAACCTGAGCGGCACCGGGCCGATGATCGAGTTGTTCGAGCGCCGCCTGGAAATCACCAACCCTGGCGTGCCGCTGGTCGATCCGCAGCGCTTTCTCGACAGTCCGCCGCGCAGCCGCAACGAGGGGCTGGCCTCCTTCATGCGCCGCATCGGTATCTGCGAGGAGCGTGGCAGCGGCATCGACAAGGTGGTGGCGCAGACCGAGCTATACCAGCTACCGGCACCGATCTTCGAGCAGACCGACGAGCACACCCGCGTGGTGCTGTTCGCCCATCAGGACTACCGCGACATGGGCCAGGAGGATCGTATTCGTGCCTGCTACCAGCACTGCTGCCTGAAGTACGTGAATCGTGAACCAATGAACAACACCTCGTTGCGTCAGCGCTTCCAGATCGACGAAGGCAATAGCGCCATGGTCAGCCGCATCATCAAGCAGACCATCGAGGCCGGGTTGATCCGCCTGTATGACCCGGCGGCCAACCGCAAGGCTTATCGTTATGTGCCCTGCTGGGCCTGACCGATCTCATTTGACGGTCATTTGACTGGCGCACTCTTGGCGGCAGGGAAATCAGGCCAAAGGCCCCGGTTTTAGGCGCTTGCCGGCCTGCCGCTCATTTGCCGGCCATTTGACTGAATGTCTAGCGCTGGACGAATAAGCCGATTCGTTAGACATTCGGCAGGCGCTCAGCCCGCTTCGCTACTGGCTGCGATGCCTGATAAATCAGTGGGTTAGTGGTGGTTCAGGTGGGTGATGGCAAATGTCTAAGCCCTTCCTGGCCAAATGGTTTAGACATTTGTACCGCGCGCCGGGCGAGCCTGACGCAGGCAAGAAGGACAGGCACAAGGAAGCCGGCATGGTAAGCAAGACCAACGAACGGGCGCTGGAAGCCAGCATCGAGAAGTATCTGACGGGCACCTGCCTAGAAGAGTTGGCGACGGTTCGTGAGGGTGCCGCCGAGCAACCCTTCAGTGCCAACCATGGCTATCGCCTCGGGCGCGCCCAGGATTTCAATGCCCGCTACGCGGTCGATACCCGTGTGCTCTGGCAGTTTCTGCAGGACAGCCAGAGCGAAGCGCTGGATTGCCTCAAGCAGCGCTACAGCGATTGGGATTTGCGCATCCTGGAGCGTTTCGACCGACTGGTGAGCAAGTACGGCGTACTGCACCTGCTCAAGCGCGGCCTGGCCATCGACGATGTACACCTCGACCTGATGTACCCGGCGCCGCTGGCCAACAGCTCGCAACGAATCAAACAGCAGTTCGTAGCCAATATCTTCAGCAGCACGCGCCAGGTGCGTTACTCCCTGAGCAACACCCTGGAAGAGCTGGATATGGTGCTCTTCATCAACGGCCTGCCCTTCGCCACCCTGGAACTGAAGAACCCCTGGACGGGGCAGACAGCCCGCTATCACGGCCAGAGGCAGTACAAGCAGGAGCGTGACAGCAGCCAGCCGCTGCTGCAGTTTGGCCGTTGCCTGGTGCACATGACGGTGGACACCGACGAGGTCTATATGACCACCCGGCTGGCGGGCGCCGCGACCTTCTTCCTGCCGTTCAACAAGGGGCACAACCACGGTGCCGGCAACCCACCGAACCCCGACGGGCATCGCAGCGCCTATCTGTGGCGCGAAATTTTCAGTCGTGAGAGCGTGGCCAACATCATTCAGCATTTCGTGCGTATGGATGGCAGCAGCAAGACACCGCTGGCCAAGCGCACGCTGTTCTTCCCGCGCTATCACCAGCTCGATGTGGTGCGCCGCCTGGTGAAGCACGCCAGCGAGCATGGCGTGGGGCAGCGTTATCTGATCCAGCATTCGGCGGGCTCGGGGAAGTCCAACTCGATTACCTGGGCGGCTTATCAGTTGATCGAAACCTACCCGGCCTCACTGGCGGTTGCGGGCGCGCGGGCGTTGAGCGAGCCGTTGTTCGACTCGGTGATCGTGGTGACCGACCGCCGCCTGCTGGACAAGCAGTTGCGCGAGAACATCCGCGAGTTCTCCGAGGTGAAGAACATCGTCGCACCGGCGCTGAAGTCCGCCGATCTCAAGCAGGCCTTGGAGCAGGGCAAGCGCATCATCATCACCACCATCCAGAAGTTCCCGGTGATCGTCGATGGCATCGACGACATGGCGGGCAAGCGCTTCGCCGTGATCATCGACGAGGCGCACAGCTCGCAGGATGGCAGTGCCCACGGAACGATGAACCGGGTAATGGGTGGCGACGAGCTGGATGACACGCAGGAGAAGATCCTCAGCGCCATCAAGAAAAGCAAGATGCGTGGCAATGCCTCCTACTTCGCCTTCACCGCCACGCCTAAGAACAGCACGCTGGAGAAGTTCGGCGAGCGGCAGGCCGATGGCCGCTTCGAGCCCTTCCACCTGTATTCGATGAAGCAGGCCATCGAGGAGGGCTTCATTCTCGACGTGTTGGCCAACTACACGACCTATCGCAGCTATTACGAGATCAAGAAATCTATTCAGGACAACCCGCTGTTCGACAAGCTGAAGGCGCAAAAGAAGCTGCGTGCCTATGTCGAGCGCGACCAGCAGACCATCGATGCCAAGGCAGAGATCATGCTGGAGCACTTCATCGATCAGGTCGTCACGCCGAAGAAGCTCAAGGGCCAGGCCAAGGGCATGGTCATCACCCAGAACATCGAGGCTGCCGTCCGTTACCACAAGGCCATCAGCCGCCTGCTGGCGGAGCGCGGCAAGCCGTTCAAGGCGCTGATCGCGTTTTCCGGGGAGAAGCTGGTCGACGGTATTGAGTACAGCGAAGCGCAGATCAATGGCTTTCCCGAAGCCGATACGCGGGATCACTTCGATACCGAGCAATACCGCCTGCTGGTGGTGGCCAACAAATACCTGACCGGCTTCGACCAGCCCAAGCTGTGTGCCATGTACGTGGACAAGAAGCTGCAGGACGTCCTAGCCGTGCAGGCGCTGTCGCGCCTCAATCGCTCGGCGCCCAAATGGGGTAAGAAAACCGAGGATCTGTTCGTGCTCGACTTCTTCAATGAAGTGGACGCCATCAAGCAATCCTTCGATCCGTTCTACACCGCAACCAGCCTGTCGCGCGCGACGGACATCAACGTGTTGCACGAGCTCAAGGATCAGCTTGACGAGGTGGGTGTGTATGAATGGCCCGAGGTGGAAGCGTTCGCCAGGCAATACTTCGACAATGTCGAGGCGGGCCAGCTAGGTGTGCTGATCGATGTCGCCGTCGAGCGCTTCGACCATGAGCTGGCGTTGGAGGAAGAGGCCAAGATCGACTTCAAGATCAAGGCCAAGCAGTTCGTGAAAATCTATGGCCAGATGGCTTCGATCATGCCCTATGAGATCGTTGCCTGGGAAAAGCTGTTCTGGTTCCTCAAGTTCCTGATTCCCAAGCTCAAGGTGCAGGACAAGGACGCCGATGAGATCGATGCCCTGCTCAACTCTGTCGATTTGGCGTCCTACGGGCTGGAGCGGGTCAAGCTCAACCACCAGATCGTGTTGGATGAGGCGGACACCGAACTGGATCCAGCGAACCCCAACCCGCGTGGGGTACATGGTGGTGATGAGGACAAGGATCCGCTGGACGAGATCATCCACACCTTCAACGAGCGCTGGTTCCAGGGGTGGGGTGTGACCACCGAGGAAAAGCGGGTGAAATTTCTCAGCATCCTCAAGGGCATTCAGGAACACCCGGACTTTGAGGCCAAGTACCAGCAGAGCCATGACGAGGATCATCGTAGTCTGGCGTTCGAGAAAATCTTCGAGGAAGTGATGCTGATGCGCCGTCGCCAGGATCTGGAGCTGTACCGGCTGGTCGCGAGCGATACGGCGCTCAAGTCCTCGCTGCAACAGAGCATGCGCGGGCTGCTGGGTTAGGCTGCCCAGCAAACAAAAAGGCCCCAGGTGTGCACCTGGGGCCTTTGGTATCTGGCGCATCCGGCGGGATTCGAACCCACGACCCCTGCCTTCGGAGGGCAGTACTCTATCCAGCTGAGCTACGGATGCGTTGCGGGGCGCAATCATACGCATCTCGGCCTTGGGCGTCCATGCCCGCCCCGTTCGCGATATCGAACGCAGGTGCAGAAGCCGTCGGTGCCTGTGCCGGCGCATCATGGCGTTGAATATTTCGTTAATTTTTTCGAACAGGCTCTTGCCCTTTACCCCCTTCGACCCTAGGATTCGTTTGAGATTTCAAACGGGCTGCTGGCTTATCCGGAACAACCGGCCTGGCGGCGGCTCTGAATCCTTGCGACAGGCGCCTGCGGCGCTTTCCGGGCCTTGCCCACGACTCCAACGAGCACACGCCGACGCCTGGGTGTCGGGACTGAAGGAGACTGCCATGCAACTGAAAGACACCCAGCTGTTCCGCCAGCAGGCCTATATCGACGGTCAGTGGCTGGACGCCGACAGCGGCCAGACCATCGCGGTGAACAACCCGGCCACCGGCGAGATCATCGGCCACGTGCCGAAGATGGGCCGCGCCGAGACCCGTCGCGCCGTCGAGGCTGCCGAGCGCGCCCTGCCGGCCTGGCGCGCGCTGACCGCCAAGGAGCGGGCGAACAAGCTGCGTCGCTGGTTCGAGTTGCTGATGGAGAACCAGGACGACCTCGGCCGCCTGATGACCCTGGAGCAGGGCAAGCCGCTGGCCGAGGCCAAGGGCGAGATCGCCTATGCCGCCTCCTTTATCGAGTGGTTCGCCGAGGAAGCCAAGCGCGTCTACGGTGACGTGATCCCCGGCCACCAGCCGGACAAGCGCCTGATCGTGATCAAGCAGCCGATCGGCGTCACCGCGGCCATCACCCCGTGGAACTTCCCCGCCGCGATGATCACCCGCAAGGCCGGCCCGGCGCTGGCCGCCGGCTGCACCATGGTGATCAAGCCGGCCTCGCAGACGCCGTTCTCCGCCCTGGCCCTGGTCGAGCTGGCCGAGCGCGCCGGCATCCCGAAAGGCGTGCTCAGCGTGGTCACCGGCAGCGCCGGCGAAGTGGGCGGCGAGCTGACCAGCAACCCCATCGTGCGCAAGCTCTCCTTCACCGGCTCGACCGAGATCGGTCGCCAGCTGATGGCCGAATGCGCCCAGGACATCAAGAAGGTGTCGCTGGAGCTGGGCGGCAACGCGCCGTTCATTGTCTTCGACGACGCGGATCTGGACGCCGCAGTGGAAGGCGCGCTGATCTCCAAGTACCGCAACAACGGCCAGACCTGCGTCTGCGCCAACCGCATCTACGTGCAGGACGCCGTCTACGATGCCTTCGCCGAGAAGCTGATCGCCGCCGTGGGCAAACTGAAGATCGGCAACGGTCTGGAAGACGGCACCACCACCGGCCCGCTGATCGACGGCAAGGCCGTGGCCAAGGTGCAGGAACACATCGAGGACGCCGTAGGCAAAGGCGCCAAGCTGGCCCTGGGCGGCAAGCCGCACGCACTCGGTGGCACCTTCTTCGAGCCGACCATCCTGCTCGACGTGCCGAGGACCGCCGCGGTGGCCAAGGAAGAGACCTTCGGCCCGCTGGCGCCGCTGTTCCGCTTCAAGGACGAGGCCGAGGTGATCGCCATGGCCAACGATACCGAGTTCG
>MTEW01005061.1_pt3 | contig 19291 bp, 17 predicted proteins | sample 1042681 | NCBI WGS metagenome assembly MTEW01 (sample SAMN06185811, study PRJNA358809) | soil metagenome | isolation source: soil biostimulated with citrate as carbon source | place: India | collected 2015-05-23
CGTATTCCGGGCACCGGCTTAGAACAAGCCGTTGCAATGCAGGAAATTCTGGAGCAGAAGATCAAAACCTTTGCTGAGGTTGATAAAGTGTTTGCCAGAATTGGTACCGCAGAAGTGGCGACCGATCCGATGCCACCCAATGTGGCTGACAACTTTGTGATATTAAAACCGCGCAGTGAATGGCCCAATCCGGATAAAACCAAAGCCCAATTGGTCACTGAAATGGAAGCTGCTTTGGCGACATTGCCGGGCAATAACTATGAATTTACCCAACCTATTCAGATGCGTTTTAATGAACTGATTTCCGGTGTACGAGCAGATCTGGGTATTAAGGTATTTGGTGATGATTTAGATCAGCTGGTTACAAGCGCTAATCAAATTCTGCAAGCCGTCAACAAGGTGCAAGGTGCTGCGGATACTAAAGTGGAACAAGTCACTGGTTTGCCAACCTTGTCGGTGATCCCCAACCGAACTGCGCTTGCCCGTTACGGCTTAAATGTGGTTGAACTACAGGACTGGGTATCAGCGGCAATTGGAGGTACGTCGGCCGGTATTCTGTATGAGGGTGACAGACGCTTTGAGCTGATTGTGCGCTTGCCGGAAACCCTGCGTCGCGATCTGGACAAACTGGCGGTGTTGCCGGTGCCATTACCAAATGGGGACTTTGTACCGTTACAGGAAGTGGCTACCTTAGATGTGTCGCCTGCGCCGGCGCAAATTAGTCGTGAAAATGGCAAACGCCGGGTAGTGGTAACCGCGAATGTGCGCGGGCGAGACCTTGGTAGTTTTGTAGAAGAGGTAAAGGCCCAAATCAACCGTGACGTTACATTACCAGCCGGTTACTGGCTGGACTATGGTGGTACTTTTGAGCAGCTGGAGTCCGCCAGTCAGCGCCTTAGCATTGTGGTGCCTGTTACGTTGCTGCTGATTTTAGGTATTCTGGTGATGGCTTTTGCGTCATTTAAAGATGCGTTGATTATCTTCAGCGGTGTGCCGTTGGCGCTCACCGGTGGTGTGTTGGCCTTGTATTTGAGGGGTATGCCTTTATCAATCTCTGCTGGCATTGGCTTTATCGCCTTATCAGGCGTAGCGGTGTTGAACGGTCTGGTGATGCTGAGCTTTATTCGCGATCTCTGGCGTGAGAAAGGTGACTTGCTGTTAGCGATAACGGAAGGCGCGCTTACCCGGTTGCGCCCTGTGCTAATGACCGCTTTGGTCGCGAGCCTCGGTTTTGTGCCGATGGCGATTAATATTGGCACCGGTGCTGAAGTGCAGCGCCCGCTGGCGACAGTGGTGATTGGCGGTATTATTTCGTCAACCTTGCTGACATTGTTGGTATTGCCCGTGTTATATCATTGGGTGCACAAAAACGATAACCGCAAACAGCAAACGGAATAATCATTAACCTGCTTCGCTGCAGCATTGGGCTGCAGCGAAGAACGTTTTGGCAATAGTATGGGTGTTTATGCTAATACGATTAAAACGATAACCGCGTAAATAGTCAGGCGTATTAAGACGTCCCGCCAAATGGGGCTGTCAGCTAGCAAGGGTTGCAAGTCAGCTGGCAAGGGCACTGGCTTTAAAGCAGAGATATTCGCGCCTCCAGGATTTCCCCTTGGAACCCAACCAAATATAAAACCCGGAACCGTTGCTATCAAACGGACGATCTGACCAATAACCTCGCGATTATCATTGCGTTTAAGCCCAATTCGTAACATCTGCCAGTGCGTCGCTATGTGCGGTATAAAATATCTCTGCCCTAAAATATGCGCTCTTTCAAGAGACTTAAACGCATTGTCTAAATCATTGACTTGTTCAGCCTCCATGGCTGAGCGCATACTGATTTGGTACTCATGTTTAATTTTTTTATTCATTTACTATCACTAAGATAATGAGTCTGCGAAAGAAAAGAGCAATCCTCGATCGCTAAATAAGAGACGCGAAGCATATCACTGATTATTAAATTAAAGCTTAACTTAAGTGTACTCTTTAGAGACTACATACATTAGATAATGATAAGACATAGATTCTATTCTGCACTTTAATGTGCATTAAAGTGCAGATTTTTAGCTGGATCTGCGACAAAGTGCATACCTTGTCACTAACATAGTTAATTTCGATACTACTGTCACTACTTTAGCTAAACTTTACACTTCTGCAACACAGATAAGCTCTGAGCGCTGCTGAACAGCAGATAGTGACTAAAGTAAGTTCAAGCACATAGCAGTGTATTTTCAGGAGGGAATTTCAGGGTATCTCAGGAGAACAGGTGCCCAGCTCGGCTCGGTAAGCCGTGCGGCAGGTTGCAAGCCTGACCGCACTGCTCATAGTACTAATTTAGCTAAAACAGTGATTTAGTTGTCATTACAGCACCGCGTAGCAGCAAGGATTGACACTACACTACTTACTGCATGGCAGCATCACTGATGTGAGCGTAAACGCTGGCGCTGCCATCTTTATGCAGCAGCAGAATGTCGTACGGCATAAAGCGGCCTTCCACTTCCATACCCGGTGATCCAAGCGGCATCGCCGGTACACTCAGGCCAATTGCATCCGGGTGCGACTCAGCAAGAAATTTCCGGATGTATTTAGCAGGGATATGGCCTTCAAAGGCATATCCCTGCTCCGATACGGCGGTGTGACAGGAATAATACTGTGGCGTGATGCCATAGCGCTCTTTTATGCCGCTTAGATCATCATAGTCTTTCGTCTGTGCAACCACTCCCTGCTGTTCAAGGTGCGATACCCACTTTTTACAGCAACCGCAGCTTGGCGTTTTGTATACCGTGAGGGTTAGTGCTGCTGCACTGTCGGGCACAGCTGTAGTTTCCGGTTTAGCCGGGCCGGCGTCTTTACAGCCGGCCAGTAACGCAGTAGCTACCAACACAACCGCTGCCAGAGTTAGCTTCATAGTGATCTCCTGCTGTTGTCTTAGTGCGACCAGTGCACATGCACGATCTTCCAACCGGCGCCTGTATCTACCAGCACCAGCGTTTCTTTACTGATAACGTCAACCGGCTTGCCTTTATAGTCGCCAGTCAGTTGGCTACGGCTAACCGAATAGGCCACCTTGCCCAGCACCTTGGTCTGATGCTCCAGCGCTTCTACCTGTACCGCCGCCATAAATTTCATATCAGCCAGCATATGGTGGCTGGCATACTCGTCAGCCGAGCGCTCTACGCCATTACCTTCGACAATCAGCACGTCATCTGCCAGCATGGCGCGCACCGCTTTGGCATCGCCAGCGCGTAACGCCTGATGAAACGCTTTTACCGCCTGAGCGGCAGCGGTGCTTTCGCCGACGAACAAGGCCGGGGCGGCAGGTTTTTCATTGCCGTGCGCCAGCGCACTAACGGGAGAGAGTAACGCCAGGCCCAGGCTGATGGCAGACAGCGTTTGAATTTTATTGCGAAACATATTAGGTATCCTGTTGTAATTATTAGAATAAAGCGGGCTTAATGGGCTAAGCCCACCACAGTGGTAAAGCTGCTACTGGTTGCCAGTACCAATAGCGCTAACAGCATTTCGATAAAAATAGACCGTGCCAGCAACCGGCTGTTCTGATGTTGCGCCAGCGCTTTGACCAGACTAAATTTGTGCCAGGCAGCCAGCAGTAACATGGCCGCTACCAACATCAACTTAAACAACATTAAGCGGCCATAGTCGGTGACAAACAGCGCTGCAGGCGAATCGAGTAGCTGCAGTAAGATCAGCACGCCACAGCTGATAAGCACTAACACCACAATTACCGCTACGCGGCCAAACTGCTGCATCAGTGCCAGTAACCTATCCGGGGCTAAGCGGTAACAGCTTTGCCACAGCGGCAGCAACGAACCTACCCAGGCCGAAATTGCCAGCACATGCAGCGTCAGTAACAGTGGCCACAGGCCTGCCAAACTGGCCACATGGCCGGTTTGGCTGAAACTGGCGGCCAGCAATAACGCGGCCAGGCTAACTACCGCAATGCTCACTACCGCTTTGCCGCTGTGTTTAACGCGCCAGGCCCAAAGCCACAGCGCTGCATAACCGCATAACCATAAAAGCAGCTGGGTGCGCATTGCCGATTGCCAAACCATCTGTAGCATCAGCCTGTCGGCCATGCCAGCTACGCCTGTTTCGGCCAGCGCACCAGCCTGCAGCGGCAGATACAGTAACGCCAGCACCATACCTGCGGCCGACCACCCCAGTACAAGGCGTTTTAACCACAGCCGAAAGGCAAGGCTATCAGACGGTGGCTGAGCCAGCGCCGGCAACTGCAGCAAAAACGCCGCACCAATACTGCCGCTAACCGCTAAATAACTCAGCAGCTTGTGGGCGAATAAGGCTAATACCCAGGTATCGCTAAACATCGCCAATCTCAAGCCATCTAGTGCTGATGCGCGTGCGCGCTATCAGCTTTCACCCCGGCGTCAGCGCCGGCGTGGAGCATAAAACTGAAATCACCTTTCATTTTATGACCGTCTTCGCCCAAACCTACCCAGTTAACCTGATAACTACCGATCTCCAGCACTGGCAACGGCCAGCTAAACTGCGTGGCGACAGCGGTGGGCGTAAAGCCAAAATCGACAGTGTTACCGTTATCGTGCAACAGCGTGACTTTCGTCAGCCGGATCGGGCCACTAAAGCTGATACTGAGTACATCCGGTGCCTGCATTAGCATGGCGTTATCCGCCGGCACCGAGCCGCTTTGTTTAACATGCGCCAGCACAGGCCCGGCAAACGCCAAACAGAGCAGAGTAAGTAGCGGGATTAATTTTTTCATGTTGATCACCTTATTTATTAAAACCCTGATCTATTAAAACCAGAAACGCACACCGGCAACCCAGGATGTTTCTGCTGTCGATGCATCCTGCAGGCGGGCAAAATCTGCCGTGTTACCATATTTGTTATGCCACTCTACCCCGACATAGGGTGCGAACTGGCGGGAGAATTCATAGCGCAGCCGAAGCCCTGCCCCCAGTGAAGACAGGCCTTTACCCAGCTGATTGACCTCATCGTCTTTGCCATAGGCTGTCAGCTCCGCCCGGGCCTGCAGGATCAGGCGCTGCGTTAACAGCAGCTCATATTCCGCTTCGGCACTTAACGCGGTGCGACCACCAGTGCCCAGATAAGCCGTGACATCCACTTCAAACCAGTACGGCGCCAAACCCTGCACACCCAATGCTAACCACTGCCGGTTGGTGCCATCGGCAACCTGATCCAGGCGCAGCCCAAGCTGACCATCCCAATAGGCTGCTATCGCGTGGCTCCATAACAGCTCGGTGCTGCTCTCTTCCAGCTTGCCGTCACTGACTTCAGCTTCGGTTTTCAGCACCAACCGATCATAGGTCGTACCATACCAGGCTTGCAGCTCCAGTTCGCCAGCTTCACTGTCGGCATTGTATTCCAGCCGATCGCCCAGCACGGACCACTGTGGATGTTCAACGCCGTGCTTTAAATGGCGTGAATCGGCCATGCCATAGGGCCCGTCAGTCAGGGTGTAGCCGTTGGAGTAGGCATGTGGATCGCGGGCATTAGCCGGCGCCTTACCGCCTTGCATCTGCATATCGGCATGGTTCATCGTGCTGTGATCCATACTGCTGTGATCCACGGCCTGCTCAGCATGGGTCATTTCATTATGGTTCATCTCGGTATGATCCATTTTGCTATGGTCCACTTCGCTGTGGTCCATCTGGCTATGGTCTACGGCCTGCTCAGCGTGGCCCATTTTATTGTGGTCCATGCCGCTATGATCCATCTGACTGTGATCCATGTCACTAGGGTTCGTCTGGCTATGGTCAACCGCCTGCTCAGCGTGGTTCATCTTGCTATGATCCATTTTGCCGTGGTCCATTTTGCTGTGGTCCATGCCACTGTGCGTTGGTACCGGCGGTTTCTCAGTGGCGTTCTGCGCTGCCACGCCAGGGCTGAGCGCCACAGTACAGGCCAGCGCCAGCAGCGACAAGGTTAGCGTTACGTTGGCTGTTTTCATGACACCACCACTTCTCTGAACATACCCGCATCCATATGGAACAATAAATGACAATGCCAGGCCCAGCGCCCGACATCATGCGGTGTGGTTAAAAAGCTGATGCGCTGCGCCGGTTGCACCGGAATGGTATGGCGGCGTACCTGTACGGCACCGTTGTCACTTTCCAGATCACTCCACATACCGTGCAAATGCATCGGGTGGGTCATCATGGTGTCGTTTTGCAAGATCACCCGGATACGCTGATTGTGCTTCATATGCACCGGTGTGCTTTTACTGAACTCTAAGCCATCGAATGACCAGGTGTAGCGCTCCATATTGCCGGTCAGATGCAGCTCAATTTCCGCCTCCGGGCCGCCCGGCTCAATAATACCGTCCAGCGAATGTAAATCGGCCAGGGTCAGCGCGCGCCGCCCGGTATTGCGCAAACCAATGCCCGGATCGTCCAGGTTGGTTCTTGGCATATCCACCCGCATATCCACCGACGGGCCATACTCGGTGCTGGCATGACGCACAGTTGAACTGGCTTTGGCATAAGGCACCGCCGGGCCATGCTGACTGTGATCGATAGCCATAGCACCATGCTGGCTATGATCTTCCGCGCCATTGCCGTGCGCCATCGCGCTGTGGCCGTGGCTGTGGCTGTCGCTTGCGCCATGGTTCATATTACCCATCATGTCAGCCATCGTCAGCCACTCCACCGGATCCAGTGCCGGCACCGGTGCATTTAAGCTCTCGGCCACGGCCAGGGTACCGCGGGCATAGCCACTGCGGTCCATGCTCTGGGCAAAAATGGTGTAGGCATCATTTTGCGGCGAGACGACAACATCATAGGTTTCGCCCGGGCCAAAGCGGAACTCATCTACCGTTACCGGGTGTACATTCTGGCCGTCAGCCTGCACCACAGTCATTTTCAGCTCGGGAATACGCACATCAAAAAAGCTGTTGCTGGAGCCATTGATAAAACGCAGCCGCACACGCTCACCGCGCTTAAATAGGCCGCGCCAGTTTGCCAGCGGCGAACTGCCATTCATTAAATACGTAAAAGTGGCCGCGGAGATATCCGCCAGATCGGTGGGGTTCATCCGCATTTGCTGCCACATCTGCCGTTTCGCCAGCGCCGCGTCCAGCCCTCTGTCAGTGATATCGCGCAGCATGTCCTGCACTGTTGGCTGATTAAAATTGTACAAATCACTTTGCACTTTTAATTTGCGAAACACCGTATGTGGATCTTCATCGGTCCAGTCTGACAGCTGCACCACATATTCGCGATCGGCGGCAATTACATCCTGCGCTTTGGGTTCAATGATCAGCGCGCCATACATGCCGGTCATTTCCTGAAAGCCACTGTGCGAGTGATACCAGTACGTGCCGCTTTGCTTTAACGTAAAACGATAGACAAAGGTTTCGCCGGGCATAATGCCTCTGAAGCTCATGCCGGGTACGCCGTCCATCTGGTAGGGTAAAATAATACCGTGCCAGTGAATTGAGCTGGGCACCGACAAGGTATTGGTTACCCGTATGGTGACCTCATCGCCTTCTCGCAAGCGTAAGGTCGGTGCCGGTATCGAACCGTTGATGGTGGTGGCTTTACGGACCACGCCGGTAAAATTTACCAGCGCTTCGCCGATGGTTAAATCAATCACGTTACCGCTGAGCTCAGTGGCATAGCCGGTAAAGGCATTATCTTTAAAGGCGCTACCCGCCCTGACGATATGCGGAAAAGTGGCCAGCACGCCGCCCACCGCCAGCCCCTGTACAAACCGGCGCCGTGAAATCGATACCGGCATCATGGTGTTAGCCTTTATCATCTGCAACCTCCAATACTCTCTATATGCGTAGCAGTGTAGAGGACGAAACTGTCAGCAGCATGACATGAACATGACAAAGTTGTAATCTTGCTGTCATGTTGCTGTTTGGCGGTTTATGGCCTAATACTGCCAAAGCTATGTTTGGAGATGACAAGATGCGTTTGCTGATTGTGGAAGATGAACAAAAAACCGGCGACTATCTGAAGCAAGGCCTGAGCGAAGCCGGTTTTCAGGTGTCACTGGTCAGAAATGGCCTGGATGGCCATCATCTGGCGATGACAGAAGATTTCGATTTAATCATGCTGGATGTGATGCTGCCGGACGTCAGCGGCTTACGCATTGTGCAGGCGCTAAGAGAAAACCATAACCACACGCCGGTACTGTTTCTGTCGGCCCGCGACAGTGTCGACGACCGGGTAAAAGGCCTGGAGCTTGGCGCCGACGACTACCTGATCAAACCCTTTGCTTTCTCTGAAGTGCTGGCCCGGGTCAGAACCCTGCTACGGCGTGGTCAGGCCGTACCGCAGTCAGAATTATTGCAGGTCGCCGATTTACAACTGGATATCGCCAAGCGTAAAGCCAGCCGCAGCGGCGCCAAAATAACATTGAGTAATCAGGAATTTAGCTTGCTTGAGCTGCTGATGCGCCGCCGCGGCGAAGTACTGCCACGCTCGCTTATCGCCTCGCAGGTGTGGGATATGAATTTTGACAGCGACACCAATGTTATCGATGTAGCTATCCGCCGCTTGCGCGCCAAAATTGATGATGGCTTTGCGGCAAAACTGATCCACACCGTGCGCGGTATGGGCTATAAACTGGACGATGAGCAAACTGATGCATAAAGCTGGCAAACGCCCTCTCTCGATCACCGTTCGCGTGGTACTTTTTGTCGCGCTAACCATTTCGATTTGCCTGTTCTTCGTGCAGCAATTACTGCTCAGTTCAGTCGAACATCACTTTATCGAGCAGGACGCCGACGAATTAGCCGTGATCCTGCACGCGGTTGAGCACACGCTGACTACCGCTCAGGACGGCCAGCAACAGCCGGCACAGACGCTGGCCAAAGCGGTATCGGGCCATCACGGTGTTTACTATCAGGTGATGGATAGCCAAAACCGCTTACTGTACCGCAATGCCGACGTTGACTTAAGCCTGCTGGCTGCCAACACCCCGGCCAGCGCCGACTACAATGCCAAAACCATCCACCACTGGCAGCTGGACGGCAAAGCCTATCGCGGTGTGTTCAGCCGCCTGACCACGGCAGATCAGGACTATAAGGTAATTGCTGCTATTGATATCAGTTTTCATACCCATTTCTTGGCGCAGTTACAGCGCAGCCTGGGGCTGATTTTACTCGGCTCTGCACTGCTCACCTTGCTGGCGGCCTGGCTGGCGGTGCATCAGGGGTTGAATCCACTCAGAGGCCTTAGCGAACAAATGCGTGATATTCAAACCAGTAAACTGGATATTCGCTTGTCCCCGGGCGAGGTCCCGACCGAACTGCGCCACATGGTGCAGTCTTTTAATCTGATGTTAGATCGGCTGGAGCAGGGGTTTACCAAGCTGTCGCACTTTAGTGCCGACATCGCCCACGAGCTGCGCACGCCGCTGACCAATATGATCACGCAAACGCAGGTCAGCTTATCGCGCGCGCGCAGCGCCGACGAGTACCAGAATCTGCTGTTCTCCAATCTGGAAGAGCTGGAGCGGCTGAATAAAATGATTAGCGATATGCTGTGGCTGGCCAAAAGTGACAATGGCCTGTTAACACTGCAAAAGCAGCCGCTGGAGCTAAAGCAGGAAGTGGCCGCAATTTTCAACTTTTTCGAAGCCTGGGCGGCAGAAAGTCAGGTTGGCCTTAGCTATCACGGTGCCAATATTATTGTGCAGGCAGATCGCACCTTGCTGCGCCACGCCCTGACCAATTTATTATCCAATGCGCTTAGGTATACCCCGCCCGGCGAAACCATTACCGTCAGCACCACCGCAGCAGCCGACAGCACCACCATCACGGTAGAAAACCCGGGCCAGCCGATCCCGCCACAGCATTTGCCGTTTTTATTCGATCGCTTCTATCGTGCTGACGCCTCGCGCCAACGCCAGATAGAAGGCTCGGGTTTGGGCCTAGCCATTACCAAAGCCATAGTCGATGCTCATCAGGGCCAGTTAAGCGTCGAATCAGATGCGCGCTCTACCCGCTTTAGCATCAGGCTTAAACTGGCGTGACGTCGGTTAAACTCACCGCGGTGCTATGCGGTATTAGCCAAGTAACATCCACAGCGCCACGCCAAACATCAGGCTGGCGCCGATGCGGTTTAAATACTGCACCCGGTTAGTTTTACTAAAAAACAGCGCCAAAGCTTTGCCGCCACTGGCGTACAGCAACATAGAGCCAAATTCCAGCAACAGAATAATTGCCACTAACACCAGCAACTGCGGCCAGAATGCCAGCTGGCTATCGATAAAGGGCGGCAGCAGCGCCATATGAAACGCCCAGCCTTTGGGGTTAGACACTGCCGTAATAAAACCCTGGCTAAATAAAGTACGCCGCGCCAGCCTGGCAGGCAGCTCGCCTGGTTGCGGCAACGCCAGTTTGCCTTTAGCACGCCACATTTGCAGGCCTATGTAAGTGAGATATACCGCACCGGCAACTTTAAAACCCTGAAAAAAAGCCGGAAACTGCAGCATTATCGCCGCCACACCGCACACCGCCAGTATTGCCACCAACGCCACGCCGAGCATTTCGCCCCACATCATCCACAGCGTACGGCGCACGCCCTGGCTCATGCCCAACGTCATCGCCAGTGTCATGCACATGCCCGGGGTAACCGAAACAAACAAAAACGTCGGAATAAACGCGCCCAGCAACGCCAGATTAACCATAACCACCTCAACTGCAAGATGGCGCTATTCTGGCCGGTTGCAGCAGCGCCAGCAAGGGCGTTAAGCGGGGGTTTTTAGTCAACCCGGCGCAGTAGCAAAATTATTCACAAAGAGGTTTTATTGCAATGGTAAGCAGGCAAAGTAGGAACGCTATTTAAAGGATTTAGCCCAAAAATCAAAGCGACTCTCGCGGTATATCTTTGCCTTGCCCTGCACGCAGTTCTTCCTGCTGCGGTAACTCCTGCCAGCATCCTGCCAACTCACGTACGGTTTGCGGCCAGTCGGCGTGATAGCCTTTGTAGTCTTGCTCGTTACCGGGATAAGTAGTTGGTTCAGTCATAGCTAGCTCCAAGCCCTTATTTGAGAGTAAGTATAACGTTGCTGGTTGCAGAATCTAGTAAGCATTACCTTCCCGCATTTGTTATTAGATAGTTACCCTGACACCATTTCTTGCTTTCGCCTCTTTTAATGCATAAATTAATCACTATAATTTAACTTTTTAATTACGTTGCACAAAAAGGAATCGGTGCTATGGAGCAACAATCTGTTTTAAAAGATGTTTTTATCTCAATGGGTGCATGGGTTTGCTGTGTTTGCCTTGATAGCAGCTGGGTTACCACACCCTCAGCGCGGTTTTTATGCCCAAGAGACCAGGTGCGCTCTCCGGTTACAAAGGGATTTGAATGCCCCATACGTTTTGCAATGCGTCTATCTCGCTCGCGCTCCCACTCGGTAACGGGAAACTGCTTATCCCAAGCCATTAAAAGCTGCTGTTGTTGGCGAGACATGTTGAGGTCATAACGGTCGTGCATGTAAAAGTAAATCCGAGCGATTTGCCCTTTAATCGCATCGCGCGGCTCTGCGGCTCTTGCACTAAAATCGATTTTAACCGGACATTGACCATGCTGCGGCTTGGCATTAGAAAGCATGGTGAAGTTGAAATTGGAGCGGTCGGCATTGACTGGAACAGCTTTATCAGCGATACCCATCGAGTGATCAAGATGTGCTCTAGAGAGTGGGCTGTACTGAACAAACTTTAAGATGGAATGGTATTATACGGTCAGGTGTTCAGAAACACGTTACCGCACACACATTCAGGCACTCTTTCGCGCAGCAACGCAGCTTTTAAAAGCGGGAACAGACATTCGTACAGTTCAAGAGCTGTTAGGGCATACGGATTTGAAGACAACTCAAATATATACACATGTCATCGGTCAACATTCATCAGGGACAATTAGCCCTATAGACCGATAATTTCGTTTTAAATTTAAATAAACCGGGCTTCATGTCCGGTTTTGCGGTAAAAGCGGTCATTCGCATGCGGATTGTGTTGAGGTGCTGAATCTCTGCTTTTCGCTCAAAGCTTACGCTCAATTAATTGGATGATTGCTGCAACTGGTGGTTACATGAAAGTGCATCGGGTGGTAAGCACCCAGTGATCATGGTGGTAAATTGGGGTGAAGTTTTACACCAATACTAAGAGCCGCGCTCAACCCGCAACTGCATCTCACGTAACGAAATTTTGCGGTTAAAACGTCTTGTTACAATAACTGTGGCATTCACAGGCACCTGAGTGGTCTCACCATTGTTATAGCGCACCAGTTCATCTGATGGCTGCCAGGCGACACCTAACCGCTCCAGGGCTTGCTCTGATACTGCCTTAAAACCACCATTAGATGCCAGCATAGGTTTACCCGTGATGCTGCTGATCCGGGCTTTAGCATATAAGCCATAACCAATTTTCAGTAGCTTACCCTCAGTCACTAACTCTCGAAGTGCCCGCCCTACCTGATCATAGCCACCCAATTGCTCAAAATCAGCGCGCAGAAAAACATCCTGCTGAGTGCGACTAATTTGCTGCTCAACCTGTTGCTTTAAACTTAACTTTGGCACAAGGCACCTCCGGCATTTCTTGGCAGCAGCTTAGCAAAAATACGACACTTTGTTGTACAAGCTCGCAGTTGCCAGGCTTACCTGATTTAGGTGAATACGCTAGCTAATCTGCTCACACAGTGAGGCGAATAGTAAGGTTAATCACCTCATCAGACGCACTAAGAAAATTCTAAGTATCGTTAGACAGGCTTCACATCCCCATATCAAACCTAGTTTTTGGCGAACCATTACTGAGTAACTCCGATGCCAACGCACTGACTTCGGCCTGCACATAAGGCCAATATTCCGGGTTATCCACCGTACGTTCCTTGATCTGACTTGGAATAAAACGGCTCATCTCCATATTAAAATCAGCACGTACTTCATCATCTTGCTGTAACTTTTTGATCTGCTGCTCGAGCGCGGTTCTAAAGTCGTCTTTATGTTTATGTCTTGCCGCTAATTTCTTTTCAACCAGCTCTTTTGATAGCGCTACGCCTCGTTGTTTGATCCAGACGATATCCCAGATATCTCGCGGTTTAATTCTTCTGGCCCGATAAGCGACGGCAATAAATTTATCTGCCAACGTTTCTTGCAATGACTGCACCGGCACCAAAATCCCCTCGGTGGGTACCACGATGTTGTAATGGTTTAACAAGGGCCTTTTTTCAATGTCGAATGACGGGATGGCGCAGACATCAATATGCATTTTTTGCCGGGGCAAGTCCGGACGGTTCGCTTCTTTTACGATACTGATTTTCCAGGAAACAGTATCTCCCTGATTGTCTGCTGCAGGTTTGTTTACCCATACCTCAGTTTCATATTTATTCTGAATATAGTTTTGAATGTCGGCTTCAAGACCATCGAAATCTGCTGGCTTGAAATTATGGCCACCGTTAAAATCGAGATCCTCTGATAGGCGTGCACTGTTGTAACACATACGCAAAGAAGTCCCGCCAATAAAGGTCAGACTTTGCATCGCACCTTGCTTGATCAAGACCGCCATAATGTCGTGGTGCAGGATCTCTTTCTCAATAACAGGGGAAATAGCGGCATAGTCTGGATTCGCTTGTACAATTTGACGAAGCTGTTGTTTTAACATCCTGATCCTCTCTCTATTCATGCTCCAGCATATGCAGATTGCGCTGACAGTATTTCAGGTCGGTCAGCGCTTGTTCGGTATTGGCGCGATACATTTTAATGTCAGGGTCAAAATACAGATTAGCAACAAGCTGCTCGACAGGCCTTTTGGTGTGGGTGAACTCAATCACGCCATAAGGCGTGGCAAAGATGCCGCTTCTACCTTTTGTCACCACGGTAACCCTGTCCATCATCACTTGCGAAATCTCACCAGTATGGCTTAGCTGACTTTCCAGGCTGATATAACTCAGTTCATCGCTGCGCAATTTTTTGATGATTTTATAAATTGCTGTTTCAGGCTCTGGCGGCGTTAGCACACTTTCATATAACCCTTGAGCCACTCGCCTAAGCTGACCTTTTTTTACCCGGTCGGCCAGAAATTTCGTAAAAGCAGGTGTGTATGGCTCACCTAACATAAAAGCCAGCTCTGCAGCGCTATGAATACCGCCGCCAGCCTTTACCGCGTTAGCAAAAACGAGCAATAATTTATCAGATTTTTGCATAGGTACACACTAAATAACCAAATACGTAATAAAGTGTAGATGAAAACGGAAAATCGTCAATCTAATGGTGCACAAGAACACACCATTCAGGTAAGAAATTGCCAACCTAATAGTCAATCTAACTCATATAAGCTTGAGCAACTATTCGGCGACAATTAGGATGACCGGCCAAGATAGTTGACGCCCAACAACAATTGTTGCCAATCCGCGCGGAGCTAACTACCCAAGAAGCGACGGCTCTACTGAATGTAGCACGCTTTACCTATCACATTGGCTAATTGCTGGCGCGTTAAGTACGGATTGTGTTGCAGCAATAACTTAATCGGCTTAAGCGTTTTTAAACCAGCAATATTTACAGGGGCGTTTACAGAGGCATTTCTTACTAAAGCTTGAACCAAATTTTTAGCAATAGCGCTCAGCGCAAGCAAAAGAAAAACGGTGGGTAAAGTGGCGGGTAAAACAACAAACTCACCAACAATACAAAACTCAAATTACTTATTTAAAACAAAAATAAACTCACACTCTACAAATAGATCCAGAATATTGAATAATGCTTATTGGCATCCGCATTTATCCCCCAAATCAAGAAAAGTGATCGGCGCTAACATAGATAGCGCCGACACAACTAACCACGCCATACTTCAGCACTAGCGGAATCAGAACGGTTTCAGCCAAGTCTTGTCAGCAAACTTACCCCTGTTCGAAACCAAGCGCACCTTGCCTAGGCAGCAAATAATGCTGCGCCCTGGTGGTGAATATCAACGGTTTTGCTCATGGTTAGCCAGTTTTTCTGTCATTGGCTGTCTTTTTGACTTCCCGTTTGATACTCTCCAACAGCTCATCCTCTGTCATCAACCTCATCTCACTAGCCTTAATTGTGGTTTTAAATCTACGTTGATATTTATTTTGCATCTTCGGTATTAAATTTGCCCATATAACACCAACATCGCGCCAGATGCTTAATAGCCCTGATCTAAGCTGTGGATAAAAACCAATCGCGCCACCAACCGCACCAATGAACACAATAGAGTAATCAATTACAACACTACCCGCTTTAACCTCAGCGACTTCAATATTAACTGTTAAATCGTTTGCTTCAGGCGGCAGAGCTTCAACAAAACGCTCATTGATTGATGCCGCGAGGTCATTGGCAAACCCGATTGACCAAGCACCAAACTCTTCGTCAAGCACTAGCTTGGCCGAGCCGATGGCTAGTTTTTCAATTTGGAAGTCCGGATCCACCACCAAAGCAGATACATCCGATACGCCTTTGACTCTATTTCTAATATCGATAACTGCGTTATCGTCAAATAAACCAAAAACACCTTCGAAGTGAATATCTGAAAATGGCGGCTTTGCCAGTTGTGCCGGGCTCATCACGCCGTTCTGCGTAAGGTAATCGATAATGGTATTCACAAACTGCAGTTGCTGCGGGTTAAATCTGGCGCTATCGAGATAATCAGCAAAAGCCACTTTGGCAGCACCGCGATCCAGCCCCACCAGTTCTCGCACAAATTCACCCACGCTTTTATCAGGATGAATGGTTTTATTGTACTGGTCTAAATCTGCAATGCCGCTGGCTTCAAATAGCTTGTAATCCAGCTGCTGCAAATCCAGCTTAGTGATTGCTTGATTACGCTTAATCCGCTGTATCGTTAAGTCATCTTCATGCTCACGGATATAGGCTTCAACCTTTTTGCGATACAAGGCCAGACTTGAATCAGTAGAAAATTCATACACACCGTCATTTTCATGTACTTCCAGCAACTGATCCTGAAAGTTGGTGAACACTATGCCGGTACTTTCTTTTTCAATAAAACGCATTAGTAAGCGCAGCTTTAGCCGGGTTTTCTCTAAATCTTCCAGTGTTATATCAGTCCAGAAATTACTGCTCTGTACATATTGGAGCCATTCCAACTGCGCCATTACTGCTGGTACGCTGGCTTTGCTCTCCAGCTTTGCCGCTATCTGAGTCAGCTTGTCACGATAAAAATCAGAAATGCCGGTTTTATTCACCAGTGCCAATTGCATGGTCAGCAGCAATTGATCAAACCGCAGTGACAATTCTTCTTCTTTTTCTTCGGGGATCAGCGGTGTAGCTTCACTGGGTAATATCGCAATTTGCTTTTCCAGCTCAGCCAGGTGTTCGTTCGTTAAATGCTGCCATATTGCACTTTGTTGATACTTTTCAACTAACTGGCGTTTAGCACGCACAATAAAGTTATCAAGATTCATGCCGGCAACACGGTGCTGCAAAGTGCGAATATTGTATTGCTGGTAGTCGATACCGAAGTTGCCGAATTCAGGTTTATCTTTAAGCCGTTGCGACAACTGCAAACGGCTTTCAAAAATCGCTTGCGACAAGCTTTTATTCAGGTTGTCTTTTGCCCCTTCCGGGTTCATTTCAAAGTATTCAAAGTTTTTACAACAATCGAATACCTTAAAAAATTGTTTATGGTCACCGGGGCCAAATAAGTCTTCACATAAACGAGTGCCCCGGCCCAGCATCTGCATAAACTTAACTTTAGACTTGATCACCTTAAAGAACATCAGGTTAACCACTTCCGGCACGTCTATGCCGGTATCCAGCATATCTACCGAAACCGCAATGCTTAATGGCAGGTTGGGGTCTGCCGGCGGCTTTTCACCTTTAAATTCATCAATCAGGGTATCAGCGTACTTTTCTTTGTAGGTGATCACCCGGGCAAACTTACCTTTGTAACTCGGGTAATTGGCATTAATCCGCTCAACAATAAACTCGGCATGGTCGTTGTTGGCAGCAAATATGATGGTTTTGCCCAGCCGGGTGCCACCGGCGACCGTAACGCCGCGCTCCATTAGTACTTGCAGTGCTTTATCAACGGTATCTTTATTGAACAGAAACTTGTTCACCTCTGAAGGCAATACCTCTTCTTTACCCTCCAACTGCTCTTTGCTTTCCCACTCTTCTTTCTCTGCTGCAGTCAGCTCGGCGTATTTAATGCCTTTACGAATAAAACCCAACTCAATTTTCACATCTTTGGGTGGCACTAACACTTTGTCGGCAATGGCTTGCTCTAACTCGTAAGCAAAGGTCGGGGCACCTTCCGGTTGCTCGAAAATATCGTAAGTATTCTTATCTAACTCCGCTTTGGGTGTTGCGGTTAAACCCAATAACAGGGCATCAAAATAATCGAAGATATAGCGGTATTTTTTGTATACCGAGCGGTGTGCTTCATCGACTATTACTAAGTCGAAATGGCCGACACCAAACAACCGGCTATCGGGTGCGGCACTGAGTAGCCCCATCATAGTTGGGTAAGTAGAAAGGTATACCCGCCCTTTTAACTGCGAAGTACCGCTAGATAAAATCTCCGGCGAGCTTTTTGGCAGCAATTTAGAAAATTCCTTTTTTGCCTGATTTACCAGTGCATTGCGGTCGGCCAAAAACAAGGTGTTTTTTACCCGGCCTGCCCGCATTAGCACATCAACCAGCGCAATCGTCGTACGGGTTTTACCGGTGCCGGTGGCCATAACCAGTAAGGCCTTGCGTTGTTTTTGTACATCAAACTGCTGGCAAACCGACTCAATAGCCTGGCGCTGATATGGCCGGCCCTTGCCGGCAATACTGGTATCCAGCTCCACCGCGCTTAAGGCTTTTCTGGCGGTACGTCTGTTGATCAGACGCTGCATTTCATCCTGATTTAAAAAGCCCTGTACTAAACGCGGTGGGTATTGGCAATCGTCCCAAAAATGGATCTCGTACCCGTTGGTGTAGTAAATAAGTGGGCGCTGGCCAAAAGCCTTTTCCAGGCAATCCGCATAACAAAGGGCCTGCTGTCGCCCTTCTTTGGCACTGAGCATAGTGCGTTTGGCCTCTACCACCGCCAACGGTTTACCATCGGCGCCCCACAGCACGTAGTCAATAAAGCCGGTACCGGTTTTATTGTTAATACTGGGCGGCATGCCTTTTACTTCATACTCTTTTACATTTGCCGCATCCAGCTGCCAGCCCACTTCTTTTAAGTACTGGTCAATAATAAATTCACGGGTTTCAGCCTCGTTATAATCGTGCGGGTCCTTTACCTTTTGCGTGACTTTGGCATTGCTGACCTTTTGCTGCGCCAGCTGGTTTTGCAGTGCCTGTAACTGCTGTTGCAGAGCGGTATTTTGCTCTCGGGCTTTGTCCAGCGCTTGCTGATGTGCTTCGTCGCGCTCAGTCAGTTGCTTTTGCAGCAGCTTTAACTGCTTGGCAGACTGCATCACCAAGTCCGCGCTTATTTGCACAGTTTTTGGCAGCTTGGTCAGGTCGAATACCTGATCTTGTAGCTGCTGGCCTTGTTGTATGGCGCTGCTGATGGCACTACTGTAAGTTCGGTAAAACCAGTACAGAATATGGTGCAGTTCTTTTAATGCCTGAGTCGACTCCGGCTCTGTAACCTTGCGCTCACTGTGAACCGCATTATTGCCAGCCTTTTGCACCGCTTTAATCTTGGGGAAAATTGTACTGCCAAGCGCCGCTTTAAAGTCACTTTGGTTAATCAGGGTATTTAAGCTTTGGTCGTATTTCGGCTTTTGCAGCCCTTTGTCGAATTCATACATCCATTGCACTGTACGTTCCAGCGTATAGCGGCTGTAAAAGCAGCTGGAGCGTGGGTCGGCATTAACCACTGCTTCAGCTTTTTGCGCATATTGCTGCAACTCAGGCCATTCAGATAAGAATAAAAAATTCGACATGCAACTTCCTGTTCTATTTATTATTTTGCTAATAAATTCTCAATCAACCGAATTAATGTCTGCTTTTCCTGCGGGTCAGATTCAGCCACTAACAAGGTAATAGCGGCCAAACCTGTGTCATTTATAACAGCTTGATAGTGTTCATTAAACAAACTTTTGTTTCTATTTAAGAAATCAACAAATAAAAATGCAGCGCTACGTTTGTTGCCGCCCTTACTGACGAACTACCGAGAAATCCTCGGTAGTTGCCTGCTCATGCAATTCCTCTGATTTAAAAAAATTCTTGATATGCAAACCAATATTGTCAGGGCAAGATCACGAACATTTATCGCGCACTTTAACATAACTGATTGACCGCGATCTTCAGCTGTGATCAGATACTGGCTTTTGCGCGGAGC
>MTEW01003911.1_pt1 | contig 19012 bp, 17 predicted proteins | sample 1042681 | NCBI WGS metagenome assembly MTEW01 (sample SAMN06185811, study PRJNA358809) | soil metagenome | isolation source: soil biostimulated with citrate as carbon source | place: India | collected 2015-05-23
TCAGCGGTTAGCGCGAAGCCGCCACGATCAGCGCCTTCATCTCGGCCACTGCGGCCTTGAAGCCGACGAACAGCGCATGCGCCACCAGCGCATGGCCGATGTTCAGCTCATTGATGCCTTTGATTGCCGCCACCGCCTCAACGTTGTGGTAATGCAGCCCGTGGCCGGCATTGACGATCAGCCCCTGCCCCACGCCAAACGCCACGCCATCGACGATACGCTTGAGTTCCTCGGCCACTTCGGTCGGGGTTTCGGCATCGGCGTAACGCCCGGTGTGCAGCTCGATGGCAGGCGCGCCAACGCGACGCGATGCCTCGATCTGCCGCTCGTCGGCATCGATGAACAGCGACACTTCAGCACCGGTACGCGAAAGGCGCTCAACCGCAGCCTTGATCCGTGCTTCCTGGCCCGCCACGTCCAGGCCGCCTTCGGTGGTCAGTTCCTGACGTGTTTCGGGTACCAGGCAGATATGCGCCGGGCGGATCCTCTCGGCAAAGGCCATCATCTCTTCGGTGACGCCCATCTCGAAGTTCATGCGGGTCTGCAGTACATCCTTGAGCAGAACCACGTCACGCTCCTGGATGTGCCGGCGGTCTTCACGCAGGTGCACGGTAATACCATCGGCGCCTGCTTCCTCGGCATCCAGGGCAGCCTTGACCGGATCAGGGTAACGCGTGCCCCGGGCCTGGCGCAGGGTCGCCACGTGGTCGATGTTTACGCCGAGAAGCATGCGGTTGCTGTGAGTCACGAAAGGCTCTCCTGAAGATTGAGCCCCACAGCATACGTCGTGATCAGCGCTTGCGAAACAGTTCCCGGCTGACCAGCGGTTTTGCCCCCAGATGAACCGCCAATGCCTGGCGCATCAGGCGCTTGGCAGCGAGCAAGGCACCTGGGGCATCCCAGTCGGCTTCGGCCAGGGCCGCCAGTTCACTGCCGCGGAACAGCCCAGGTTGCACCAGCTCGACCCGCTCCAGGCCGGCATCCACTCGCAAGCGGTACAGGCCATCGGCCGCGATCGGCTGGTCATTGACGTCGTGGTGCAACGAAAACGCATAACCGAGCTCGTCCAACAGCCGCCATTCGAAGGAGCGCAGCAGCGGCTCCAGCGGGCGACCGGCGGCCAAGGCTTGCAAGGTCAGGGTGTAGTGTTCGAACAGCGCCGGAAAAGGCGCTTCGGCTGGCAGCAGGCGCATGAGCAGTTCGTTGAGGTACAACCCGCTGAACAGGGCATCGCCATGCAGCCAGGCGGCGATGCCGGCACTGTCCATGCGACCGACATTCTTCAGCTCGCCACGCCCACGCAGTTCCAGCTCCAGCGGCACGAACGGCCGCACCAGGCTGCCACCCTTGCCACGCGCACGGCGCAGCACGGCGCGCATGCGCCCTTGCGGGGTGAAGAAGTCCACCAGCGCACTGGTTTCTTTATAGGCACGGCTGTGCAGCACGTAGGCTGGCTGGCCGACAGGTTGTTCCATGGAAAATACGTGCCCCAGGGGTTGCACTGGCCCTTGTAGGAGCGGCCTTGTGTCGCGATAGGGCTGCGCAGCAGCCCCAGCAATTTATGCTGCGAAGCTGAAAATCCGGGGCCGCTTTGCGGCCCTGTCGCGACACAAGGCCGCTCCTGCAGAGACCGGCCGTGCGAGGCTTAGAGGTCGCCGTAGCCCAGCGAACGCAGGGCGCGCTCGTCATCGGACCAGCCGCCTTTCACCTTGACCCACAGATTGAGCATGACCTTGGAGTCGAACAGCACCTCCATGTCCTTGCGCGCCTCGGAGCCGATGCGCTTGATGCGCTCGCCCTTGTCGCCAATGATGATCTTTTTCTGGCCGTCGCGCTCGACCAGGATCAGCGCATGGATGTGCAGCACATGGCCCTGCTGCTTGAATTCTTCGATTTCCACGGTGATCTGGTACGGCAATTCCGCACCCAGCTGGCGCATGATCTTCTCGCGCACCAGTTCGGCAGCCAGGAAGCGGCTGCTGCGGTCGGTGATCTGGTCTTCGGGAAAGAAGTGTTCGTTCTCGGGCAGGTGCTTGGCGATCTGTGCTTCCAGCGCCTGCAGGTTGTGCCCCTGCTGCGCGGAAATAGGCATCACTTCGGCGTTCGGCAACTGTTCCTGCAGCCATTGCAGGTGCGGGATCAGTTCGGCCTTCTCTTCCATGCGGTCGGTCTTGTTGACCGCGATGATCAGCGGGCCTGTCACATACTGCACGCGCTCCAGCACCAGTTGGTCCTCGTCGGTCCATTTGGTGCGGTCGACCACGAAGATCACCACGTCGACGTCCTTCAGGGCCGCCGAAGCATTGCGGTTCATGTAGCGGTTCAAGGCCTTGTCGTTGGCCTTGTGCATACCGGGGGTATCGACGTAGATCGCCTGCACGTCACCCTCGGTCTTGATGCCGAGCATGTTGTGGCGGGTGGTCTGCGGCTTGCGAGAGGTGATCGCCAGCTTCTGGCCGAGGATGTGGTTGAGCAGGGTCGACTTGCCCACGTTCGGGCGGCCGACAATGGCCACGTAGCCGCAGCGGGTCGGGTTGCTATCAGTCATTGCCATTCTCCACGCCCAAGGCGATCAGTGCAGACGCGGCGGCGACTTGCTCGGCAATACGCCGGCTAACGCCCTGGCCACGGCTCTTGTTGTTCAGCAGCACTACTTCGCATTCGACGAAGAAGGTCCGGCAGTGCGGTTCGCCCTGGATATCTACCACTTCGTAACGCGGCAGCTCACAGCTGCGCGACTGCAGGAACTCCTGCAGGCGGGTTTTCGGGTCCTTGTTGGTATCGACCAGGGTCAGGCCTTCGAACTCATCGGCCAGCCAGGCCAGCACGCGCTCCCGGGCCGTTTCCATGTCGGCGTCCAGGTAGATGGCGCCAATCAGCGCCTCCAGGGCGTCGGCCAGGATCGACTCGCGGCGGAAGCCACCGCTCTTGAGCTCACCCGAACCCAGGCGCAGGTGATCGCCCAGATCGAAACCACGGGCCAGGCGGGCCAGGGTCTCACCCTTGACCAGGCGCGCGCGCAAGCGCGACAGCTGGCCTTCGCGGGCCTGCGGGAAGCGCTCGAACAGCGCTTCGCCGGCGACGAAGTTGAGAATGGCATCACCGAGAAACTCCAGGCGCTCATTGTTGCGCCCGGCGTAACTGCGATGGGTCAGTGCCAGGAGCATCTGGTCCTGGTTCTTGAAGGTATAACCGAGCTTTCGCTCCAGACGGGCAAGGGGAGCACTCATGCAGCCACCCGTTCGTTGTTCAACGCGTTGTTCAAATCAACATCCTGAAAGACTGTTTGGCTGTGGCCCGCCGCGATGTGCGGCGAATCTCCCGATCCCTGAGAACACAGCCTATGTCAGAAATGCATTCGGCGCTGCCTGCTGGCCAGCGCCGATGGGTATCAATGGATCAGACCGACCCGCGACAGGTTGGGCAGGTGGCTGAGCTTGGGCTCTGGCCAGCTCATCCACACCGCGAAGGCCTTGCCGACGATGTTCCGGTCCGGAACCATGCCGTGCAGTTCCTTCGGGATGTTAGGGTCATCCCAGTAACGGCTGTCGTTGGAGTTGTCGCGGTTGTCGCCCATCATGAAGTAATGGCCCGCCGGCACGGTCCACTGCTGGTCCGGCGGCATGCGGTAACGGCTCATTTCCTTGCGGATCAGGTGTTCGGCTTCGCCGAGCTTTTCCTTGTACAGCTGGGCGCTGCCCAGAGTGCCCGGCTCGGTGCCCACCAATTGTTCTGCAATCGGCTGGCCGTTGACGAACAACCGCTTGTCGCTGGTGTAGCGCACCACATCGCCTGGCAGGCCGACCACACGCTTGATGTAGTTGACGTTCGGGTCGCTCGGGTAGCGGAACACCATCACATCACCGCGTTGCGGGTCACCCACCTCGATGACCTTCTTGTCGATCACCGGCAGGCGAATACCGTACGAGAACTTGTTCACAAGGATGAAGTCGCCCACTTCCAGGGTCGGCTTCATCGACCCCGAAGGGATCTGGAACGGCTCGACCAGAAACGAACGCAGCACCAGCACGATGAACAGCACCGGGAAGAACGACTTGCCATACTCGACCAGCAACGGTTCCTTGCCCAAGCGCTCGACCACCGCCATCTCGGGCTGGCTGACGCTGCCCTGGTAGTTGGCGATTGCCGCACGCCGGCGCGGGGCCAGGAACAGCAGGTCGATCAAGCCCAGCAGGCCGCAGACGAAGACGGCGATGACTAGCAACAGCGGGAAATTTAGCGACATAGGACCTAGCTATCCAACCTGAGCACGGCGAGGAAGGCTTCCTGTGGAATCTCCACGTTGCCCACCTGTTTCATGCGTTTCTTACCGGCCTTCTGCTTCTCCAGCAGTTTCTTCTTACGGCTGACGTCACCACCGTAGCACTTGGCCAGTACGTTCTTTCTGAGCGCCTTGACGGTTGTCCGCGCGATGATCTGGCCGCCGATAGCTGCCTGGATCGCCACGTCGAACATCTGCCGAGGGATCAGTTCCTTCATCTTCTCGGTCAACGCACGGCCTTTGTAGGCCGCGTTGTCGCGGTGCACGATCAATGCCAAGGCATCGACCTTGTCGCCGTTGATCAGTACATCCAGCTTGACCAGGTTGGCCGACTGGTAGCGATCGAAATGATAGTCCAGCGAAGCATAGCCGCGGCTGGTGGACTTGAGGCGGTCGAAGAAGTCCAGCACCACTTCGTTCATCGGCAGGTCGTAGCGCACCTGCACCTGGCTGCCGAGGAACTGCATGTCGCGCTGCACGCCACGCTTCTCGATGCACAGGGTGATGACGTTGCCCAGGTGTTCCTGCGGCACCAGGATGGTGGCGGTGACGATCGGCTCGCGGAAGTCGGCGACCGCCGAGACATCTGGCAGCTTCGACGGGTTGTCGACGGTGATGGTCTCGCCGGTTTTCAGTTCCAGCTCGTAGATCACGCTTGGCGCCGTAGTGATCAGGTCCAGGTCGTATTCGCGCTCCAGGCGCTCCTGGATGATCTCCATGTGCAGCATGCCGAGGAAGCCGCAACGGAAGCCGAAGCCCAGGGCGTCGGAGCTTTCCGGCATGTATTGCAGCGACGAGTCGTTCAGGGTCAGCTTCTGCAGCGCATCGCGGAAGTCCTCGAAGTCGTCGGAGCTGACCGGGAACAGTCCGGCGTAGACCTGCGGCTGGATTTTCTTGAAGCCTGGCAGCACTTCGACCTCAGGGGTCGAGGACAGGGTCAGGGTGTCACCGACCGGGGCACCGTGGATGTCCTTGATGCTGGCGATGATGAAGCCCACTTCGCCGGCCTTCAGGTCGGCGGTCTGGGTGTGTTTCGGGGTGAACACGCCCACGCTGTCGACCAGGTGCACCTTGCCGGTGGACTTGACCAGGATCTTGTCGCCTTTCTTGACGCGGCCGTGGCGCACGCGCACCAGCGAGACCACGCCCAGGTAGTTGTCGAACCAGGAGTCGATGATCAGCGCTTGCAGCGGCGCCTCGATATCGCCTTCCGGCGCGGGGATGGTCTGTACCAGGCGCTCGAGAACCTCGTCGACGCCCATGCCGCTCTTGGCACTGCAGGCCACGGCGTCGGTGGCGTCGATGCCGATGATCTTCTCGATCTCGTCCTTGACGCGATCCGGATCGGCCTGGGGCAGGTCCATCTTGTTCAGTACCGGCATGACCTCAAGGCCCTGCTCGATGGCGGTGTAGCAGTTGGCAACGGACTGGGCCTCGACGCCTTGGCCGGCATCCACCACCAGCAGCGCACCTTCACAAGCCGCCAGCGAACGCGAAACTTCGTAGGTGAAGTCGACATGGCCGGGGGTATCGATGAAGTTCAGCTGGTAGACCTTGCCGTCCTGCGCCTTGTAATTGAGCGTGACGCTGTGGGCCTTGATGGTGATACCGCGCTCACGCTCCAGGTCCATGGAATCGAGCACCTGGGCTTCCATCTCGCGTGCCGACAGGCCACCGCACATCTGGATGAAACGGTCGGCCAGCGTCGACTTGCCATGGTCGATGTGGGCGATGATGGAGAAATTGCGGATATGACTCAAATCACTCACGGGTCAACACTCGAAAAGGCTGCGAGCCGGACGCCCGCCGAAAAATAGCCGGGAATTGTACCTTAAGCTGCCGGGATATGGGAGATTCCTCTATCGGGCTGTACACAGCATTCACCCCCGCAATTGTGAACTTTCATGAAAAAGGGCAGCCGAAGCTGCCCTTTTCTCCTTGCCAGACCGCTTATTCAGCCAGCTTGAAGGTAATGAAGCTGGCACGGCCCTGACGCAGCACGCGCATCGACACCGAACGGTTCTTCGGCAGTTCCTTGGCGATTTCGGTGAATTCCTTCGCCGAACCGATGGCCTGGTTGTTCAGGTGGCTGATCACGTCACCCGGGCGCAGGCCGATCATCGCGGCCGGGCCATCCTGGACTTCCTTGATGACCACGCCGCCCTTGAGCTCCAGGGCTTTTTTCTGCTCGGCGGTCAGGTCGGCCACCGAAACGCCCAGGCGGTTGCTGCTGCGCTCGGCGCTGCCTTCGGCGGCGGTACCGATGTCGGCATCGTCGTCCGGCAGTGCACCAACACTGATATCGAGGTTCTGGCGCTTGCCGTTGCGGATGATCTCCAGCTTGGCCTTTTCGCCGTCCTTGAGGCTGCCGACCAGATGCGGCAGGTCGGCCGACATGACGATCGGCTGGCCGTTCATGCTCAGGATCACGTCACCCACCTGCAGGCCGCCCTTGGCTGCCGGGCCGTTTTCCAGCACCTGGGCCACCAGGGCACCGGCCGGCTTGTCCAGGCCGAACGATTCAGCCAGGTCCTTGTTGACTTCCTGGATCACCACGCCCAGCCAGCCGCGGCTGACCTTGCCGTCTTTTTTCAATTGATTGGAGACATCGATCGCCACATCGATCGGGATGGCGAACGACAGGCCCATGAAACCGCCGGAACGGGTGAAGATCTGCGAGTTGATACCCACCACTTCGCCGTTCATGTTGAACAGCGGGCCGCCCGAGTTGCCCGGGTTGATGGCCACGTCCGTCTGGATGAACGGTACGTAGGTATCGTTGGGCAAGGTACGGCCCTTGGCGCTGACGATACCTTTGGTCACCGAATGGTCGAAGCCGAACGGCGAACCGATGGCCAGCACCCACTCGCCCACCTTGAGCTTCTCGGAATCACCCAGTTTGACGGTCGGCAAGTTCTTGCCCTCGACCTTGAGCAGGGCCACATCGGTGCGCGGGTCGGTGCCGACCAGCTTGGCCTGCAGCTCGCTGCGGTCCGACAGGCGGACGATGATCTCGTCGGCATCCGCTACCACGTGGTTGTTGGTCAGCACGTAGCCATCGCTGGAAATGATGAAGCCCGAACCCAACGACTGGGCCTCGCGTTGGCGGTCGCCACGCGGCGAGCGAGGCTGCTGCGGCATGTTGCGCTCGAAGAACTCGCGGAACATCGGCGGCAGGCCTTCCAGGTCGGGCATCTGCCCGGCAGCCATGCGGCGGTCAGGCAGTTTCTGCTTGGTACTGATGTTGACCACTGCGGGTGAGGCCTGCTCGACCAGGGTAGTGAAGTCCGGCAGGGCTTCCTCGGCCTGTGCGCTGAGCACCTGGCCGAGCATCAGCACGGCGGCGAACATCGATAGGTAGGATTTCAAGCGTGGTATTGACATACGGCTCCCGTCACAACGAGCGGTAGTTTAGAAAGGCCCCTGCACAAAGCAGGAAAGGCCAGGCTCCAAGAAGCCTGACCTATAGAAAATTTGCCGATGGATTGCAAATGACAATGCTTTAATTTCATTTCAGAGGCATGTCCACACGCCTTGGCATAACCCACACGCCAGGCCCGCAAATGCGCGCCATCACTGGCGCGCCTGGCCATCCTGGGGGCGCATCGACAGCGCCACACGCTCTGCGGTACCCAGCGGAATCTCGCCGACCACAGTGACCATCACCTTGCCCTTGGGCGTGTTCAACCGACGCGAAACAGCCGAAGTCGGGCCAAGCTGGGTGCGCATGTCGGTCCCGCCCTCATCCTTTACCGACTCGAGAAACACCGAGAAGCGCGCCAGGCCATCGTCGTACATCAGGCTGCTGACCGTGCTGTCGTTCTTGGGGTCGCGGCGGACCGAGCTGTTGACCAGTTCGAAACCAGGCGGCAGCCAGTCCGAACGCCAGCCGGCGACCGTGTCATTGGCGGCAGCGACCACATGCGGCACCGGCTTGCACGCAGCGCTGGCGCGCAGGTCGTCGTCGCTGGGTGCGTCAGTATCGAGACGGGTCATCTGGAAGCGCTCCAGCAACTGCCCCTTGTCGTTGATCATCAACGAGCGCAGCGGCAGTCCGGTAGTACGGTCCAGGTGCAATTCGAAGGCATAGCGGTGCTGATCGCGCGGGCTGAGCGTCACTATCACCGCATCGCGCCCGGCGACCCGCGACTTGCCCGCAACGCTCAAGTCATACCAGCCCATGAGTTTCAGCGGATCCAGCACACGCTGCGCGGTGTCCGGGGGCGTCGCAACACCACTGGCCAAGGCCCCGCTGACGCACTCTACCTTGCCGTCCACGCGCACGATCTCCTGGGCGGCGCCATCGAGTTGCAACAGCCGCTCGCTGACTTTGCCGTCGTCGACCCTGTGCCAGATCTCGTGGGAAGAGAAACTGCCGTTGCGTTCGTAGACAAAAGAGCCTTGGTAGCTCTGCTTTTGCTCGGCCTGTGCCAGCTTGCTCAGCCACTCGCTCGCCTCGGGCGAGGAATTGGCCGCCAACGCTGGCACCGTCATGCAGCTGCCAATCAGCAGCGACAGGAGAGGTAGCGCGCGCATGATCCTCCTTACTTAACGGTTTTCCAGGCTGGCGGCGCGGGCATACGGCAATGCGGTTTCAGTGCCCTTGAGCGCAGATTCCTGGGCATGCTGGCGCAGGTAACCTGGCAGACGCTGGTCCCAGCCGGCCTGGTTCTGCAGTACGCCGTTGGCCATCGGCCCGGTCGGTTGCTCACTGCTCTCACTATAGCCTGCCAAAACGGCCGGGCCTTGTGCTTGTGGCACACTCAGACCCTGCTGGGCAGGTTGCTGGGCAGCAAGCTCGGCGCCAGTGATCTCGTCCTGGTTGTACATGCGTACACCAGCCAGCACTGCCACGGTGACCGAAGCAGCTACCGCCAGGCGGCCAATGCTGCGCCATGGCCCTTTCTTGGCCTTGGCCGGCACGGCTTCGTCAGCCAGCGCTGCAGACACCGCCGAGGCGATATCCAGGTTGGGCAGCAGCAGCTCCTTGTGCATCGCTGCGCGGGCAACCTGGTAACGCGACCAGGTGGCACGGGTTTCAGCATCGTCTACGGCGTTCAAAACACGACGCAGTTCAAGCTCGTCCGCTTCGTTATCCATCACCGCGGACAGCGATTCCTGCAAAGCTTCACGACTCATGGCGGTTCCTCTCTTGGCTGTCGCCGCTGTCTCAGGTTTCCTGCAACAAAGGTTGCAGGGCTTTGTCTATTGCCTCCCGAGCGCGGAAGATTCGAGAGCGCACGGTACCCACCGGACACTGCATGACACTGGCAATGTCTTCGTAACTCAGCCCATCGAACTCGCGCAGGGTCAGTGCCGTGCGCAGGTCTTCGGGCAGTTGCTGGATGGTGCGATGGACAGTGCCTTCGATTTCATCCCGCAACAACGAGCGCTCTGGGGACTCGAGATCCTTGAGACCATGATCGCCGTCGTAAAACTCCGCATCCTCGGAGCTCACATCACTGTCTGGCGGCCGTCTTCCACGGGACACCAGGTAGTTCTTCGCCGTGTTGATGGCGATGCGGTACAGCCACGTATAGAACGCACTGTCTCCGCGGAAATTGCCAAGCGCACGGTAGGCCTTGATGAAGGCTTCCTGTGCTACATCCTGGGCCTCGTGGGTGTCGTGAACGAACCGCACGATCAACCCGAGAATCTTGTGCTGATACTTCAGCACCAACAGATCGAACGCTCGCCTGTCACCGCGCTGAACGCGCTCGACAAGCTGCTGATCCTCTTCCTGGGTTAGCATGAACACTCCTCAGTGAACTCGAAGGAGCGTTGCATCAGCCATCGTTCAGGCTTGCAACCATAGACTCGGGCTTTGCGCAAAAGTTCTCCCCTCCAAGCAAGTTTCCTGCAGCCCTTGGTCGGCTTGCACGGAAGACGCGGCACGGACACGGCCGGCTACGTCGATAATCAGGTTTCGAGTACGCAGGGACAGCCCGGACAGGCCTGCCGCCCTGCGTCGCCGCGGCAGTTGTGGCGCGTGGGCAGCCTTCATAGGATTTCCCGCCATGTCGGAAAGTTCCCACAAAGGTTGCAGCGACCAGGCAGGTGGCATGGAAATTGGCCACCCGGGGCTGCTATAAAGGCAACCCGGCCGGTTTCAACGATAGTTTCACAATGCCATCGGCGCGTGACTATTGTGCCGCGCCCCTTCCAAAGAATACTAGTGTCCCGACATGAGCCAACAATTCCAACATGATGTCCTGGTGATCGGCAGCGGTGCCGCCGGTCTCAGCCTGGCACTGAACCTCCCCAGCCACCTGCGAGTCGCCGTGCTCAGCAAGGGCGACCTGGCCAACGGCTCGACCTTCTGGGCCCAGGGCGGTGTCGCGGCAGTGCTGGACAATACCGACACCGTGCAGTCGCATGTCGAGGACACCCTCAATGCCGGCGGCGGCCTGTGCCATGAAGACGCCGTGCGCTTCACCGTCGAGCACAGCCGCGAAGCCATCGAGTGGCTTATCGAGCAAGGCGTGCCCTTTACCCGTGACGAGCACTACAGCGTCGACGACGGTGGCTTCGAGTTCCACCTGACCCGCGAAGGCGGCCATAGTCACCGGCGTATCATCCACGCTGCCGATGCCACCGGCGCAGCCATCTTCACCACGCTGCTGGAGCAGGCCCGCCTGCGCCCGAACATCCAGTTGCTGGAGCAGCGCGTGGCAGTCGACCTGATTACCGAACGTCGCCTCGGTCTGCCCGGCGAGCGCTGCCTGGGTGCCTATGTGCTCGACCGCAACACCGGCGAGGTTGACACCTTCGGTGCGCGTTTCACCGTGCTGGCCACTGGCGGTGCGGCCAAGGTCTACCTGTATACCAGCAACCCCGATGGTGCCTGCGGCGACGGCATCGCCATGGCCTGGCGGGCCGGCTGCCGGGTGGCGAACCTGGAGTTCAACCAGTTTCACCCGACTTGCCTGTACCACCCGCAGGCCAAGAGTTTCCTGATCACCGAAGCCCTGCGCGGCGAAGGTGCCCTGCTGCGCCTGCCCAATGGCGAGCGTTTCATGCCACGCTTCGACCCCCGCGAAGAACTGGCCCCGCGCGACATCGTGGCCCGCGCCATCGACCACGAGATGAAGCGCCTGGGCGTGGACTGCGTGTACCTGGACATCACCCACAAGCCGGTCGACTTCATCAAGAGCCACTTCCCGACCGTGTACGAGCGCTGCCTGGCCTTCGGTATCGACATCACCCGTCAGCCGATCCCGGTGGTACCGGCCGCGCACTACACCTGCGGCGGGGTGATGGTCGACGACCGCGGCCACACCGACGTACCGGGCCTGTACGCCATAGGCGAAACCAGTTTCACCGGCCTGCATGGCGCCAACCGCATGGCCAGCAACTCGCTGCTGGAATGCTTCGTCTATGGCCGTGCCGCCGCGGCCGACATCCAGGCGCACCTGGATGAAGTGGTCATGCCCAAGACCCTGCCCGGCTGGGACGCCAGCCAGGTCACCGACTCGGACGAGGACGTGATCATTGCGCACAACTGGGACGAACTGCGGCGCTTCATGTGGGACTACGTCGGCATCGTGCGCACCAGCAAGCGCCTGCAGCGAGCGCAGCACCGCATTCGCCTGCTGCTGGATGAAATCGACGAGTTCTACAGCAACTACAAGGTCAGCCGCGACCTGATCGAATTGCGCAACCTGGCGCAGGTGGCCGAGCTGATGATCCTGTCGGCCATGCAGCGCAAGGAAAGCCGCGGGCTGCATTACACCCTGGATTACCCGGGGATGCTGGACGAGGCCAAGGACACCATTCTCAGCCCGATCTGAAATCGGTGTCGCGGCCTTCGCGGGCGCGCCCGCTCCCACAGGAATCCCACTGCCTTGCAGGCTTGCGCAGTACCTGTGGGAGCGGGCAGGCCCGCGAAGAAGCCAACTCGGTATGGTTTTATGCCCGGCTCACCCCTGCCCACCTGCGCCGGCTGAACTTCAACCGCACCCGCAAGCGCCGGTGCTCATCAGCCCCCAGCGCATCCAGTGGCACGCATTGGCTCTCCCCCAACCAGCGCCCCGCCCGCACAAAGCGCAACACCACCAGCCCAGGCAACGCCAAGCTATCCCGGCACAAGCGCACCGGCTGCCAGCCACGGGCACGGCTGAACACCTGCCAACCACGCACATCACGGCGCAGGCCGACAACGGCATGCTCATGCGTCAGCAGAATACGTCGGGGAATGGCCCAGCCAGCGTGGGCAATACAGGCGGCAACAACAGCAAAGGCTGACCACCAGGGGAGCGGGCTCGCCCATGCGGCGAACCACGCCAGTACCTGGCACACCAGGTAGACCGCCAGCAGCAGGCGCGAGCCTTGCCAGCGGCACTCGAAGCATTCACTTGGGCTGGACACGGTCCAGGATGATGCGGACCATGCGCTGCAACTCCGGGTCTTCGGACTCGGTGCGCTCCATGAACCAGCCGAACATGTCCTGATCCTCGCAGCTCAACAGACGCACGTAGAGTTCGCGGTCGGTCTCGTTGAGCGTGGGGTAGACTTCCTGGGTGAAAGGCACCAGCAGTACGTCCAGTTCCAGCATGCCGCGGCGGCTGTGCCAGAAAAGCCGGTTGAGTTCAGTTTGTTCGACCATGGGGCCCTCCTCGAATGGCCCGCCAGTATACAGCCAGGCGAGCGAAGCGACACCGGGCGTTGGTCTAGTCACCTACCTATTTTGTTACCAGCGTTCTATGATGGCCGCCAGTCTTTAGCCACCGCGATGACCCATGGCCGATTCCGCTTTCTTCTGCCCCCTGTCCCACGAGGGCATCCTCGCTGTCCGCGGCTCCGATGCAGGCAAGTTTCTGCAAGGCCAGCTGACCTGCAACATCAACTACCTCAGCCTGGAGCACTCCAGCCTCGGCGCCCGCTGCATGGTCAAGGGGCGCATGCAATCGAGTTTCCGCATCCTGCCCGAAGGCAACGGCTACCTGCTGGCCATGGCCAGCGAGCTGCTCGACGCCCAGCTGGCCGACCTCAAGAAGTACGCCGTGTTCTCCAAGGCGACGCTGACCGATGAAAGCGCTGCCTGGGCACGCTTCGGCCTGCAAGGCGGCGACTCGGCGCTGCAGGCCCTGGGCCTTGATGTGCCCGCGGCAGCCGGCAGCACCGTGCGTCACGACGGATTGATTGCCATCGCCGTGTCCACCGGCCGCGTCGAACTGTGGGTACCTGCGGACAACGCCGACAGCGTTCGCCCGGCGCTGGCCGCCGCGCTGCCTGAAGGCAGCCTCGACGACTGGCTGCTGGGGCAGATTCGCGCCGGGATCGGCCAGGTCATGGGGCCGACCCGCGAGCTGTTCATCCCTCAGATGATCAACCTGCAGGCCGTCGACGGCGTCAGCTTCAAAAAGGGCTGCTACACCGGTCAGGAAATCGTTGCCCGCATGCAGTACCTGGGCAAGCTCAAGCGCCGCCAGTACCGCCTGGCACTGGACCAGCAGGCCATTCCGGCCCCGGGTGCCGAGATTTTCTCGCCCACCCATGCTTCGTCGGTCGGTGAAGTGGTCATTGCTGCCAGCAACGGCACAGGCTGCGAACTGCTGGCCGTGCTCAGCGCCGAAGCGGTGGAAGACGACAACCTGCACCTGGGCAGCCTCGAAGGCCCGCGCCTGCAGGTGCTGACCCTGCCCTACGAACTGGACCGCGACCGGGAAATCCAGCGCTGACCAGCCTGCCCCGCCCACATGGCGGGGCCGCACCACCACTGCGGTAGACACGCCCATGAACAAGCTGGCCGAGATGGTTCAAGCACAGTTGCTCGATGCCATCGAAAAGGATGACCTGGTCCTGCCGACCCTGCCCGAGGTTGCCTTGAGCATCCGCGAGGCGGCGGAAGACAGTGAGATCAGCGTGGCGGCCCTGAGCAAGGTGATCGGTCGCGATGCGGCCCTTTCAGCGCGCCTGATCAAGGTCGTCAACAGCCCGCTGCTGCGCGCGGCGGTCGAGGTCACCGATTTGCACACCGCCATCACGCGGCTGGGCATCAACTACAGCTGCAACCTGGCCATTGGCCTGGTAATCGAGCAGATTTTCCACGCTCGTGCGCCGGCGGTGGAACAGAAGTTACGGGATATCTGGGCCAACAGCCTGGATGTGGCGGGCATCAGCTACGAAATCTGCCGGCGTTTTACGCAGCTCAAGCCCGACCAGGCTACCCTCGGTGGGCTGGTCAACCAGATTGGTGCACTACCGGTGCTGATCTATGCCGAAGAGCACAACGAACTGTTGTCCGACCCGGTGTGCCTGCACTATGTGATCGAGCAGATCCAGCCGGTGCTGGGTGACAAGATCCTCAAGGCCTGGGAGTTTCCGGAGCAACTGGTCAACCTGCCGAGCCAGGTGCAGGACCTGGACCGGCAGACAGACAAGATCGACTACATCGACATCGTGCAGATCGCCCGCTGCATCAGCCAGCGCGGGCGCCACCGGCCGCTGGCGGCACTACCGGCATACCGCCACTTGGGCCTGCCGTACGGCACCGAGCTGGAAGTGGGTGAACTGATCGAGGCGCGGAGCATGTTGCGCTGACCGGTGTCAGCCTGTGCCGGCCTCTTCGCGGGTAAACCCGCTCCCACAGGTATAGCGTAGCCTTCTGCAGCGGCGCGGTCCCTGTGGGAGCGGGTTCACCCGCGAAAGGGCCGGTACAGGCATCACATCAATCCGCGATAAAACTCACCCTCACCCGCAACCCGCCCTTCGCACCGTCATGCAGGCTCACCTGTGCCAGGTGCGCCCGGCAGATCTCGCCGACAATCGCCAAGCCAAGCCCACTGCCCTGCGCACTTCGCCGGTAGAAGCGCTCGAACACCCGCTCACGCTCGGCCTCGGGAATCCCCGGCCCGTCGTCCTCCACCTCAAGCACCGCCGGCGCCAACACTCGCAAGATCACGTTGCCGCCAGCCGGCGTATGCGCCAAGGCATTGTCCACCAGGTTGCTCAACAGCTCGTTGAGCAGCGTCGGCTCGCCCTTCAGCCACACCGGCGCCTCGGCCTCCAGGGCCAGCGCCACCCCGCGCTTGTGCGCCAGCGGTGCCATGGCCATGCCCAGTTCACGAGCCAACTGGCTCAGATCCAGGCGCTGCGCACCGCCTTCGGCAATCGCCCGCGCACCGTTCTCGACCCGCGCCAGCGACAGCAGCTGGTTGGCCAGGTGGGTCAGCCGATCAGTGCCCTGGGCCGCCGACTCCAGCGTCTGCCGCCACTCCTGCGGCTCGGCCGAACGCAGGCCCAGCTCGACCCGCGCCTTCAGCGCTGCCAGTGGCGTGCGCAACTCGTGGGCGGCGTCGGCGATGAACTGCGCCTGGCGCTCGAACTGGCCGCGCAAACGCTCGGTGAAATGGTTCAGAGCCCGCACCAGCGGGCCCAGCTCACGCTGCACCTGGACCACCGGCAAGGCCCGCAGGTCGTCCGGTTGGCGCTCTTCCACCGCCGTGCGCAGGCGCTCCAGCGGCCGCAACGCGGCACTCACGGCAAACCACACCATCACCAGCGCGCCCAGCGCCAGCATCCCCAGGCGCAGCAGGGTATCGGCCATCAAGCCTCGGGCCATGCGCACCCGCGCTTCCTCGGTCTCGGCCACGCGGATTTCCGCCATGCCGTTCATGTTCGGCTCGCTCACAGGCTTCAGCAGGCTGACCACGCGCACGTCCTGGCCCAGGTAGGTGGCGTTGTAGAACCGCGCCAGCGCCGGGTAATCGTCGGTACGCGGCGTGCCCGGCGGCGGCGCTGGCAGGTTCTCGTAGCCGGAAATCAGCCGTTGCTGGATGTCCAGCACCTGGTAGTAGATGCGCCCGGCACTGTCGTAGGCGAAGGTGTCCAGGGCCACGTAGGGCACATCCGCGCTCAACGAACCGTCACGCTGGGACAGGCCTGCGGCAATGGTCCTTGCGGAGGCAAGCAGGGTTCGGTCGTAGGCGGTATCGGCGGCCTCGCGGCCGTTCCAATAAGCGCTCAGGCCACTGGCCAGCATCAACACCACCAGCAGCAAGGCCAGGTTGCCGAGCAAGCGCCCGCGCAGGCTGCCGTTGTCACGCATCGCGGTGCTCAAGCAGGTAGCCCAGGCCACGGAAGGTGACGATGGCCACCGGGTGGCCGTCGAGCTTCTTGCGCAGGCGGTGGATGTAGATTTCGATGGCGTCGGGGCTGGCTTCTTCGTCCAGGCCGAACACCTGGGCGGCCAGTTGCTCCTTGCTCATCACCCGGCCCGGGCGGGCGATCAGCGCTTCCAGTACGCTCTGTTCGCGCGAGGTCAGGGTCAGGTTTTCGCCACCCAGGGTGAAGCGCCGGATGTCCAGGTCGTACACCAGCGGCCCGCAGCGTTGCTGACGCTCGCCACCGAGCACGCTGCGCCGCAGCAGGGCCTTGACCCGTGCTTCCAGTTCGGTCAGCTCGAACGGCTTGGCCAGGTAGTCGTCGGCGCCCAGGTTCAGGCCGTGGACCCGGTCCTTGACGTCGCTGCGCGCGGTCAGCATCAGCACCGGCAGGGTCTTGCCACGGCTGCGCAGGCGCGCCAGCACCTCGAAGCCATCCATGCGCGGCAAGCCGACATCCAGCACCGCCACGGCGTATTCCTCGCTGGCCAGGGCCAGGTCAGCGGCCACGCCGTCATGCAGCACATCCACGGTCAGGCCATGGCTTTTCAAGGCCTGGGCCACGCTTTCGGCCAGTTGCAGGTGGTCTTCGACCAACAGCACACGCATCGGATTCTCCCTGCTCGGGTGGGACGGTGGCGCGGAGTGTACCGCTGTCGGCAGGCCTGTGAAGCCCTGTCGACAAACCTTTCACGCTGAAAGGTTAGCGAAAGGTTGGTTACCTAGCATCGCACCACGGTCGCCCTTCGCGCCGAAAAAAGCACCAGCAAGGTGCAACGAATAAGAACAATAAACGGAGCCATCAGTGATGCTGTCATCGCAGCCGCAGGCCTTCGCGCCTACCCGTTCCTTTGCCGCACGCCCCTCCGCCATCGCCAGCGCCCTTGCGCTTGCCGGTGTCGCCCCGATGAGCCAGGCCGCCTTCTTCGAAGACAGCACGGCCACCTTCGAAACCCGCAACATGTACTTCAACCGCGATTTCCGCGACGGCACCAGTGCGCAGCAATCCAAGCGCGACGAGTGGGCCCAGGGCTTCATGCTCAACTTCGAGTCTGGTTACACCGATGGCACCGTGGGTTTCGGCCTGGATGCGCTGGGCATGCTCGGCATCAAGCTCGACTCCAGCCCTGACCGCACCGACACCGGCCTGCTGCCGACCCACGATGACGGCAAGGCCGCCGACGAGTACTCCAAGCTCGGCCTGACCGGCAAGGTGAAGGTGTCGCAGACCGAACTGAAGATCGGCACGCTGATCCCCGAACTGCCGACCCTGCAACCCAACGACGGGCGCATCCTGCCGCAAACCTTCGAAGGTGGCCTGCTCACCTCGAAGGAGGTCAAGGGCCTGACCTTCACCGGCGGCCGACTGGAAAAGGCCAAGGACCGCAACGACACAAACTGGGAAGACCTGGCCCTGAACAACAAGAACGGCCGCTTCGGTGGCTCGTTCAGCGCCGACAACCTGGACCTGGCCGGCCTCGACTACCAGTTCACCGATCGCATCACCGGCAGCTACCACTTTGCCCAGCTCGACGATATCTACCGCCAGCACTTCATCGGCATGGTCGCCACCCAGCCATGGGGCCCGGGCACCTTCGGCGCCGACCTGCGCCTGGCGGTGAGTGACGACGCCGGCGCCGCCAAGGCCGGCAACATCGACAACACCACCGTCAACGGCATGCTCAGCTACGCCCTGGACGGGCACAAGGTCAGCGCCGCCTGGCAGCAGCTGTCCGGCGACAGCGCCTTCCCGTACATCGATGGTGCCGACCCGTACTTGGTCAACTTCGTCCAGATCAACGACTTCGCCGGCGCCGACGAACGCTCCTGGCAGGCGCGCTACGACTACAACTTCGCCGCACTCGGCCTGCCCGGCCTGACCTTCATGACCCGCTACATCAGCGGCGACAACGTCAGCCGCGCGGCCGGTGGCGAGGGCAAGGAGTGGGAACGCAACACCGAACTGAAGTACGTGGTACAAAGCGGCCCGTTGAAGAACGTCGCCGTGCGCCTGCGCAACGCTACCTTCCGCTCCAACTTCGCCCGCGACGCGGACGAAGTGCGGCTGCTGGTTAGCTACAGCGTGGCGCTGTGGTAACCCCATAGCGATAACTTGATAACAACAACGCTCACGGAGATAGACGATGACTTTTTCACTGCGCCGCCTCGTCCTCGCTACCGGCTGCCTGCTGTTGGCCGGCAACGCCCTCGCTGCCGAACCGAAACGCCCCGAATGCATTGCCCCCGCCTCGCCCGGCGGCGGCTTCGACCTGACCTGCAAGCTGGTGCAAAGCGCCCTGGTGCAGGAAAAGATCCTCACCAAGCCGATGCGCGTCACCTACATGCCCGGCGGTGTCGGTGCGGTGGCCTACAACGCCGTGGTCGCCCAGCGCCCGGCCGATGCCGGCACCCTGGTTGCCTGGTCCAGCGGCTCGCTGCTGAACCTGGCCCAGGGCAAGTTCGGCCGCTTCGACGAGAACGCGGTGAAATGGCTGGCCGCCGTCGGCACCAGCTACGGCGCCATCGCAGTGAAAAGCGACTCGCCGTACAAGACCCTCGACGACCTGGTAGCGGCGTTGAAGAAAGACCCGAGCAAGGTAGTGATCGGCTCCGGCGGTACCGTCGG
>MTEW01004079.1_pt1 | contig 18787 bp, 21 predicted proteins | sample 1042681 | NCBI WGS metagenome assembly MTEW01 (sample SAMN06185811, study PRJNA358809) | soil metagenome | isolation source: soil biostimulated with citrate as carbon source | place: India | collected 2015-05-23
GACGGATCGGTCTCCACGGTCTCGACCATCACGAAGTCGATATCGTCGACCTTGCTGGCGGCGTCGAGCATGGTGTTGATCGCCGTGGGCTTGTCGTCCGTGGCCGGCACCAGACCCACTGCCTTGCTGATGCGCGAGAACAGTTGTTGCGGGTTGTTGATCTGGCCGTTGGCCTGCACGTATTCGGTCGTGAGCGACTCAGCACCCACACCAGGGATCTGGATGGGTTGTGCGAGGTTCTTCTTCGAGAGGGTCTTGTTCAGGGCTTCGGTAATCGCCGAACCCAACGGGCCTTGCATAACCACGACTGCGTTCTCCTTCGCCTTGGGATCTTCCGCCGGCTTCTGTTCGTTGGGTTGCTGGGTCTGATCCACCGACTCCTGGCCAGTGGTCGTGACAGCCTTGTCACCACAGCCACTGCACTCCGTGCCTGGCCGTTGCTTGATCGTCTTGGTCGGCTCTGCGTTCTGCAGAGCTGCCGACATAAAGCTCTTCATGATGTTTCACCACAAGTGGGTTAGTCTAGAATGCAGTCCTCTGGTGGGACTGCACTACGTCTCATAGTAAGACTAAAAATTACAGTCTGTCCCCTAATACTTTGATCAGTGTGGTCAGGAGTGAATGCGCTGATTGGGGGGATAGAAGTGAGCTGCGCTAGGGAACGATGTAACTTAGTGAAAGACAGGTTAGCTACTATTCCGGACAGACGCCAACGAGCGTCAGTCCGTAGCTATGAGATAGCTAATCCATCATCTTCAGATGATAAAACCCGAATAACATAGTTCTAGGCTAGGGGGCGTTGCCCCCTAGCCTATTATGCCATTTTGATATACACAGGATCATTAGATAGGGGTATTTTCTTACTTAGAGAGAAAGAGCATAGTAGAAGTGTATTAGACATCACATCCCATTCAAATCACTGTACCTTGAAAAAAAGGAAACCTAGACGAGCGACAGCGAGCGCTTGTTTAGGGCGCGCCAGCGGATATTTACCCGCTTGGTATGAAGCGGGAGACTTTTTGCTTCGTAGTCGCATTGCTGGTAGGGAAAAAGAAGAAGAGGCAAGTGTTCCATTAATGACTATGTTATCCATAGCGCACTTTAGGGAAGAGCGTCATGGGTCGTCAATCTCAAATTTTTTTCAAGAGTACATCATGACTGAGAATGATACCTTACACCTGTGGTACAAACCGTACGGCGGGGTGATGGGTGACGGTGACGTCGTATTCGTTGACCGCTACAGTAAGCGGTTCTATCCGAAAACGATGAATGAACTCGCCAAGCAATTGCATCGCGCAGCGGCGAAGATCACCAAGCTGTGTGCCAAGGGCACGTTCGAATATCGGCTGCGTCATTACACGAGGCAGGCCACTGGTCGCTACGTGATCGAGGAGACGTTGCAGGACGCGAACGATGCGCTGGGCCTGACGATGGGCATTCAGGCCACCACGCCTGAAGAGCGCCGGATGTTCAGCGAATGCTTCAAGGACGAGAAGGGCGGGGGTACAACTGCAGTGCAGGCTGCAGTAGCCTACCTGGAAGACTCGATCGAGAACGAGAACCACAAGTGGGCAGGCATCAAGATGCGCGATGGTCAAGACGCATTGCCTGTGTTGCAAGAAGTGATCGCGTTCCTGAAGCTTGTGAAGAACGTGGTGCGTGTGCATACGTTCGAGGTCACGCACAGCGAGCAAGGGATCGGCATGACCATCGCACTGGTGACGCCGGACGTGCTGGCCTACTACACCAGGATCGACTGGAATATCGGCTAGCACGGCGATAAGTCGTTTTTTACTACGTAAGTGTATACATTGCAAAGATAAGCGAGGGTGCTGATCGATGCATGTGTTGCGTAAGGTAAGACAATAGGCTTAAGGTGGTAACCATGAACCCGCTTCCCTCTGCGTGATGCGGAACAGTTTATGGTTACCCTCTTTTTGCGCTTATGCCAAAAAAATCTAACGCATTCTTTTACTAAGGACGGGAACCATGAAGAAGTGATAGCCGATGATCGAAAACAACCGTAGTTAGCCACAGTTTTCCTGAGAGGGAAGAACTCATGACAAACCAAAACTGAAACCGCTATCGACTCAAGTTACGAAATCCCTACCCAGAGACGCTACTGGTCAATCGGACTGCGTGGTTGGAAAGCCTCGCCTTGTCAGAATAGAACGACTCTGGTATCAGTACAATTCTTTCCAACGCCCTAGGCTGGGGCCATTCCCCAGACAATTAAAAAGGGTGACAAAGACGATGAACTGCAACGCTCGCGATCACGGAAGCTGCCTCAACAGACTATAACCGCGACGCATCGGCTTTGCTGTGCTGACAGCACAGGTTCTTCGCGTACGGGAAATTCGGATTCTTTGAAGTGAACGATGTCTGGACGATCATGCGCTATGAGTTGCGCCCAACCCCAGAGAGATGGGGATTGTCCAATCGACGTACGACACCCATGAGGAATACCATGCAATTTACCGCTACACTCCCCAACGTTTACAACCCCTTTCCGCAAGGCCAAACGTTTCCGAACGCCCGGTTCACCGGTCGCGCCAACCAGGAAACGTCGATGGCCATGTACCTGCGTTATCGTGAGATGGCGCTTGGGTTGATCGACACCAACAGCCCCGAAATTTTCTACCGGGCTTTCAACAACGACCCGGACTCCAGTAACGGAGAGGGCCTGCACGAGAAGTTCATCTATCGAGGTCAGTCGATACTGGACATCTCTGTAGGCATGCTGGACTATCCGTGGTTCTCGGCAGACGGCAATCCCACCCAGGAGATCACCCAGCATCAGCTGCAACTGCTCGCCAACGCCGAAACGGTGCCTGTCGTTGCATGGCGCCTGCGCGCGATCGCGAACTTCGCAGCGAACCTGCCGATGTACACCCGGTACTACCACTACGTGGGACTGGACGGTGTGCGGGCTATTACCATCGAAGACGAATTCAACGCAGTGAAGTTTGCCTGCGTGCTGACCTTCGTCTCGGAAGCGTAGAGGCTTGCTAGAACCTCGTCCCCAATGTAGTATCGCCCCCTGCTCCTGGTGCCCTTCGCGGCACCAGGAGAGAGGGTAACTTCTCTTTTTTATTTCGTCGCGGTATTTGCTGAAGTACGGTCTCGGCACGGCAGCAGTGAAATGAAATAAATTTCAGCAACATATGACTGCCGTGAGCTACACTAGCTCATTGACTTCCAATTCTAAAACACTTCAGTCATGAAAACCATTTCTCGTACCGCAATCCGCAACATCACCAAGGAAGCCCATCAAGCAGCCCACGCTGCGGCCTTCCAGTTTGGTGAGCACTATCGCTTCAAGCAAGGGTACGCTGACGCGAAGAAGGAAAGCCTGTTCGCACTGAACGGCTACGAGAACTATCAGTTGGATTTTATCCCGCTCTCCAATATGGTGGTGGGTAAGGTCCTCAAGAACAAAGAACCGCTCAAGGAAGTTCGCGCCACCTCCGTCGAACGGATGCTGCGCCAGAGTTTCGTGGGCGGCCGTGCCTGGGCACACGGCGACACGGTGGTCCTCACGAAGGACTTCATCAAGCCCGTGGTTGAATTCATCACCAAGTGGGCCGAACGCCTGGACGTCTTTGCAGGAATCTACCAGAACCCCAAGACCATGACGAACGTCTTCGGCATCTACGTGAAGCTGAAGGACGTTGAAGGTGAAGACCAGCTGTGCTGGGAACTGACCTTCGATGACGTGGACCTGGTGAAGCCGTCCAGCAAGCCCAGCCTGCGTAGCCTCTTCGGCTAACGCACCCTGCCAGAGCGCGCCCGAAGGCGCCTCTGGCTTCCCTCTACCTTTTTATTTTGTCCCGGCTATGTTGGTGAAAATGTCTGAAGACTTTGCGGAGAAGGCACAACTGAGCCTGTCCAGTATCATGGTGGTGCTCAAGGAAGTGTTCGCAAAGTACGAACAGCCAGGCACCCTAGAGGACTTGCAGAAGGTCAGTGGCGGCCCAGTGATGATGCCGATCGTTCAGTTCGAACCGCATCGGATTCATCTCAAGAACAACTCCATCAAGAACACGCACTGTGAGGCGCGCTTTGTGGTGTACTCCAAGCGGCCGGATGAAACGATTCCAGCCGAGAAGGAGGGAGACGCGCCCACGATCAAGAAGGCTCCACCCTGCGCTCGATTCATCCATGCTGAACGTTGTATCAGCAGTCGTGAGGAGATGTTTAAGAAGGTCCCTGGTCCTGTTCTCAACGCGAGCTTCGACCACGATGGCGAATGTACGTTGGAGCAGCTGCTCGTTACGCTGGGTGCCATCCCAGCCGACAAAGTTTCCTTCTTCTACACGCCATGCACGTGCGAAGGTGTGATCACCCACAGTTTAGCGGTCGTACACGAGTTCCTCAAGGAGGACGAAGTGGAAGCCGTTTTTACCACCTATTTCTCCATCAACGTCTCGAAATAAACGAAAACGACATGGTCTCGCTCGTACACCGAAAGCTTAACCAGATGCTCGCGCCGTTTCTGGCAGAGCTTGATCCAGAAGGCAAAGAAATCCTCGAAGATCTGGTGCGGAAGCTCTATCCCTTCGAGCGACTCATCATCCCCATGCACGGTGCGCAAGGGTTCTGGGGCAAGAAGGGTGGGGTGGTCGGCATGCAACACTCGGAAACCCTGGCAGAATTCCTGAGGACCGAGGTTGAGGAGTTCAAGAAGGACCAGTTCGCCACGGCCGCTGAGAACCGTCGCTACTGCGAGGGTACGACCGGCCTGTTGTCGCTGCTTACGCAGTATCACTACCAGGAAACAAAGAAGTGCGTGGTGATGGCTTACCCGGATGCACGCGTGCATCGCAACAACAAGGCTAGCCTCACCGCCAAGGATCTCAAAGAGTTCTACGACAACGAACGAGAAGTCAACATCGTTTTCGTGATGGACAAGGGCTTCTTGGCCTTCGAGTTCAAACAAGACGTGAAAGCGGCATAAAAGCGAGGAGGGCTTTCGCCCTCCTCGCTATGCTGCAACTTCTTTTTTTCTTTTACCGCGGACCACCGATCTGCAGCTTCAAGAAACGGCTGAGGCTCTCTCTGTCATTCTGGAACGCCACCTTCTGCCACTTCTCGGTGAGGTAAGTGCCGTAGAGCTCTTCCGCATCCGCGTAGCCGTCGATGATGTCCTTGAACTTGCCGAGGTTGTGACCACCGCGCAGTTCGCCCATATCCACTTCGATGATGTACTCGTTGTAGATGAACGACTTGACGGCGTACTCGACCAGCTTGCAGAACGCCTTGTAGCTACGCGGCTGGATGTGGCTCATCTGCTCGTCGTTACCCACCACACAGCGCAGGTAGCTGTTCGACGGGATACGGATCGAGTCACGGATCAACACCACGTTCTCACCGATCAGGGTGATGCGGCCGGTGGAGATCAGCGGTAACGGCGCCACAGCATCCAGCAGAGCCTGCATGGCAGACTGTTCGGCCGACACACCGCACGAAGCGAACTGACCAGCCGCTGCCATCGCTTGCGCATCGACGTAGGTCACGTTCAGCACGCTCATGATCGAGCGGTTCTGCGTACGGCTCTTGGGGATACGGTAGACCATATCCGTCGTGCCGGTTTCTTCCCCTTGCAGGCCTTCGAGCGACACCAGCACTTCGTGGCCATACATCAGGTTGGTGTCGATATAGACACGGGGGCGAATGACTTGGGTGAGGACTTGTTGATCCAGGGACGGAGCAGTCACTCGGTAGTTGGAATGCCTCTTGACGAAGACGGTTTCCAAGATCGGGCGAGGCACTACAAATTTTAATTCGTCGAGCGCCTTCTGAAGAGCGTTCATGTTTGACTCCTTGATCGTAAGTTTCCTTGGAGACATATTACTCACGTAAGAAACTTACTAAGACCTCGATTGTATCGAAGTCGGTTAACAGAAGCGTGTCGAGATGAAAGCGTTAGACCTTGCAAGCAAGCAGTTCGGAAAGCTCACCGTAATCGAGCGTCATCCAGAAAACACTAACCAAGGCAAATCACAGTGGATTTGCGAGTGCAGCTGCCCACCGCGCAACCGCGTAGTGGTTAGTTCTGGGAATCTCACGAGCGGCCACACCAAGAGTTGTGGCTGCCTGATCACTGAACACTGTCAAACTGTGTTGCTGTCTTCGCACTCAACACACGGGCTGTCTAAGACAGCTGAGTACAACATCTGGGCAGGCATGAAAGGTCGATGCCATGACCCGGAGAATAAGGATTATCCTGCTTATGGTGCAAAAGGGATCACCGTATGCGATAGGTGGCAAGAGTTCGAAGCCTTCTACGAAGACATGGGCCCGAGACCCACTTCAAGACACTCGATCGATCGCAGGGAGAATGACAAGGGGTACTACCCCGAGAATTGCCGTTGGGCAACGAAAGTGGAACAGGCCAATAATCGCTCCAGCAACGTCTACTACGAAGTAGACGGAGAAAGGTTAACGTTAACCGAGCTGGCTCGCAAACACGGGCTTCTTCCGGCCACACTCAAGAAGAGGTTGAAATTCATGAGCATGGAGAAGGCACTCAGGCCGGTGATACGACCGCTGTTCAAATACAACGGTCAGGAAAAGTCGCTAGCTGATTGGGTGAAGGAACTCGGTCTTAACTACGGCAGGACGATTCTTCGTCTTCAGCGAGGCTGGGACTTCGAGAAAGCTATTGCAGATCAGCTCAAACCAAGAGAGGGTTAGACACATATTACTGCTTTGAGATGACCGACCGATTGGTTTTCTACACAATTACGTTATCTTAACGACGATAGTCCTTCACCACGCTAAAGGAAACGCATCATGACGAAGCAACAAGCCCGCGCACCGATCCACAAGATCACCAAGGGTCAGACCCAAGCAGCGATCGACGCCGGCGCCACGCATGCCGAGTATCGCAACAAAGGGCTCAACAAGCGCCTGATGAAGAACAGGGCAAAGGTGGCTCGTGAACAAGAACGTCGCGAGAACCACTTCGCCCTGGCCCGCAAGATCATGCTGTCGGATTCCCAGAAGCGCGCCCTGCACGGGGGCAATCCGCAGAACAAGCGCGCTGGCCGCAACAAGCTCACCGATATGATGGCCAGCAACCTGATGAACCAGCTGCCGCCGGGCACGGTTTCGTTCGAACCCCATGACGTTGGTGCACGAGGCCAAACGGATATCGAACAGGATGCCGTCGCGGGTAGCGACGCCGTGTCGTCTTACGACGAACCGCCGATGGCTTTCCCGTCGCTCGCAGATGTTGATTCTCACACCGTGTTGGCAGAAGGCGAGTCGAACACGGGCGAACAAGCCGCCAATCCGTTTGGTTTCCAGTTGAATGCCGAATATTTTGTCAATGAAACTGCCGCCGAGCCAGGCACTGCCGAACAAGTCAGTGAAGCCATCAAGGCCAGCCCGTTTGGCTTGCTGGTGAATGCAGCCAAGGTTGCCATGGAAGCCGGCGATGTCCCTCGTACCGTGCAGGAGGCACTTATGGCTAATGCAATGGCACCGCTGTCCCCCGGCGACTTCACCAAGGAGTTCGAACGCGAGCATGGCGAACAAGGCCAGGCAGGCGATCAGCATTTCGAACCTACCGCCGAAGGAACGGAAAGTCAGCTGCCTCAGGCTCTGGTGCCGGTTGAAGATGCAGATGGCAAGTTTGCACGGCCGGTGCTGGAAAGCTACGCCAGGGGCTTGGCTGCAGTACGGGTGCAGGCTACGGATGGTGGTGGTGATGAACTGGTCCCGGCCAATATCAACGAAGTCCGTCTCGCCATCGCGGAAGCCCCGACTCCTGTTGCTGCTGTCATGCAGGGTATCGTTGACCATGCTGAAAACCTGACCGCCATCAAGAACGACGCGATGAATCTTCAGTCTTTCGGTCGCCTTCATAGCGATCCCCGGGAAGTGGTGGATGGTGATTTCCTCCGCAAGCATCCGGAAGTCAGCGATGGCCTGGCGGCGTCGGCCGGCGCCCCGAAGGATGACGACGAAGCCCCGGACACGAGCTTCTCGTTGCCGGCTTAAGTTTTACCCCTCGGCAGTTCTTGTGAAAGCAAGGCTGCCGAATCTCCTTCTTTTATTCACCCACCTCGTTCTAAAGGAAAACAACGATGGAAGCGACTCAACAACGCGGCGACATTCGCCTGTATGCCTGCGGCGGTGCCGGTATCAACATCGGCTCCAACTTCGAAGGCTACCGCAAGCATTCCGAATCCGGCATGGCCACGATCGACGTGGTCTACCTGGACACCTCGATCTCTAACCTGAAGCCGAACTTCCCCGAAGACAAGGTCTACCTGATCACCGGCCCGGGCGTCGACGGCTCCGGCAAGGACCGTGCCAAGAACGCCGCGGCTATCATCAAGCACTCGCCGGAAATCCTGCTCAAGCACAAGCCGGGCTACGTCAACGTGGTCGTGGCTTCGGCCTCCGGCGGCTCGGGCGCTGTGCTGCAGGGCGCACTGTCCAAGCTGATGATCGCCGAAGACCAGCAGACCATCGTCGTGCTGATCGGCGTCGCTGACTCGGGCACCGAGATCGAAAACACCCAGAAGGCCATCAACACGCTGGAAGGGATCGTGGCAGCTACCGGCAAGGCCGTGTGCGTGGCGTACTTCGAGAACAACCCCTCGACCCCGATGTCCAAGGTCGACGAGCAAGTGACCGAGTTCATCACGGCGGTGTCGGTACTGTACTCGCGTCAGAATGAAGGCCTGGACACCCAGGACTTGCGCCACTTCCTGGGCTTCGACAAGAAGACCCCGTATGAGCCGCATGCCGCACGCATCGACTCGTACGTCGGTGATCTGGACCCGGAAGAGCACAAGGACACGATCGCGGTGGCTTCGGCCGTGGTGAACAAGGACCGCCGCGGCATCAGCTCGGTGATCCCCTACACCTGCTACGGCGTGATGCCGTCGGACATCTCCACCGAGATCTCCGAGCCGGCGCCGCTGCATCTGGTGATCAAGGCCTTCCCGTTCAACGACATCTCGGCCCATCTGCGCAAGCTGCTGGACGACATGTCGAAGGCGGCGAAGGCCCGCACGGTGTCCAGCCAGGTCTTGACCGGCACCGAAGAACTGGCTCACGGCTTCATGGATCTGTGACCCCGCCGTAAAAGGCCTATAACCCTACCCAGGGCCTCCGAAAGGGGCTCCGGGTAGGGTTGTATGCCCATGGAGTATTTTTTAATCTGGAGCGGCATTTCTATAGAGTACGACTAGGGGAACCCAATTATGCCCGACATGACAGTCGTCTTCACCGCGCAAGAGGTCCTTCAGCAAATCCATCGTGAATTGGTGAGTCTCGGTGTGGACACTGAAACGATCCCGCTGCAAGCGTGGAAGCAATACATCATCGCCCGAGCGATTGAAGACGTTCTGCTCATCGACCTCACGCCGTCGCTTGACAGCAGGATGCACGAGGTATCCAAAATCGTACGCTCGAAATACCGCCGCAGTAATGGCGAGGAAATCTTCACCATACACCAAGATGTCGGATCAAACAAACTATTCCAGTACCTCGGGTCAACCCACTTTTCTTTCGAATCGCGACTGGACTTATATCGACATTGTGTCGCTATTGGCCCGCGAAAAGACGCTGCAAAAGTTCAGCAGCGTCATGGCCACCACTCGTCTCTCCAATATCCTGGAGACCATCGCATTCGCGCTGGAAAAGGTGCTGGACTTCAAGCCCCAGCTGGAAGTGATGATGTCCTTGGATCGCAAGGTCGTCTTCCGCGAAGACTACCACTATCTGGCTGAAAGCGAGAAGGGTAACTTCATCCTCTACAACCCGTTCAAGGGAGACGTGCCCGAAGGTGACGTGATCTGTTACCAACAACCGAATCTGCGCTACAACCGCGACCATCTGAAGGCGATGATTGCGCAGGACGGGTTCGACTACACCCATATCCCGAATCCTCAGCTGTTCCATCTGGTGGCCGATGCCCTCACGGAAATGCTGAATGAAGATCAGCTGTGGGTAAGGCGCCACCGTAAGCCGCGTGTGCATTTCCTGCAGAAGTACATCTCTCTGGAAAAGACCGTGCATGTCATGGCACCGCAGTTGACCAAGGAACTGGATGATCTGGATCGTGATCTCGATATCGCAAAGCGGTCTTTCGTGCGCGATGCCACGGCGAAGGCAGCTTATCTTGACACGGCCTGGGCCAGCATCGTAACCAATCTGGACATGTCGGCGGCAAACGCCATCGACGCGTACGAACGGTTCTACGCGCAGAAGAACGAGAACCTGCTTGCACAGGAGTTCTGGGAACTGCGTCCGATGCAACTCGCGCTGCGTGAGTTGACTGTAGCATTGGGTCGCGCGATCCTCAACATCTTCCCGGTTGCCCGCACGATCGGTGACCATTCGTTGGCACCGGCGAATGGCTACGACGTCTATCAAGCGGAGGTGGTTGGGGATCGGGAGATCATCGTGCGCAAGCTGGGCGACTATCGCATTCTTCATTGGGAGCTGCAACAAGCTGCCGAACAGGATAATCAATGACTGCAATCCCGCAATTCCACGAAAAACGCATTACCCTCAACGAGATGAAACCGTTGTTCGAGGAGTTCATGCAATCCAGCGTTCCGGCGCTGGGTTGTCTGCCCGAGATAGACATCCCTGAAACGGTTCGCTTGATGCTAGGCGACTACTTCTACGGCGAAGTCCCCGAGACGCTGCAAGTGAAGTGCGTGCTGCATGACCGTACGATCGTGCTGACGCCCGGCTATGCTCCACCTTCCGACATGTCTGCGATGTTGCAGAACCTCGACGAGTTGGGTGCGATCTTCTGGGCCATGGCCGACACGATCAGTCACCGCGTGTTGGCGGTGACGCCGACCTATGCTCATCGTCCGCACGAGTGCTTCTACAAGTTCTTCCCGGAGACGATGGAACTGGTGGTGTACGTCCCGGTACTCGCTGGCGTGCAGTATCCGCCGGGCTTTGCAGCACTGGATGGACGCGCTGTGATTGCGTCCTGTGCTGACACGCTCCCGTCGTTCCTGAAGCAGTAAGACGTAAAGCGCACATCACCGTCGGGGTTTTTATACCCTGACGGTGCATTATGCAGCTAAACACAGGTTTGTCAGAAAACACCATGGAAAACGCTATCGTAGTAGGCTACCCGAATACACGCGGGGATGTCGGGCGTTACAGCCTGGCAGACCAACGCGATTACTTTGGTCGATTCTATTGCGGATCGAGCCACATCTTCGAACTGGCACTGAACCACGCACTGGGTGGAGATCTACTCTCCTTTCAGGATCAGTGCAGTAGCATTTTTGAAAATCACTTCCAGGTGCTCCTGGATGAAAATACGATCGCGCTGGAGGAAAACTCCTTAGGCTTGCCGTCGTATCAAAGCGAACGACGTGAGTTTTACCGTCGGACGTTCGATCTGTATCGTTACGCTAAAACGTCGCTTGCAGTGTTGGGTAAGGAACTTCCTTTCACGCACGTCAAACGGCTTTCCTCCAACCACCGGTTTGACTCCGGCACCTTCTTGCTGACATGACTATCTCTGTCATCCATGCGGGTCCGGCAGCTCCCGTATTGAAAGAGCTGTTAAACAAGCTAGATTCTGTAGGAGCCCGTGAAGGTTACTTCATGGACGATCTAGTTGCCACCTTGAGGTACGAAGACAAGTTCGATGAAGATTTGGACGACTTGCTCTGCGAGCTCGTGCAGAGCAACGGCTACTTTCAGTATTGCGTCACACACGGCGATCCTGAACTGTTCCGTAAGTACCAGTCGCGCTTCATGGACTGTGTCTCGACTGCGAGCCGCGAGGTGGCACAATACCTACACTCGTCCCTCGTGATTCAGGGACGTTACGACCCCGAAGGGAAGTTTCCCTATGAATTCCACAAATTTGACGGCCGACTTGTTTATCTCCGGCGTCTATGGTTTTAGAGATGAGGCCTTCGATATGCAATCGCTTCTGAGCGGTGACGAGTTGGTCGGTGGTGCGTCTCCCCACCCAGCTTTACCTGGCATGTTAAGTCTGGACCTGGGCGTTCCGCTCATGAGTCTGGAAATGTACACCAATAACCTCCAGCGGCTGGCAGCGCCGCGTGAATTGTGCGTGCTCAAAGCGCTGGAACTGATGTCCTCACGGCGCGACTACCAGTTGAACGTGGAAGCGTTCCGGCTGGACCTGTTGTGCAATGCGTTCGACGTCAATGATTTTGACGGCGCCGAAGACGTCAATGCACTCATCAAGGGCATCGAGTGCATCTGTCAGCACCTTTGGGGTATTTTTGACAACTATGTGAAATCGCATGAGGAGTTCTTCCCATACGAGTTCTATTGCTTGCATAAGGACCGTTACCTGTTCCTTACCAAGATTGTCTTCGATGCTTCCATTCCTGCCGACAACCAACGCTCCAATCCAGCCACTATCGCTAAGCCTGCATACGCCTACCAAGGAACTGCGGAAGGCCATGGAGCGCCTTATCTTACCACGCCCAGTTTCGCATGACGATTTCCAGGTCATCGTGCGGGAAATGTTCGAGCAATGGCGACAGGTTGCCCACTTCGACAACGAAGAGGCCGTCTTCCCAAGCGACGAACTGCTGGACCGTTTGCAAATTCACGATAGCTGGCCGCGAGATGTAGTTACACGCGCGCTCAGGAACTTCGCCACCAACTTTAACGAGTTGTTATTGCAGTATGGCGTGCATGACTGGTTCCTGTATCAAGGCTATCGCTCCGTGAACGTAAAGGGCGAAAGTGCGATCTTTTATTGACGGCATAAGCGCAGGGCGAAAGCTCTGCGTCTATGCTGCTTATTTTTTTTGCCATTCTAGGCCATGGGTGCAATTTTATGTTCACCACGTACCCCATTTACTATCATGGCTTATAACTTCCAAACTCGCAAGGCTTATTCGTTCGACGTCTACCCGAGCACCCTGCTGGGTACGGCCTTCAAGAACGTCACGGTGCAGGCTATCCTCGACTACGATACCGCAATGGGTTTCGTGGATCTGGCAGCACTGCACATCAACGTCTTCCCTTCACTGCCGGCCGGTACGCCCAATCGTGCGCAAGACTTCGACTACCTGCTCCTCAGGACCGCAGGTGGCGACACCACGGTGGTCGGCGTGCCCTGGATTATCGAAGAATCGGTGACGTTGGTGGAATCGCTCAAGATCGTCGCCACGATCGAGGATGTCAGCAGTGGTGACCTGGACCGCGTCCGCATCTGCCTGCTCCAGAACGGTTTCGACAAGATCTCACTCCAACTGGTCCAGTAACATGAAAATTCTCAAAATTGCCGAGCCGGGTCAAGTTGACTTCGGCTCGTACGGCCCTGCTTGCGAAGGTTTTATCGACAAGATCAAGGCTGTCTTCTTTGCCGGTACGGGGGAAGAGAAAGCCGAACGTCTGAAGAAGAGTGACGGGCATCGTCTGGAAGATGTCAGTAAAGAACTCGACCGCGATCTCGGTCGCACGTTCGAGAACCCGGAATGGGTGAAGAAGCTCCCGGAACAGGAAGGCCACACGAACGTCAAGCTGTTGAAGTCGGCTAACATCGAAGGCAAGCCCATCGTGCGTCCGCAGGCGCTGGTGGCGGCTGGTGAGCACATGTTGTCGGTGGCTCGCAAGATCTTTCAGCAAGAGAAGCCGCATTTCGAACTGCGTCGCGCACTGATCAAGAAGATCGATGCAATCGGCGACAATCCTGCGGAAATCGACAAGCTGTGGCTCCAGCACAAAAACCAGCTGCTCATCAACGCGGCCGAGCGTTATATTCGTGCGGGCGGCAAGCCACAGCCAGCCTTCGGCTACGAGACCAAGAACCCAAAGAACCAATGGCCGGTCCGCGGCAAGGGCGAAGAAGGCTTCAACATCTACGACAGTGTGGAAACCTCTGGCGAGTTCGTGACGGTAACGCAAGCCAACGCCAAGGAGTTCGTGACCGCGATCCAACAATTGCTCGCGCTGTCCAAGGAATGTGACAGGCTCGGCCGCGAGTGCTATGTCACGGATTGGGAAGATTGCCCGGCGTCCATGGATGACATGAAACACGGCGACGCGATCTTCTTCCACCTCTACTCCTCGCAGAGCGTGGAAGAACTCCATAACCTGTTCTGGGTGATGGAAGCCGAGTTCGGTCGATTTGCCGCCAGCCTGTACATCCTGATGTTCGACAAGCGACAATAGTCGAACGAAGCCAAGTTCAGACGCATATTACCTACCTAGAGCAAACCGTAAGGTAAGCCCTAGGTAGGTTTTGTGCCGTTCATTAGTTGCTCGGTTAGAAAATACTACGACACCACTATTTGATGCAGAAGAGCAAGCTTGGTCAGCTGGCTCAGGCGCAAACCTCTTTTCTTTCCAAGGCTCCTCCCGGGTGCCTCGGTTTCCTTTAAGGGGTGAGCGTTGTGGCTTTGTGGTGAAGCCTGCGACTGCAATGACGTCATCGATCCTGCCGATTACCACGGGCCATTTGGAGCGTGGAAAGAAACCCGTTGTGGGTTAGGTGGAACTGCCAGGGTAAGGTCTCGCACCCTTTGTCTGGCGGCTTGGTTGGTGCTGTTGTTGCTTACTTCGTTGTGGAAGCCTCTGGGCCAGGAAGACTCCGGTTGAGTGGCCGGGGTTTTCCTGGCTTATGCCGTATTGATAAGGAATAGTCATGTCTCTCACGTACGACCAGGTTCTCACGCGAATACGGAACGAGAAGTTCTACCATGTCGCGCACGTTGTTGTCCAACACCACCTACGCAAGGAGTTCCAGGAACTGGAGATCTCGCGTGACCGTTTCTACATCAAGCCCGTTGGTCAAGACTTCCTGCACGTTGCGATCGTCGAAGTCGATAATGGTCGCGAGCAATATGACGTCCAGGTGAAGTACACCTGTGCTGGCGATGACCTTTTGTATGGGCTTAGCCAAAAGTTCCGTTCTGGTGGCTCGGACGATCCCCAGGTCGATCTGGATTCGATCACTGCCTTGATTGCGAACGGTAATCTGCGCGAACATGCGCGTTATATCCGTAAGCGTTTCCGACATGGCCGCTTCCAGGCCAAGTTCCGTGCCACGTTGATCTACCTGCGCGATCAGTGGCGTTCTCTCTGGCCCCGAAAATCATGAAGACTCTCGAAGAGATCGAAAAGGAAGGAATGAACTCCCGCGCACTCGGGAATGGCTTGTTCGAGAACCCCTATCTCAAGGTAGCGAACTGTCCCGGGCAGACTGGCGACAGCATCGCGACCTGGGAGGCAAAGTACACTGCCTGGCAGGATGGTTGGATCAAAGAGGACGCGGTCCGACGCTAAACGGCGGGTGGCTTCGGCCGCCCGCCTCTTTATGCCGTCCTTATTTTTTTATCGATGAATTGTATACTCATGAACCTACACCTTACGCAAAAGAACAATGACTGCAGTCAACCCATTCGTTCTTGAGAAAGATCAGTATACGCGGGACATCAACGTTCTGCAGCACTATGTACAAGACGTGGCCAAGTTCCTGTCGACGATGACGGGGGATAGCGTCGAGAAGTGCATGGCTTTCGTCAAGGACAACTTGAAGCCGGGCGGTGCCTTTGAATTCAAGGACCCGAAGATTGTTTACCTCGAACGCGAGAACTACGAAGACCGAGTCGAGAAGGAAGGTACGCTGCTCTCGTACCTGAATGAATCCATTCGCAACAAAGAACTGATTGCGCCGACACTTACCACCTACACGAGCGCTGTTGAAAAGCAGTCGATCTTGGTGGAATTCGTCGACGAGAACGTGGCAATCCGCTCCAAAGCGAAGCATGCCATGTTTGCAGCGAAGATGGCGGGCAATAAAGAACTGGAACTGTTCAAGAACTCCGAGCAGTCCAACGCCAAGATCGCGAACAACGCTATCTCGGGCGGTCACGTTTCCACCTCGACCCCGCTGCACAATAAGACCTCGCACTCGACCCTCACGTCGAACTGCCGGTCCACGTCGGGCTACGGCAACGCGAACAACGAGAAGATGCTGTCGGGTAACCGACACTATCATCATCCCTCGATCGTCATCAACAACATCGTTTCGATTGCGAACCGTACGGATCTCACGTTGCTGGCTGACGTGATGCAGGAATACAACCTGCACTATCCGACGCCCGAAGAAGCGATGGCATGCGTGAAGTTCTCGACGCAGCTGTACTGGCGCAGTAACAAGCAGGAAGCGATCATTCGCGAACTGCTGGAAAAGCTCACTCCGATTGAACGCGCAGCCTTCGTTTATATCGGTGATCTCTACCATATCGCCAAGCACAACGACCAAGTGGTGCGCAAGTTTATCGCTGGCCTGGCTACGCCGGTGTTTGGTGATTTCGAGAAGCCTTCGAAGATCATCAAAAGCTTGCGGGAAGAATACGTACCGCTGGCTGTGCAGTTGCTCCCTGAGGTCTATAAGGGCGTGGACTGGAAGAAGCTCTCGGAAGAGCGCGATCAGAAGCAGATCGACAAGATGATCGAGAATGGCACGCCGCAGGACGAGATTGATCAGTTCATCGAGCTGGACGATATTCGTCGAGAAAGCGATCGTGTCAAACTGGGCCATCTGGCCGCCACCTGTCAGAACATCAACAGCGTGGTGCTGGCGTACCGCAGCTTCATCGAGTGCTTCTTCGTGACGCAGAACGTTCCGGCTTCGCTGGCGTTCTTCCCGACGTCGATCCGTCGTGCAGCTTTGACTTCGGATACCGATTCGACCATCTTTACCGTGCAGGACTGGGTGAAGTGGCAGACGGGTAAGATGCTCGTGGATAACGAGACCAACGCAGTAGCTGCGACGATGATCTGGCTGGCAGCCGAAGCCATCACGCACATCCTGGCCCGGATGTCCGCCAACTTCGGTATCGAAACGAAGCGGATTCACCAGGTCGCGATGAAGAACGAATTCAAGTTTGACGTGTTCGTTCCCACGCAGGTTGGTAAGCATTACTACGCGTACATCGGCTGTCAAGAAGGTAACCTCTTCATCGAGTACGACATGGAGATCAAGGGCGTTCACCTGAAGTCCTCGAACGTTCCGGCTGAGATCATGAAGAAGGCGGAGAAAATGATGCAAGACATCATGGATGCCGCCGCTGCAGGTCAAACCATCTCCATCGCCGAGAAACTGCAAGAAGTGGCCGAGATTGAACGGGAAATTACGCAGGCAGCCGTCTCGGGCGACCCGCGCTTCTTCCGTTCGCAACAGATCAAGGACAAAGAGTCGTACACCAAGGACGAGGAAGAATCCCCGTACGCCAATTACCTGATGTGGAATCAAGTCTTCGGTTCCGCGTATGGTGAAATGGACCCGCCGCCGTACTCGGTGTACAAGGTACCCATGTTTCTGCCGAATGCCAAGGCCATCAAGGCTTGGTTGGACCAGATTCAGGATCACTCTGTGCGCTTGGGTCTGGAGAAATACTTCGAGAAGACCGGCAAGAAGTCGCTGAAGGCCATGTTGTTACCTCAGCAACGTCTGCAGGCCAAGGGTGTTCCTCCGGAAATCGTTCTTGGGATCGATGTGCGTCGTGCAGTGCTGGATTGCACGGCTGTGTTCTACATCGTGCTGGAAACTTTGGGATACTATTGCCTCACCAGCAAGATTACCCAGATTGCCAGCGATTACCACTAAGCGGCATAGAGCGAGGGGCAGCGCCCCTCGCTCTTTTATGCCATTACTCGATCCCTACGATATCGAACCAAGATGCGACCTCGTACCATGCTTCCAAACCAAGATTGTTTTTGATGGTTTGCTTGGTATTGTGCAACCGAACCAGCCAACGGATGGTGTTGAGTGCCGTACCATTGACTTTCGCGTAGTCCTTCTGTACCGTACAGAGGAAAGCGATGATCTTGATGCGCGCAACCACCAGCGCCCAGAATGCCTGAAGCGTATAAGGCACGCTGGGGAGTTCCGAATACGCCAGCAAGTTGCCAGACATCGGTAGATGCGTCGCTCGCATCACGCCTGTGAACTTATTGCTCATGTTCCGCAGGTAACCGAGCTGCTGTTCTGCCGAAACGTCCAACGCAGCATCGTAATTGGTGAGGAAAAAGCTGTGTTTACGAATCGCATCCGTATTCGGCACACCCGTAGCGGCGTTATAGAGACGATTAAAGATCACACCGTCCAGATGGGAGCGCACCATTCCCGGCAAAGCGTAAGCGGCGAGGAATTGATAGAGCGTACGACGTGCCCCGCCATTCGCTTCTACCTCATCCTGCTCTTGATTGAAGCGATAGTACATCGCCATCAGCATGGGAATGTTGATCGCGATCACCGCCACGCCCTTATCCATGGTATTCAACCGACCATCCGGCAGATTGAGCATGGTATTCGACTGGTTGTGCAGCAAAACCGTCACTGGGTGCTGGTGTTTCCAGTTGTCGTACACTTCCTTGAGTGGGAAGTAGGTATCGTGGCCGATAATGATCTCTTTGGTGCCGGGCCCGTAGAAGACACCGTCCCAGATCTGACCCTTGGAGAGCCCGCTGGTGATTTTTAACGCCTGAGCGACATTCAATGACCGCGCGGAACACTGCGCTATGTACCGATCGAAGCTCAAATTACGGCTGATGTTGACAGCGAGTACCAGACTGGCGAGCAAGTGTGACGAAGCCACCGCCACCGGGTACTCCTGATAGTAGTTCTCGATTTTCTCGACGTTCGCGTCCAAGCCGGCTTTGGCGTACGGCCATTGCCGCAACGTGATCCCGCCGGTATTGGCCTCGGTCTCCAGACGAAACAGGCTTTGCATAGTGGAGGCTTACTGAAAAGTGAGTTCTGCGGTGCATGGCCCTCTACAACAAGGAAAAA
>MTEW01003902.1_pt6 | contig 18750 bp, 17 predicted proteins | sample 1042681 | NCBI WGS metagenome assembly MTEW01 (sample SAMN06185811, study PRJNA358809) | soil metagenome | isolation source: soil biostimulated with citrate as carbon source | place: India | collected 2015-05-23
CTGGAAGCCGTGCCGGATGTGCAGGCGAGTGTCCGCTCGCTGGGATCGGGCTGGGCCTCAGCCCTGAAGGCTGCAACAACAGCAATCGCCGCAGAGCGTCAGCAGATGGCAACCGCAATTCCCGGGTTGTCAGAAGAAGCCGGCGAAGAACTCCGTCGCATCACAACTGCGATGCAAAAGAAGACCGCGCGGCTTGACGTCCTCGTCGGTTCGCTCGAGCCGCATATTCGTCAGGAGTTTACAAGCGTCAGCCGCGCCCTTGATCTTAGATTCGGGCGCAACGCAATCCTGCGCGGCGACAGTGAAACCATCAGTCGCGTGCCTCCGGCACAACATTCCGTCTTCGAGGGGCTTCAGGACAAGTTGAAGATTTTGCAGCAACTAGTTCGCTACCAAGAAAGCCAATGCGTCATGACAGAACGCAGGCAACGCAACATCAACCCGGAGCAGATTTTCTCGCGTTAAGTCGAAAGCGAGCCCCGACATTCGAGATTTTCTGTTAAAACGGTTGGGAAGTCTTCTAAGTTTGTCGACAGTTGCAAGATCTCTGGACAAGGCATTATAAATTCCAGAAAGCGAGAGACCAGCTTTGTCAGTCGTTCTCCATTTGATATAAAACCTAAGTTGGTCTCATTTTATCCAGATGTTGAGAACACAGTTGCTCTATTTGGGCGATGAGCAGGTTTGTCTGCTTCAGGAGCCAGAGCAGCGCTTCCTCAGTGATGTCAAAATGCGGCGAATAGCGCGCCTTCACATAAGCTTCGTTGACGATATTGAACCAGGCTTTGTAACGCTGTTGGTCCTGGGGCCAGGCTTTGGCAAGTTCGTTCTGCTGCCCTTCGGACAGTCGACGTAGAAATTTCAGATTGTGCGAGGCAGGTGAGTAATTCGTGGTAACCAGCAAAAAAGCTGAATAGGCTTGCTCGATCGCTTGATGTAGCAAAAAGGCTGCCTCTTTGAGATCGTTTTGTTCAATGCCAAATTGAGCGAACCTGGTGAACGCACGCGCATGTGGCAGTCGATCATCAAGATACTCATTCGCAATACGATATGCTTCTTCGCGATCGAGAATGCCAGGCTGGACCAGCGGTTCGGGGTCGAGTTCATAAAGTACGATGCCCTCCCGACGTATGTCGGTAAAGAAATATCGCCCTTCCTTAATTCGTGTGTTTACCTCCCGGAGCGAGTGCACGATAAAGTTCACAGGTGTTTGTACATCGCGAAGCCGCATCAACCGGTCCTCCGCTTTATGCCAATATGTTTCGAAATCGGCCAATTTTCGGTTGTTGACGATAATCAACAGATCGAAATCTGAACGGTAGCCTTTGCCAGTGTGCGGTTCGTCAACCTGTGTGCCGCGTGCATATGATCCGAACAGAATAATTTTCAGAATCCGACCGCGTTTTTTAAACTCAGCTGAACCTTCTTTGAGTGCGTCGTCGAACTCCTCAAAAAGAATCTCTATAACACGCCGCAACTCGTGCTGCTTGACGTGGGGCAGGTGATCGATACGGTCTTTCATTAGCACGGGGGTGCACCTGTCAGTTTGAAATTCGGACGAACGATTTGCGTGTCGGTACAAGATGCAAAATTCAATGAGGGGGATCAACTTAACGATTGCGAAGTTTTGACAAAGATCCCTTCATAAACTATCTGGTCAACGCTCGTCTGTTTCTAGCTACTGATATAAATAGGCGCTCTTTTTAAACACCGTTAAAAAATTACTTTTTTCCAGCACTAGTGAGATGAGAATCTTTGCCGGTGGGAAAAGAGTTGGCTTCACGATGGATGGCACTCGTAGGGGCCGTTTCCTGCTGGCTGCAAGCGTTTTCGGATCACTCGGTGAACGGGCTAAAAGCTCCTTTCAATCTTCGTTACATTGAGCGTTTTAGCTTTGATTTGCATTGCCTTGGTCCCAGTGCACGTGATCAGGAACGTCAATTCGATGTGGTTTTCTACTGGCTAAGCGGGTCGCAAATCGATTCTATTGTCGCGGCTCATCTTTTTTGGTTGGCAGCAGCCTTACGGATGGCATAAGCAACGGGAAGCAGGTTCTGGGAGTGCTTGCAATTGTTGCAAGCCGTTTATGAGCCGATCCTGCATCAAGGAGGCCATGATGGCGAAGTGGGTGTACACGTTCGGCGACGGCAAGGCGGAAGGTGCGGCAAGCGACCGTAATCTTCTCGGCGGCAAGGGAGCGAACCTGGCTGAAATGAGCAGCCTTGGTCTGCCGGTGCCTCCGGGCTTTACCATCACGACCGAAGTCTGCACCTATTATTACGATCACGACCGGTCCTATCCATCTGAATTGAACGATCAGGTTCAGGCGGCGCTCGCCCATATCGCGAAGGTGACGGGGCGCAATTTCGGCGATGCCGAAAAGCCGCTGCTGGTGTCTGTGCGGTCCGGTGCCCGCGCTTCGATGCCGGGCATGATGGATACGGTGCTCAACCTTGGTCTTAACGACGAGACCGTGCAGGCCATTGCCCGCGAGGCGGGCGATGAACGCTTTGCCTATGACAGCTACCGCCGTTTCATCCAGATGTATTCCGATGTTGTGCTGGGTGTCGACCACGGCTTTTTTGAAGAAATTCTCGAAGACAAGAAGGCCGATCTCGGCGTCGATGTCGATACGGCGCTGACGGCAGAAGACTGGAAGGATGTCATCGGTTCCTACAAGGCTAGGGTCGAGGAGGAACTCGGACAGCCTTTCCCGCAGGACCCGCGAGAACAACTTTGGGGCGCCATCGGCGCCGTCTTCTCGAGCTGGATGAATGCGCGCGCCATCACCTACCGGCGCCTGCACAACATCCCGGCGGCCTGGGGCACGGCGGTCAATGTGCAGGCCATGGTGTTCGGCAATATGGGCGAAACCTCTGCCACCGGCGTTGCGTTCACGCGCAATCCTTCGACGGGCGAAAAGAAGCTTTACGGCGAGTTCCTCGTCAATGCGCAGGGTGAAGATGTGGTGGCGGGTATCCGCACGCCGCAGAATATCACCGAGGAAGCGCGAATTGCTGCCGGTTCCGACAAGCCATCGCTTGAAAAGGTGATGCCGGAAGCCTTTGCCGAATTCCTCAAGGTCGCCGACCGGCTGGAACAGCATTATCGCGACATGCAGGATCTCGAATTCACCATCGAGCGCGGCAAATTGTGGATGCTCCAGACCCGCTCTGGCAAGCGCACCGCAAAGGCTGCGTTGAAAATGGCCGTGGAAATGGCCGGCGAAGGCCTTATCACGCAGGAAGAAGCGGTTCTGCGCGTCGATCCGGCAGCGCTCGACCAGCTTTTGCACCCAACCATCGACCCACGCGCCGAGCGTCAGGTGATCGGTCAGGGATTGCCGGCATCGCCGGGGGCCGCGACGGGTGAAATCGTCTTCTCGTCGGAAGATGCCGAACAGGCAAAATCGGAAGGCCGCAAGGTCATCCTCGTTCGTATCGAAACCAGCCCGGAAGATATTCACGGCATGCATGCGGCGGAAGGCATTCTGACGACGCGCGGCGGCATGACCAGCCACGCGGCCGTTGTCGCCCGCGGCATGGGCAAGCCATGTGTTTCGGGTGCCGGGTCGCTTCGCGTGGATTACCGCAATGGCGTCATGCTTGCGGCAGGCCAGAGCTTCAAGAAGGGCGATGTGGTTACCGTCGATGGCGGCACCGGGCAGGTTCTCAAAGGCGCGGTGGCTATGTTGCAGCCGGAGCTTTCCGGTGATTTCGGCAAGCTGATGGAATGGGCTGACCGCACCCGCCGGATGAAAATTCGCGCCAATGCCGAAACACCGGCAGATGCCCGCACGGCGCGTTCCTTCGGCGCGGAGGGTATCGGGCTGTGCCGCACCGAGCACATGTTCTTCGAGGGAAGCCGCATCGTCGCCATGCGTCAGATGATTTTGGCTGACAATGAAGAAGGGCGGCGCGTAGCGCTGGCCAAGCTTCTGCCGATGCAGCGTTCGGATTTTGTCGAGCTTTTCGAGATCATGAAGGGCCTGCCTGTCACGATCCGCCTGCTCGACCCGCCATTGCACGAGTTCCTGCCGCATACGGACGAAGAAGTGGCGGAGGTTGCCCGGTCGATGGGCGTCGACAGCGCAAAGCTTCGCGAACGCGCCGACAGCCTGCATGAGTTCAACCCGATGCTGGGTCATCGCGGCTGCCGTCTGGCTGTATCCTACCCGGAAATCGCGGAAATGCAGGCGCGGGCGATTTTTGAAGCCGCCGTTGAGGCTGGCAAGAAAACCGGCGAGCCTGTCGTGCCGGAAGTGATGGTGCCGCTGGTCGGATTGAAAGCCGAGCTTGATTTCGTCAAGGCGCGCATCGATGCTGTTGCCCAGGATGTCATGAGCGAGGCAGGCGTCAAGATCGACTATATGGTCGGCACGATGATCGAGCTGCCGCGTGCCGCCTTGCGCGCAGCCGAAATCGCCGAAACCGCCGAGTTCTTTTCGTTCGGAACCAACGATTTGACGCAGACTACATTCGGCATTTCGCGCGACGATGCTTCATCCTTCCTGACGTCCTATCAGCAACGTGGCGTGATCGAACAGGATCCGTTCGTGTCGCTCGATCTGGAAGGCGTCGGTGAACTGGTCGAAATTGCTGCCGAGCGCGGACGGAAAACCCGCAACAATATCAAGCTCGGTATCTGCGGCGAGCATGGCGGCGATCCGGCGTCGATTGCCTTCTGCGAAAAGACAGGTCTCGACTATGTGTCCTGTTCGCCGTTCCGGGTGCCGATTGCCCGTCTTGCGGCTGCGCAGTCGGCTGTGCGCAAGGTTTGACAGTACGTCACAATTTGGCTTAGCTGCCGGAGTAATGCCCCGGTGGCCAAGCAATTTTCAGAAAACGTAATCATGTTTCGTTGTATCGCCGCGGCTGGAGCCGCCATCCTCATCGCGACCAGCATGGCCAGCGCCTATGATATCTCGCCGCAGGAGCGCGCGCAGAACAAGGCCCGCCAGGACACGATCAGGGTTGTCGAACCGCAATTGCATATTGCGCGCGGCGGTGCCGCGTCACCACAGGTGGCATTGACGCTTGATGCCTGCATGGGCAAGACCGACCACCGTATACTCGACATGCTGGTTCAGAACCGGATTCCGGCAACGATCTTCGTGACAGGCCGATGGATAAAACAGAACCCTGCCGCCGTGGCGGTTCTGAAAGCCAATACCGATCTTTTCGATATCGAAAATCATGGTGCGATGCATATTCCGGCCATCACCAATGAGCCCAGGATGTACGGGATCAAGACGGCGGGCTCGCTCGAGGCGGTCCATCTGGAGATCGACGCCGGTGCGACGGCAATCACGGATGCAGGAATGTCGAAGCCCGTCTGGTATCGCGATGCCACGGCCCGTTATTCGACCGATGCCGTCAAGCTGGCGGCAAACATGGGCTACAAGATCGGTGGTTATTCATTGAATGGCGATCAGGGTGCCTCCCTGATGGCGCCAGCGGTCGAGCGCCGCATCGCCGCCGCCCGGGATGGTGACGTCATCATTTCGCATATCAACCAGCCGTCGCGTTCGGCGGGTGAGGGCGTGGTCAAAGGCGTGCTGGCCCTGAAGGCGAAGGGGATGAAATTCGTGCGTCTCAAGGAGGTCGAGACGACCATGACACTCAACCCGGTGGCACCGCACAATCTTCACGCGGACGTTCCAAAGCAGGCGGCACCGAAATAGGCCGCATAACTGGCTCAGACGCCGTTGACTTTTTCCTTCGGGGAAAGACTTTTCATGACGGCTGCGTAGTTGCGGCCTAGGCTTTCGAAAACGGCATTTTCGCCCGTCGGCGGCTCGACCGACAATGTCGTGCCGTCATTGCGCAACGTGACGAATATCACCTGGTCCTCCGGTTGCCCGGCGATGGCAATTGCCCCGATGCGTTGCGCTTCGCTGGTGTCCAGCGCCGGCATGTTGAACAGAACTTCACCGCCCACACGTTCGGCGGCTTTGGCAAGCGCGGAGTCGAAACCTTCGATCAGGACGTCGATGGCCCCAAGCGCGAACTCCAGTTCGACGGCTTCAAGCGTCATCATATCGTCTGGGGTTGTCCCGTCCGATAACGGGCTGCCATTTTGAAGGGCGCGATCCATTCCGTCCTCTCCGACGATTGCAATATCTGCCCCCATGTGCGCAATCATGCCTTCTGTTAGCGGTTGCTGCAATGCCTTTTTATTTGATTTACCTAGCTTTTTTCACTTATTCTTAAAGCTAGTGATCTTTGCAGGCTAAGAACGCATCCCGAAAAGTGCAAAACGGTTTTCGGATGTGATGCGCGTTGAACAAACAATTGCAGTCCTGAGGAGCCGTAATCTGATTGAACTGCGCCCCGGGGAGGGTGCTGCCCCTAATGCGATTTGCCTTATCTATCAAGCACGCTAAACGTGTATTAGCTATTGATTTCATAGATCGCTAAACATTCGGCCCGATAGGTTTGATCGCGGTCAATGCTCTTTCATCCCGAATCTTCGACGTTCTCCTCATCACAAGGGAATTGGTGTCGGAGGGCACATGAAACTGATCTGGAAAGCGGCGGTCGGCGGCGCGGGTGCGCTAGCCGCAGCCTGGCTCTTTGCGCTTTCAACGCCCTATTGGCTGACGGCTCGACAGGAAAGCGCCGTCGATGTCACCGACAAGGCTTTGATCGAAAAGGGCGAGTATGTTGCCCATGCGGGCGATTGCGCTGCCTGCCATACGGCACCGGGCGGCAAGGCTTTCGCGGGCGGGCTCGGCATGCAGACGCCGCTTGGCACGATTTACTCCACCAACATCACGCCGGACAGCAAAACCGGTATCGGCAGCTATAGCTATGCCGATTTCAAGCGTGCGGTGCGGCAAGGGGTGCGGCGGGATAATGTCCATCTTTATCCGGCAATGCCGTTCGTCTCCTATACAGTCGTGAATGATGAGGATATGAAAGCGCTTTATGCTTTCTTCATGTCGAAGGTGGAGCCGGTCCAGCAAGATAACCAGCCCAGCACCTTGCCATGGCCGACCAACATGCGCTGGCCGCTCGCCTACTGGCAGCTTTTCTTTGGAAATTCGCGTCCGTTCGAAATTGCGGCCGATACCGATCCGGTGATCGCCCGCGGCGCCTATCTGGTCGAAGGGCTTGGCCATTGCGGTGCGTGTCATACGCCACGGGGTCTCGCCTATGAAGAAAAAGCGGTGAAGAACGATCCGAAAGGCAGGTTCCTCTCCGGTTCGGTTCTGGAAGGCTGGTATGCGAAAAACCTGCGCGATCAGGATACCGGTCTTTCGACATGGGCTGAAGACGAGATTGTCACCTTCCTCAAGACCGGACGTACCGATCGCACCGCGGCATTCGGCTCGATGGCCGATGTCGTGCAGCATTCGACCCAGCATCTTGCGGAAGACGATTTGCGGGCGATTGCCCGCTACCTGAAATCGCTGGCGCCAAGCGAAGGTCGTGCACGCGAATGGCAGCCGAAGGAAGACGTGACGACGGCTGCTCTCAAGGCGGGAGACTTCACTGCGCCGGGTGCCCTGTCCTATGTCGAGCAATGTTCGGTCTGTCATCGTATGGACGGTAAGGGCGCGCCGCGCATCTATCCCGCACTTGCCGGCAACTCGATCGTCTTTGCCGACGATCCAAGCTCGCTCATTCAGGTCACGCTGACCGGAGGCAGGACGCCCGACACGCCAGCGGACAGGATGGCCTTCACCATGCCGGGCTTTGCCGATCTTCCCAACTGGCAGGTCGCCGAAATCCTGAACTTCATTCGCAATGGCTGGGGCAACCACGGGGCGGCCATAACAGAACAGGACATCGCGCGTATGCGGCGGGAAATCGCTCACAAGCCCGTCCACTATGTTCCGGAGAACAAGCAATGAAAACCAGTACGATTATCGTTCTTGGTGTGGGGTTTGCCGCGGCATTAACGGGCAGTGCTTTCCTTTTCAATCATCTGCGGCCTTTGCTGGATGCTCCGGCTCCCAAGGCCTATGCGGTTCTCGACAAGGACAAGAACCAGGTCGGAACCTATGTCATCCCCCCGGACCGGGACATTCTAAAGCAGCCGAACGCGCCCGAAATCATGCACGGCAAGCGGTTGCTCAACGAAACGGCGCGGCTTCTGCCCGACAATGTCGGCAATGGCCTGAACTGCAACTCCTGCCACATGGGGCAGGGCAAGATGGACAACGTTGCATCCTATATCAACACCAGCAATTTCTATCCCGCCGTCATGCCCCGCGCGGGCAAGGAAGTCGATCTGGTGATGCGCATCAACGGCTGCTTCCAGCGTTCGATGAACGGCAAGCCGCTGCCGCCGGATGGTGCCGATATGAGGGCGATGGTCGCCTATATGGACTGGCTGCGGCAAGACGTGAAGAAGGGCACGAAGGTGGCGATACGCAATGCCGGGGCCATCGATGAAAGCCTTGTTCCCGATCCGGTCAACGGTGCGAGAATCTACGCTGCACAATGCTCGACCTGCCATGGTGCTGACGGAGAAGGCATGAAGGATCAGGCTGGCGATTATATCTTCCCGCCGCTTTGGGGGGACGAAAGCTTCAATATCGGGGCCGGACTGGCTCGCACTTACAAGGCAGCGCAATTCGTCAAATATGCGATGCCGCCTGCCCAGAACTACAATCTGCCCATCGGACAGGGCGGTGTGCTGACCGATCAGGAAGCTATCGACGTGTCGGAATATTTCACCTACATGCCGCGTCCTGATTTCGCCGGAAAGGTGAAGGACTGGCCGAATACGAAAAAGCCGAAAGACGCGCGCTATTAGAGCATTTCCCGCAAAAGTGCGAAGCGGTTTTGCTCAAAATAATGCGGCGAAACAAATAGTTAGGGCGGTTCCGGCAACTCTAGTTTTGACCGGACTCGCTCTAAACGGCGTCACCGAGGAAAAATGCCCCGCCATGCAATGCAGCAGGCGGAGCATCTGAATTTCCGCGTTGAGGTTTTGCCGAGCGAAAATCTCTCTGCTATTCATATTGCCTGAAAACACAGAGACAGGGCGCTCCCATGATTCCATTCAACGGGAAGCGGTCTGGGCCTTTTCCGGTTGAGACAGTTTTCCTGGGACCGCTGTCTGGGAGACCATATGAGAAAACTTCGCTACCAGCGGCGTCAGTCGCGCTCTGCGGTATGGTCGCTTCGGCTTGGCATTTTTGCAGTTGTTTTGCTTGCGATGGCATTTCTTCTGCACCGCTTCTGGAAGCTCGAGACGCCCGATCTGGTGCTGCTTGCCGGATTGAGTACCGCGCTCGCGGCACTGGCTCTGCTCTGCGCCGCAGAAGGCTTTCGCAATCTCTGGGTCAATGGCGACAAGGGCGGTGCGCGATCCTTCTGGGGCGGCCTGTTCGCTTTTGCCGTGTTGCTGCCGGTCGGGCTGGTGGCAGCACTGTGGTACACGTCCCCACCGCTCTACGACCTCTCGACCGACTTTGAGACGCCACCGCAATTTCCGCCCGACATGCCGTCACGCCTGCAATGGATGAACCCGCTGACGGTGGCGGTGAGCGGCGATGCGCTGACCCAGTTGACGGCCTATCCCGATGTGGTCGGACGCCGCTATGAAGCCGCCCCGGATCGGATCGCGCAAGGTGTCAGAACCGTTTTCAAGACATTCGGATGGCAGGTGATCGCGCATGATGCTCCCTCGCCGGAGCAGAGTGCAACGCGGTTTGTCGCAACGGCGCACAGTTTCATTCTGGGCCTCAAGAGCGATATCGTCATCCGGCTGCTCGATGAAGGCGAAACCACCTATGTGGATGTGCGTTCGCTGTCGCGTTATGGCAAACGTGACATGGGGCAGAATGCGGCCTTCATCACCGATTTCCTGGGCGCGCTGGAGGGTGAGGTCAACAAGGCTCCAGCCGACGTGGAATGATCAGCCGCGAATATAGATACTGTCGAGCGATGGGTGGTCGTCGGTCTTCACCTCTCCGCGTCCGACCAGATCTTCCAGATGCGCCAGCACGGACAGTGCTGCGGCACCATGCAGTCGCGGATCGGTATCGCGATAGATGGCCTTCACCATGTCGCCGATCGTCCTGTCGCCTTGCAGGACGCGCTCGAAGATGGCCCGTTCGCGCATCTTGCGATGCGCACGCAGGCCGCGAACGAAAGCAGCAGGCTTGGTGACGGCCCCGCCATGGCCTGGCAGATAGACCTTGTCGTCGCGTGCCAGCAGTTTTTCCAGCGAGACCATGTAATCGCTCATGGAGCCGTCTGGCGGTGCAACAATGGATGTCGCCCAGGCCATGACATGATCGGCGGAAAAGAGAACGCCGGTATTCTTCAGGCCGAACGCCATGTGATTGGCGGCATGTCCGGGAGTATGAATGCCTTCCACAGCCCAGCCGTCGCCTTCGATCGTGCCTCCGTCTGCCAGTGCGATATCAGGAATGAAGTCCGTATCGGCGCTTGCTTCGAGCATGTTCACTTCGCCCGCATAATAGGGGCGGGCAGGGCGATGCGCTCCCTCGGCCACGGTGCGCGCGCCAAGGCTTTCCTTCAGCCGCTGCGCGAGAGGCGAGTGGTCGCGGTGGGTATGGCTGACGAAGATGTGGCTGACCGGGCGACCGGCAATGGCGGCGATCAGGGCGTTATAATGCGCGTCATTATCCGGGCCGGGATCGATGACAGCCAGCGTATCGGTGCCGATAATATAGCTGTTGGTGCCGTGAAAGGTGAAAGCGCTCGGATTATTGACGGTGAGGCGCAAAATGCCTTTACCCAGTTCAACCGGTTCCCCATATTGGGGCGTGAAACTGCTGTCGAAAACAAGCGCCATGGAAGCGGCTTTCCATTCTTCTTTGGTTTGATTGATGAAACGGCATAGGCCTTATATAGTCGGGTTGCAAACGTGAACAGTCACGTGCGCCGAAATCGCGCCAAGGGTCGGTTCCGGGGAGTTTTCATTCCGGTATCTGCCGCCGCGTCAAAAGTGGAGTTGGATATGCCTCATAGAGTAAAGCCCCGCGTCGCCACCGCCTCTCTCGCTGCAGAATACCTGCCCACCAGTCAACTGGCCCGCGCTTTCTGGTTTGTCGGTCTTGCACTGATCGGAACAGCCGTTCTCACGATCTCCGCAAAGATCAAGGTCGATCTGGTCTACGTCAATGTGACGATGCAGACCTTCGCTCTTTTTGCGATTTCGGCCCTTTACGGATCGCGGCTCGCCGTGGCGACGGTTGCGCTTTATCTGCTTGAAGGCGTCCTTGGCATGCCTGTCTTCACCGGCACGCCGGAAAAGGGCATCGGCCTTGCCTATATGGTCGGCCCGACGGGCGGCTACCTCCTGTCTTATCTTGCTGCGGCCTGGATCGTCGGACGCGCCGCCGACAAGGGGCTGGCGCGCAATCCCTTTGCCCTCGGCGGTGCTATGCTGCTCGCGGAAGCCGTCATTCTGCTGATGGGCGCTGGCTGGATGGCCTATCTCTTCGGTCTGGAAAAGGCCATTGCCTTCGGCTTCGGCGCATTCATCGTTGGCGACCTTGTGAAACTGGCGCTTGCCGCGTGCGGCGTACCTGCGATGATGTTGCTTCTGAAGCGCTGAAATTTACAGTTCTTCGCATGATGAAAGCCGGGCGATTCGCCCGGCTTTTTCTTGTTTCGGTTGAAACTGCTTCGCGATTGACAGAGACCTCTTCAACAAGCTTTGTCGTTATAAGAAATCTGTTTTATGGGGAGGATGACTTGCGCGTCGAAACTCTGGTGGTCGAACCGCTGACGAAAGAGGCTTTTGTGCCATTTGGCGATGTGATCGAGACGGAGGGAGCGGAACTTCGCCTGATCAACAATGGCACAACGGAGCGCTACCATGATCTCGCCCGTGTCGAAGCAATTGGCAGCGAGGCCCGGGTGCTCGTCAATATTTTCAGGGGACAATCGTTCGAAGCGCCCATCGATATCGTCATGATGGAACGCCACCCGTTCGGTTCGCAGGCATTCATTCCGTTGAACGGCAGGCCGTTCCTCGTGGTGGTCGCCGAAGATGCTGGCGGCAAGCCCGCCCGTCCGCGTGTGTTTCTGGCGCGTGGTGACCAGGGCGTCAATTATCTGCGCAATACGTGGCACCACCCGCTGCTGGCGCTGGAGCAGAAATCCGATTTTCTGGTTGTCGACAGGGCAGGCAAGGAGGACAATCTGCAAGAGTTTTTCTTCTCCGATGCCATCTATCGCATCGAAACGATCAAACCTGCCTGAGCATATTGAGGTAGACTTATGGGTAAACTTTCCACGCATGTTCTCGACACCGCGCATGGCAGCCCCGCAGCCGCCATGCGCATCGAGCTTTATCGGATAGCCGCCAACGGCGCGTCCGAACTCATCAAGCGCACGGTGACCAATCTCGACGGCCGCACGGATGCGCCGCTGCTCTCGGGCGACGAAATGCAGACCGGCACTTATGAATTGCGTTTCCATGTGGTCGAATACTTCGAGGGGCGCGGTGCGGAACTGGCTAATCCGCCGTTTCTCGATCTTATTCCGATCCGCTTCGCAATTGCGGATGTCGACGGCCATTACCATGTGCCGTTGCTCGTCAGCCCATGGTCCTACTCCACCTATCGCGGAAGCTGATCGGACTTATCCCCTCCGCCCGTGACAGAAATAGACTCCTCGCATCATTCATCGCGAGGAGTTTTTCATGGACCAAACCCCAAATCTGAAATTGCCCTATATCCTGCCCAGTCAGGCGCAAAAGCATGTCACCCACAACGCGGCGTTGCGGTCGCTTGATGCCGTGGTGCATCTGAGCGTCATGTCGCGTAGCCGGACCGACGCGCCGGAAACCCCTGCTGGCGGAGACCGTTATCTGGTCGCCGCGCCCGCTTTGGGAAACTGGGCCGGGAAAGAGGGGATGATTGCCTCCTTCGTCGATGGCGGATGGCTGTTTGTTGCGCCCGCTGTCGGCTGGCAGGTCTATGTCGAGGATGAAGCGCAACTGCTCGTTTTCGATGGTGCGCTCTCAAAGGGCGTTTTCATCGGTCCCTGACAATCTGTCACTCTCCATGCTCGGTGTTCAAGCGACGGCCGATGCGGTCAACCGGCTCGCGGTTTCGTCCGATGCCAGCCTGTTCAACAATGCCGGTGCTGGGCACAAGGTAAAGGGGAACAAGCAGGCGATGACCGAAACGGCGAGCCTTCTCTACCAGACGAACTGGACCGGTTTTGCAGAAATGGGGCTGAACGGCAGCAACGATTTCAGCGTAAAGGTCAGCAGCGACAGCGGGCAATGGCAGGAAACGATCAAGATCGATCATGCCACCGGCGATGTCGCCATCGGCCCGGTCTGGCCGCAGACAAAACTTCATGTTGAGGGTCCCATCCGTCCCGCGTCCTATGCTGTCGCGGCGCTGCCCTCTGCTGGAAGCACTGGCGCCGGTGCGCTGGTCCTTGTGACGAACGCCCCATCCGGCGCGGAAACGGCCTATTCGGATGGCACGAACTGGCGAAGCATTCGCAGCGGCACGATAATTGCCTAGGGCATTTTGCAGTCAGCCGGAATTATCTGGCGTCGAACAAATGCGGTAAATCAAAGCGATGGAGCGGAAGGGCGAACCTGTGTGAGCGCGTCCGCTCTGGCGGTCTCCCAAAAGCGGCAACCGGTTTGGGGCCGGGACATGCGGGAACCACGAGACGGAACGCGGCCCCAATTTGGCCAAAAGATGTTTGTTAAGCGCCTGAAACGGCAATTGATATAGTCCTGCCGGAGGACTCATGATAACGGTGGCGAGAAATTTGAATGCTTCGCAGCTACGACGTGCGGCAAGCCGCGAAGGGATTGACTAAATTTTAGTCCCCAATAGTAGTATGAATAGCCTTATGGCGCTGGAATCGTTCCGGTATTTCTCTCCGTGGGAGAGCGGGATTACACGCGTATGAGTTTGAAATATCCATGGCAGAGACTGGCGCTTTTGCCCCGCGCCAGCAAACAGATCATCCTGATGCTGAGCGACTGCGCTCTGCTGTTGCTGAGTGCCTATATCGCGTTCGTCATCCGGCTCGGCTTCGTTTTCGTGCCGAACGAGGGACAAACGTTCCTGATTTTCATCGCGCCCGTTCTGGCAATTCCGGTTTTCATTCGCTTTGGGCTCTACCGCGCCATTATCCGCTATCTGGCCGAACGTGCGATCTGGCCGATTTTTCAGGCCACGGCCATCGCCTCGCTGTTCTGGGTTGCGCTGGTGTTCCTCATGGAACTCTACGGCAGCGCGGGCCTGCCGCGCTCGGTTCCGCTGCTCTATTGGCTTTTGAGCACCGTTTTCATCTCGGCCAGCCGGTTCGGTGCGAAATGGCTTTTGCGAAGCGCTGAATCCGACAAACGTTATACGAGTTCCGCATTGATTATTGGCGTGGGCGAACCCGCCCGCCAACTCGCAACCGCGCTTCGCAGCCATAGCGACACATTGGTTGTCGGCTTTGTGGATCCTGATGGCCAGCTCAACGGCATGGATATCGTGGGACTGCGTGTCTACGGGGTGGAAGACATTCCCGCCCTGATCGAAAACTACGGCATCAAGCAGGTGGTCGTATCGGAACCGGGGCTGGAACAGAAGCAGCGTCAGGATTTTGCGCGGCTTCTTGGGCGCCTCCCAGTCAATACGCGCATTCTTCCGCCGATTGCCGATCTGACGGCGGGCAAATATCTGGTCAGCTCGCTGCGCAATGTTGAAATCGACGACCTGCTCGGTCGCTCGCCGGTGCCGCCGGACGCGGCACTGTTACGGGAAGTGGTCGAGGGCCGGCGCATCATGGTGACGGGGGCTGGCGGATCGATCGGCAGCCAGCTTTGCCGCACCATTGCGCAATGGAACCCTGCCTCCATCGTGCTTTTCGAATCAAGCGAGTTCGCGCTTTACAACATCGACAGGCAACTCAGACAGACAGCCGGTTGCGAGATCGTCCCGATCCTCGGCACGGTGAGCAGACGGGCATGCGTCGAGAAGGCCATTCGCGACCACAATGTCGATACGGTCTATCATTGCGCGGCCTACAAGCATGTGCCGCTTGTCGAAAAGAACCCGTTGGTCGGCATCTTCAACAATGTTTTCGGCACGCTGGAAGTGGCGCAGGCGGCTCTTGAGACGGATGTCGAACGCATGGTTCTCATCTCGTCCGACAAGGCAGTGCGGCCAACCAACGTGATGGGCGCAACCAAGCGCTGGGCCGAACTGGTCGTATATTATTGCGGTATGCTCGCCGAGCAGTCGGGAAAGAAAAAGGCGTTCTATTCCGTCCGTTTTGGCAATGTGCTCGGATCGAACGGTTCGGTCGTTCCGCTTTTCCGCGAGCAGATTGCCAGTGGCGGTCCGATTACCCTGACCCATGATGACATGACCCGCTATTTCATGTCGATCAAGGAGGCTGCCGAGCTTATCGTGCAGTCCGGTGGCATTGCCGCATCCGGCGACACGGTACTGCTGGAGATGGGCGAGCCGGTCAGGATTCGCGATCTGGCAGAGAACATGATCCTGCTGGCAGGGCTGACCGTTCGTAATGAAGAGAACCCGCATGGCGATATTGCCATCGAGGTGACGGGAATTCGCGAAGGCGAGAAGATGTACGAGGAACTCTTCTACGATCCGTCGCTGGCACAGCCGACGCGCCATCCCAAGATCATGCGCGCGCCGAAAGGCAACAAGGCAGCCCTGGATGTTCCAGCCAGCCTTGCCGCACTGCGCATTGCGATGGAAAGCGGCGATGTCGACGCGGTCCGCAAGGTTCTGTTCGACGTTATAGCTTCCTGAAGCGTCCGCGGAAATCCAACAGCAGAACCAGCGTCGCGACGACTGCCACGAGCAGGAAGGCGACCTGCGTGATTGTGTTGTCGAGAGCGAGCAACGCAATGGCGCAGGCGTTGAGAACCAGATTAAGCAGCGCCACATGACCGACGACCTTCAGCACGCTCCAGCCCGAGCGCTTTGCTGTCTGGTAAGCATGCTTGGAATGCGCTTTCAGGATATTCTCGCCCTGGCTCAACCGCATGACGATGGTCGTGCCTGCATCAAGAATATAATAAAGCGGCAGGATCAGAGCGACGATGATATGCGTTTCGCGCGCAAGCAGGATCAGCGCAGTGCCTGCAATCAGCCCAAGCGGCAGGCTTCCTGAATCACCCAGAAAAATCGTGGCTGGCGGGCGGTTGAACAGCGCGAACCCCAGAATTCCGCCCGCCGCGATAATTGCGATGCCGCCGCTTTCCAGCCCGGCGAGACCAAGGGCGGCCAGAATGCCGATGCCAGCCAGCGGAATCCCTGTGCCCGCCGCGGTCATCAGGTCGAGACCATCCATGAAGTTGGTCACATTGATCGCAACCATGAGCGCAATGACGAGGAGCGCAGCCTCCAGCCAGTGCGGCAAAAGCTCCGGCACCAGCCGGAAATCCGGTCCCAGACCATACACAACCAGTCCGGCTGCAATGAACTGCGATCCCAGTCTGATGATCTCTGAAAGCTCATAGCGGTCATCCAGCCCGCCGACGATCCAGAGCAGCAGCGAGGCTCCGGAAAGGCAAAGTGCCAGAAATGCGTTGATTTCCAGATCCGGCGCAAAGATCAACAATGCCGCGATGATTCCGGGAATAAGCGCCAGCCCGCCGATCTGCCGCGCCACTGTCGTATGGTTGGACCGCGAACTCGTGCGAGCCGCGAGAAAGCGCCCGGGCAAGAGCCGGTTTAGCAGATAGAGACCGATGCCGCACAGGGCGGCGCTGACGAGAAACGAAATCAACAAAAACAGCATGGTGAATACCGAAAATAAACTCGTCCGTAGGAAGTAGCAGCTTTGAAGCTGGGCGCAAATCTGCGGTTACGTTTTAGGGAACGAGTAGCGATCATATGCGGTTGAAAACGTTGTTCACAGGGCCTGTAATCCTGAACGGGATTTCGCGATTAGACGATTGCGCTCAGGTTTCGAAGCGGCTATAAGGCCGCGCAACCGATTGCTTCGGTTTGATTTGTTGGGGCGTAGCCAAGCGGTAAGGCAGCGGTTTTTGGTACCGCCATTCCCTGGTTCGAATCCAGGCGCCCCAGCCATTAATTTTGAGTAGACTCAAATCTCATTGATTTTACTTGATTTTTCCCGCGGTGGGAATCCTCAGTTTTCTCCAATTAGCCGAATGTGCACTTAACTGTGGCGCAGAGCTATGACACATGCCAATTCGCCTTCATCGGTTTGTCTCGAGCTCCAAACGACGAGCATCTTCTGGCAGTCAGACATCAGGTTCAGAATCTTCAGCGGCGCGGAAGTATTTCTACTGGCGTCCCCGTCTTACATCACGGATGGGCGATCATATCGTTGCGCGTCACTAAGATGCTGGTCATTATGGTTCGTGCGGGGATTCGGTCCACATCGGACAGGCGTGCTCGGGGCACGTGGTTTTTAACTGGGTTTCCGATCCCGTCACTCTCAACTTTCGCCCATAAGCCTCCGCTTAGTTTACCCGCATGCCGACACTCTCCGCCGCAGTCAGACGGTAGCTGGAGATTCATATACCCCGCCGCGAGCCATCAACGCCCAAGCGACACGAGCAATTTTGTTTGCCAACGCCACTGCCACTAGCATCTTTGGTTTGCGCGCTAGCATCCGTCCAAGCCACGACTCTTTTTCACTGACCTGTTTGGCAGTGTGTTGAACAACTGCCATCGCGCCGATAATCAAGAGTCGCCTAAGATCACGTTGGCCCATCTTTGACGTCTTTCCAAGACGTGTTTTACCCATTGTAGAGTTCTGTTTCGGCGTGAGTCCAAGCCAGGCCGCAAAATCCCTGCCCTTGGAGAAGGTTGATGTATCTGGAGAAAGAGCGATCGTTGCTGCAGTAGTTATCGGCCCTATCCCCCGAACCTTCATAAGCCGTCGTGCCGCTTCACGATATCGGCGGAAGACACTGTTCCACTTGCCGTATTCATCAGGCAGATGCCGCCATAGCGCTCCTGTACGCGCCGTCCACAGCATGCCTTCGAAATAACGCCGATTGTCCTGAGCAGGGCGGCATCTCACGCCCACTTTCGGCAGGTAGAAGCGGACTGATTACCGACCATTCTTCGTCTGTCAAACCTATCCGTTCGCGCAAAGCAGCCTCCCAATGGCAGCCTTGAATCAAAAAAACGATTCCGCAGTCAACCTTTGTCCACGAGCGCTAAAGCGATTGCAACTTTTGGCTTAAGTACCGAGCTGTGGTTCCGGCGTCGTCACCTCGTCCCGGCATTCTTAGTTCCGGTCGAGCTGAAAATAGGTGGCACATTGTATTGGTCTCTATGAGCTCGGAATGACTGGAGATGATAGATGACGTAGGGGGCACTAGAAGCAGTAAGATAATCCGAGTTGCTCATTTCGTTAGACATGTGTAAGCGAATTTGCGATCGGGTATTATATGAAGGGTAATACATGTGTGGAATTATCGGCATTATCGGAAATAACGAAGTCGCTCCGCTTCTCGTGGATGCACTGAAGCGGCTTGAATATCGCGGCTACGATTCTGCCGGTATCGCCACCTTGCAGAACGGCAAGCTCGATCGCCGCCGTGCCGAAGGCAAGCTGGTCAATCTGGAGAAGCGACTGGCTGGCGAACCGCTCCCCGGTGTCATCGGTATTGGTCATACCCGCTGGGCGACGCATGGCAAGCCGGTGGAGCGTAACGCCCATCCGCACATTACCGAGCGCCTCGCGGTTGTTCATAACGGCATCATCGAGAATTTCGCCGAACTTCGCGCCATGCTTGAGGCGGAAGGCTACAAGTTCCAGACCGAAACCGACACTG
>MTEW01003369.1_pt17 | contig 18669 bp, 15 predicted proteins | sample 1042681 | NCBI WGS metagenome assembly MTEW01 (sample SAMN06185811, study PRJNA358809) | soil metagenome | isolation source: soil biostimulated with citrate as carbon source | place: India | collected 2015-05-23
GCCCACTGCCGCCATGAGCGCACCTTGGCGCGCTCGGCGCCACCGCGTTCGGCACGCGCCAGCGCGTCCAGCCCGGCCTGCCAGCGCGACTGTTCCAGCTCCAGCTGGGCGACATACAGCCAGTGCTTGCCGTTGCCGCTGCGCTCGGCCAGCGGGCGCAGCACACGCACCGCGGCGGCGCGATCGCGCGCCTGCCACCAGAACAGTCCCAGGCGCTCCTGGCGAGCCGCGGTATTGGCCAGCAGGCCGCTGTCGAGCATGCCGGCCAGCAGCTTGGCACCCTGCCAGGGCTGATCGGCGGCGCCGGCCAGCAGCACCAGGTTGTCCAGCTCCGCCTCGCTGAAGCGCAGGCCCTTGCTGTGCGCCGCACGCAGAGTCGCCAGCGCCTTGTCGTTGCTGCCGGCCATCTGCTGCAGACCGGCCAGTTGGCGCCAGCCCTTGGCATCGTTCGGCTGGCGCGACAGCAACTGACGCTGCCAGCGCTCGGCCTGGGCATAGCGCTTGAGGTCGGCGTTGACGCCCACCAGGAACTGCAGCCAGATGTCGGCGGCCTTGGGGTTGGCCTGCACGTAGCGCTCGGCCAGTGGCAATGCCTTGGCCGGCTGGTTCAGGCCCTGGTAGGCCTGCACCAGCATCTGCAGCACCTCTTCGGAGGCCTTGCCCTGCTCGGGCCCCAGCAGCTCGACGACCTTGGCGAAACGGCGCTCGCCGAGATTGAGCTTGGCCAGGTTGAGGCGTTCGCCGGCGAGCATCTGTTCGTCGAGCTTGCCGCTGCGCACGGCCTTGTCCAGCCACTCGATGGCCTGTCCGTTGTTGCCGGCCGACCAGGCCACATAGGCCTGGCTGCGCCAGATCAGCGCCTCTTCGAGACTGCCACTCTTGGCCTGGATGCCCTCCAGCGCGCGCCGTGCGGCAGCGTGGTCACCCTTCTGCTGCGCGGCCTGCGCCGCGTTCAGCGCGCGGAACACGGTCGGGTCGACGGTCTGCTGGGCCATACCGGGTACGGCCGCAGCACTGAGCATCACGAGCAACAACCAACGGTACATGGTCAGCTCCTTTCCAGACGGAAGTAGAGGGTTTTCACCGCTTCGCGGTCCACTGCCAGGCCACCCTCGGTACGCGGCGCGAAGCGCCAGCGGGCGGCGGCGCGGCGCGCTTCGCGTTCGAACACATTGCGCGGATTGGCCTCCAGCACGCGGATGTTCTCCACATTGCCGGAGCGGTTGATGGTGAAAGCCAGTTTGACGAAACCTTCGATGCCTCGTTGCAGCGCATAGCGCGGGTATTCCGGGCGCACGTCGTTGAGCGGCATGACTTCGCTCTCCATGCCGCCCATCTGCCCACCGGACTCGGCGGCCTCGCTCGGCGGCGTCGGCGCTGGCGCGCCCGGGGCGAGACCAGACAGGCTCGGCGCCGGCGCGCTGTTGACGGCGATACCGCTGGCCAGGCTGGGCAGCTGGATGTCCAGCGCCGGCAGGTTGGCATTCGGCGTGGCCGTTTGCGGCGTCGGCGGCGTGGGCGGCTGCGGTGTTTGCGGCTGCGGCGGCTGCGGTGCCTGCTGACGGGTACGGCTGGCGGTCTCGCTGGTGTTGCCGTCCATGCGCACGAAGTTGGCCACGCTGACCGGGTCCTGGCTGACCTTGGCGCTCGGCGGCGCGACCATGTACAGCATCAGGGCGAACAGCCCCAGGGCCATCAGACAGGCGCCGAGAAAAGACAGCGGCAGGCGCATCAGTTGACTCCGCTACCGGCAGCCAGGGCGACATCCTGCACACCGGCCAGACGCGCCTGATCCATCACCTGGACGACCAGGCCGGTACGCGCATCCTTGTCGGCCTGAACCACTACGGCGCCTTCCGGCTGATCGACGCGCATGCGCTCGACATGGGCACGCACGCTGCGGATGTCCACCGACTGCTTGTCCATCCAGATCTGCCCGTCGGCGGTGACGGCGATGAGGATGTTGCCCTTGTCCTGCGGATTGGCGGTTTCCGCCTGCGGGCGCTGCACTTCGACCCCGGACTCGCGAATGAACGAGCTGGTGACGATGAAGAAGATCAGCATGATGAAGACCACGTCGAGCATCGGCGTGAGGTCGATGCCGGTGTCTTCGTCCTGCTGGTGGTGACGACGCATTCTCATGTTGGGCGATCTCAGTCGTGACGCAGCTGGTCGGCCAGCCGCTCGATGGCCTGGCTGGCTTCGCGCTCGAGGCGTGCCAGGCTGAACAATCCGGGGATGGCCAGGACCATGCCGGCCATGGTCGGCAGGGTCGCCTGCCAGACGCCTGCGGCCATGCCGCGTGGGTTGCCGGTGCCGTTGAGGGCGAGCACGTCGAACACGGCGATCATGCCCAGCACGGTGCCGAGCAGCCCCAGCAGCGGATACAGCGCCACCAGGGTCTTGCCCAGGCGCAGCGGCGCTGCCAATTGCTGACGCGCCTGCGCCAGCCAGGCCAGGCGCACGGCGCGCTGCCAGTTGCCGTTGTCATCGGCCAGCACCTGCTGCCAGGCCTCGCGGCGTTCCTGCACCCAGCGCGGGAAGATCCGCCGCATGTACCAGAAGCGCTCGAACACCAGGGTCCAGAACACCACGCAGAGCAGCGCCAGCGCCCACATCACCACGCCGCCGGCGCTCATGAAATCGAGCAGTGCATAGGCACTGTCGACCACGCGCAGCCAGAAGGCGAACAGATCAGTCACGGCGCGGCGCTCCCGACAGATGCAGGGCGATCAGACCGGCGCTCTGCTGCTCCAGGATCTGGATCAGGCCCTTGCTGCGGCTGGCCAGCAGGCTATGCAGGAACAGCAGCGGGATGGCCACCACCAGGCCCAGCACGGTGGTCACCAGGGCCTGAGAAATGCCGTCGGCCATCAGACGCGAGTCGCCGCCACCGCTCTGGGTGATGGCCTGGAAGGTGACGATCATGCCGGTCACGGTACCCAGCAGACCGAGCAGCGGCGCCACGGCGGCCAGCAGCTTGAGCAGGCCCTGGCCTTTTTCCAGCGGCGGGGTCTCCTGCAGGATCGCCTCGTCCAGCTTCAGCTCCAGGGTTTCCAGGTCTGCCAGTTGCGGCTTGGCGCCCAGCACACCGATCACCCGACCCAGCGGGTTGTCGTCACGCGGCGCGCTGAGGTCATGCATCTGCGCCTTGACGCCACTGCCGACACGGCCCAGATACAGCATGCGCCAGAGCGCCAGCAGCAGGCCGAGAGCGCCCAGCACGACGATCACCCAGCCGACCAGGCCACCCTGCTGCAGACGATCCCACAGGGTCGGCTGCTGCTGCAGCTGCGCCAGCAGGCTGCCACGGCTGGGGTCGATGGGCAGGGAGGCGAGTGCGTCACGGCTGCTCAGGTAGTCCTTGACCTGGCCCAGGCCGGACGGCTGACGCGGCGGCGCTACCAGCTCGCCGGCATCGGCGTCGTAACGCAGGAAGGCATCCTCGCCGTACACGGCGAAGGCACCGACACGCAGCACCTGCTGCTGCTGACGCGAACCATCGGCGCTCACCACCGGCAGTTGCAGACGCTCGATACGGCCGCTGGCGGCCAGGTCTTCGAGCAGCAGCATCCAGTAGCCGTCGAGGTCTTCGGCAGACGGCAGCGAACGGCTCTCGGCCAGTGCCTTGAGACGCTTCAGGCGCTCCGGATACTGGGCGTTGAGCAGGCTGTCCTGCCACTGTCCGGCTACATCGCCGGCGCTCTGACGCACCACACCGAACAGTTCACCAAGGTGACCGACACGCTGCGCCAGCAGTTTTTCCTGCTCGGCCAGCTCGGCTTCCTGACGGTCGAATTCGGCCTTCAGACGCTCGCTTTCGGCTTTCTGGGTATTCAGTGCGGAGCGCGCGGCGGCCAGCAGTTGCGCCTGTTCGCTGCGCTTGGCGAGGAAGGCCTGCTCGCGCTCCTGCATGGCGCTGACTTCGGCGGCGCGCTCGCTGCGGATACGCTGCAGCAGCTGATCGGGACTGATTTCGGCCACGGCGGCCAGCGCCGGCAACAGGCTGAGCGCCAGTACGGCTACAACACGACGACTCATTGTGCGGCCTCCTCGGCCAGGGTCTTGATCGGCAGGGACAGCACGGCGGGCGCCTGCTGCTGACGGGCGATGGCGATGGCCTGGGTCAGCGGGCGCCGCGCGCTGCCGTCGAGCACCTGCCAGGCCTGGGCCTGCGGGTTCCACCAGCCGCTCTCATGGGCATCGAGGGTCTGGTAATAGAGCATGCTGCGCCCCAGACGCAGGAATTCGACGCTGCGCGAGCCGCCCTCGGCCTGGCTCAGCTCGCCGCGCCAGGCTTCCAGGGTACGACCGTAGTCGCTCTCGATCTGATAGGCCTCGAGGATGCGGCGGTACTTGTCGGCCAGACTGACGTCGGCGCGCGGCAGCAGGTCCTGCAGCTGGGCCAGACGGTCCTCGCGCTCCTCGGGCAGGAACGGCAGGTCGGCGGCGATGAACTGGCCGAGCACCTCGACCATCTTGACCATCTGCGGGCTCACCGCTTCCTGGGTGCGCTCGATACCGTCCAGCTGCTTCTGGTAGCTGGCCAACTCCTGACGCTGGGCTGCGACCAGGTCACGAAGTTGACTGTTATAACCTTTCAAAGCCTCGGCCTGCTGCAAGGCGTTACGGTACTCGTTGAGCATCTCGCGGCTGGCGTCGTCCAGCTGCTCGACACGGCCCTGAGAGGCTTTGGCCTCGGCGGCCAGACGCTGGCTTTCGTCCAGCGCCGCATCGAGCGGTGCGGCAGCCAGCGAACCGCTGGCCAGCATCAGGGCGGCGGCCAGGGAGCGGAGGGGGAAGCGATTCATGCGGAGAGGGTCCTCGACAGACGGGCTTGCTGCAAAAAGAGAAACATTATCATCTACGTACGCATTCGAATCAATGGACAAAACAGCTCGGCAGAGCCCGCCGATCTATTGAGCCAGGTCAAAAAGCGAATTGTTGCGTGGCTTAGCATTGAACCCAGCCAAAGACACAACCGACTCGAACTGGAGCTCGCCATGTACAAATCGCTGTTCACTGCCTCCCTGCTGGCCCTCGCCATCGCCGCCCCTGTCGCCCAGGCTCACCAGGCCGGTGACATCATCCTGCGTGCCGGTGCAATCACCGTCGACCCGCGCGAAGACAGCGGCAATATCGACCACGCCGTGCTCGGTAAGGTCCCCGGCAGTGGTGCCACCCTGGACAGCGATACCCAGTTGGGTCTGAACTTCGCCTACATGGTCACCGACCATTTCGGCATCGAACTGCTGGCAGCCACCCCGTTCAGCCATGACGTAGGCGTCAAGGGCATGCCCGGCGCCTTCGCCGGCCTCAACGGCAAGCTGGGCAGCCTCAAGCACCTGCCGCCGACCCTCAGCGCCGTCTACTACCCGCTGGACAAGAGCTCTGCCTTCCAGCCCTATGTCGGTATCGGCATCAACTACACCTGGTTCTTCGACACCGAGCTGAGCAGCGAAGCCGAAGGCAAGGGCTTCCGCGGCCTCGACATGAAGGACTCCTGGGGCCTGGCCGGCCAGGTCGGCATGGACTACATGCTCACCGACAAGCTGATGCTCAATGCCCAGGTGCGCTACATCGACATCGACACCACCGGCACTACCTACCTGGCCGGCGACAAGGTCAAGGTCGATGTGGACGTCGATCCCTTCGTCTACATGGTCGGCCTGGGCTACAAGTTCTGACAGCCCGCGCGAAAACGAAAAAGCCGGCAGATGCCGGCTTTTTCATTTACCCGATGCACAGCCCGAGCAAGCTTTGGTGCGCACGGCGCACCCTACGGCGCGTGCTCCGGCCGATAGCCCGACTACGCGTAGGGTGCGCCGCGCGCACCGATGAGGGCGTATCTTTCGCTGCACACAGCGCATGCGGAACGGCTCAGCCACAGGGTCTTCGCGATACCGATGAGGGTCGAGGCGTCCCGCGTCCCAAGCGGCTTACAGCCCGAGCAGTTGGCGCAAGCCTTCACGCAGCGGCGTCTGCTGCGGCAGACGGTAATGCGCCCGCAGGCGCACATTGTCGGCACGCGAGTGGCGGATATCGCCGGCACGCGCCGGCAGGTGGGTAACCGGAGGCAGGCCGCCGCATAGCGCACCGATCTCCGCCAGCAGCTGCTTGAGGCTGACCGCCTGGTTCCAGCCGACATTCACCGGTTGCTCGACAACCTCGCCGAACAGGCCCTGCAGCAGCAACTCGATCAGATCGCCGACATAGAAGAAATCGCGGGTCTGCTCGCCATCGCCGAACACGCTGATCGGCTGCCCCTGCTGGGCGCGCTGGGTGAAGATGCTGATCACCCCCGAATAGGGCGAAGAGGGATCCTGGCGCGGCCCGAAAATATTGAAGAAACGAAACACCGCCGGCTCCAGCCCATGCTGACGGCGGTAGAAATCCAGATACTGCTCGCTGGCCAGCTTGTCCACGGCATAGGGCGTGAGCGGCGCCTTGGGGGTGTCTTCATCGATGGCCAGACCTTCGCCATTGTTGCCGTAGATGGCCGCGCTGGAGGCGTACAGCACGCGGCGCACGCCGTGCCGACGCATGGCCTCGCAGACGTTGAGGGTACCGATGAAGTTGCTCTGATGCGTGGCCGCCGGGTCGTCCACCGACGCCTGTACCGAGGCCACCGCTGCCAGATGCGCCACGGCATCGCAGCCGGCCATGGCCTGCTCGACCTGTGCCGCATCGGCGACATCCCCTTCGATGAAACGCAGACGGGGGTTGTCCAGCGGCAGGTTGCTGCGCTTGCCCATGGACAGATTGTCCAGCACGCACACGCCATGACCGGCGGCCAACAGGGCGTCGACCAGGTGCGAGCCGATAAAGCCGGCGCCGCCGGTTACGAGAATTTCAGCCATGACGGTAATAACGGTCCAACAGGCTCGGCAGACCGGCACGCCAGGCGCGCGGCTTGATGCCGAAGGTGTGAAGAATCTTCTTGCAGGCCAGCACCGCGTGTTGCGGCTCATCGGCTGCGTCCGGACGCGCGGCGTGCGCCTGTGGCGCAATGTCCTCGACCAGATTACTGCGGTAGTGACGCGCCTCGCTCAGCACCGCCTGGCCCAGACTCAGCGAGGTGCTCGCCTCGTGACCACCGTAGTGGTAGGTGCCCCACAGGGGAGACTCGCAATCGAGCTGCTTGAGCACCGCGAGAATCACCCGCGCCGCGTCATCCACCGGTGTCGGATTGCCGCGCCGGTCATCGGCCAGGTACAGCGCGTCGTCGCGCTCGGCGCGCTGCAGAAAGCGCCCGAGCAGGCCTTCGCGACTGTCGTCGAGCAGCCAGCCGAAGCGCAGCAGCACATGCCGCGGGCAGATCGCCCGCACGCTCTGCTCCAGGCGCCACAGTGCCTGGCCACGCAGGCCCAGTGGCACCGGTTCTTCCTTCTCGCTGTAGGCGGTGGCACGCGAGCCGTCGAAGACCCGATAGCTGGAAGGCTGCAGCAGAACGATGCCGTGGTGCTGGCACAGCTCGGCCAGGCGCTCCACTGCACGCTCCTGAGTCTGCAGGCGCGACTCGGCCACCGATTCGGCCTGGAACCAGTCGAAGTAATAGGCCAGGTTGACCAGGGCATCGGGGCGGGTTTCATCGAGCAGCTCGGTCAGGCTGGCGGCATCCCAGCCCGACTCGGGCGGCCTGGGCGCCAGGAAGCCGATGTCCTCCTCGGCGCCGAGCCGAATCAGCGCATGCCCCAGGGCACTACCGCCGCCCAGCAGCATCAGGCGCATTCGCATAGGCTAGAGCCCGCCCGCTTAGAACGGGATGTCGTCGTCGAAGCTGTCGTAGTCCGGCGCGGGCTGGGCCTGCTGCGGAGCCGGGCGCTCCTGACGAGGAGCCTGCTGCTCGCGCTGAGGAGCCGGACGCGACTGACGCGGCGCGCCGCCTTCGTCACCGCTCGGACGGCCGCCGAGCAGCTGCATGGTGCCCTGCATGTCGACGATGATCTCGGTGGTATAGCGCTTGATGCCGTCCTTTTCCCACTCGCGGGTCTGCAGCTTGCCTTCGATGTACACCTGCGAACCCTTGCGCAGGTACTCGCCGGCGATCTCGGCGACCTTGCCGAACAGGGCGACACGGTGCCACTCGGTCTTCTCGACCTTCTGCCCGGTCTGCTTGTCGGTCCACTGCTCGCTGGTGGCCAGGCTCAGGTTGGTCACCGCGTTGCCGCTGGGCAGGTAGCGTGTTTCAGGGTCCTGGCCGCAGGTGCCGACCAGAATGACTTTGTTAACCCCACGGGCCATAACGTTCTCCTAGGCTCCGCTCGCCGCTGGCGCCGATGCGATCAGGCGCTGCAGAGACGTGCGATCCACTTGTTGGGTATCCACTTTGATATAGATGGCCGCTTCGTCGACCACCACCACGGCATCCGCCACTCCCGGCGTCGCCTTGAGGCGCTCGACCAGTCCGACATCGGCCAATGCCGCGGCGTCGAGCGGCAGGCGCAAACTGGTCACATACGGCGGTTCGCGCATAGTAACAGCAATGGCCAGCCAAATTGCACAGAGCGCAGCGCAGCCGATGAACACACCGACGAGCCCCGCCTGCTGATACAGCCAGCCGCCGAGAATGCCACCCAGCGCCGCCCCGAGGAACTGGCTGGTGGAGTAGACGCCCATCGCCGTGCCCTTGCCGCCGGCCGGCGCCACCTTGCTGACCAGTGACGGCAGCGAAGCCTCCAGCAGGTTGAAGGCGGTGAAGAACAGCACGATCCCCAGCACCAGCGCGCGCAGGCTGGTGCCGAACAGGGCGAAGTACAGCTCGCAGAGCAGCAATACGCTTACCGCGCCGAGCAGCACGCGCTTCATCTGGCGCTTCTTCTCGCCGTAGATGATGAACGGCACCATGCCGAAGAAGCCGATCAGCAGCGCGGTGAGGTAGACCCACCAGTGCTCTTCCTTGACCAGCCCGCCCTGCTCCACCAGCGCCAGCGGCAAGGCGACGAAGCTGGCCATGAGCACCGCGTGCAGGGCCAGAATGGCGAAGTCCAGACGCAGCAGGTCGGCGTGCTTGAGGGTCGGCCACAACGCCTGTGCCGCCACGCCGGATTCGCGATGCTGCAGCGGCCCGGCCTCTTTCGGCACGACCCCGACGACGATCAGGATGCCCAGCAGCGCCATCGCCGCGGTGGCCCAGAACAGCCCGGCCAGACCGAAGGCGCGCGTCAGCAGCGGCCCGACCACCATGGCCACGGCGAACGACAGGCCGATGCTCATGCCGATCATGGCCATGGCCTTGGTCCGATGCTGTTCGCGGGTCAGGTCCGAGAGCAGCGCCATCACCGCCGCCGAGATCGCCCCGGCGCCCTGCAGCACGCGCCCGGCGATCACGCCCCAGATCGAGTCGGCGTTGGCCGCCAGCACGCTGCCGGCAGCGAAGATCAGCAGGCCGACATAGATCACCGGACGTCGGCCGATGCGGTCGCTGAGCATGCCGAAGGGAATTTGCAGCACAGCCTGGGTCAAACCATAGGCACCGATGGCCAGGCCGATCAGTGCCGGCGTGCTGCCGGTCAGGTCCATGCCGTAGGTGGCCAGTACCGGCAGCACCATGAACATGCCCAGCATACGAAATGCAAACACCAGCGCCAGGCCGCCGGCCGCGCGGGTCTCGCCACTGCTCATGCGCTCGCTGTGCAGATCGTGCATCAAAGAAGTCCCGAGAAAATCAGCCGGCGATTCTAGCAGTCCTCACCGTACCGATACAGGAGCGCACTTTGCCGCAGGACAACAGCAAGCCCTATACTCGACCGTTTTCCGCTCGCCAAGCGAGGCTGATGTAATTGGACAAGATCCTCATTCGTGGTGCCCGCACCCACAACCTCAAGAACATCGACCTGACCCTGCCGCGCGACAAGCTGATCGTGATCACCGGCCTGTCCGGCTCCGGCAAATCCTCCCTGGCCTTCGACACGCTGTACGCCGAGGGCCAGCGCCGTTACGTCGAATCCCTGTCGGCCTACGCCCGGCAGTTCCTGTCGATGATGGAAAAACCCGACGTCGACACCATCGAAGGCCTCTCCCCGGCCATCTCCATCGAGCAGAAGTCCACCTCGCACAACCCGCGTTCGACGGTGGGCACCATCACCGAGATCTACGACTACCTGCGCCTGCTCTATGCCCGCGTCGGTACGCCGCGCTGCCCGGACCACGACGTGCCGCTGGAAGCGCAGACCGTCAGCCAGATGGTCGATCAGGTGCTGGCCCTGCCGGAAGGCCGCAAGCTGATGCTGCTGGCCCCTGTCGTGCGCGAGCGCAAGGGCGAGCACCTGTCGGTGTTCGAGGAGCTGCGCGCGCAGGGCTTCGTCCGCGCCCGGGTCAACGGCAAGCTGCATGAGCTGGACGAGCTGCCCAAGCTGGACAAGCAGAAGAAGCACAGCATCGACGTGGTGGTGGACCGCTTCAAGGTGCGCGAGGACCTGCAGCAGCGCCTGGCCGAATCCTTCGAGACCGCCCTCGGCCTGGCCGACGGCATTGCCCTGATCGCGCCCATGGACGACGAAGAAGGCGAAGAGATCATCTTCTCCGCGCGCTTCGCCTGCCCCCACTGCGGCCATTCGATCAGCGAGCTGGAACCCAAGCTGTTCTCCTTCAACAACCCGGCCGGCGCCTGCCCGACCTGCGACGGCCTGGGCGTGAAGCAGTTCTTCGACGCCAAGCGCCTGGTCAACGGCGAACTGACCCTGGCCGAAGGCGCCATCCGCGGCTGGGATCGGCGCAACGTCTACTACTTCCAGATGCTCGGCTCGCTATCCAACCACTATGGCTTCAGCCTGGAGCAGCCGTTCGACGAGCTGGCCGCCGAGCACCAGAAGGTGATCCTGTTCGGCAGCGGTACGCAGAGCGTCGACTTCAAGTACCTCAACGACCGCGGCGACATCGTCAAACGCTCGCACCCCTTCGAGGGCATCATCCCCAACCTCGAGCGCCGCTATCGCGAAACCGAATCGGCCAGCGTGCGCGAGGAACTGGCCAAGTTCCTCAGCACCCAGCCCTGCCCGGACTGCCGCGGCACGCGCCTGCGCCGCGAAGCGCGGCACGTCTGGGTCGGCGAGAAGACCCTGCCGGCGGTGACCGGCCTGCCGGTGGGCGATGCCTGCGATTACTTCGGTGACCTGCACCTGACCGGCCGCCGTGGCGAGATCGCCGAGAAGATCCTCAAGGAAATCCGCGAGCGCCTGCAGTTCCTGGTCAACGTCGGCCTCGACTATTTGACCCTCGATCGCAGCGCCGACACCCTGTCCGGTGGCGAGGCGCAGCGCATCCGCCTGGCCAGCCAGATCGGCGCCGGCCTGGTGGGCGTCATGTACATCCTCGACGAGCCCTCCATCGGCCTGCACCAGCGCGACAACGAGCGCCTGCTGGCCACCCTCACCCACCTGCGCAACCTGGGCAACACGGTGATCGTGGTCGAGCACGACGAGGACGCCATCCGCCTGGCCGACTATGTGGTGGACATCGGCCCCGGCGCCGGCGTGCATGGCGGGCGCATCGTCTCCCAGGGCACGCCCGAGCAGGTGATGGCCGACCCCGAGTCGCTGACCGGCAGCTACCTGTCCGGGCGCACCAGGATCCGCTACCCGGCCACGCGCACCCCGCGCGACAAGAAAAAATCGCTGAAGCTCAAGGGCGCACGCGGCAACAACCTGCGCAAGGTCGATCTGGAGATCCCGGTCGGCCTGCTCACCTGCGTCACCGGCGTGTCCGGCTCGGGCAAGTCGACGCTGATCAACAACACCCTGTTCCCCATCACCGCCACCGCGCTCAATGGCGCCACCAGCCTGGAAGCGGCGCCCTACGACTCGTTCGACGGCCTGCAGCACCTGGACAAGGTGGTGGACATCGACCAGAGCCCGATCGGCCGTACGCCGCGCTCCAACCCGGCCACCTACACCGGCCTGTTCACGCCGATCCGCGAGCTGTTCGCCGGCGTGCCGGAGTCGCGTTCGCGCGGTTATGGCCCGGGGCGCTTCTCCTTCAACGTCAAGGGCGGGCGCTGCGAGGCCTGCCAGGGCGACGGAGTGATCAAGGTGGAAATGCACTTCTTGCCGGACATCTATGTGCCGTGCGACGTGTGCAAGGGCAAGCGCTACAACCGCGAAACCCTGGAAGTGAAGTACAAGGGCAAGAGCATCACCGAGGTGCTGGACATGACCATCGAGGATGCCCGCGCCTTCTTCGATGCCGTGCCGGCCATCGCCCGCAAGCTGCAGACGCTGATGGACGTGGGCCTGTCCTACATCAAGCTCGGGCAGTCGGCGACCACCCTGTCCGGTGGCGAGGCGCAGCGGGTCAAGCTGTCGCGCGAGCTTTCCAAGCGCGACACCGGCAAGACCCTGTACATCCTCGACGAACCCACCACCGGCCTGCACTTCGCCGATATCCAGCAACTGCTCGACGTGCTCCATCGCCTGCGCGACCACGGCAATACCGTGGTGGTGATCGAGCACAATCTGGACGTGATCAAGACCGCCGACTGGATCGTCGACCTCGGCCCCGAGGGCGGCTCCAAGGGCGGCATGATCATCGCCACCGGCACACCGGAAGAGGTCGCGGCCAATCCCGCGTCGCACACCGGGCACTTCCTCAAGCCGTTGCTGGAGCGCGAGCGCACCGCCAGCTAAGCAGCTTCGACGCAACCTCCACGCCCGGGCCAGGTCAAACTGGGGTCCCCCGGGCAGTGCAGGCGGGACAATCGCCTATCACAAGGAGAGTCCCCCTATGCGTCTGACTTTCGCTTCCCTGCTACTCGGTGCGAGCCTGCTACCCCTGGGCGCCACAGCCGCCCAGCCGAACGGCCCATGGATCAACGAGCAGCAGCAGGTCTCGCTCGAAGGCTTCATGAGCAATGCGCAACTCTACGATCAACTCGCCGGTCTGGCCCGCCGCTCCGGTGGTTCGCTCACCCTGGAGCAAGCGGGCAGCAGCGGAGAGGGTCGCCCCATCTGGCTGGCCCGCCTGGGCCAAACGGGTAATCCGGCGGTGATGATCATCACCCAGCAGCATGGCAACGAGCCCCACGGCACCGAGGCCGCCCTGGACCTGATGCGCAAGCTGGCAGCCGGCGGCGCCTTTTCCAGGCAGGTGCTGGACCACCTGCAGGTGATCTTCATCCCTCGCGTGAATCCTGATGGCACAGCCCGGGCCAGCCGCGGCAACATGGATTTCAGCGCACCCCAGACCAGCGCCACCTGCTTGCGCGATGACGGCAGCGTCGACCCGCAGCGGCTCGACCAGGGTCTCGGCGCCAACGTCACGGCCTATACCGCCGAGAATGGCGAACGCCGCTGGAGCTACGACATCAATCGCTATCACTGGCCGGACTGGAGCCAGAGCCCCCAGATCCTCTGCAATCCCGGGCTGGCCGATCAGCGCCATTTCGACCCGGGCCTCAATCCGGTGCCCGAAGCCGTGGCTGTACGCAACGCCTACGACAAGTACCAGCCGATGTGGCTGGTCGACGTGCACAATCAGAATCCGGCCGTGGTGCTCGACGAAGCAGATCCCGAAGCCAATCGCCCGGGCCGTCAGGTCACCGGCTCGATCGTCTGGCCGACCAATGCCGCCGTCGCGCCCGCGGCGGTGGCGTTGTCGAAGCAGATGGCCCTGGTGATGAAGAAGCGCTCGATGCAGCTCGGCAATATGGAAATCACCAACTATTACTACGAACGCCCGGACGGCAGCATCCGCCGCGGCGGTGGTGACCCGGGGATAGCGCGCAACGCCTACGCCCTGCTCGCGAGCGAACGCCTGGCCAGCGGCGCCGAGGGCCCTCTGGGCGGCAATATCCTGATGGAGATCACGGGCCTGAACAGCCGCGGCCAGAAGTCCAAGGGCATGTTGCGCAACAATGTTCGAGAGATGCTCGAAGCCCTCCTGGTCGCCACCGCAGACGGCAGCCTGCTGACACAGGACCCGGCCGAAACGGATCGTCTGCTGCCGCCCGGACAGGAAGTGGACGAGCCGCTGGACAATCCGCACGAGGAATAGCGGCGCAGAAAGGCCCGTAACCCGTAGGGTGCGCCGCGCGCACCGATCGCCGGAGCGCAACCGGGACGGCTGATTGGCCAATAAAAAAGCCGCGCGCCTCAGGGCGTAGCGGCTTTTTCATCGAGGAAACGGCGAGTGCCGCTACCAGCGCTTACATCTGACTCTGCAGGTACTTCTCCAGCCCCAGCTTGTCGATCAGCTGCAGCTGAATCTCCAGCCAGTAGGCGTGGTCTTCCTCGGTGTCCTTGAGCTGGGTCAGGAGGATGTCGCGGGTCTGATAATCCTGATGCTTCTCGCACAGTTCGATGCCCTTGCTCAGGGCCGCACGCACCTCGTATTCCAGCGCCAGGTCGAGCTTCAGCGCCTCGGGCACGGTCTGCCCGAACGTGAAGGCATTGGGCACCATGTCCGGCACGCCCTCGAGGAAGATGATGCGCTTGAGCAGGGCATCGGCGTGCTGGGTTTCCTCTTCCATCTCGTGGTTGATGCGTTCGTAGAGCTTGCTGAAGCCCCAGTCCTCGTACAGCCGCGAATGGATGAAGTACTGGTCGCGCGCCGCCAGCTCGCCCTTGAGCAGCTGCTTGAGGTAGTCGATGACTTCGATATGGCCTTTCATGCCGGCAATCCTTGTTGCATTCGTGAGCAGGGGGCCATGCTCCACCTGGTGCGGTTTTCGGTCAAGCAAAAGCACAACGCCTCCACGAGGGAGGCGTTGCGCTTCATTGACGCAGCGTCAGGCCAGATCGAAGCGATCCAGGTTCATCACCTTGGTCCAGGCGGCGACGAAGTCCTTGACCAGTTTCTCCTTGCCGTCACTGCTGGCGTACACCTCGGCATAGGCCCGCAGGATGGAGTTGGAGCCGAACACCAGGTCGTTACGGGTGGCGGTGTACTTCACCTGACCATCCTTGCGCCCCCTGCCCTCGAACACTTCGTTGCTGTCATCCACCGCTTTCCAGACGGTGTTCATATCGAGCAGGTTGACGAAGAAGTCGTTCGACAGCACGCCCACCTTGTCGGTGAACACGCCATGCTGGCTGCCATCGTAGTTGGCGCCCAGCACGCGCAGGCCACCGACCAGTGCGGTCAGCTCCGGCGCGGTCAGGGTGAGCATCTGCGCCTTGTCCACCAGCATCGTTTCGGTAGGCACGCCCAGGTTGCCCTTGCTGTAGTTGCGGAAGCCATCGGCGGCCGACTCCAGCACATCGAAGGACTCCACGTCGGTCTGATCCTGACGCGCATCGACGCGGCCCGCAGCGAAGGGCACGTCCACCGCCACGCCGGCAGCCTTGGCCGCCTGCTCCACACCGACGTTACCGGCCAGCACGATCACATCGGCCAGCGACGCCTTGCCGGAAGCCTGCTGGATTTCCACCAGCTTCGGCAGCACTTTGATCGCCCGCTGGTTGGCTTCCCAGTCCTTCTGCGGCGCCAGCGCCAGACGCGCGCCGTTGGCCCCGCCGCGCTTGTCGCCACCGCGGAAGGTGGAGGCCGAAGCCCAGGCCACGGAGACCAGGTCACCGACCGACAGCCCGGATGCAGCGATCCTGGCTTTCAGATCGGCGATATCGGCAGCGCTCGGGTTATGGATGGCAGCCGGCAGCGGGTCTTGCCAGATCAGATCCTCTTTCGGCACTTCCGGACCGAGGTAGCGGGCCTTGGGTCCCATGTCGCGGTGCGTCAGCTTGTACCAGGCGCGCGCGAAGGCATCGGCGAAGGCCTGCGGATCTTCGTAGAAGCGCTTGGAAATCTTGCCGAACTCGGGATCGAAACGCAGGGTGAGGTCGGTGGTGAGCATGGTCGGCTTGTGGAATTTGCCCGGCACATGCGCGTCAGGGATGATCTCCGGCGCATCCTTGGCCACCCACTGCTTGGCCCCGGCAGGCGACTTGGTCAGCTCCCATTCGAACTTGAACAGGTTCTCGAAGAAGTTGTTGCTCCACAATGCCGGCGTCTTCGTCCAGGTCACCTCCAGACCGCTGGAAACGGTGTCCTTGCCGAAACCGCTGCCGAAGTTGCTGGTCCAGCCCAGGCCCTGCGCTTCGATCGGCGCGCCTTCCGGCTCCGGCCCCTTGTGTGACTCGGGCGCAGCGCCGTGGGCCTTGCCGAAGGTGTGACCGCCGGCGATCAGCGCGACGATCTCTTCATCGTTCATGGCCATGCGATAGAAGGTGGCGCGAATATCCTTGGCCGCGGCCAGGTAATCACCACTGGCGTTGGGGCCCTCGGGGTTCACGTAGATCAGACCCATGTGCGTGGCGCCAAACGGCGCGGTCAGCTCACGCTCATCGTTGACGCGCTTGGGATCGACGCCCAGCCAGGCGACCTCGGCCCCCCAGTTGACGTCCTGATCCGGCTCCCACACGTCCTCGCGCCCGGCACCGAAGCCGAAGGTGCGGAATCCCATGGACTCCAGCGCGACGTTGCCGGCGAGGATGTACAGGTCGGCCCAGGAAATGGACTGGCCGTACTTCTGCTTGATCGGCCACAGCAGGCGACGCGACTTGTCGATGTTGACGTTGTCAGGCCAGGAGTTCAGCGGGGCGAAACGCTGCTGACCACGGCCACCGCCGCCGCGGCCATCGGTGGTGCGATAGGTGCCGGCGGAGTGCCAGGCCATGCGGATGAACTGCGGGCCATAATGGCCGAAGTCGGCGGGCCACCAATCCTGGCTGTCGGTCATCAGCCTGACCAGATCGGCCTTCAGCGCCTTGTAGTCGAGCTTCTTGAAGGCTTCGGCGTAGTTGAACTTCTCGCCCAGCGGGTTGGATCGGTCGGAGTGCTGGTTCAGCAGGTCCACACGCAGCTGATTCGGCCACCAATCCTTGTTGGTCGTGCCGCCCCCCGCGACGTGATTGAACGGACATTTACCTTGGTTGGACATGGTTCTCTCCTTCTCCTCATCGGGTCGGTCCCCTCGACTGCGGCCGACAATGCAACAAGCCTAGTCCCGCTTCGCTGGGCGAACCAATTCATGAAGCGTAACGACCCGATAGTTATTTTCTTTCGAGAGCGCCATGAAAAAACGGGCCACCAGGGCCCGTTTCCGACTGCGTGCAACAAGGCTCAGGCGACGAGGATGAAACCCACGAAAGCCAGACCGGCAGCCACCAGGGTGTAGGGCAGCTGGGTGATGGCGTGGCTGATCAGATTGCAGCCCGAGCCCTGCGCCGCCAGCACCGTGGAGTCGCTGTAGAAGCAGGCCTGGCTGCCGAAGGCCGAGGCCGACATCAGCGCGCCGATCACCAGCGGAATGTCCGCCCCCAGCGCATAGGCCAGAGGCATGACGATGGGGATGGTCACGGCAAAGATGCCCCAGGACGAGCCGGTGGCGAAGCTCAGCACCGCCATGCACAGGAACACCATGGCCGGCAGCATCTGCGGCGTCATGTAGGGCTTGAGCGTCTCGACCACGTACTGCGGCAGCATCAGCTGATCGCAGACGTCCTTGAACACGAAGGCTGCCACGCAGATGCCGATGGCCGGCAACATGGTCTTGAAGCCGTCGACCATCTGATCGAGCATCTCCGACAGCGGCATCAGGCGCTGCACCAGATAGAACGGCAGGGTCAGCAGCATGGTGGCGATCATGCCCATCCACACGTCGATGTCGAAATACACGGTGAAGCCGACCAGCATGGCCAGCGGCACCAGGAAGTTGTGCAGCTTGCCGCTCTCCTTGTCGGCGCCTTCGAACTCCTCCTCCAGCGACTTCATCGAGTAGTTGTGCTCGGGGCTCAGCTCGCCAACGTGCATGGCACCGGCGGAACCGTGGCGCGCCTGCAATTCGGCCTTGCGCATCGGCCCGATGTCCGGGAACAGCCCGGCGGCCACCAGCACCACCAGCAGCACCGCTGCCCAGGCATAGAGCATGTAGGGAATGGCCTGGATATACACGTTGATGCCCTGACCGGTCTCGGCGATGCCGTTGTTCTCCAGCAGGCCGCCAAAGAACACCGCCCAGGTGGACAGCGGCACCAGCACGCAGATCGGTGCGGCGGTGGAGTCGACCACGTAGGCCAGCTTCTCGCGGGAGATTCTGAAGCGGTCGGTGACGCGCTTCATGGTCTCGCCCACCGTCAGGGCGTTGAGGTAGTCGTCGACGAAGATCACCACGCCGAGCACGAAGGTCATCAGCAACGAAGAGCGGCGCCCCTTGGCCAGCTTCAGTGCGCTGCGGCCGAAGGCCAGCGCGCCACCGGTACGCACCAGCAGGGCGATGAGTGCGCCGAAGCTGCCGCACACCAGGATCAGCCAGCCGATGGTTTCGTCCTGCATCACCTTGAGGGAAATTTCCGCGAAGCTGCCCAGCGCATCCTGCGGCGAAAGCAGCAGCAGGCCGCTGCAGGCGCCGATCAGCAGGGCGAGGATGGGGCGACGCAGCCAGATGGCGAGGGTCAGGACAACGGCAGGCGGGATAAGACTCAGAGCAGTAGGTTCGGACATGATCAGCAATTGTTCTTATTGGGGCCGGCACACCGGCGAAGCGGAGACTGCCGCACCTTACCCGAGCCCCAGGACGTACACAATATCAAACACGACGTGCGGAAAAATATTCACGCCTCAGGACGGTCCACCTGCGACTTGACGAATCACGGGCAACAAAAAACCGGGCACGAGGCCCGGTTCTTCGTACAACCAGCAACTTACTCGGCAGCTTCTACCGAACCGCCGACCGGA
>MTEW01001199.1_pt1 | contig 18529 bp, 15 predicted proteins | sample 1042681 | NCBI WGS metagenome assembly MTEW01 (sample SAMN06185811, study PRJNA358809) | soil metagenome | isolation source: soil biostimulated with citrate as carbon source | place: India | collected 2015-05-23
GACAATTTTCCGCTTCGATAGGGCCCAAGTCGAGGGGAAAACGCGGTTCGTCAACGCCTCCCATAGTGATCCCAAATGGGAACATTAAGGCCGTTTTTATGGGTTAATGATCCCAAACGGGATCATTATGGGTAGTGCTGATTCCCGCGCTACGGTGAAAAAATGAGCATGTGAAAGGGCACGGTCGGTGGCTAGTCGATGGCCATCGCCGCAATGTCATCCTCAGCCGCCTGAAACAGCAGAGATATAGCTGAGCAATCCATTGATATTCCATAATGTTAGTACGAAAGTATTTTATATTGCGTTTTAATATTTAGATCCTTTGATAACGGAGTATCTGTCGTTGAAAGCTATTTCTCTCCTCCCGGCTGGCCTAGCGCTTCTTGCTGCCTGTTCATCTGCCTTCGCTGGCTCAACCCTTGAACGTGTAGAAAGCAAAGGGGCGCTCACCGGGGTACTGATGGAAAACTACCCTCCGTTCTCGTTCCTGAATGATCAGAATCAGCTCGACGGGTTCGACGTTGATGTCGCCAAGGCGGTAGCTAAACGGCTTGGGGTGAAGCTCAAACTCGAAACACCGTCGTGGGATGTGATCGCGGCTGGACGCTGGAGTGGGCGCTACGACATCTGTGTGTGCTCCATGACGCCAAGCAAAGCGCGGGCAGAGGTATTCGATTTCCCTGTCGAGTATTACCAATCACCCGCGGTCATCGTGGTCAACGCCAAGGACAGCACCATCAGCTCTGGTAAAGAGCTGTCTGGAAAGAAGGTAGGCGTAATCAGTGCGTCCACCTATGAAGCCTATCTGAACAAGGATCTCGTCATCGAGGGGGCTGAGGACAAACCCCTGGCGTACCCATTTGACACCGTCCAGGTCGCACCCTACGACAACGAAACCGTAGCGTTCCAGGATCTGGCGCTAGGCACCGGAGTACGGTTGGATGCCATGGTCACCAATCTCATTACGGCTAAAGAACGCATCGCCCAAGATCCTCGCTTCAAGATTGCCGGTGAGACCCTGTATGCCGAGCCGAACGTAGTCGCCGTTGAGAAAAACGATCGCCAGTGGAGTGAAAAGGTCGCCCTGGTTGTGACTGAGCTCAAGGCAGATGGGACGCTGACCAAGATCTCCGAAAAATGGATTGGCGCCGATATCACTAAATGACAGCCCTTAATCCGCATCCGGCCAAAACCGCGCTGGCGCCCAACACGCAGAGGGATCGCATCTGGCGAATCTTTGGCTTCAAAACCCGCTTGTACCTGACATGGGCGGCATTGCTCGGCGCCTGTATATTTTTCTTCCTGAGCTTCGACCTCAAGTTCTCGATCATTCTCGATAAGCTGCCAAACCTGGTTGGACTCAAACTGGGGCCCAATGGGTTCCTGCAGGGTGCAGCACTGACGTTGTTCCTGTGCTTTTGCTCGATCTGGCTGTCGCTGGTGCTGGGGTTCGTAACAGCGCTGGCGCGGCTTTCTCGAAGCGCTGTGGCCTTTGGAGTGGCGAGCTTCTACGCCTCTTTTTTCCGTGGCACGCCTTTGCTTATCCAGATTCTGCTTATTTACCTGGGGCTGCCCCAACTCGGCGTAGTGCCAGGCGCAATCAGTGCGGGCGTTATCGCGCTGTCCCTCAACTACGGGGCCTACCTGAGCGAGATTTTCCGTGCCGGTATCATGGCGGTACCACCCGGCCAGCGCCAGGCAGCAGTGGCGCTGGGAATGAACCCGACCACTACGTTCTTCCACATCATCCTGCCTCAGGCGATGCGCACGATCATTCCTCCGACCACCAGCCAGTTCATCTCCATGCTGAAAGACTCATCGTTGATTTCAGTGATGGGGGTATGGGAAGTGATGTTCCTGGCGCAGTCTTACGGCCGCTCTTCGTACCGCTACATCGAGATGCTGGCCACCGCCGCACTCATCTATTGGCTTCTGTCCATTGGGCTGGAGCTTGTCCAACACCGACTCGAGCGCTACTACGGCAAAGGCTTTCAGGATCAGCGATAAGTTGAGTGCTGACACCAATGAATACAGGAACAGTGATGTCTGACCCTAAACCCCTATTGTTTGCCCTTTACGAACAAGCCAGCGTCGGCTGCGGTGGCGCGCCGAGCTTGTGGACACATCCGGCCGACGAGCGCCTGGCAGCCAACACCTTCGAGTTTTGGGCCAACCAGGCACGCATCGCTGACCAGGCCAACCTCGACATGCTGTTCTTTGCAGATGTATTGGGGTTCTATGATGTGTTCGGCGGTAACGCAGAGGCAGCCGTGAAGTGGGCTGTCGAGGCGCCTGCAAATGACCCGCTGATGATTATCCCGGGCTTGGCAGCGATCACGAAGAATCTGGCGTTCGGCGCTACCGTGTCCACGACCTACGAGCATCCTTTTGCCCATGCCCGACGGTTCAGTACGCTTGATCACATGACAAACGGCCGGATCGCTTGGAACATCGTTACCTCCTACCTTTCCAGCGCTGCGCGCAATTTCGGTCTGGAGGAAATGCTCAAGCATGGAGATCGGTATGAGCGCGCCGAGGAGTTCATGGACGTGGTCTACAAGCTGTGGGAGGGCAGTTGGGCAGATGACGCTGTGGTCGCCGACAAAACCCGCCAGGTGTACGCCCAAGGCGACCGGGTCAAGCCGATCGACCATGTAGGAGAGCGCTATCGAGTGGCGGGGCCTCATCTGTCCGCTCCGTCGCCACAGCGAACGCCACTCCTGATTCAGGCGGGTTGGTCTGGAAGAGGGCGCGAGTTCGCGGCCAAGCATGCTGAACTGATCTTCATAGCCAAGTCGAACCCTCATGAAATCCGTCAAGGGTTGGAAGAAATCTGGACGATGGCTGAGGCACGTGGCCGCGCTCGGGATGACGTGCAGTCGCTGACAGTGCTGCGCATCGTGACGGCGAAAACCGAGATTGAAGCCCAGCGCAAATACGACGAGCTCCAGAGCAACTATCACCTGGAAGCACAACTCGTCAGCTATGCCGGCGACACAGGCATCGACCTGAGCCGCTACGCGGACAGCGATGCGTTGTCGACTCATACCGAGGGTCTTACTTCTTACATGCTGCGACCCGACGGAAGCGGCAAGCCTCTAACCGCCGGGGACGTCAGGAAGCGCTTTGCCAATGTTACACGGGGCACCGATCTGATCCTGGTTGGCACTCCGGAGCAGGTGGCAGACAGAATCGAGGAGCATGCACGGATCTCAGGTACGAGTGGCTACATGCTCAACCCCTTAACTAGCCCTGGCACATTGGAAGACTTCGTGGAGCTGGTGGTGCCAGAGCTGCAAAAGAGAGGGCTCTACCGAACCAGTCCTCAGAGCGGGAGTTTCCGATCCAGATTGAGAGCTGACGGATCTAGCCGCCTGCCAGACTCTGCCTACGGAGCCTCCTTCCGCTTACCCGTTTAACCAAGACATGCTGGCGCTCATGCCCTGTAACGATTGAGCGCCAGCTTACCTCGCGCTGCTATCAGAAGCCTTCCAGGACAATCTTGCCCCGCGCTTTTCCGCTTTCGATCAGGGCATGAGCACGCTTGAGGTTTTCGGCGCGAATCGTACCGAAGTGCTCGCCCATCGTCGTCCTGATAATTCCCTCATCAACCAGTTTCGAGACCCTATCAAGCAGGTGGTGTTGCTTGATCATGTCCTCCGTCTTGTACAGCGAGCGTGTGAACATGAGCTCCCAGTGCAGGGACAACGATTTGCGCTTGAGCGGCATGACATCCAGCTGCGCTGGGTCATCGATCAGTGCGAGCTTGCCTTGCGGACGAAGCACTTCAACAAGCTGAGGAAGGTAGGTGTCGGTGTGCGTCAAGCTGATCACATAATCGACCGGATTCAGCTTTAGTTCCTGCAGCTGAAGAGGGATCGAGACTGTGTGGTCGATGACATGGTGGGCTCCCAGCTCCTTGACCCACGCTTGAGTCTCAGGCCTGGAAGCGGTACCGATGACGGTGAGCTGAGTCAGCTTCCTAGCTAGCTGAACTAGGATCGAACCCACACCACCTGCAGCACCGACTACAAGAAGGCTTTGACCCTCGCCACCATTCTCTTCAACGCCCAAACGATCAAACAGCAATTCCCAGGCAGTGATGGACGTGAGTGGCAGGGCTACGGCACTAGCATTATCCAAACTGCGAGGCTTGTGCCCAACGATGCGCTCGTCCACAACGTGAAGCTCGCTGTAGCTGCCAGCACGATCAATGGCTCCAGCGTAGAACACCTCATCACCAGGCTGGAACAGTGTCACATCCGAGCCAATCTCGCGGACGACTCCAACAGCATCCCACCCTAAGACCTGTGGCTGATCACCGCCGCGGCTGGCGCGAATCTTCGTATCGACCGGGTTGACGGCAATGGCCCGGACTTCGACGAGCAGATCACGGGCACCGGGTTTTGGCTCAGGTATTTCTGCGTCATACAGCGACTGCGCGTCTTGAATAGGTAATCCGGGTTGGGTGTAAACGACAGCCTTCATGGTGCTACCTCTATGAGATTCAAAGTGGGCGTAGGCTATTCGCTTCGATTCACTCAAAAAACAGCCTAAATGCAGTAAGACTTTCTCGCTTGAAATGAAAGTGGCGTGAGGTACTGGAGACCAGACCCAGATGCCTCACAGTCCATCACTTGCCGGCAGGTGGGAAGTCGATATCCGTCATCGCCACGTTGTTGAGGTAGTTGGTCAGCGTCAGCAGGGAAACCTGGGCGATCACATCCACGATTTTCGCATCATCCAACCCTGCTTCCCGTGCCGCTAGCAACTGAGCATCGCTGACCTGCCCTCGACTGATTGTCACTGCCCTGGCGAATGCAGCAACGCCATCGAGCGTGCCGGCCCGTGCAGCCAGCAGCACATCGGCATCCAGTCCTGCTTTGGCCCCGAAAAAGCTGTGCGCAGAGATGCAGTAGTCGCATCCATTCACTTCAGATGCAGCCAGCGCCGCCACTTCACGCTCGGCGGGGCTGAGGCTGTTCTTGTTCAGAGCTTGGGACAACGCGAGGTATCCGCCCAACGCTGCAGGCGAGTGGGCGAGGGTGGCGAAAGCATTCGGGATGAAGCCCAAGCCTTTTTCTACCCCTTGCAACGCCGTTTGGGCGGCCGCAGGCGCCTGATCCAAAGTGAGAGCATTGATACGCGTCATGAGTCGACTCCTTGAAAAATATTCGTACCGGTGTCAGGTCAGGCAACCGGGATCGGGTTTTCGACCACGGACTGATTGAACAGGTTGATCAGTTCATGCTCGTTAGCCCCTTGGTTCGCACGCAGCGGCAGGACGCGGTCTACCAAAACTTCGGTGGTAGCGGTTTCAAGCTTGGCCAGAGTTTCCTGGATGAAGTCATCCAGCGGCATTGCACGGTCGTCACCGCTTTTGTGGATCAGATCGGTATCGACCCAAGGTGGGGCGATCTCCAAAACCTTGACGCTCGTGTCACGCAGGGTGAAGCGCTGCGAAAGGGAGTAGGAGTGGAGGGCTGCCTTGGTAGCTGAATACAGTGCGGTGGCTGCCAGTGGCAGGTAGGCCAGTACCGAGCTGTTGTTAATGATGTATGCGTCCGGCTGGCGCTTGAGATGCTCAACGAAGGCGGCACTGACTCGTACTGGGCCGAGTAAATTAGTCTCCAGCAGGCTTACCGCCTGGGCATCGTCGTAATCACCGGATGCTGGGTTGTCGAACGGCATGATGCCGGCGTTGTTGATGATCACATTCAGCGAGGGGTGGCGCTGGATAACCTCCTGGGCCACCTGTGCAATTTGCTGGGGATCGTTGATATCCAGTCTTACCGTTTCGATGCCTGGGTGAGCATGAGCGATCTCGTCCAGCAGTGCCTGCCGGCGGCCTGCAATGATTACCTTGTTACCACGCTGGTGAAAGGCTTCGGCAAGGGCGCGGCCAATGCCTGAGGTACCACCAGTGATAAAGATGGTGTTGGCAGTCAGTTTCATGAATGGTGTCCTTCGCGGTTAGTCAGTTGGCGCTGTAACGCGGGGCGAGCTGGCTCTTGGAAAGCTGGCCGAACAGTGCTTGTCGGTTGGCTTCGTAACGCTCGAAAGCCTGCAGGTCATGCAACGACGGTAGGGAGATCAATACGTCCTGGTCGAAGTCCTGCAAGGCGCCAGTCACCAGATCCTGAGCCGACATCACGATGCCAGGGTCAAGATTCTCGAGGGGTAAGCCGCCGATCTGCCAGAGGTCGGTTGCAGTGGCTCCAGGCAGTACCGCCTGGATCTTGATGCCCTTGTCCGCAAGTTCTTTGTGCAGGGAGTGGGTAAAGGCGGTGACATACGCCTTGCTGGCGCCGTAAACGCCATTGAGCATCTCTGGCGCGAGGCTCACGACGGACGAAATGTTGATGACGGCGCCATGCTGGCGAGCAACGAACCCTGGGATGGCAGCGTAGGTAAGGCGGGTGAGGGCGGTGACGTTGAGATTGATCATCTCAGCCATGCGCTCCACATCGCTATCCAGCAAGCTGGTATGAGTGCCTATACCTGCGTTGTTGACCAGCATCGTGATACTGGCGTCATCCTGCAGCTTGCGCTCCACCTGGCGCAGGCCCTCGGCATTACCCAAGTCTGCTGCGAACACCTCCACAGCCTGTTGGGTCTCGGTAGTGAGCCGACCGGCTAAGGCATTGAGTCGCTCACGGTTGCGTGCAACCAGCACCAGGCCGTAGCCGCGACGAGCAAGTTGCTCCGCGTAGATCGAACCGATCCCGGTGGATGCGCCAGTGATGATCGCGGTGCCTTTGAATTCCTGCGTCATGGTCATGCTCCAGCGATTGGGTGTGGAGTCATGATGGCGGAACGTGCTTTCGTCTCAAACGACACATATGCTACGTTTTCCGGACATCGAATAATGGAGCTTCAACCATGCACCGGGTCGGCTACCTCATCACTGAAGGTTTTCAGGTCATGTCACTGGCGACTCAGTCTGTATTCGAGTTCGCGAACATTGTTGCCGGCGAAACGGCTTACAAGATCCAGAACTTTTCCATAGAAGGCGGTACCGTCCGATCGTCTCTCGGGATGTACATGGATACGCTACCCCTGGGTGCTCCAGGCTTGGCCGACACCTGGATGATTACGGGGACATTGACGCCTCTGACACCACCAGGTGAGGACGTGCTGGCGAGCGTGCGCGGCTTTGTCGATGGCGCGAGACGCACGGCAGGCCTTTGCACGGGCTGTTTCGTGCTGGCGCAGGCAGGTGTGCTCGATAACCGCAGGGCAACGACGCACTGGGCCTATGCGAACAAGCTTCGTGAGATGCACCCGAAGATCGAAGTCGAGGAAGACCGTATTTTCATCGTGGATGGGCCAATATGGACGTCTGCAGGTATGACTGCCGCTCTGGATATGGCGCTGGCCATGGTTGAGAAGGATCTGGGCACCGAGATGGCACGGTCGGTGGCGCGTAAGCTGGTCATGCATCAGCGCCGCTCCGGTGGTCAATCACAGCACTCCGAGCTGCTGTCGCTTTCACCAAAATCTGACCGTATTCAGATGGCTCTGGATTACGCCCGTAAGCATCTGAGCCGCCCTCTGAGCGTGGACGAACTTGCTGAGGTCGTTCATCTAAGCGCTAGGCAATTCACGCGCGTATTCACCGCCGAGACGGGGCAATCACCGGCGAAGGCCGTGGAAAGCCTGCGCCTCGAGGCTGCCAGATTGATGATTGAGCAGAGTCGGCACAGCCTTGATGTAGTAGCTCGGGAGACCGGCTTCAGGGATCGCCGCCATCTGCGAGAGGTTTTTATCCGCGGATTTGGTGTACCGCCTCAAACCGTGCGGAGGGATGCCCGACGGGTCGTATCTGCATGACTGAGACAGTTCTGGCCGTTTCTAAGCGACCAAACGGCCTAAAAACTGATCCAGAGCACGGTAATCATCGCAATGGTGGAAATTCTCCTCACCTACGAACCTGGAAAAGTCTGTCTCTCCATAGCCCGCCACATGGCAGCCCGCGAGCAGTCCTGCCTCAACACCAGACAAGCTGTCTTCTACCACTAGGCAGTTGTCGGGGGCTAATCCCAAACGCTCTGCGGCATGCAGCATGATTTTGGGGTCGGGCTTCCAGGCCTGCACCTCATATGCACTGATTATGGTGTTCTCGAAGGCCGGATATAGGCCAACAGCTTTGAGGCAGGTTTCGATCTTGATGCGAGGGCCGTTGGAGGCCACACATGCAGGAATTTTGAGCGCCTCAACAAACTCGATCGCGCCCGGCATAGGCTCTAGGCTCGCCTCAAACAGCGGCAGGCTGCGCGTGCGAAACCCAGCAGTGAGGGCCTCAGAGGAAAGCGTAGGGTAGAGGTCACGCAGACCATCTACGAAGCTCTGGAATTGTACGCCCCGAAACCGGATGAGTACGTTGGCAGGTGTCATCTCAATATCCTGCTCTCCGAGCAACTGACTCAACAGCTGCGCTGCAAGTCGTTCGCTGTCTACCAGGGTGCCGTCGCAGTCGAAAATAATGCCTCGAATCTTCATAGAACTTCTCTAGCTCCTTATACCGCGGTTTACAGACACGCCGGCCTTGGGCCAAGCGCTCCCTTCGTAGATCCCAGCCAATGTCGTCATAAGCACAGCTAGTAGCCGCCGACCGTAGCACGCTGTCTGGGTGGGCAGCTCTTTGAGCTCGAGGATGAGTCGTTAAAGAGGCCTCATGCATGTCTACCTGTTATGAAAACGCGGCTTAAAGGGGAAAGGTAGACAGGAGTACAAATGTACTCCTGACGGATTTGCCCCCGAAACACCGTGTGTTTGTCCATCGTTTTACAAGACTCTATAGTGGTTTCATTGCGTTCTGTTCTCCTAGAGATCATCAATGAAGCGAACCTTGCTGGGTATGGCAGAAGCTGGAGAGCCGCTCCTAAGACAAGCGCTTGCCGCAATTCGGGCCTTCAACCTGGCAGAGTCTGAGGGTCGTCCGGATGAAGAGCTCAAGCGCCTTAAACTCGAAGCCGACCACCTCTATCAGACGGTGATCGACTAACAGCTGCAGAAGGCAGGCAGTCTTGGGCAGACGGAACATTAGGGAAAATGCCAAGCCACTAGCTCAAGTTAACAACGAGGTCGAGGGACAACATGCATCAAAAAATTCGACAACCGCTGCTTCCTGATGACCCGATGTACCAGCAGGCTATCGACGCCATGAAGAAATACGACCAAGCCAAAGCGGATGGAAAGCCTGAAGCTGTAGTAGAGCGGCTCCGCCTCGAGGCTGAGTACGCGTTTCAAACCGTAACGGACTACCAGCTCGAAGCCCTCGGTGGTCACTCTCCAACACGCCATTAGCAAACATCGCAATACCTGACAAAGCACGTGCTTCGTGTCGAAGATGAGGTTGAATCGACGAAGCTGGCACTCAAGGAATACCTAGGCCGGACTCCCGCGCAGGCACCGATGCTGGCGCCAATTCAGGTAGGATGTCAGAGCCTCTGCAGCCCATATTGGGACTGCTCACGACCTGCTTGAGACTCGCTATGACGTGGCAATTGGACGCCTTCATCGACCTTGATCGTACCTTCTCCATTATCCCCTTCGATGCAGACGCGTCCGATGATGTAGAACTGAGCGGCCGCCATAATGGGAGCGGAGATCGTCGCTGGCCAGACTTGCTTCAGCATCGCCGAGTGATTCTGCTTTCGGAGGCTGGATCGGGTAAAACCGCCGAAATCCGGAACGTTACTCGCCAGCTCCGTCGCCAAGGAAAAATCGCCTTCTTCCTGCGGATCGAAAACGTCTATCCAGAATTGGAAGACGCGATCGAAGAAGGCAGCTTCGAGGAATTCGAAAGCTGGTTAGATTCCGGTGCGGAAGGCTGGCTGTTCATGGATTCTGTGGACGAGGCTCGGTTAAAGGATCCGCGAGATTTTGAACGCGCAATCCGAAAAATCGGCCGTTTGACACAACGCCTTGGCGCCCAGGCGCACCTACTTATTACCGGTCGTAGCACAGCGTGGCGCGCCAGGACGGATCTCGCGATCTGTGAGGCGAGCTTTGCCTTTGAGCCTATCACTAAGCAATCAACCGCGGCAGATGCGAGTGAAGCTGTAGCTCACACGGCTCCAACAAAACCGAAGTCAGGCAGGTCGTTCCTTGTTGTTACTTTGGACGATATCCATGGAGCGCAGGTCGACCGCTTCTTGGCAGCCACTGGTGTCGTAGATGGCAAAGGGTTTCGCGCTGAACTTGACCGGAGGGATGCATGGTCGTTGACCACGCGCCCGCTGGATTTCCTGGAGCTCGTCGACTATTGGCACGCCCATCACCGTGTAGGCTCGCGCCTGGAGCTGATGAGAAGCAGCATCGAGCGCCGTCTAGAAGAGCACGATCAAAATCGCGCTGAGATCAGACCTATCGCTCCAGAGAAACTCCGCGAAGGTGTTCGTCTCATCGCCGCCGCGACAACATTGGGTCAGATGTCTGCTGTCCGTGTACCGGATGGCGATGCCAATAAAAAGGGCATCCCGGTTCGTTCTGTCCTGAAGGATTGGAATGACGCAGACGCAGGCACACTGCTAAGCCGGCCGATTTTCGAGCCTGGCATCTATGGAACGGTACGTTTTCACCATCGCACAGTCCGAGAATACCTAACGGCTGAGTGGCTTCACGAGCTGATTCGCGATGCCGCCTCTCGAGTCAAAATCGAGAATCTGTTCTTCCGCACTCAATATGGCATCCAAGTCATCAACCCTTCACTGCGCCCAGTTCTACCTTGGCTGGCGCTTTTGGACACGCGCATTTGCTCAAGGCTAGAGGAGGTTGCACCCGAGGTGTTTTTCGAGGGGGGTGATCCCGGGCAGCTTCAGCTAACGACTCGCCGGAACGTACTGCGCAAGGCTTGCGAACACTTGGCAAAGCCGGCACATAGCTGGTCGATGACTGACTTTTCTGCAGTGCAGCGATTCGCTCACCATGATCTCACCGAAGATATCAAAGACCTGCTGGCGCTCTACAGCACAAACGACGATATCACCTGGTTCCTGCTGCGCATGGTGTGGCAAGGCGAGGTGGTGGGTGCGCTCGCAGAAGCGAAGCAATTCGCCCTCACTGCCCAGCATAAACACACGCGTTTGGCAGCCATACGCGCTGTCATCGATTTGGGTACCCCCCAGGACGTCGCCGATTTACGCCAAGGGTTGCTGCACGGTGACAAGGAAATTAATCGGGAGTGGTTGGCTGAGCTTGTAGATGCCTTACCCGCAAACGATGAATCGCTTGGGTGGCTGCTTGCTGCGATCGAGCGGGCCGCTAAGAAGGAGCGGTTTAGTGGGAGGGACAGCCTAGCGTTAAACCTTTCATCATTGGCTGCGGACTTGCCACAGAGACACCTCCCAACCTTAGTCCGAGGGCTGGGTGAGCTCTTGGCCAAGCCGCCTACCAAAGATCACGGATTCATCTCCATCTCGAAAAATCACATCTGGCTTGCCGAGATTGCTGGCCAGGGCGTGCTCCGGCTGATTCAGAAGCGTGATCCATTTGCACTCGATGAGGCCGCTCTAGACATCCTGAGCAAACTCGCGCTGGCACATGTGTACGATGAGCGGGATGTTCGGGAGTTAGGTGAAAACCTCAGATTAGCGGTGCCCGCGTGGCCTGAGCTCGATTACAAATTGTTTTGGCATGACGTCGAGGTTGCCCGTAAGGGGCGTGCACACCGCAACGAGCCAGTGATCAATGTCTGGCAATTGATCGGTTTCCGGCCATTTTGGTCGTTGAACAAGGAGAACCTTGTTCTCGCATGCGACCAGATTGCTAGCCTCACTGATTTTCAAGATCGCCACATGGCGATGAGTCTGGGCGTCGAAATTTATAAGCAGCATGGCAAGCCGACTGAATGGGAGATCCAGCTTCGGAAGGCAACTGAGTGCGACGCCGAGCTTAGCAAAAAGCTGGAACTCATGCTGAATCCGCCGCCGCGACAAGTCGATGAATGGGAGATTCAGCAGGCCCAGTGGAAAGAAGAAGCGGCCCAACGAGAGGGTAAGGAAGCGAATCGACGTCGCGAGTGGCGTGAAGGGCTTGCCGCTGATGTAGCGAGTATCAACAGTCCCGATCCGGGCGTGATGACTCGTCGTCAAGCCTATCTACTGGAAGAGATGCGTGATGGTACGTCATCCTCAAGCACATGGAGCAACGGGAACTGGGAGTCACTCGTTCCTGAGTTCGGAATGCCGGTCGCTCAAGCGTTTCGTGATGGGGCGATTAGTTTCTGGAGGGGTTATTGCCCGCAGCTTCCATCTGAAGGCGCGCCGGCGAATACAACCCCATACCAGGTAATTTTTGGGTTAACGGGGCTTGCTATCGAAGCCAGGGAAGAATCGTCCAGTTTCCTCCAAATGTCTTGTAGGGATGCCGAGTATGCCGTTCGTTATTCGCTGCTGGAACTGAATGGCTTCCCAGAGTGGCTACCTACGTTGTTTAAACGTTGGCCGCAACCTCTTTTAGAAATCGTAGGACGTGAGATCTGTTACGAGCTGGGTCAACCATGCTCGGATTCTGGTGGCAATCATGTCCTGCGCAGGCTCCGCTACGGTGGTGAATGGCTGTATGAGGCACTAGCAACTCCGCTCATGACTCGCTTGGCTCAACCTGTGAAAAACCTGGAATCCCTTCAACTCGTCCTGAGCGTTGTGGTGGAGTCCTCCATCAGTGATCGGGCACTGGCTGTGCTCGCCAGCGAGCGTGCCATCGCAGAGAGCAGTCTGGATATCGCGCCGTATTGGTTTGCTATGTGGATTGGATCAGAACCAGCCAAGGGTATACCGGCACTGGCAGCTCGTATCGATTCGCTGCCTTCAGATGAGGCAAAAGCGCAATTTGCAATGCTCTGCCTGATTGGCATCGTTGGTGGCCACAATGCGCACCGTTGCCGGCAGAACTACAAAACAGTAAAACATGCAAAAGCGCTGTATCTGCTAGTTAACGAGTACGTACGTATCGCAGATGACATCCAGCGCGCAGGAACAGGCGTCTATTCGCCAGGACTGAGGGACGACGCCCAGAGTGCTCGAGACGGATTACTTGCTCTAATTCGAGAAACACCTGGTAAGGAAGCATTCCTGGCCTTGGAGGAAATTGCCCAGGCCCATCCCGCAGAAAGCCTTCGCCCATGGAGTGCGTTTTATGCTGAGCAGAAAGCTACCGCCGACTCGCAGACTCCGCCCTGGCCGCCAGAGAAGGTCATCGATTTCCATAACTCGCTGGAAAGCACTCCCACCACACATCGAGAGCTCTGGAATCTCGCGATCGATCGGCTACTGGATCTGAAGCATCTGCTGGAAGAGAGTGATTCAAGCTGGGCTGAGCTTCTTTTGCCTTCAAGCCAGGAGACCTCTGTTCGCAAATTTATCGGAGACTGGTGCAGAGACCACGCTGCAGGGCGCTACGGTGTAACCCAAGAAGAACAGCTTGCGGACGATAAGCGACCAGACTACAGATTCCTGAACACCCAGTTTGATGCTCCGGTACCAGTCGAACTGAAGCTCTCCCAGAACTGGAGTGGGCCGCAGCATTTCGAGCGACTTGAAAATCAGCTATGCGGGGACTACCTGCGTGATGACAGGTCGAGCTGCGGAATCTTCTTGCTTGTCAGCAGAGATGATCAAGACAAATGGGAGACTCCAAAGGGTGATCGGGTTGGATTTGAAGGCTTGGTTGCAGCTCTGCAGGAACACTGGCTGAGCATTGCATCCAGGTATCCAGGCGTTGAGGACGTAATGGTCATCGGCGTCGACCTTACCAAGCGGGGAGGACAGGCAGCAGCCAAAGCCATCAAGGCCAACCAGGCGAAAGCCGGCCTAAGCGAGGAGGAGTGAAACAATGCTCGATCTCGTTGAAGGCTAATGTCTAGCCCCGCACGTTGATACCTCTATCCCGCGGCAATAGTCTGATCGCGTATGTGTCCGGCACCAAAACCTTATGCAGGAAAAGACCTCTTTATCGGCAACTCAAACCTCGCCGATGAGAGCCGGAGACGCCGAGCAAGACCTTGAATACCGCCGATTGGCGGTATTTTTTGCTTGCCGGCTGGCTGGCGCCCGTCTATCAGCCCCTACGCATAGCTAGCGGAGTGCGCAGGCGTGACGGGATGGAAGCCCGTAGGGCCGAGATGTCGCCGCGCGACGGCTCGGTTTACGACAGCCGGGCCCGACGGGCACGCCTATCAGCAGTGAAAAAAACTTCCGACCATCACGGATGGTTGCATCAATGCGATTACTGATATTCCGTATTTCTTCGATCCGCAACGGCGCTCACAGAGAATAAATGTAGGCGCCCATTAAAATATTTTTAATTTTTCTCTAAAGGTTTTGGCCGAATGAGCCGTATTTATAATATATGAGCTTATTGAGGTATTTATGCAAGACCAAGCCTGGGCCAGCGGCACCCTTCTACATCACGCCGAGCCGAAGATCGATGAAACCACATATTCTAACTGTGCTGAGCTATCGATAGACTTTCAAAGCGGCCACTCCCGCCTTCTTATGGATGGCCTCCCGCATGAGCTCACCGCCCACCAATGTGGAATTTTAGTTTTCATTCTCGGAGAAACAGTCAAGCTCTTAGCTGGCGCATCCGACTCTGAAGTGTGCCGACAAGCAGCGCTGATCGTTAAAAACTACATGCTATGGTATGAGCTGATAGAGGTGCGGACGACTTCAGAAGAAGAGGACACACTGGAAAGCTACGTGTACAGGCGAACCTCGCATGAGCATTTCTATGCCGGATCTTTCCGATGCCTTCAGTCGAATCCTGGAACTAATAATTATCACGCGGTACAAATAGCCGCATGTATAAACACAAATCGAACAGTGTTCTCTTATGACAGAAACATCATTTCAATGGATATAGTACAGGCCTCTAGGTTGGTAGAGCAACTCTGGATTGCTGGATACCTCAAAGCCCAGGCAGAAGCAGCTGTCGAACGTAACGTTTCCGCTCCTTCCGCCGAACTCGAAAACTCTTGTGGCCCAAGGTTTAATTCCCATGAACAGTCGGCTGGCGGCGAAGCCTTCGAAAATCTTCGCCAATTTGAATGGCACGGATATGGGCTTAGTGGCACTTTCCCTGTAGCTGTGAAAAATTTGAAAAAGCATGTGATACTAGACATGGATGGCTCACACTATCATCTCTCAGCACAAAACTGCGTTGAAATCGCGAAAAATATCGCTATATTGCTAGCGACCAACTGTGAGCTAGGATTTCAGCACTTTGACGAAGCTACTCTGGCCCTGCTTGCAGCCTCACTAGAATGGCATAAATTTATCCATGAACGTGCAGGCTGCGCTGGCGCGAATCCCATGGACATTATTACTGGCGAAAAGAGAGGTTACGAGTTCATCGCTTCTGCGTACTTTCAGAGCAATGCACCATCTGCAAGCGCCGCTCTCTATCACCGCGTGCTCATCGCACTTGATGAAGACGTAGGCCTTCCATGTATCAGCATCGACAACAGAGCTTTTCCGATAAGCATAGAAGAGGCGCTATGGCTGATGGAAAATCTTCAGATCGCCGGATACCTCGCAGCGATGGCTGACGAATAGGCTTGCCAAGCAGAGGGGGTGATTCTCGTGCAGAAGCCCGAGGCTTGGGGGTTGTAACGTAGTTTCTGGAATGTAACATCGGCCACGTTACATTCCAAAAACTGCGTTACAAACGATGATGTCAGGCCCCTGGGGTGGAGCGCCTCTTTGCTTCAGCCAGATGCTCTTTAAGCTTCGCAATGCTCATAACCTCCGATCCACGATGCACCACCGCATGGCAGTTAGGCCATCCAAAAGAACATCGCCAAGGTACGTCGACTGTGATCACAAAAATCGGCATTCGTGGGTACCGCATCTACAAAGATTTCGAGCTTTAAACCCAACTCGGGCGTGAACATTCTCGTCGGTGACAATGACACTGGGAAGTCCACATTGATGGAGGCCATCTTGCCAGCCCTGAACGACCGAATTGGTGGACGAGGGATTCTTGAGGAACTGAACCCACGTTGGTTCAACACCGAGTTGGTGGCTGAGTTTCTGGCGCTTCGGGCGGCGGGGAGGACGCCCAAGCTGCCAGAGATACTGGTAGAGCTTTACATGCAGGGCTCAGCTGATCTGCAGGTGCTGCTAGGCGCTGTATGAAATCCCATGAAACACAATCGCCGACCCTTGAACGCTAGATTTTCTAGAGTCCCCTGCCATTGACGGAAAGGAATTCTGTGCTGGCAAAGCGTCACGGACTCTCGGACGAGCCCCGGGGTTTGGTCTCTGATCTCTTTATCAACACCTGTGGCCAAGAGCGTCCGACGGATGCTCGATGGCGTGCTATAGAGGCTCTCTTCGGGTGAATCATATCGACCGCTTCACGCCTCGTAACTCATGCGCCGAGGTAGATTGCAGGTGCTCGCGGCTGGTGAGTACGACTTTCGTCTAGGTAATGGCAATCTGGAGCTTAGGGTATCGAAGCCATCATCGCAATGTGCCACTATTCCAGCCCAGCGCCTCGTGCGAAGGCTACAGGCGGTCTGACATTCACGTCGACTTATCAAGGAAGGTTATGCCTCAGGTCATCATCCCGCGCTCATTCCGTAAAATGCTTCGAGACCTCAGCAAAGCTGACAAAGTGGGTAAAACAGCGGCCCAACGCGCTGAAGCCGCTTGCACACAAGCAAACCTGAGCGACCAAATTCGCCTGGAGCGCACGAAAAATGGTGAGTCGCGTTTAGATTGCGAGAAGTACGAACTCGGCGACGGCTACCGTTTGGTGCTCCAGCGCAACAAAGTCGGCACCGAAGATTTTCTGATTATGCTGTTTGTCGGTTCACATGCCGATTCCGATACCTGGCTGGAGTTGCACCGAGGTTACAAATGGGTGCGTAAGGATTCCGACGGCAAGATCGACTTCATCCAGGTCTCCAGCGCAGAAGAGCCGATCAGGGCACCGATCATCGACGTTTCGCTGGACACACCCGAGCACGTCCTGGATGAACCGCTGCTTTCGACGTTCTCTGCCGAAGACTTCAAAGGCTCGACGCTTCGCGCAGAGACCATTCAGATTTTGCTGGGGGTCACTAAAGGTGATTGGGGTGAAGGAGCAAACAGCATCCTGGATATGGTCGAAAAGCAGCAGGATATCGAGTCAGCTGTGCTCGCGGCGGATCTGCTGGGTATGGCCGACCATGGCGACCTGGAAGGTGCTCGCCAGCGTCTGCGCCTAGACGCCAAACAGGCCCATGAAGCCACTGCTACTGAACTCTGGGAAGCTGTCAATGCCCCTATAAACGCAGAAACCTTCTACACCTGGAAAGAAGAGGAGGGCATGCCTGACCCGTCCAACCGGGAAGAGTGGATGCTGTACCTGCACCCTGAGCAGCGCAAGATCGCACATGCTGACCTTGCAGGCCCTTCGCGTTTGAGAGGTGTTTCCGGGAGTGGAAAAACTTGTGTCCTTGTTCATCGCGCTCAGTTCTTGGCCAAAAAATATGGCGAATATGTCCTGGTGGTGACGCTGACTGATAGCATGCGTAAGCTGCTGAATTCGCTCGTTACGTCCCTGTGCGGCCCCGAACGCTCACTGATTCATGTAACTACTATTCAGTCGTTGGCGCGTGATCTTGTCCACGAACTGAAGCCCGATCCAACCCGTAGGCCAGTTGAGTCTTACACCGATTCTGCGATGTCTGCGGTTCTCAAGGCCGTGCCTGAGTTCAATACAGGAGCCTCCGCGCTTGGCCGATTGTCCGCGCATGACCTCAAGCATTTCTTGCGAGAAGAGCTGAGCTACATCCGCACACGGTTGCTGCCATCTGACTACTCGAACTACGTGAAGTCGTCATTCCGACGCATCGGCCGGGGTAAAGCGTTGGCAGAGCCTGCCCGCAGACAGGTCATGCAAGCCCTCCAAGCCTATGAACAAATCATTGCACAGGGCGGCGTTCCAGATTTTGAGGGCATTGTGCAGGAAGCCATCACCCTTCTGAGTGCTCAGGGTGAAAAGAGCACCAAGCGCTGGCGCGCTGTCCTCGCCGATGAGGTTCAGGATCTGAGTCAGAACGAGATTCAGATGCTGTCGTTGATCCGGACGCAAGCTGGTGATTTACTGAAAACGGCCCCAGATGGTCTTTTCCTGGTAGGTGATGGTGCTCAGACTATCTACAAGCGGGGTTTTTCGCTGAAAACGCTCGGTATCACGCTCAACCGGGCGAGCGTTTTTAAGAAGAACTACCGCAACACCAAGGAGATCCTGCAGGCCGCGTATGCGTTGATCATCAACTACGAGTTCTCGGACATTGATGAAGACTCGCAACAAAAACCGTTGGCACCTGACTTTGCTGTTCGACGGGGTGAGCGTCCAGGGCTCGTTCGCTGCAAAAGCAAAGAGGACGAGCTGGCTTACGTCATCTCGGCCATCACCAAAATCAGGGAAATCCACGGCGACGAAGCGCTCAATGATGTTTGCGTGATCTCCCGGTCGCGAGCCTTCCGAAATGACGTTACTCAAGCCATGGAGAGCTCGGGAATACCTCATG
>MTEW01001531.1_pt1 | contig 18450 bp, 16 predicted proteins | sample 1042681 | NCBI WGS metagenome assembly MTEW01 (sample SAMN06185811, study PRJNA358809) | soil metagenome | isolation source: soil biostimulated with citrate as carbon source | place: India | collected 2015-05-23
GCTTTAGCCGCGACCGAGCAATACCCAGGTCGCGGCTAAAGCCCCTCCCACAGAAACAAGTCGCCCTCCTAAGCGGAGGGCGATTGGTTTGGCATCAGGCGACATCCACCAGCACGATCTCGCTGTCTTCCTGCGCCTCGACGCGGATCAGCGTCTCGTCGGCGATGGCCACGCCGTCACGTGCCTGGGCCGCCACGCCGTTGACCCTGAAGGCACCACTGGCGCCCACCAGATAGGCCTTGCGACCCGGCTGCAGGCTGTACTCGGCGCTTTCTCCGGCCTTGATCGTGGCCGCCACCAGGCGCGCATCGGTACGGATGCGCAGGGCATCGACGTCTTTCTCGTAGCCGCTGGCCAGGGTGACGAAGGCTCCGGAGCGGTCGCCTTTGGGGAACGGCTTGGCCCCCCAGGACGGCGGCAGTCCGGCCTGGTTCGGCTGGATCCAGATCTGGAAGATCTTGGTGGTCTCGTCCTCCAGGTTGTACTCGCTGTGGGCGATGCCGGTGCCGGCACTCATCACCTGCACGTCGCCCGCTTCGGTACGGCCCTTGTTGCCCAGGTTGTCCTGATGGCTGATCGCCCCTTCGCGAACGTAGGTGATGATCTCCATGTCGCGGTGCGGGTGCGGCGGGAAGCCCGACTGCGGGGCGATCTCGTCGTCGTTCCACACCCGCAGGCGGCCCCAGTTCATCCGTGCGGGGTCGTGGTACTCGGCGAAGGAGAAGTGGTGACGGGCATTCAGCCAGCCGTGCTGGGCGGCGCCGAGCTGTGCAAAGGGGCGTACTTCGATCATGGCAAATCCTCCGGTAGTGCCCGGGCCTAGTCCCGTGCAACATCGATGGCGGCATGATCTATTTGAATTGATCGATTTAAAAGCGCAAATACTGCGGTATAGATATCTATTTATTAGATGTGTTTGTCGGGCAAGCAGCCAGTAGGCTGTTGCCGATCCCTTTCAAGGAGGACTGCGATGCGCGAGCGCAAGGCCTGGTTGATCCTGCATGGCAAGCAGGCGTTGAACGAGGAGGTGAGGGCGGCGGTGGCCGATCTGCGCGAGCAGGGCTGGGACCTGGCGGTGCGCCTGACCTGGGAGGGCGGCGATGGCGAGCGCCTGGTCGCCGAGGGGCTGGCGGCCGGCTACCCGACCCTGATCGCCGGCGGCGGCGACGGCACCCTGCGCGATGTCGCCGAGGCCCTGCACCGGGCCGGTGGCGGTGCCAGTCTGGCGCTGCTGCCGCTGGGCACCGCCAACGACTTCGCCCGCGCCGCCGGTGTGCCGTTGGCGCCGGCCGAGGCGCTGGCGCTGCTGGAGCGGGAGCCGCGTCCGGTGGACCTGGGCCTGGCCGGCGAGCGCGCCTTCCTCAATATGGCCACCGGCGGTTTCGGCTCCAACGTCACCGCCAATACCTCGGAAGAATTGAAGAAGGTGCTCGGCGGCGCCGCCTATTTCCTCACCGGGCTCAGCCGCTTTTCCGAGGTGCGTTCGGCCTTCGGTCGTTTCCAGGCGCCGGGTTTCGCCTGGGAGGGCGACTTTCTCGCCCTGGGCATCGGCAACGGCCGGCAGGCCGGCGGCGGCCACCTGCTGTGCCCCGATGCCCTGGCCGACGACGGCCTGCTCGACGTGTGCATAGTGCCGGCGGCGCAGGATGTGGTCGGCACCCTCGCTACGCTGCTGTCCGGCGGCATCAACGGCCTGCAGAGCGTGGCCATCGGCGCCCGCGTGCCCTGGCTGGAGGTGGAGGCGGCCGAAGGGCTCGACCTCAATCTCGACGGCGAGCCGCTGGAGAGCCGCGGCCTGCGCTTTCGCGCGGTGGCCGCGGCGCTGCGCCTGCACCTGCCGGCCGATTCGCCCTTGCTTGGCGGCTGAGGGCGGCTCAGGCATGATGGCGCTACGCCAGCAGCGCTTCAGCGGCAGCGCGCGCGGCCGATAACCTGACGCTAGACTCGCCTTAACCCCTCAGGAGCGCGCAATGGCCGGCATCCTCGATTCAGTAGATCAACGCACCCAGCTGGTCGGTGAGAACCGCCTGGAAATCCTCATGTTCCGCCTGGCCGGGCGCCAGCTGTTCGCGATCAACGTGTTCAAGGTGCAGGAGGTGCTGCAGCTGCCCAAGCTGACCCTGATGCCGCAGCGCCACCCCTTCGTCTGCGGCGTGGTCAACCTGCGTGGCCAGACCCTGCCGGTGATCGACCTGTCCCAGGCCATCGGCATGCGTCCGCTGGTGCCGGACGAGCGCAGCACCATCATCGTCACCGAGTACAACCGCTCGGTGCAGGCCTTTCTGGTCGGCAGCGTTGACCGCATCCTCAACCTCAACTGGGAGTCGATCCAGCCGCCGCCCGGGGGCGCCGGGCGCCAGCACTACCTGACCGCCATCACCAAGGTCGAGGAGCAGATCGTCGAGGTCATCGACGTGGAGAAGGTGCTGGCCGAGATCGTGCCGATGAGCACCAAGGTTTCCGCCGAGAAACTCGCCGACCCGCTGCTGGAGAAGGCCCGTGGTCGCGAGGTGCTGCTGGTGGACGACTCCAGCGTGGCTCTGAGCCAGCTGCGCGATACCCTGTCGCAGCTGGGCATCCGCATGCATATGGCCAGCGATGGCCTCAAGGCGCTGAACCTGCTGAAGAAGTGGGCCGACAGCGGCGAGGTGATGACCGACAAGCTGCTGATGATCTTCACCGACGCGGAAATGCCGGAAATGGACGGTTACCGCCTGACCAGCGAGATCCGCAACGACCCGCGCCTGCGCGACCTCCATGTGGTGCTGCACACCTCGCTGTCGGGCAGCTTCAACGATGCCATGGTGAAGAAGGTCGGCTGCGACAACTTCCTCTCCAAGTTCCAGCCGGACAAGCTGGTGGACGTGATCCGCCAGCGCCTGGCGCTGGACGAACCGAGCTGAACCCTAGGGCTGTTGCGCCAGGCGCTGGCGCAGATGCTCCACCCGCTCGCGGTTGACCCCCAGATCCGAATGCCCCAGGCGCGAGGCGGAGCGCACCTGCACCGTCTGCGGCTCGATAAGAAACTCCACGTCGTCGACGAAGCGCAGCACCCGGCTGGTGAATTCCGCGCGCAGATAGTCGTCCTCCTGCACCACCAGGCGTACCCGCGGCTCGTCCGCCAACAGCTGCAGCAGGCGTCTTCGGGTTTCCTCCGGGCTGCCGCGCAGCGCCAGCGGCGCTATGGCATGTTGCTCGTCGCTGGCCTGGCTGTTGACGCAGTTGGGCGAGGCCGGGCAGGGCGCCAGGCGACCGTCGCGCACCCCCAGCTCGCTCGGCGGGCTGCCGCTGCAGCCGCCCAGCATCGCCGCCAGGAGGATCGCGGCGGCGGACTTGTGAGCGCCGCCGGCAACTCGTATAAGGGCGTTTTGCGAAACAGGAAGCTGGCGCATGTTGAGTCTCTCGCAGTTGTACCGCTATCCGCTCAAATCCGGTCGTGGCGAAGTGCTGCAGCGCAGCGCCGTGGACGGCCTGGGCCTGCATGGCGACCGTCGCTGGATGGTAGTCGAAGCCGAGAGCGGGCGCTTTATCACCCAGCGCCTGCTGCCGCAGATGAGCCAGCTCGGCGCCCTGTACGACGCCCGCGGCGGCCTGACCCTGAGCGCGCCGGGTTGCGCCGATCTGGCCGTGGCGCTGCCCGACCCCGAGCAGGATCTGCGCGGCGTGACGGTCTGGCGCGACAGCCTGCGCGTACCGGATGCCGGCGATGCGGCCGCCGATTGGCTTAGCGCGCTGCTGGGCCGTGCCTGTCGTCTGGTGCAGGTGCCGGATACGCGCACGCGCCAGGTCGACACCGCCTATGCCCAGCCGGGTGATCGGGTGGCCTTCGCCGACGGTTTTCCGCTGCTGCTGATCGGCCAGGCGTCGCTGGACGACCTGGCGGCGCGGGTCGGCCGGCCGCTGTCGATGCTGCGTTTTCGCCCCAACCTGGTGGTCACCGGCAGCGAAGCCTATGCCGAGGACGAGTGGAAGCGCATCCGCATCGGCGCGGTGGAGTTCGAAGTGGCCAAGGGCTGCTCGCGCTGCATCCTCACCACCGTGGACCCGCAGACCGGCGAGCGCAGCGCCGACCGCGAACCGCTGAGCACGCTGAAGACCTACCGCGAGCGCGATGGCCAGGTGTACTTCGGGCAGAACCTGCTGCCGCGCGGCGTCGGCGAATTGCAGGTCGGTATGCCGGTCGAGGTGCTGGAGTAACGCCGGCAGGGTCGCGCGATGCGCAGCAGACCCTCGGTCAGATCTGTGCCGCGCAGTCTGCCGAGGGGGAGCGTCTCTCACTGATCGTCGAAATAGCGCTCGTGCCAGGCCACCAGCGGGTGCGGCGCGTCGAGCTTCTGGCCGTAGATCACCGAGTAGGACAGCACGTTCTGCACGTACTGGCGGGTTTCGTCGAACGGGATGTTCTCCACCCAGACGTCGTAGCTCAGGTGGTCGGCGCCGCGCAGCCACTGGCGCACGCGGCCGGGGCCGGCGTTGTAGGCGGCCGAGGCGAGCACGCGGTTGCCGTTGAACTGGCCGTACACCTGGCTCAGGTAGGCGGCGCCGAGCTGGATATTGACGTCGGGATTGAGTGCCTGCTGCGGCGAGGCCAGGGGGATGCCGAACTTGCGCGCGGTTTCCTTGGCGGTGGCCGGCATCAGTTGCATCAGGCCCATGGCGCCGACGTGGGAGCGGGCATCGGCCATGAACGCGCTTTCCTGGCGGGTGATGGCGAACACCCAGCTCGAATGCAGCTCGCGGCGCTTGGCCTCGCGCACCAGCTGGTCGCGGTGGGCCATGGGGAAGCGCACGTCCAGGTCGTCCCAGTACTGCGCCTGGCTGATGGTGCGGATGGCCGGGAAATACCACTGCATCTCGTAGGCCAGGCGGGCCTGGGCCACCAGTTCGTCGCGGCTGAACAGGCGGCTGACGTGGTACCACTCGCGGCGACCGTCGACGATCTGGCCGCGATTGTGGAATTCCAGGGCGCGGCGGATGCCGGCGGTGTTGCGCACCTTCTGCATCGTCTTGGGATCGAGCGCCAGCGGCTTGTTGTTCAACTGGTAGGGCGCCTTGACCTGATCGGCGGCCATGAAACCGTAGAAGTCGCGCTCCTTGGCTAGGGCCTGGTAGAGCACGGCCGGCTGCTGGCTGTTCGGTTGCGCCAGCTGCAGGCTGCGCGCATTCCAGTAGCGCCAGCGGTTGCTGTTGGCCAGCTCGGCCGGCATGCGCTGGGTCAGTTGATGAGCCTCGTCCCAGCGACCGTGACGCAGCAGCAGGCGCGCGCGCCATTCGCTGACGGTGTTGTCGCGCAGCTCGGGGTCGTACTTGGCCATCACCTGCAGGCCGCGCATGTCGAAGCGCTTGGCCAGGGTCAGGCCGATCTGCCGGGCGATGGCCACCTGTTCGTCCTGGGAGAACTGCATGCGTTGGGCGTAGCTGTCGAGCAGGCTCAGGGCGTCCTCGGGGCTCTGCCGGGCCAGGCGGCGCAGGCCGAGGCCGACCACGTCGGCCATGGCGGCGTCGGCCGGGGCGAAACGCGCAGTCTGCTTCAGCAGGTTCGGCTTCTGCGCCACCTCGACCAGCAGCTTGGCGCGCGCACCGAGGGTCGCCATGCCCTTGCTCAGGTGGTTGGCCAGGCCGTAGTTGCCGGCTTCCACCGCCAGCTTGGTGCGTTGCCAGCGGCGTTGCTCGGTGAGCTGGCCGCTGGCCGCCCAGCGGGCGAACAGCGGGTCGCAGGCGCTGGGCTGCGACTTGCCCACCAGCCACAGTTTCTCCGCGGTGGCGTTGCCTTCGGCGGTCAGGCCGTGGCTCAGCTGGTACTGGCCATAGAGGCAATCCAGCTCGGTGAAATTGAGCGCCGGGTCGTAGTGGGCGAGGAAGGGCTGCCAGTCGCCGCGTTCGGCCAGCCAGCGCAGCCAGCGCAGTTTCATCCAGCTGGCCTGGGGCAGGTCGCCATGCTCGGCGAGGAACTTCTCGATCTCGGCGTTGCTCGCCGACTTCAGCCGATTGGTCAGCTCGTCGTAGGCCAGGTAGGGCGTCAGCGGGTAGTCGCGCAGCGCGGCCTGGTAGCGGCGGTAGGGGCCGCTGTCGCCCTTGGCCAGGGCGCGCTTGGCCTCGTCGTAGTACTGGCGCTGTTGCGTCAGGTTGGCGGCTTCGGCGCTGGCCAGGCCGGCAGCGGTGAGGATCAGGCAGGAAACTACAGAAAGAAGACGACCGCGCATGGCATTTCCAGGGGCAAGCAGGTGAGGGGGCAACGGGTTCCGTTCGTTGCATGGCTCTAGCTTAGCCGTTCGCCGGAGCGCGGTGAATGGCGGCGCGCTCGGCGGACATATGCGGCAACAGAGCGCCGGCCAACTCGGGTAGAATGCGCCGCCTGTTTCTGGAGAAGCCCATGACCCTGCTCAAGTTCGCCGATGTATCCCTCGCCTATGGCGCCATGCCCCTGCTCGACGGGGTGTCCTGGCAGATCGCACGGGGCGAGCGGGTGTGCATCATCGGTCGCAACGGTACCGGCAAGTCGAGCATGCTCAAGCTGGTCAAGGGCGAGCAGATGGCCGACGACGGCGAAATCTGGCGGGCGCCGGGGCTGAAGATCGGCGAGCTGCCGCAGGAGCTGCCGCGCGCCGACGAGCGCACGGTGTTCGACGTGGTGGCCGAGGGCCTTGCCGGGGTCGGCGAGCTGCTGGCGCGCTATCACCATCTGGCGCAGAACATCCACGGCGATGACGATCTCGAGCAACTGATGCACGTGCAGCAGGAGCTGGAGGCGAAGGACGGCTGGCGCCTGCAGCAACTGGTCGACAGCACCCTGAGCCGCCTGCAACTGCCGGCCGACAAGACCCTGGCCGAACTCTCCGGTGGCTGGCGCCGGCGCGTGCTGCTGGCCCAGGCGCTGGTCTCCGAGCCGGATCTGCTGCTGCTCGACGAACCGACCAACCACCTGGATATCGGCGCCATCGCCTGGCTGGAAGAGGCGCTGAAGGACTTCGGCGGTGCCGTGCTGTTCATCACCCACGACCGTGCCTTCCTGCAGAATCTGGCCACGCGCATCCTCGAACTGGACCGCGGCGGTTTGATCGACTGGAACGGCGACTACGCCAGCTTCCTGGTGCACAAGGAGCAGCAACTGGCAGCCGAAGAGACCGCCAACGCGCTGTTCGACAAGCGCCTGGCCCAGGAGGAAGTGTGGATTCGCCAGGGCATCAAGGCCCGCCGTACTCGCAACGAGGGGCGCGTGCGTGCGCTCAAGGCGATGCGCGCCGAGCGCGCCGAGCGCCGCGAGCGTCAGGGCAAGGCGACCATCACCCTGGAAACCGCGGACAAGTCCGGCAAGCAGGTGATGGTGGTCGAGAACGCCAGTTTCGCCCATCCGGGCGGCCCGGCGTTGGTCAAGGATTTCTCCATGGTGCTGCAGCGCGGCGACCGCATCGGCCTGCTCGGTGCCAACGGCACCGGCAAGACCACGCTGCTCAAGCTGCTGCTCGGCGACCTGCAGCCCAGCAGCGGCAGCATCGAGGTCGGCACCAAGCTGGAAGTGGCGTATTTCGACCAATTGCGTCACCAGCTCGAGCCGGAGAAGACGGTGATCGACAACGTCGCCGAAGGCCGCGACTTCATCGTTATCGACGGCCAGAGCCGCCACGTGCTGAGCTACCTGGGCGACTTCCTGTTCAGCCCGCAGCGCGCGCGCACGCCAGTCAAGGCGCTGTCCGGGGGTGAACGGGCACGACTGTTGCTCGCCAAGCTGTTCAGCAAGCCGGCCAACCTGCTGGTGCTGGACGAACCGACCAACGACCTGGACGTGGAAACCCTGGAGCTGCTCGAAGAAGTGCTGCTGGGCTTCCCCGGCACCGTGCTGATGGTCAGCCACGATCGGGCCTTCCTCGACAACGTGGTCACCAGCACCCTGGTGTTCGAGGGCGAGGGCAAGGTGCGCGAGTACGTCGGCGGCTACCAGGACTGGCTGCGCCAGGGCGGTTCGCCGCGTCTGCTCGGTGTGGGTGAAAGCAAGTCCGGCAAAGCCGAACTGGCCACTGCCATAGTCGAAGCGCCGGCCCCGGCGGCAGTCGCCCCGGTGCAGGAGAGCGCCGAGCCGGCGAAGAAGAAACTCAGCTACAAGCTGCAGCGCGAGCTGGAAGCGATTCCCGGGCAGATCGATGCCCTGGAGCAGGAAATGGCCGGGTTGCAGGAGCGGATCGCCGATCCGGGCTTCTACCAGCAGCCGGTGCAGGCCACCACGGAAGTATTGGCGCGCCTCGACGACTTGCAGAAGGACTTGGACAAGTTGCTCGAGCGCTGGGCAGAGCTGGAAGGCTGAACGAAGGAACGCACAGACATGGCCATCGAGTACCGCATCACCCTCGACGACAATCATCAGTTCAGCTATCGGATCGAGCTGAACCGCGAATACGACCCCGCCCAGGCGCAGCAGGCCCCGGCCTGGACCCGGTTGGGACACCAACAGTGCAGCAACTGCCCGCTCAGTCGCGAGCAGTTCAGCCATTGCCCGGCGGCGGTCGACCTGCACCGGGTGATCGAGGATTTCCGCGGCCTGCCGGCGTTCAAGAAGGCCAGCGTGTGGGTGCGTACGCCGGAGCGCGAGTACACCAAGCAGGTCGGCCTGGAAGAGGGCCTGCGCGCGCTGCTCGGGGTGATCATGGCCACCAGCGCCTGCCCGGTGCTGGCGCGCCTCAAGCCCATGGCGCAGAACCACCTGCCGTTCGCCAGCAACCAGGAGTTCATCCTGCGCGCGGTGTCGCTGTACCTGGCGCGGCAGTACTTCAACATGCGCGAGGGACGCCTGGCGGACTGGGAGCTCAAGGGCCTGGTGCGCCTGTTCCAGCAGCTCAAGCTGGTCAATCAGGCGTTCTGGCAGCGCATCCACGACACCTGCGACGGCGATTCCAACCTCAAGGCCTTCCTCACCTTCTTCTCCATGTCGTCGAGCATGACGGTGTCGCTGGAGACCCAGTTGCAGAAGATCCGCCCGCTGGTCATGAGTGCCGGCGAGTCGTTCGAGTGACGCTATCTCGGTATGAGGAGCGCTGAGCGCTCCTCATGCTCACGCCTCAGGCGCTTTTCTCGGCTTTCTTCAAGCGCACTGCGAGCACGTCGCAGGGCGCGCCGTGCAGCACGTCGTTGGCGGTGGAGCCGAGCAGCAGCGCCAGACCGTGGCGGCCGTGGCTGCCGACCACGATCAGGTCGCAGCCCTGTTCCTCGGCCAGACGATGAATTTCCTGGCGCGGCTGGCCGTAGGCCAGATGGCGCTGATCTGCGGTCAGTTCCGGGTACTTGCCGGTAAAGCTGTTCAGGCGTTCGCGCGCCTGCTCGAATTGCTGCTGCTGCAGCATCGACAGGTCCATCGGCACGTCGCCGCCGAAGGCCATGGCCATCGGCTCGACGATATGCACCAGGGACATCTTGGCGCCGCTGGCCTTGGCCAGCTTCTGTGCGCGAACCACCACGGGGTCGCATTCCTCGGTCAGGTCGACGGCGACCAGAATATGCTGGTAGGGCATGGTGAACTCCTCCTTAAGGGTACGAATGGCTCTGCAGCAAGTATGGCCCCATTGCGCCCGATAAGCGGCCGCTTATTGTTACGACCTTGCCTGGCGGGCAGGGTGCCGGCTGAGGGCGGACAAAGAAAAGCCCGGTGCGAGCACCGGGCCTGAATCGGGCCAGGCAGGCCGGAAAAACTGTGGCATCAGTGCTGGTTGGCGGCGTACTGGGCGGCTACGCCTTCCAGGCCTTCGATGATGCTGTCGGAATACTTGCTGACCAGAAAGGGCACGCTGTTCTCGTTGTAGTTCAGCAGGGATTTCTCGATATAGCGCCATTTGGTGCCGATACTGCCGAGAGCTGCGCTGATCTCCGGGGTGTTTTGCTGGGCACGATTGAGCCCGTCGAGCTTGCTGGCGAACTCGCCGACCAACTCGTCGATGGCGCGCTCCTCGCCGCCGCCGAAGAAACTGCCGCCGATCGAGGCGCTGCGCGAGGCGTAGTCCAGGGCGATGCCCTGCATCAGCAGGCTCTGCTCGCGGCTCTGCTGGGTCAGGGGCGGTACGCTGTAGCCGCTTTCCTGCTGGATTTTCTGGTACAGCTCCTGGGCAATGGCCATCAGCCGCTGGTTGCTGTCGGCCAGGTCGGCGACCGGCTGCAGGTCGGTGTAGCCCTGGCTGCGCATGGCCTCCATCAGCGCCTGCAGGCCGTCGCGGTAGCCCTGCCATTCGCCCTGCCACTGGCTGCGCAGGGCCTTGGCGCCCTCGCCGGGCATCTCGCCGAGGGCATCCAGGTGGCCCTGGGCTTCCTGTAGCGACTCGCCGATCATCCGTGCGTAGCGCTGGTCGCCCTCCATGCCGTTGTACATATAGAAGTCGCCGAGGCTCTTCTGCGTGGCCAGGCGCAGCTGGTGCAGGCGCAGCAGATCGTCGGCCGGTGCGGCCAGCAGGGATGGCGAGACGAAGGCGAAGAGGAAGACGAGTAGGGCGCTCAGGGAAAATGCCAGCGAACGGCGGCTCGACATTGGGGGACTCCGTGCGGCCCATCGTGGGGCTCGATTTGTTGTGGTATTGCAACCGGATGGCGCTGTGCCAGCCGAAAGTGAGACGACTGTACCTGCAGCGCATGGATTTGGCTAGGCGCAGGTGGTCGGCCGCCGGGGCGCCTTAAAGCGCCGCAATGGTGCGTTATCGATGGCGTTTATCGGCCCTGGCCCAGGCCGTGGCGGGCCTGGGTTTGCGCCGGGGATGCGCACGTCGCGCAAGAAGGCCGATTGACAAGCGCCGGCTTTTCCCCGAAGGTGTGCACACCCAAATCAAACGGGCGTATGAATTGAGCGTTTGCCTTGTTAGGCGCGCCATATGCAGCCCGAATATCGCGTCGGCGGGTGTGTCGTACCGATTGGGGCTATGCTCGTGCGGCGTTGCCGCGGGCTGGCCTGCCGGTTGGCTCCGATGTGTACTGTTCAGCTTCCATACCGTGGAGATCAGTTGATGATTTACGAAGGTAAAGCCATCACGGTTAAGGCTCTTGAGAGCGGCATCGTCGAATTGAATTTCGACCTCAAGGGTGAGTCCGTCAACAAATTCAACCGTCTTACCCTCAACGAGCTGCGCGCCTCCGTCGACGCGATCAAGGCCGACGGTTCGATCAAGGGCGTGATTGTCACCAGTGGCAAGGACGTGTTCATCGTCGGTGCCGATATCACCGAGTTCGTCGACAACTTCAAACTGCCCGACGCAGAGCTGGTGGCTGGCAACCTGGAAGCCAACAAGATCTTCAGCGATTTCGAAGACCTCGCCGTGCCGACCGTGGTCGCCATCAACGGCATCGCCCTGGGCGGCGGTTTCGAGATGTGCCTGGCCGGTGACTACCGCGTGATGAGCGAGACCGCCAAGATCGGTCTGCCGGAAGTCAAGCTGGGCATCTACCCGGGCTTCGGCGGCACCGTGCGCCTGCCGCGCGTGATCGGTACCGACAATGCCGTCGAGTGGATCGCCTCCGGTAAGGAAAACCGCGCCGCCGACGCCCTCAAGGTAGGCGCCGTCGACGCCGTGGTCGCTCCCGCCAAACTCAAGGAGGCCGCGCTGGACCTGGTCAAGCGCGCCATCTCCGGCGAGCTGGACTACAAGGCCAAGCGTCAGCCCAAGCTGGAAAAGCTCAAGCTCAACGCCATCGAGCAGATGATGTGCTTCGAGACCGCCAAGGGCTTCGTCGCCGGCCAGGCCGGCCCGAATTACCCGGCTCCGGTCGAGGCGATCAAGACCATCCAGAAGGCCGCCAACTTCGGCCGCGACAAGGCGCTGGAAGTCGAGGCTGCCGGCTTCGTCAAGCTGGCCAAGACTTCGGTCGCCGAGAGCCTGATCGGCCTGTTCCTCAACGATCAGGAGCTGAAGAAGAAGGCCAAGCACCACGACGAAATCGCCCGCGACGTGAAACTGGCTGCCGTACTCGGCGCCGGCATCATGGGCGGCGGCATCGCCTACCAGTCGGCCTCCAAGGGCACCCCGATCCTGATGAAGGATATCCGCGAAGAGGGTATCCAGATGGGCCTGACCGAGGCTTCCAAGCTGCTCGGCAAGCGCGTCGAGAAAGGTCGCATGACCCCGGCGAAGATGGCCGAGGCGCTCAACGCCATCCGTCCGACCATGTCCTACGGTGATTTCGGCAACGTCGACATCGTCGTCGAAGCCGTGGTCGAGAACCCCAAGGTCAAGCAGATCGTGCTGGCCGAAGTGGAAGGCGTGGTGCGTGAAGACGCCATCCTGGCCTCCAACACCTCGACCATTTCCATCTCCTTGCTGGCCCAGGCGCTCAAGCGTCCGGAAAACTTCGTCGGCATGCACTTCTTCAACCCGGTGCACATGATGCCGCTGGTGGAAGTCATCCGTGGCGAGAAGTCCAGCGAAGTGGCCGTCGCCACCACCGTTGCCTACGCCAAGAAAATGGGCAAGAACCCGATCGTGGTCAACGACTGCCCGGGCTTTTTGGTCAACCGCGTGCTGTTCCCCTACTTCGGCGGCTTCTCCAAGCTGCTGGGCTTCGGTGTCGACTTCGTGCGCATCGACAAGGTCATGGAGAAGTTCGGCTGGCCCATGGGCCCGGCCTACCTCTCCGATGTGGTCGGCATCGACACCGGCCACCACGGCCGTGACGTGATGGCCGAAGGCTTCCCGGACCGCATGGCCGTGGAAGGCAAGACCGCCGTCGACGTGATGTACGACGCCAACCGCCTGGGCCAGAAGAACGGCAAGGGCTTCTACGCCTACGAGACCGACAAGCGCGGCAAGCCGAAGAAGGTCTCCGACCCGGCTGCTTACGAGCTGCTCAAGTCCATCGTGGTCGAAGAGCGTGAAGTCACCGACGAGGACATCATCAACTTCATGATGATCCCGCTGTGCCTGGAAACCGTTCGTTGCCTGGAAGACGGCATCGTCGACACCGCAGCTGAGGCCGATATGGGCCTTATCTACGGCATCGGCTTCCCTCCCTTCCGCGGCGGTGCGCTGCGCTACATCGATTCCATCGGTGTCGCCGAGTTCGTCGCCCTGGCCGACAAGTACGCCGACCTGGGCGCGCTGTACCACCCGACCGCCAAGCTTCGCGAAATGGCTGCCAAAGGCCAGAAGTTCTTCGGTTAAGCGCGCAACGACTAGAGCGAGAGTGAATTTATGAGCCTGAATCCTAGAGATGCAGTGATCGTCGACTTCGGTCGTACCCCGATGGGTCGTTCCAAGGGCGGCATGCACCGCAACACCCGTGCCGAGACCATGTCGGCGCACCTGATCAGCGGCGTGCTGGCACGCAACACCAAGCTGGACCCGGCAGAAGTCGAGGACGTGATCTGGGGCTGCGTCAACCAGACCCTGGAGCAGGGCTGGAACATCGCGCGCATGGCGTCGCTGATGACCCAGATCCCGCACACCAGCGCCGGCCAGACCGTCAGCCGCCTGTGCGGCTCGTCCATGAGCGCCCTGCACACCGCCGTGCAGGCGATCCAGACCGGCAACGGCGACGTGTTCGTCGTCGGTGGCGTGGAGCACATGGGCCACGTCGGCATGATGCATGGCGTCGACCCGAACCCGCACCTGTCGCTGTACGCCGCCAAGGCCTCGGGCATGATGGGCCTGACCGCCGAAATGCTGGGCAAGATGCACGGCATCAGCCGCGAGCAGCAGGATGCCTTCGGTGAGCGTTCGCACCGTCTGGCGCACAAGGCCACCGTCGAAGGCAAGTTCAAGGATGAAATCATCCCGATGCAGGGCTACGACGAGAACGGCTTCCTCAAGGTGTACGACTTCGACGAAACCATTCGTCCGGAAACCACCCTGGAGAGCCTGGCCGCGCTGAAGCCGGCGTTCAACCCGAAAGGCGGCACCGTGACCGCGGGTACTTCCTCGCAGATCACCGACGGCGCTTCCTGCATGATCGTCATGAGCGCCCAGCGTGCTCAGGATCTCGGCATCCAGCCGATGGCCGTGGTGCGCGCCATGGCCGTGGCCGGTGTGGATCCGGCGATCATGGGTTACGGCCCGGTGCCGTCCACCCAGAAGGCGCTCAAGCGCGCTGGCCTGACCATGGCGGACATCGACTTCGTCGAGCTCAACGAAGCCTTCGCCGCCCAGGCCCTGCCGGTGCTGAAGGACCTCAAGCTGCTCGACAAGATGGAAGAGAAGGTCAACCTGCACGGCGGCGCCATCGCCCTGGGTCACCCCTTCGGTTGTTCCGGTGCCCGTATCTCCGGTACCCTGCTCAACGTCATGAAGCAGAACGGCGGCACCTTCGGTGTCTCCACCATGTGCGTGGGCCTTGGCCAAGGCATCACCACCGTCTTCGAGCGCGTTTAAGCGCTAGCGGACAGAAACCGGGGCCCAGTGCCCCGGTTTTGCTTTTTACGGCTTTTTATTTCGGGAACCTCTCATGCAGTTGCAGCCAGGACTTTATCGCCACTACAAGGGCCCGCAGTACCGCGTATTCGGTGTGGCGCGCCATTCCGAGAACGAGGAAGAAGTGGTGGTCTACCAGGCCTTGTACGGCGAATTCGGCCTGTGGGTGCGGCCGCTGAGCATGTTCTGCGAAGAGGTCGAGGTGGGCGGCAAGCGCGTTCCACGCTTTGCTTTGATTCAGGCCGAAGTCAGCCCTATCGGCACTTCGCAAGTCTGAGTGCGCAGCCCCTGCGCTTGACCTTCGCTCGGTCGCCACTATATATAGCGGGGCCTCAAGGCTCCCTGCCTTCTATATTTCGCAATTCAGGAATTTTCTGATCCATGGGCAAATCGCTGGTCATCGTGGAATCCCCGGCCAAGGCCAAGACCATCAACAAGTACCTGGGCAGCCAGTACGTGGTGAAGTCGAGCATCGGCCATATCCGTGACCTGCCTACCAGCGGTTCGGCAAGCGCCACCAAGGAGCCTGCCAAGCGCGGCAAGGCCGCCGGCGAAGCGCCTGCGCTGTCGCCCAAGGAAAAGGCCAAGCGCCAGCTGTTCGCGCGCATGGGCGTCGACCCCGAGCACGGTTGGAAGGCCAAGTACGAGATCCTGCCTGGCAAGGAAAAGGTGATCGAGGAACTGCGCCGCCTGGCCAAGGATGCCGACACCATCTATCTCGCAACCGACTTGGACCGCGAAGGGGAGGCCATCGCCTGGCACCTGCGCGAGTCCATCGGTGGCGACGACGCTCGCTACAAGCGCGTGGTGTTCAACGAGATCACCAAGAAGGCGATTCAGGAAGCCTTCTCCAGGCCCGGCGAGCTGGATATCAACCGCGTCAACGCCCAGCAGGCGCGCCGCTTCCTCGACCGCGTGGTGGGCTACATGGTTTCGCCGCTGCTGTGGGCCAAGATTGCCCGCGGCCTGTCTGCCGGCCGTGTGCAGTCGGTGGCGGTGAAGCTGGTGGTGGAGCGCGAGAAGGAAATCCGCGCCTTCGTCCCGGAAGAATACTGGGAAGTGCACGCCGACCTCGGCACGGCGAAGAACGCCAAGGTGCGTTTCGAGGTGGTGCGCGAGAACGGCAGTGCCTTCAAACCGGTCAACGAAGCGCAGGCCATGGCCGCGCTGGACAAGCTCAAGGCTTCCAGCTATAGCGTGGTCAAGCGCGAAGACCGCCCGACCAGCAGCAAGCCGTCGGCACCCTTCATCACCTCAACCCTGCAGCAGGCGGCGAGCAACCGACTCGGCTTCGGGGTGAAGAAGACCATGATGATGGCCCAGCGTCTCTACGAGGCCGGCTACATCACCTATATGCGTACCGACTCGACCAACCTCTCGGCCGACGCAATTGACATGGTCAGAGGCTTTATCGGCAGCGAGTACGGCGATAAGTACCTGCCGGGCAAGCCCAACCTCTATTCGAGCAAGGAAGGCGCTCAGGAGGCGCACGAAGCGATTCGTCCGTCCGACGTCAACCTGCGCCCGACCCAGCTGTCCGGCATGGAACGCGACGCCGAGCGCCTGTACGACCTGATCTGGCGCCAGTTCGTGGCCTGCCAGATGCCGCCGGCCGAATACCTGTCCACCAGCGTCACCGTGGCCGCCGGCGCCTTCGAGCTGCGTGCCAAGGGCCGCATCCTCAAGTTCGACGGTTACACCCGCGTGCTGCCGCAGCAGAGCAAGCCGGGCGAGGACGACGTGCTGCCGGAAATGAAGGAAGGCGAAGGCCTCAAGCTGATCCAGCTCGACCCCAGCCAGCACTTCACCAAGCCGCCGGCGCGCTACTCCGAAGCCAGCCTGGTCAAGGAGCTGGAGAAGCGTGGCATCGGCCGCCCGTCCACCTACGCGGCGATCATCTCCACCATCCAGGAGCGTGGTTACGTCACGGTGCATAACCGCCGCTTCTATGCCGAGAAGATGGGCGACATCGTCACCGAGCGTCTCGACGAGAGCTTTGCCAACCTGATGGACTACGGCTTCACCGCCGCCATGGAAGAGCATCTCGACGACGTGGCCCAGGGCGAGCGCGAGTGGAAGCACCTGCTCGACGAGTTCTATGGCGACTTCAAGAAGAAGCTCGAGGTGGCCGAGGCGGGCGAGGGCGGCATGCGCGCCAACCAGCCGACCACCACCGACATCCCCTGCCGCGAATGCGGCCGGCCGATGATGATTCGCACCGCCTCCACCGGCGTGTTCCTCGGCTGCTCCGGCTACAGCCTGCCGCCGAAGGAGCGCTGCAAGGCCACCATCAACCTGGTGCCGGGCGACGAGATCGCCGCGGACGACGAGGGCGAATCCGAATCCCTGGTGCTGCTCGGCAAGCACCGCTGCCCGATCTGCAGCACGGCGATGGACGCCTACCTGCTGGACGAGACGCGCAAGCTGCATATCTGCGGCAACAACCCCGATTGCGCCGGCTACGAGATCGAGCAGGGCCAATACCGCATCAAGGGCTACGAAGGGCCGAGCCTGGAGTGCGACAAGTGCGGCAGCCAGATGCAGCTCAAGACCGGCCGTTTCGGCAAGTTCTTCGGCTGCACCAACGCCAGCTGCAAGAACACCCGCAAGCTGTTGAAGAACGGCGAGGCGGCGCCGCCGAAGATGGACCCGGTGAAGATGCCCGAGCTCAAGTGCGAGAAGGTGGACGACACCTACGTGCTGCGCGACGGTGCCTCCGGCCTGTTCCTCGCCGCCAGCGGTTTCCCCAAGAATCGCGAGACCCGCGCGCCGCTGGTGCTGGAGCTGATTCCGCACAAGAGCGAGATCGATCCCAAGTACCACTTCCTGCTGGCCGCTCCGGCCAAGGATCCGGACGGCCGTCCGGCGGTGATCCGCTACAGCCGCAAGACCAAGGAGCAGTACGTGCAGTCCGAGGTGGACGGCAAGCCCACCGGCTGGCGCGCCTTCTTCGACGGCGGCAAGTGGAAGGTCGAAGACAAGCGCTGAGCCTGTCCTGACGAGGTGCGCGCCGGTCGAGGCCGGCGCGCGTATCATGGCCCGATCCGCAGTGGAGATCGCCCCGATGGCCAAAGAGCTCTATACCCGCACCAACCAGAAGATCTTCTTCGCCGGCCTGGCCCTGGACGCCTGGCGCAAGGCGCAGGCGGAGGGTGCGTTCAACGCCCAGGCACTGGTGCAGGCCAAGCGCGAGGCGGCCCTGTTCCACCTCTACGGCGGGCTGCTCGGGCTGTGCCACGAGATTGCCGGCTATTACCGCATGGCCGATGCCGCCTCGCCGCGCGCCGAACTCCTGCTCACTCGCGCGGTGCTCGACAGCGCGCCGAGCCCGGAACTGGCCGAGCTGGTGGGGCTGGCGCAACAGCCGGAAACCTGGCTGGCACAGCTGCTGGCGGCCTATGCCGAGCTGTTCCGGCCGCCACAGGGCGAGAAGAAGGCCAAGGTCGATCCCGGCCTGCCGTTGATCACCGCACTCAGCGTCGAGGACGAGGTGGCCGAACTGGCGCCGGAAACCCTCGAGGCCTGGCGTCAGCAGCTCAAGGAACTGGTGCTGCGCTTTCGCGAATCGCTCAGCGAGTGCTGAGCCGCGCCGGCTCCGCCTGGAGCTCATCCGTCGTCATCTGGATCGGCGGGCTGGGGTCATGCCCGGTCGGCTGGTACAATGCCGGCCTTTCGTGGAGAACCTGAACCATGCCTACATCCTTTCTGGAAATCGTCGAACTGCCCGATGGGCGTATCGCCCTGCGTCGTGCGGAAGACGAGGAGGCCCTGGTGACCCTGGATTTCTCCGCCGATGCCAAGGCCTTCCTGCAGGGCCAGCACGTCGAGGTGGCCAAGGCCATGCTCAATGTCGGGGTGCAGATGGCCGGACGCCTGGCCGAGGGCGACTACAGTGCCGAGGACGAAGGGCCGCGGGTGCTGCACTGAATTTTCCGCGGCGCGGCAAGCAAAACGGGGCTCCAAGGGAGCCCCGTTTTTGTTGGTCGGATACCTTGCTGGCTGTAGCCGTAGCCCGGACGTGATCCGCGGCTCAATGGCGGCATCTGGGCGACGGGATGGTCTGGGGGGGGGGGGGGGGGGGGGG
>MTEW01000166.1_pt1 | contig 18199 bp, 10 predicted proteins | sample 1042681 | NCBI WGS metagenome assembly MTEW01 (sample SAMN06185811, study PRJNA358809) | soil metagenome | isolation source: soil biostimulated with citrate as carbon source | place: India | collected 2015-05-23
AGCTTGCTCGCGAAGGGTGTTTCGCGAGCAAGCTCGCTCCTACGGAAAAGCCAATCGCGCCCTTTGGTCAGACGCGGAAAGCCTGCACGGCCGTATGCAATTCGCCACCCAGGCGCAGCAGGCGCTCGCCCTGGCTGCGGCTTTCGTCGATTCGGGCGAGGTTGCTGCCGCCGAGCTGATGAATCTGTTCGCTATGGCCGCGGATATCGCTCACGGCGCCGGTCTGCTGCGCGGTCGCGTCGGCAATGCGCTCGGCCATGCTGGCAATGGTGCGAATCGCGCTGACCACCTCCACCAGCGCACCATCGGCGGCGGCAGCCTGTTCGGCGCTGGCTTCGGCGTGTTCGACCTGGATACGCATGGCATCGACCGATTGCCGCGCCGCCTGCTGAAGGCGCGCGATCAGTTGCTGGATCTCCGCCGTGGCGCCTGCGGTGCGCTGGGACAGGGAGCGCACTTCTTCGGCGACCACCGCGAAGCCCCGACCCATTTCACCCGCGCGGGCGGCCTCGATGGCGGCGTTGAGCGCCAGCAGGTTGGTCTGCTCGGCGATGCCGCGAATCACCGTCAGCACCTTGTCGATGGTTTCGGTCTCTTCCGCCAGGCGTTCCACGGCCTGGGCGTTGTGCTGCACTTCGCCCACCAACTGATGCAGCCCTGCGAGGCTCTGGTCGATCACGCTCTGCCCCTGCTCCACGGCAAGACCGGCGGCGCGGCTGGCATCCGCGGCCAGGCTGGCATCACCGGCCACCTGCTGGATGGTGTTTTCCAGTTCGCCCAGGGCGTCGCGAATCTGCGCGGTGCCACCTGCCTGGTCTTCGGCGCCGGCATGGAGACCGTTGTTCAGATCGGCCAGGGTGCTGCTGCTGCCGGCGACGTTCTCGGCGTGCTGGCGAATGGTGCCCACCAGTTCGCCAAGGTAGTCGCGCAGGCGATTGAGCGAGTCTTCGATGCGGCGCAGGTCGAGCGTGCTGGAACCCAGGGCGATAGGGCGGCTGAAATCGCCGGCGGCCCAGGCGCCCAGGGCGCTGACCAGGCGCCCGAGCACCTGGGTCAGGCGGCGCTGGATGCGGTCGATGCACAGGGCGATGAGCAGGATCAGGCCGATCATCAGGCCTTGCATGATGCGCACTTCAGCCTGGATGCGCCCGTGTTCGGCACGCACTTCGGGCTCCAGTGCGGCCAGCGCGGCCTGCAGGGCATCCACGCGTCGGGCGGTGGCCGCAGCGAGTTCATTTCGCCGCTGGATCAGCTCGCGGGTGCGCGCCAGTTCTCCCGGATAGCGCTTGAGCAGGCCGCCGAGTTCGCGCTTGAGGGCGATGCCGCGATCTTCGGCCTGGCTGGCTTCGTTGCTGCTTTCCAGGCCCATCATCGCGGCGAAGTCATCGGCGGCGGAGCTGCTGCTGTCGGCCACGCCGAGCAGGGGCAGTTGGTCCAGTCGGGCGCTGTCGCGACCCAGGGCCTCCAGCTCGCGCTCGACGTCAGCGGCCAGCTCGTCGCGACCGCTCGCCATCAGCTTGGCGCGGGCCTGGCTGAGGCGGTTGAGGTGCTGGGCTGCGGCGAACAAGGGCGCGCGGTAATCGCTGGCAGAGGGCGTGTTTGCCGAGTCCGCGTACTGCGCGAGCTGGTCGAGGGAGCCGGCCATTTCCCGTTCAGCCTGGATCAGCAAGCCCTGTGGATCGCCCGCCAGCTTGCCGGCGGCGAGCAGTTCATCGCGGGTGAATTCGCGCAGCTCATTGAAGCTGGGCAGCAGGTCCTGAGTCAGTTCGCCCGGGAGTTGGGCGAGGCGCTGTTCCAGGCTGTCGATGCCCTGGGTGGCGGCGCTGTGGCGCAGCGCATCGCCGCTGTTCAGGTAGGCCTGGACGTTGTCCTCCACTTCCCCCTGGAAGCGCTGGGCCAGGTCCAGGTACTGCTCCATGAGTTGATAGGGCCGTTCCAGCGCCCGCTGCGACCACCACAGCGTGGCGCCCAATGCCAGGCAGACGGTGACCAGCAGCAGGGTGATCAGGTTGGTGAGCAGTTTCAGGCGCATCGCGTCCTCGACAGACAACTGAGGGGATGGCCAGATGATATTGCCGTTTGGTGACAGTCCCGTGACGGCAGGGCTCAGTCGCGGTGCAGCTCTACCCGGTTGCGACCCGCGTGCTTGGCGCAATAGAGCGCTTCGTCCGCCTGCTTGGAAAGCTGATTGATGTCGAGATCGTCATGCAACTGGGCGATGCCGCAACTGAAGGTGCAAGACAGGTCATGGGGTTGCGCCGGGTAGCGGATCTCCGCGAAGCGCCGGCGGATCTCCTCCAGCACGCGATGGGCCGCTTCGAGGTCGGTATCGGGCAGCACCACGGCGAACTCCTCGCCGCCGTAGCGACCGATATGGTCGGTCTTGCGCAGGCGCTGCTTGAGGAACAGGGCAAGGCTCTTGATGACCCGGTCGCCCATGGGGTGGCCGTAGGTGTCGTTGACCTTCTTGAAATGGTCGATATCGAGCATGGCGAAGCACAGCGGCTTGCCTTCCCGACGCGCGCGGGAGCTGGCGTCTTCCAGCAGTTGCAGCGTGTGGGTGTGGTTGAACAGCCCGGTGAGGCTGTCGCGCACCATGCGTGCCTTCAGGCTGCGCGCGCGTTTGGCGCGGGTGCGCACCGTCGCGATCAGATGGCGCGGCTTGATCGGCTTGGTGAGGAAGTCGTCGCCGCCTTCGCTCATCGCATCCAACTGTTTATTGAGGTCGTCCTCGGCCGACAGGTAGATGATCGGCACGCTCACATACCGCTCGTGCTGGCGGATCACCTTGGCCAGCTCGGTGCCCAGGCACTCCGGCATGTACATGTCGAGGATGATCAGGTCCGGCTGGAATTCGGCCAGGGCCAGCAGGGTCTTCACCGGTTCGGTGATGACGCGGGTGACGATGCCGGCGGAGTTGAGGATCAGTTCGGTGTGGGTGGCCTGGGCGCGGGAGTCGTCCACCACCAGCACCTTGAAGGGATCGTAGTGGGCGGTGCGGGTCAGGGTTTCCAGTTTTTCCAGCAGGCTGGAGGCATCCAGGGCGCCGGTGAAGAACTCCTGGCCGCCAGCGCGCACTGCCGCCAGGCGTGTCGGGGCATCGGCCTCTTCGTGGCTGAAGAAGATGATCGGCAGCTTCTGCTCCAGACCCTGCTGGGCTTCGAGTGCCAGCTCCAGGCCCTGGCCGGACCCGGAGAAGTCCACCTCCAGCATGATCGCGGCCGGATGGCGTTCCGCCATGGCCGAGCGGAAGGCATTGGCGCTTTCGCAGAGCTGGGCGTTGAGGCCGAAGAATTCCAGTTGCTGGGACAGGCGCTCGGCGCGGTCCTTGCTCTGCAGCGCCAGGTACACCGGCTTGCGCAGGGGCGGCAGGAAGGTCTGCTCGAACTGATCGCCGTGCCGCAACCCGGTCCGCGACAGGCGCTGCATCAACAGGCTGAGTTCGGTGATCAGGTCGCTGGACAGCCGTCCGCGGTTCTCTTCCACGCCACGCAGGCAGTTGCCGATGGCCACTGCCAGGCGCGTGTGTTCCGGCTGATCGAAGCGTTCGGCGTAACGCTGCAGGTAGAGACTGGCCTCGGCCAGCTCGGTCATGCAGGTCGAACTCCATTCGCTGCGTTGCAGGCGCTGCCAGATCTCCAGAACGTGCCGCGCCTGGTTGATTACCCGCTGGGCGAAGTGGTTCTTGAGTCGGTCGCGGCTGGGATCTTCGTGCTCGGTCATGGCCGGAGAGGTCGCCTGGAGACGATCTGAATGATGGCTCCATGCTATCACCTCGCGAGCGGTACGCCAGTGCCATCTGTCCCGATTTTGCGGGATATGTCGGATAAATAGCTTCAGCCCGCCGCCAGGGCTCCGTACGCGCGGAACGCACCGGAGGTTGGTTTGGTGCACGGACACTGCGCCGGGCGTGCTCATCCCTTATAGTTGCTGGATTCGGCCGCAACGCTGTCTGCGGATCGTGGTCGAACCTTTCCGTGCTGATCGAAATTCGAAGGACACTGCCATGCTGGACTGGAAGAAGCGTATGGGGGATGCGCGCGAGCGCGTCGATGATTCGGTTGACGATGTACGCAGTTACCTCGGTGGCATCTGGCTGAGTCGTGCCCTCGGCAGCCTGCTGGCGATCTACCTGATCGTTTGCGTGGTGGTGGGTTGGTATTGGAGCCGCGAGCCCGATCTCTTCCCGGTACAGCAGAACGCCCAGGCGGCCGCCGACCGCGCTGGCCGGCAGATGGTCAGTGGCTATACCACCGTGGAAACCCTGAAGACCGTAGGGCAGACCCTGCTCGACAAGAGCGGCGGTTACCTCTCCAACGACCTCGCTCCACCCGGCCTCTGGCTGGACAACATGCCCAGCTGGGAATACGGCGTGCTGGTCCAGGTGCGCGATCTTTCCCGCGCCCTGCGCAAGGACTTCGCCCGCTCCCAGTCCCAGTCCACCGAAGACCCGGACCTGGCCAAGGCCGAGCCGCGCTTCAACTTCGACAACAAGAGCTGGGCGCTGCCTGCCTCCGAGTCCGAGTACAAGGAAGGCATCCGCTCGCTGGATCGCTACCTGGCCCGCCTGGCCAATCCGAGCCAGCCCAGCGCGCAGTTCTATAGCCGCGCCGACAACCTGAACAACTGGCTGGGCGACGTCGCCACCCGTCTCGGTTCGCTGTCCCAGCGCCTGTCGGCCAGCGTGGGTCGGGTGCGCCTGAACACCGACATCAGCCCCGAAGCCGCCGCTGCCACTGGCAAGGTGCCGGAGGTGAGCGAGGAGATCGTCGAGACGCCCTGGCTGCAGATCGACAACGTCTTCTATGAAGCTCGCGGCCAGGCCTGGGCGCTGTCCCACATCCTGCGCGCCATCGAAGTCGATTTCGCCGACGTGCTGGCGAAGAAGAATGCCACCATCAGCGTGCGCCAGATCATTCGCGAACTGGAGGCCGCCCAGGAGCCGCTGTGGAGCCCGATGGTGCTGAACGGCAGCGGCTACGGCGTGCTGGCCAACCACTCGCTGGTGATGGCCAACTACATTTCCCGCGCCAACGCCGCCGTGATCGATCTGCGTCAGTTGCTGGAGCAGGGCTGATGACCCCGGACGATCGCGAGGCGGCCCATCGCGCCGCCTCCGACGCCGAGCGGGTGGCCTGGGTCGATGAGCAGGACCGCCCCCTCGGCGGCCTGCCCCGCGCCGAGTTGCGCGAGCGCGGGCTGATCTCCCGCGGCACCTTCATTCTCCTGTTCAACTCCGCCGGCCGGCTCTGCGTGCATCGCCGCACCCTGAGCAAGGCGCTGTATCCCGGCTATTGGGACGTGGCGGCTGGCGGCATGGTGCAGGAAGGCGAGGACTACGCCGAATCCGCCGCCCGCGAGCTGGAAGAGGAACTCGGTGTTGGCGGCGTGCCGTTGCGTGAGCATGGCCGCTTCTATTTCGACGAGCCGGGTAACCGTCTCTGGGGCGCGGTGTTTTCTGCTGTGTCCGACGCGCCGCTGACACTGCAGCCGGAAGAAGTGATGGAAGCGCGCTTCATGAGCGTGGACGAGGCATTGGCCCAGAGTCCGTGCTGCCCGGATTCGCTCAAGGCGTTGCGGCTCTATTTGGCAAGTCATCCCTGAGCTCCCCTGTAGGAGCCAGCTTGCTGGCGAACCCTTCCTGTAGGGGCGATTTCAATCGCCAAGGGTTGCGTAGCAGCCCCGCGACTCCGAAGGGCAGACCTTCGGCCTGCTTGGCGAATAAATTCGCCCCCACAAGAAATCGCATCCACAGTGAAATGCATCATTAACCCCGGCCAAACCCGCGCCCGGCGCGGGTTTGTGCAATATTCCGGACCTTTTCGTGCGGGATGCTGCACGAGGTCGCCAATCTGTCGATCAATGGCGCATTTTCGTACTTAGCATTCGCCGCGAATGCTGATAAATTTCGCCGCCTTTCAAGCCCGGCCACACACCGGGTTGCGCTGCCCCTGCCAGAGTGGGGCTTCGCGGTCGGCTCCCGCCGACCAGTCGCTATCCTGACCCCTACGAGGAAAGCCGGTGGTCAAGAAAGCTTCGTCCTTTGCCGCCCTTGGCGGCCTGGTGTACTCCACCGACAGCGGCCGGCATTGCCCGGATTGCCGCCAGCCCATCGATGCCTGCATCTGCAAGCAAGCCACCGTGCCTGCTGGCGATGGCATTGCCCGCGTTCGTCGTGAATCCAAGGGGCGTGGCGGCAAGACCGTCACCACCATCAGCGGCGTGCCGCTGGCCGAGGATGGTCTGAAGGAACTGGCCACGGCACTCAAGCGTCGTTGCGGGACGGGTGGAGCCTTGAAGGACGGCGTGATCGAGATCCAGGGCGACCACGTGGACCTGTTGCTTGAAGAACTCGCCAAGCGCGGCTTCAAGGCCAAGAAATCCGGCGGCTGAGCCGCGGCTTTCTAAACTGACCGTCAGAGCGGCGGTCAACACTCCAACGTCATACGACCGAATTAACCTGTCCAGGCCCCCGGCATGATCCGGCGGGCATGGCGCTTTTCTATCCCATAGGGGGAAACCGATGTCTGCACGACGTACGCGCAAGGACGATGGCACCAGCTGGACCGTGGCCGACAGCCGCAGTGTCTATGGCATTCGCCATTGGGGGGCCGGCTATTTCGCAATCAACGAAGCGGGCCGCGTCGAAGTGCGCCCCCGTGGTGCCGGCAGCGAGCCGGTGGATTTCTTCGACATCGTCGGCGACCTGCGCGAAGCGGGCCTGTCGCTGCCGCTGCTGGTGCGCTTCCCCGACATCCTCCAGGACCGCGTGCGCCAGCTGACCGGTGCCTTCGACGCCAACATCGAGCGACTGGAATACCAGAGCAAGTACACCGCGCTGTACCCGATCAAGGTCAACCAGCAGGAAGCGGTGGTGGAAAACATCATCGCCACCCAGAACGTTTCCATCGGCCTGGAAGCCGGTTCCAAGCCCGAGCTGCTGGCCGTACTGGCGCTGGCGCCGAAGGGCGGCACCATCGTCTGCAACGGCTACAAGGACCGCGAGTTCATCCGCCTGGCGCTGATGGGCCAGAAGCTCGGCCACAACGTTTTCATCGTCATCGAGAAAGAAGCCGAGGTGGAGTACGTCATCGACGTCGCCGCCGAACTCAAGGTCGCTCCCCAGGTGGGCCTGCGCGTGCGCCTCTCGTCCCTGGCCTCGTCCAAGTGGGCTGACACCGGTGGCGAGAAATCCAAGTTCGGCCTCTCCGCCGCGCAGATCCTCTCGGTGGTCGAGCGCTTCCGCAAGGCCGGCCTGGACCAGGGCGTGCGCCTGCTGCACTTCCACATGGGCTCGCAGATCGCCAACCTGGCCGACTACCAGCACGGTTTCAAGGAAGCCATCCGCTACTACGCCGAACTGCGCAACCTCGGTCTGCCGGTCGACCACATCGACGTTGGCGGCGGCCTGGGCGTGGACTACGACGGCACCCACTCGCGCAACGCCAGCTCCATCAACTACGACATGGACGACTATGCCGGCGTAGTAGTGGGCATGCTCAAGGAATTCTGCGACGCCCAGGGCCTGCCGCACCCGCACATCTTCTCCGAGAGCGGCCGCGCCATGACCGCGCACCACGCCGTGCTGGTGATGCAGGTGACCGACGTCGAGCGCCACAACGACGAAGTGCCGAAGTTCGCCAATCTGGAAGAGCAGCCGGAAATCGTTCGCTGGCTGGCCGAGTTGCTGGGCCCGACCGATGCCGAGATGGTCACCGAGACCTACTGGCGCGCCACCCACTACATGGGAGACGCCGCTACCCAGTATGCCGAGGGCAAGCTCACGCTCGCCGAGAAGGCCCTGGCCGAGCAGACCTACTTCGCCATCTGCCGCCGCCTGCACAACCAGCTCAAGGCGCGCCAGCGTTCCCACCGTCAGGTGCTGGATGAGCTGAACGACAAGCTCGCGGAGAAGTACATCTGCAACTTCTCGGTGTTCCAGAGCCTGCCGGACACCTGGGCCATCGGCCAGGTGCTGCCGATCATCCCGCTGCACCGCCTCGACGAAGAGCCCCTGCGCCGTGCCGTGCTGCAGGACTTGACCTGCGACTCCGATGGCAAGATCAACCAGTACGTCGACGAGCAGAGCATCGAGACCAGCATGCCGGTGCACGAAGTGCGCGAAGGCGAGGACTACCTGCTGGGCGTGTTCCTGGTGGGCGCCTACCAGGAAATCCTCGGCGACATGCACAACCTGTTCGGCGACACCGACTCGGTGAACGTCTACCAGCACGATGACGGCAGCGTTTACCACGCCGGTATCGAGACCCACGACACCATCGAAGACATGCTGCGCTACGTGCACCTGTCTCCTGATGAACTGATGGCGCTGTATCGCGACAAGGTCTCCAGCGCCAAGCTGAGCCCGCGCGAGCGTACCCAGTACGTCGACGCTCTGCGCCTGGGGCTGACCCGCTCGTCCTACCTGTCTTCCTGACAGGTGACTGAAAAAAGCCCGGCCATGTGCCGGGCATTTTTTGTGGATTCTTGTGGGGGCGAATTCATTCGCCATGCGGGCCGCAGGCCTGCCCATTCCGGACACACCCGACCAACCCCCTGGCAAAATTCCTCATCCGGCGCTTTCATACCCTCCAGCCTTTTCAACCTGTCGGGAGCCCCACCATGCCACGCGTCCTCCTGCTCGAATGCAGCCCCAACGACCTGGCCTCACCCGGTGGGCAACTGGCCCGGGAAATGGCTCGGCGCATCCATCCCAAGGCCGAGGTGATCGTCCGCAACCTGGTGCGTGAACCGCTGCCGCCACTGTGTGCAGGTTATGCCGAGGCGGTGGTGGGCAAGTCGGATTGCTCGGACGAACATTTCGCCTTGTCCGAGCAATTGATCGGCGAACTGGAGCGCAGCCATTACCTGATCATTTCCACGCCCATGCACAACTACATGGTGCCGGCGGCGCTGAAACTCTGGCTGGACTACGTGGTGCGCATCCGCCGCACCTTCGAAATGCACAACGGCCAGCGCATCGGCCTGCTGGAGGATCGGCCGACTTTCGTGGTGCTGAGCTCCGGCGGGCACTACCTGGGCGCCAAGGCCAAGCAGATGGACTTCCTCTCGCCCTACCTGCGCCATGTGCTGGGCATCGTCGGCTTGCACCATGTGGAATACCTCCACCTGCAGGGGCTGGCCGACGGCGAGGAAGCGGTGGCTGCCGCCCTGCAACAAGCGCGGGAGCGCTTGTCATTCAACCCGGTTTTCGCCCCCGAACCCTTCCCCGACGTGCAGTTGTAGGGGCAGAGACGCCGGTAGGGTGCGCCGTGCGCACCTGCGGTTGAGCATTGCGCCGGAGCCAGCCTGGAATCGGTGCGCGCAGCGCACCCTACGGGGAAACGCTGTCAGCCTCAGTTACCCATCACCCCATAACCCCGCGCCATCAGCACCGCGAACAGCGGCAGCAGCAGAGCGAGCAGCAATTCCAGACGGATCACCATGATCACCGCCTTGGCCTTGCCGGGACTGACCTCGGGTACGCGACCGGCCTTCAGCGCATTGCGCCAGTTGAGGAAGACGAAGGTCGGGAAGCCGGAGAGCAGGGCGATCAGCACGAACAGCCCCATCTTCGCGTGGAACATCGAGTTGTGCAGGTAGTAATCCAGGCCCTTGCCGTACCAGAACACCCGCGCCAGGCCGGTGACGATCACCGCGCCAGCGGCCAGACCGTAAATCAGGTCGATGCGCACCAGGCTGCGGGCGCGCTCCAGATCGAGCGGCAGCTTGAACAGGCGATGCTCCAGAACGAGCAGGGCGAACAGCACAAGGATCGAGAGGAAATGCAGGTAGGCGGCGACGGCTTGTCCCATGGAAACTCCTTCAGGTCATCAGGTTTTCGTTGTCGTTATCGTGCGGCGAACCAGGCGTCGCGGCGTTGCAGGTGCCACGCCAGGTAGCCCAGGCTGAGCCCGCGCACCGCCATGAAGGCGAGGAACGCCAGCCAGAGGCCGTGATTGCCGAGAAACTGTAGTCCCCAACCCAGCGGCAGGCTAAGGACGACGGCGACCAGCATGGCGTCGCGCATCTCGCGGGCCCGCGTGGCGCCGATGAACAGGCCGTCCAGCAGGTAGCTCCAGACGGCGACCAGAGGCAGCAGCGCGAGGTAGGGGAGGTAGGTGTGGGCCACCTCGCGGACCGTCGCGATATCGCTCTGCATGTCGATGAACAAGCCTCCGGCTAACGCGAAGAACAGCGCGAAACCCAGGCTCGCCAACAGCGACCAGCCCCCGGCCACCAGCAGCGATCGGTGCAGGGTCGGGCGGTCACGGGCGCCGATGGCGTGGCCGCACAGGGCTTCCACGGCATGGGCCAGCCCATCCAGGGCGTAGGCGGTCACCAGCAGGCCATTGAGCAGCAGGGCGTTGGCCGCCACAGTGGCGTCGCCCATCCGGGCTCCCTGCACCGTCAGCAGGAAAAACACCAGTTGCAGCGCCAGGGAGCGGATGAAAATGTCGCGGTTCACCGCCAGCAGCGGTCGCCAGTTGCGCCACAGCTGAAGGGCCGGCCAGTCGATGTGGCCCGGATAGCGTTGCAGCGCGCCACGGGTAAGCGCCAGGCCGATCAGTGCGCCGCACCATTCAGCGATCACCGCCGCCCGTGCCGCGCCGACCACGCCCCAGTCCAGTCCGAGGACGAACCACAGCGCCAGGGCGATGTTCACCACATTGGTGCCCAGCAGGATGGCCAGTGGCGCGCGGGCGTTCTGGGTACCCAGGAACCAGCCCACCAGTGCGTAGTTGGCCAGTGCCGCCGGCAGGCCGAGCAGTCGCAGGTGGAAAAAGTCACGGGTCAGCGCGTCCAGTTCCGCAGAGGGGTTCATCAGCCCCAGCGCCAGGTCGCTGAAGGGGACCGCCAGGAGGCCCAGCAACAACGCCAGGCCCAGCGCCAGGCCAAGCCCTTGCAGCAGCACCTGGCGCAGGGCGCCACCATCCACGCGGCCTGCGGCCTGGGCGGCGAAACCGGTGGTGCCCATGCGCAGGAAGCCCAGCACGCCGAGCAACAGCATGTACAGCGTGCTGCCCACGGCTACGGCGCCCAATTGGTGAGCGTGGGGCAGATGGCCCACCACCGTGCTGTCCACCAGGGCGACCAGGGGCACGGAAATATTCGAGAGGATCATGGGCGCGGCCAGTGCCCAGACCTTGCGGTGGGTCGGGGAATGCCGCCAGGCGTCGAGGAACAGGCTCATGCAGGGCTCCAGTCAGGCCGCGCAGTATAGCGGCGCGATGTTTCGTGAGCTGCATCGCTCCTGCCGTCATCCGGATGCCACCGGAACGCCCGGCTGGTCTATAGTTCGCGGCTTGTACGCACTCCCCAACGAGAGCCTGTCATGCCGAAGAAAGGATTACTTCTGGCCCTGGTGCTGAGCCTGCTCAGCGCCTGCGATTCCTCCACCCCCGAGCAGGCGGCGAGCAAGTCGCCACCCGCCGCTACCCAGGACGCGGCGCGCCCTGCCGTCGATACCGCCGCCCTGGCCAAACGCTACGCAGGCCGCGAGCTGCAGGTGATCGACGTATCGGAAGTGCAGCTCGACGGCGCCAGTGCGCTGTCGGTGACCTTCTCGGTGCCGCTCGACCCGGAACAGACCTTCGCCGAGCGCCTGCACCTGGTGGACAGCAAGGACGGCAAGGTGGATGGCGCCTGGGAACTCTCCGACAACCTGATGGAGTTGCGCCTGCGCCACCTGGAACCCAAGCGCAAGCTGGTGCTGACCGTCGATCCCGGCCTGCGCGCGGTGAACGATGCTCGTCTCGCCGAAGAGCATGTCACCCGCCTGGAAACCCGCGACCTGCAAGCCACCGTCGGCTTCGCCAGCCGGGGTTCGCTGCTGCCCACCCGCCTCGCCGAAGGCCTGCCGGTGATCGCGCTGAACGTCGACAAGGTGGATGTGGACTTCTTCCGCGTGAAGACCGAATCCCTGCCGGGCTTCCTCGCCCGCTGGGGCAAGCGCGGCGCCCTGGACGTCTGGGAAGCGCGGGAGCTGCTGAAGATGGCGGACCTGGTCTACACCGGCCGCTTCGATCTCAAGCCCGCCCGCAATACCCGCGAGACCCTGCTGCTGCCCATCGCCGGCCTCGAGCCGATGAAGCAACCGGGCGTCTACCTGGCGGTGATGAAAGAATCCGGCAGCTACGCCTATTCCAATCCGGCGACGCTCTTCACCCTGAGTGATATCGGCCTTTCCGCGCACCGTTACAGCGACCGTCTGGATGTCTTCACCCAGGCCCTGGAGGGCGGCGCCGCGCAGGCCGATATCGCGCTGGAGCTGCTGGATGGCGAAGGCCGTGTGCTGGCCGAAGGCAAGACCGACGGCAAGGGCCACGCCGAAATTCCCCTGGCGCCCAAGGCCGAAGTGCTGATCGCCCGCAAGGACGAACAGACCAGCCTGCTGCGCCTGTCCGCGCCGGCGCTGGACCTGGCCGAGTTCGACATTGCCGGCCCGACCAGCCATACCCTGCAGTTCTTCGTATTCGGTCCGCGCGATCTCTACCGTCCGGGCGAGACCGTGCTGCTCAACGGCCTGCTGCGGGATGCCGATGGCCGCGCGGTGAAGGATCAGCCCATTACCGTCGAAGTACGTCGTCCCGATGAACAGGTCAGCCGCCGCTTCGTCTGGGCAGCCGGGGAGGGTGGTTTCTACCAGTACCAGTTGCCGCTTGCCGCCGAGGCTCCCACCGGCCGCTGGCAACTGCTGTTCGACCTGGGCGATGGCAAGCCGCAGCTCTATGAATTCCTCGTGGAAGACTTCCTGCCCGAGCGCATGGCACTGGAACTCAAGGGCAGCGACCAGCCCTTCGCGCCGGCCGACAACGCCCGCTTCCAGGTCAGCGGCCGCTACCTCTATGGCGCGCCGGCTTCCGGCAACCGCCTGACCGGCCAGCTCTACGTGCGTCCGCTGCGCGAAGCGGTGAAGGCGCTGCCCGGCTACCAGTTCGGCTCGGTGATGGAGGGCGAACTGAGCCAGGACATCGAACTGGACGAAACCCAGCTGGATGCCGACGGCAAGACCGAGCTGAACATCGAGACCCGCTGGGCCGAGGCCAAGTCGCCGGTGCAGCTGATCCTCCAGGCCAGCCTGCAGGAGTCCGGCGGCCGTCCGATCACCCGCCGCCTGGTACAGCCGGTGTGGCCCGCCGAGCGCCTGCCGGGTGTGCGCGCCCTGTTCGACGGTGAAGAAACCGATGCCGACAGCGTGGCCGAGTTCGAGCTGCTGGTGGCCGACCCGGACGGCAACAAGCTGGCCGCCGACAACCTCAAGGTGCGCCTGGTGCGCGAGCGCCGCGACTACTACTGGAACTACTCCGAGAGTGATGGCTGGACCTACCACTACAACGAGAAGTACCTGAACCTCTCCGAAGAGCAGGTGCAGGTCGCCGCCGGTGGCACCGCCAAGGTCAGTTTCCCGGTGGAGTGGGGCCCCTACCGCGTGGAAGTGGAAGACCCGGCCACCGGCATCACCAGCAGCCTGCGCTTCTGGGCCGGCTATCGCTGGCAGGACAACGCCGAAGGCGGCGCGGTACGTCCGGATCAGGTGAAGCTGGCGCTGGACAAGCCGGGCTATACCGCTGGCGACACCGCGAAAGTCACCGTAACCCCGCCCAGCGCCGGCAGCGGCTACCTGCTGGTGGAATCCGCCGAGGGCCCGCTCTGGTGGCAACCCATCGAGGTGCCGGCCGAAGGCAAGAGTTTCGATATTCCGGTCGCCAAGGACTGGGCGCGCCATGACCTTTACGTCAGCGCCCTGGTGATCCGTCCCGGCGAGCGCAAGGCCAGCGTCACGCCCAAGCGCGCCGTGGGCCTGCTGCACCTGCCGCTGGATCGCGCTCCGCGCAAGCTGGCGGTGTCCCTCAGCGCACCGGAGAAGATGCGGCCCAAGCAGCCGCTGAAGGTCCAGGTGCAGGCGAAGAATGCCGATGGCAGCGTGCCCAAGTCGGTGAATGTGCTGGTGGCGGCAGTGGATGTGGGCATCCTCAATATCACCAGTTATGCAACACCCGATCCCTTCGCCAGCCTGTTCGGCCGCAAGGCCTACGGCGCCGACCAACTCGACGTCTACGGCCAACTGATCGAAGCCGGCCAGGGCCGCCTGGCCACCATGGCCTTCGGTGGCGACGCCGCGCTGGCCGGTGGCGGCAAGCGTCCGCAGACCAGCGTCACCATCGTCGCCCTGCAGAGCGCGCCGGTGGTCCTGGATGAGCAGGGCCAGGGCGAAGTCAGCGTCGACATTCCCGACTTCAACGGCGAACTGCGTCTGATGGCCCAGGCCTGGACCGACGAACGCTATGGCATGGCCGAGGCGAAGACGGTGGTGGCGGCACCTCTGGTGGCGGAACTCGCGGCGCCGCGCTTCCTCGCCGGTGGCGACGAGACCACCCTGGCGCTGGACCTCACCAACCTCTCCGGCAAGCCCCAGCGCCTCGACGTGCAACTGCAAAGCAGCGGTCAATTGGACCTCGCCCAGAGCGCCGGTGGCCAGACCGCACCCATCCAGCTCAAGGATGGCCAGCGCACGACCCTGCGTATCCCTGTGCGTGCGGTCGGCGGCTATGGCCAGGGGCAATTCAAGGTGACAGTGAACGGCCTGGAGCTACCGGGCGAGAACCTGCCGCCGTTCAGCCGCGAGTGGACCCTGGGCGTGCGCCCGGCCTATCCGGCGCAGCTCAGACAATTCCGCGCGGTGCTCAAGGGCGATGCCTGGAGCCTGCCGGCCGGCACCCTGGATGCTTACGAGCCGGACGGCCGCGAGGCCCTGCTGCAACTGTCCAGTCGCCCGCCGCTGAACCTCGGCGAGCAGATTCGCGCGCTCAAGGCCTATCCCTACGGTTGCGCCGAGCAGACCACCAGCGGCCTGTATCCGTCGCTGTACGCTGACGCCGCGTCGCTCAAGCGCCTCGGCCTGGAGGGCGAGCCGGACGATGCGCGCCGCAAGTCCATCGAACTCGGCATCGAACGCCTGCTGGGCATGCAGCGCTACAACGGCAGCTTCGGCCTGTGGAGCGCTGACAGCGAAGAGGAATACTGGCTGACCGCCTACGTCACCGACTTCCTCCTGCGCGCTCGCGACCAGGGCTTCGCCGTGCCACCGGAAGCCCTGAAGAAGGCCAGCGAGCGCCTGCTGCGTTACCTGCAGGAGCGCAGCCTGATCGAGGTCAGCTACAGCCAGAATGCGGACCACACCCGCTTTGCCGTGCAGGCCTACGCCGGCTACGTCCTGGCCCGCAGCCAACAGGCGCCGCTGGGCGCCCTGCGCAGTCTCTGGGAGCGCCGCGCCGATGCCCGCTCGGGCCTGCCGCTGGTGCAGCTGGCGGTGGCCTTCAAGCTGATGGGCGACGCACCGCGCGCCGACCAGTCCCTCGAACTCGGCCTGCGCTTCCAGCGTGACAGCCACGACTGGCTGGCCGACTACGGCAGTCCGCTGCGCGATCAGGCGCTGATCCTCGCCCTGTTGGAAGAGCACGACCTGGCCGCCGGCGCCCGCGAACAGCGCCTGTTCGACCTGGCTGACCTGGTGGCCGGCGAGCGCTGGCTCTCCACCCAGGAGCGCAATGCGCTGTACCTGGCTGGCCGTGGCCTGCTGGGCAAGCCCGAACCAGACTGGAGCGCGCAGCTCAGCGCGGGTGACCAGCAGCGCGAGCTGAGCAACCAGCAACCCGGCCTGAAACTGGACGGCGCCCTGCTGACCGAGCCGCTGAGCATCGCGTCCGCCGGCAGCGAGCCGCTCTACCAGCAGCTGACCCTCTCCGGTTATCCGCTGACGGCCCCGCACGCAGGCGGCGAGAACCTCGCCATCTACCGCGAGTTCCTCGGCGCGAATGGCGAGCGGCTCGACCTCAACAGCCTGGACAGCGGCGAACTGGTGCTGGTGCACCTGGCCATCGAAGCGAAGGAACGCGTGCCTGACGCCCTGGTGGTCGACCTGCTGCCGGCTGGCCTGGAACTGGAAAACCAGAACCTCGCCCAGAGCGCTGCCAGCCTGGACGACGCCAGCAGCGCGGTGAAGGAATGGCAGAAGTCCATGCAGAACGCCGCCATCAAGCATCAGGAGTTCCGTGACGACCGTTACGTGGCGGCCCTGGATGTCAGCGAGTACGGCACCACCCACCTGCTGTACCTGGCCCGCGCCGTCACTCCCGGCAAATACCGCGTGCCGCCGCCCACGGTGGAGTCCATGTACCGGCCGAACTGGCAGGCGCTGGGCGAGGCGCCGGAGCACCTGGTGGTGCGCGGCAAGTAAGACCGATCCGGTGCCCCCTCTCCCTTTCGGGGAGAGGGGGCACACCCTCAGCTCGGAATGATGTGGTCGCCGCCCCCGAAAGTCGCCGTTACCTGTTGAACGCCGGTGATGGTGACCAGTTCGACGAACGTTGCTCCTGCGCCATTGCCGTCGACATCCACCTGGACGGAGATGTCCGCGCCGACCTGCACCGCCTTGACGTAATTGGCAATCGCCTGCGGCAGCGCGCTGTTGCCGAGGAGCCCCGAGAAATCGAGCTTGTCGCCCTGGGCCGCGCTGTAGTCGAGGATGCGGTCCTCGGCCTCACTGAGGTTGTTGAACCTGAACAGGTCAGCGCCGTTGCCGCCGGTCAGCTGGTCTGCACCCAGACCGCCGACCAGGACGTCATCGCCGCTGCTGCCGGTCAGCGTGTCGCTGAAGATCGAACCGATCAGACCTTCCATGTTCCGGTAGTTGTCGATGCCCAGGCCCATGCTGGAAAGATCGAGGGATGTGTTGCTGGTGCTTTGGGCCAGCGTAAGGCTGAGCGCGCTGATTGCATCGGACAGGTCCAGTAGGTCGATGCCCGCACCGCCATCCAGGATGTCGTTGCCGGCACCGCCGCGAAGGACGTCGTTGCCGCTGCTGCCGGTGAGGGTGTCCGCGAAGCGGGAGCCAACCACACCTTCCATGTTGCGGTAGGAATCCTTGTCGAGGCCGTAGGCGGAAAGGTCGACCGTCGTGTCGCTGGTGCTGCTTTGCGTCAGGGTGAGGGTAACCCCGCTGGAGGCATCGGAGACGTCGAGCATGTCGATCCCAATGCCACCGTCCAGCTTGTCGTTGCCGACGCCGCCGCGAAGGATGTCGTTACCACTGCCACCGATCAGGGTGTCGTTGCCGATGCCGCCGATGAAACGGTCAACGCCGCCACCGCCGTCAACGCCATCGTTGCCGGCTCTCCCGTCTATGTAAGACCCCTGATAGGTCGCACCGGAAATGTCGATGGTGTCGTTGCTGTTGCCCGGGTCCGAGTCCAGGCGGATGCCTTGCCTGACGAGATTGACCGTTCCGGTCGATTGGGCACCGTTGTTGTCGGACAGGGTGTAGGTGAAATTACCGAAGCCTGTGCCGGTGGCCGCCGTATCGAACTCGATCAGGCTGTTGTTGCTACCCGCTACGAAGCGCAGGTTGCTCACATTGCTCAGCCCATCGGCGTTGAGCCCGGTGATGCTCAGGTAGCGGCCGTCCACATCGAAATCGTTGCCGAGCAGCGTGGCAACGGAGAGGACCACATGGGTCCCGCTGGACACGATCAGCGTGTCAGTGGTCGCCACCGGCGGATTGTTCACCATCGTGACACTGATACCGAGGTTATCGACATCGCTGGCGCTGCCGTCACTGGTGGTCATGGTCAGCGTGTCGTTGCCGCTGAAGTTCGCGGCAGACAGGTAGCCGATCGTGGCGGCCAGCGTCGCGTTGATCTGGGAGAGCGTGCCGCTGAGGGTGAGCATCGCAGTGTTGAGCCCCCCAATGGAGGCCCCGCCCGAAATGGGCTGCGCGGAGAGCGTGCCGTGGGCGACCTGCAGCGTCACGGTCAGGTTGCTTGAGCCTGCGTCCACATCGGTGATGCTGAGGCCATTGATGCTCTTGGGGGTGCCGGCCGGGGTGGTCTGGGCGCTGGGCAGGGTGTTGACCGGTGCATCGTTCACCGAGTCGATGGTCAGGTTGTAGGTGTAGGTGTTGCTGCCCCCGTTGCCATCGTCGACCACAAAGGTGAAGTGGTCGTCACCGAAGTAATTCGCGTCCGGCGTGTAGCTGAAAGTGCCGTCGTCAGCCACAGAGACCGTGCCGTGGCTGGCGGGGTCGCCAAGGGCGTAGGTGAGGGGGTCGTTCTCGATGTCGGTGGCGAAGGGCAGCGTGCCGGAGAGCGGTGTGTCCTCGTCGGTCGAGCCGCTGCCGTTTTCCGAGGTCGGGGCATCG
>MTEW01003448.1_pt1 | contig 18152 bp, 14 predicted proteins | sample 1042681 | NCBI WGS metagenome assembly MTEW01 (sample SAMN06185811, study PRJNA358809) | soil metagenome | isolation source: soil biostimulated with citrate as carbon source | place: India | collected 2015-05-23
TGCACGAGAAGACCGCCGTCTCCGACCTGATCGAAGAGCTGTACACCTTCCTGCGTCAGGCCGACAGCCGCGAGCTGGACCTGCTGTTCACCGCTCTGGACGCTGCTCGCGAAGCCGGCGACCAGGCCAAGGCTGCCGAGATCCAGAACCAGATCGACAACTTCGAGACCCACATCGTCCCGATCATCGCCGACATCGACGCTGGTTTCGGTAACCCGGAAGCCACCTACCTGCTGGCCAAGCGCATGATCGAAGCCGGTGCCTGCTGCATCCAGATCGAGAACCAAGTTTCCGACGAGAAGCAGTGCGGCCACCAGGACGGTAAAGTGACCGTTCCGCACGCCGACTTCCTCGCCAAGATCGCTGCCGTTCGCTACGCCTTCCTCGAGCTGGGCATCGACAACGGCGTGATCGTCGCACGTACCGACTCCCTGGGCGCCGGCCTGACCAAGCAGATCGCCGTCACCAACAAGCCGGGCGACCTGGGCGACCTGTACAACAGCTTCCTCGATTGCGAAGAAATCTCCGAAGCCGAGCTGGGCAACGGCGACGTCGTGATCAAGCGCGAAGGCAAACTGCTGCGTCCGAAGCGCCTGCCGTCCAACCTGTTCCAGTTCCGCGCTGGCACCGGTGAAGACCGCTGCGTACTGGACTGCATCACCAGCCTGCAGAACGGCGCCGACCTGCTGTGGATCGAGACCGAGAAGCCGCACGTTGGCCAGATCAAGGGCATGGTTGACCGCATCCGTCAGGTCATCCCGAACGCCAAGCTGGTGTACAACAACAGCCCGTCCTTCAACTGGACCCTGAACTTCCGTCAGCAGGTGTTCGACGCCATGGCTGCCGAAGGCAAGGACGTGTCCGCCTACGACCGCGCCAAGCTGATGAGCGTGGAGTACGACGAGACCGAGCTGGCCAAGCTGGCCGACGAGAAGATCCGTACCTTCCAGCGCGACGGTTCGGCCCACGCCGGCATCTTCCACCACCTGATCACCCTGCCGACCTACCACACCGCGGCCCTGTCCACCGACAACCTGGCCAAGGGCTACTTCGCCGACCAGGGCATGCTGGCCTACGTGAAGGGCGTGCAGCGTCAGGAAATCCGTCAGGGCATCGCCTGCGTCAAGCACCAGAACATGGCTGGCTCCGACATCGGCGACAACCACAAGGAGTACTTCGCTGGCGAAGCTGCTCTGAAGGCAAGCGGTAAAGACAACACCATGAACCAGTTCCACTAAGAACGGTTCCCCTGCTGCGGACCACGCATCCGCAGCAGCTTGTTTGCCTAACTAGCCCCGGCACTGCCGGGGCTTTTTTTATCCCCCGCTTTCGGCACTTGTGCGCGCGGCTGTTGCAGGGTGCGCCATGCGCACCAGCTGTTTGCAGCGGCCTCGGTGCGCACGATGCACCCTGCAGAAAGCCCAACCTCGCAGTTTTGTGCAACAGCGCACAGCCGCTGTCACTATTCCGTCGTTTTCCTTGGTTAGCGTCATGGCTCCGTCGATAAGCCTAACCAGGAGCCCTCCATGCGCAATGAACACGAACAAGACGTGCTATTCGGCAATGGTGATGAACCGCTCAGCAACACTTCCGCCAACCCCCATATCAATGACCTTATCGAAGCCGGCCTGAGCCGTCGCCAGGTCGTCGCTGGCGGCGCTGCGCTGGGCGTCATGGGTTTTCTCGGGGTGGCCATGCCCGGCACCGCCGAGGCCGCCGGCAACCCGCTCAAGGACCTGCTCGAGCGCCTGAAAAAGCGCAGCAAGCGTCTGCCGTTCAACCCGGTGGCGGTGACCCGTGCCGATACCATCACCGTACCGGCCGGCTACAAGGCCACCACCTTCATTCCCTGGGGCACGCCGATTCGCGGCAGCTTCCCGGCTTTCCTCGAGAACGCCGGCAACAGCGCCGCCGATCAGGCCGACCAGATCGGCATGCACCATGACGGCATGCACTTCTTCCCCATTGACGGTCAGCGCGGCGGCGGTCACAAGAGCGACCATGGCCTGCTGGTACTCAACCACGAGTACATCGACGCGCCGCTGCTGCACCCCAACGGCCCCACCCTGATCGGCGGCAAGCGCAGCAGCGCCGATGAGGTTCGCAAGGAAATCAATGCCCACGGGGTTTCCGTGGTGGAAGTGCGCCGTGTGCGCGGCCAATGGGAGGTGCTGCCCAGCGCCCGCAACCGCCGCATCACCGGCGCCACGCCGATGCAGATCAGCGGCCCGGTACGCGGCCACGCCCTGCTCCGAACTCGCTACAGCCCCGACGGCACCGCCACCCGCGGCACGCTGAACAACTGCGCCAACGGCTTCACCCCCTGGGGCACCTACCTGACCTGCGAAGAGAACTGGGCCGGCTATTTCGCCAGTGGCGATGCCGAACGCCCGCGTGAAATGACCCGCTACGGCGTGGGCAGCGCCAGCCGTTACGGCTGGGATCACCTGGCCGGCGACGAGTTCCAGCGCTTCAACGCCACCCGCCTGGCCGCCGACGCCACCGGCGACTACCGCAACGAGCCGAATCACTTCGGCTGGATCGTCGAGATCGATCCCTTCGCGCCGGAATCCGCCCCGATCAAGCGCACCGCACTGGGTCGTTTCGCCCACGAGGGCCTGGTGTTCGCCCCGGTCAAGCCGGGCCGTCCGGTGGTGTGCTATTCCGGCGACGACTCGCAGAACGAGTACATCTACAAGTTCGTCAGCCGCGGCAAGTACGTACCGGGCCGCAGCAACGGCAGCCTGCTCGACGAGGGCACCCTCTACGTGGCGCGCTTCAAGGCCAATGGCAAGGGTGAGTGGCTGGCCCTGGACATCAAGGACAAGGCCTTCCAGGCGGCCTGCAAGGCTGCCGGAGTGAGCTTCGCCGACCAGGGCGAGGTGCTGATCAACACCCGCCTGGCTGCCGATATCGTCGGCGCCACCAAGATGGATCGCCCGGAATGGGGCGCGGTGAACCCGAACAACGGCGACGTCTACTTCACCCTCACCAACAACAGCTCGCGCACCGTCGCCGACGCGGCCAACCCGCGCCCGGCCAATGCCTACGGTCACATCATCCGCTGGCGCGAGCAGAGCCGCGACTATGCCGGTCGTGAGTTCGTCTGGAGCCTGTTCCTGCTGGCCGGCCCGGAAAGCGACAGCCTCGACCCCAACGGCAAACCGCTGACCGCCGACAATCGTCTGGCCAGCCCGGATGGCCTGTGGTTCGACGATGAAGGCCGGCTGTGGATCCAGACCGACATGAGCGGCAGCCAGCTCGCCAATGGCCCGTTCGGCAACAACCAGATGCTGGTAGCCGAACCGACCACCGGCGAGATGAAGCGCTTTTTGGTCGGCCCCGTGGGCTGCGAAGTCACCGGTATTACCGCCACGCCGGACTTCCGTACGCTGTTCGTCAACATCCAGCACCCGGGCGAAGGCTCGACCCCGACCGATTTCCGCAGCACCTGGCCGGACGGCCCCGGCCGCCGCCCGCGCTCGGCCACGGTGATTGTCACCCGCGAAGACGGTAAACCGCTGTTCTGATCCCACCGCCGGCACCCTCTCCCCCTGCGGGAGAGGGTTGTCCGGCGCGTTCATTCGATGCATGGACAGGCAAAGCGCCGTGGCAGCTTCTACGCTGAGAACGCCATCGACTCGCGCAAGGAATGCCCATGCCCCGCTCCACCCTGCTGTTCGGCACCTGTCTCGTTCTGGCCGGCGCCGCCCTGAGCTGGTACTGGCTGCAGCCGGCTGCCCGGACTGCGCAGCAGGCACCTGCCACGCCACCTACAACCAGCGCCTTGCCGCAACCCGCCGTCCCCGGCGAGCAGCCGCCGACCTCCGAACAGCTGCAGCTGCTGGCCGCCCCACAGGTCAGGCAACAGCAGCAGCGCCTGGCCTTTCACAACCGCTATCGGGACTTTATCGAGCGCGCCGCAGAGCTGGACGCCGCAGCCCGCGCCGCCGAGGTGCGCGACCTCGAGCAAGGCATCGAGACGCTGGAGCAGCAAGGCGAGCTGGCCCTGAGCGAGGCGCTGCTGCTGCAACTGGCGCTGATCAAGGCGGACACTCAGGATGAAGCCGCGCAGAAGGCCCGCGGCGAGGCCCTGATACGTCGCTACCAGGCGCTGAGCGCCGAACGCGAGGCTGCCCAGGCGCAGCGACCGGATCCGCAGTTCGAGCGCTACAAGGCCGAGGAGCGGCGCATCGTCGAGGAAGTCATGGCCCTGCAGAATGTCCCCGACGGGCTCAGCCGTGATCAGTATCTGCGTCAGCGCCTGCAGGAGGCCCGCGAGCGCAGCTATCAGTGACGATGCACTGGCAAAAAGCTACTGATTGCCCGGCAGGTGTTCACCGAAATAGCCGCCGAAGAAGCGCAGCCCGAAGTTCATGCCGCTGCGTCCGGACTGGTAATAGGAGCGGTTCTGCGGCGGCACTCTCAGCTCATCGAACAAGCGATCCGCTTCCGAGAAGGCAATCCCCGCCGTAGTACTGGGCGACCACGGCAAAGCGCGGGCCTCGTACACTGCGCAGCACATGGCTGGCCAGCTGCCTTGAATCCGACGTGATGGCCGACCCGGCCAAATGCTCGAAGTAACAGCGCCCCCAGCCGTTGCGCTCCAGCTCCCATTCCATGACGGCCACCACCGAACAATCGGATATGCCCTCGGTGAAACACCCCGCATACGCCTCGTCTGCCACGTCCCCGCACCAGGGCTGGCTCATCTGCAGATAACGCAGGTCGTTCTTCTCGCGGATGACCAGCGGGCCTGCCGTGGGCGGGAAAGGCAGTGCCAATCCGGCTCGTCCATGGCCGGCATTTCTGTCCTGCACCACGTAGGTTCCCGGCATGGATCGACTCCCTGAATGCTGCTGAAAAAGGGGCGCGGTCTGGCGCCGCGCCCCTGCGTACCATCAGAGCAACTGGTCCAGCAGGTAATACAGCAGATTGAACGGCTTGTTGCGGTCGGCTACGTCGCTGCTCTCGGAAGCGTCCAGCACCTGGCCGGTGCCATCGAGCACATTGCTGACGAAGTGATCCAGCTCCAGGTTCTGCTCCTGAATATCGGAGTTGGCGAACTCGATGATGCTGGTGCAGTGGCTTTCGTTGACGTTGCGAAACTGCGGGAAATAGCCGCCGACGTTGCCCAGGTTGGCCAGCTGGCCGCGCAGACGGCTGGTGTCGGTGCGCCAGCGCTGCTTGATCAGCGCCTCCTTGGTGGCCTGATCCGGCGCGTTGACGATCTCCGGATAGAAGCGCTCATAGGAATAGGACGAGTAGTTCAGATCCTGCCAGAAGTGGGTGTGGCCCATACGGTCGCCCGGCAGGTTGCTCGACAGCGCCGGATACAGGCTGCCCAGGTCAGTGCTGGAGAAACCGGGCAGGCGCGCCTGCAGGTACTGCAGCGGCCCCTGCACGGCATCCAGCCCCCAGGCCTGGCGGATCAGGGTCTGCAACGGATAGGAGGGATAGGCCTGGTTGTCGCCGGCCAGCGCGGTGTAGACGGGGCCGGAATCGTTGATCAGGTAGCCGCGATTGGGCGCGATGTCCTGACGCAGGTTGGCATAGTTGGTCAGGCTGCCGGCGCCGCCGGCACTGCAACCGGTAGCGAGCATCTGCGTCGGCCGCGGCAGGTTGTCCTTGAGCCAGCCCACCACCGCGCGCATGTTGCGCAGCCCGTTGTGATGCCACACCAGTGGCGGCTGCTGACCTTGCGGGTCTTCGTACACCGCCACCTTGTCGCCGGAGTAGATGTCGCCGGTGCAGTAAGGCACGTAGACCATGTTCCAGTTCTGCGTCTTCACCCGCGTCCAGGGATGCAGGCGCACGACGAAGGGGCTGACCAGGCTGGCGCCCGGGTTGAGCAGCGACATGTAGTCGTCGGCGATGCCATTGGGGTTGCGTGCACCGCGGATGCCGCTCTGCCCGCTGCAGCTGGCGTAATCCCAGCAGGCACCACCGCCTTCCAGGTAGATGATGGTGTTGCGGGTATTGGGCACGCGGTTGATGAAGAACTTGTAGGGCGAGCCGTTGCCGCACACGGCACCGGTCTGCGGCGCCATCTGAATGGTCTGCCAGCCGTAGTAGTTACCGGGATTGAAACCGCTGTTGAAGCCGGCCGGGTTGGCCAGAAGCGGATAAGGCCCGGTGCGCTGCGCCGGCGTTACCGGATTGTCCGCCTTGGGTGGCGACACCAGATTGCTCAGCGTCTGCCAGAAGTTGTAATCGCCCAGCTCCGCGCTTGCGGGCGCAGACAGGGCCAATAGCAGGACAGCGGGCACGGCACGGTGCAAGGACCAAGGTGTGACGACAGGCATGGCAAACCCCTCATGTTGTTCTGGTACGAAGGGTCGGCATACCCAGGCAGGGGCAACTGCGCAGACCCAGCGAATGGTCGGGTACTGCTGGATCAGCGAATGCGTCGCGCGGCGGCGATTCATGCACGCTAGTACAAGATCACCAGAGTGTCTCAAAACCGAGAATATCTTTTCGGGATGGAACTTAGCCTTCTAATTGCTCTCGGTTATTTCACTGCACGGTTTCTGGTCATGCTTTCGTGCTGCTACCAAAGCCTTAGGCAATTGCGCATTTCGCCGAAGATGATGCTCTTGAAAAGTCCGGCAGACTCAGCGGATGAATGAGTCGGGTGCTCAGGGCCAGCGCTCGGACGCACAAGAATGGGGCTTTTTTTTGCTTCGACAAATTTACTTACATTTAACCTGCGCATAGTATGGAGCACATACTTTTGCTCAGGCGCCCTCGCAGGCGCTCATTAGCGACTAGATTAAAAGCCGTTCCTTAGCTCAAGGAGTACCGGCATGCCTGATGTGCCATCGACCCTGTCCCACGACTGGGCCTTTGCTGTGTTCCTGCTCGGAGTGTGCGGGCTCATCGCCTTCATGCTCGGCGTTTCCAGCCTGCTCGGCAGCAAGGCCTGGGGACGCAGCAAGAACGAACCCTTCGAGTCGGGCATGCTCCCCACCGGCAACGCGCGGCTGCGCCTGTCCGCCAAGTTCTATCTGGTCGCGATGCTCTTCGTGATCTTCGACGTTGAAGCCCTCTTTCTCTTCGCCTGGGCGGTCTCGGTACGCGAAAGCGGCTGGGTCGGCCTGGTCGGTGCTACCGTTTTCATAACCATTCTGTTCGCGGGTCTTGTCTACGAGTCGGCGATAGGTGCGCTGGATTGGGCACCTGAAGGACGCCGCAAGCGGCAGGCGAAGCTGAAACAATGAGGCTTTGGCGATGCAATACAAACTTACTCGGGTCGACCCGAATGCGCCCAACGAGGCGTATCCGGTCGGCCAGCGGGAGCTCGTGTCCGACCCGTTGCTAGAGGATCAGGTCCACAAGAACATCTACATGGGCAAGCTGGAAGAGGTGCTCAACGGCGCCATCAACTGGGGACGCAAGAACTCCCTGTGGCCCTACAACTTCGGCCTCTCCTGCTGCTACGTGGAAATGACCACGGCTTTCACCGCCCCGCACGACGTCGCGCGTTTCGGCGCCGAGGTCATCCGCGCCTCACCCCGCCAGGCCGATTTCATGGTCATCGCCGGCACCTGCTTCATCAAGATGGCGCCGGTCATCCAGCGTCTCTACGAGCAGATGCTGGAGCCCAAGTGGGTCATTTCCATGGGTTCATGCGCCAACTCCGGCGGCATGTACGACATCTACTCGGTCGTTCAGGGGGTGGACAAGTTCCTTCCCGTGGACGTCTACATCCCCGGCTGTCCGCCCCGCCCCGAGGCTTTCCTGCAAGGCCTGATGCTGCTGCAGGAATCCATCGGTCAGGAGCGTCGCCCGCTATCCTGGGTGGTAGGAGACCAGGGCATCTACCGTGCCGAGATGCCTTCGCAGAAGGAGCAACGCCGCGAGCAGCGAATCGCCGTTACCAATCTACGTAGCCCCGACGAAGTCTGAACCGCCTCTTGCCCCGCAAGAGTCCGGCCCATTCCCTACGTTGACCGATAGCGACCGAGATCATGACTGCAGACACCGCTGTGTCCATACCGCCTTACCAGGTCGATGACCAGGACGTCATCGCCGAACTTCGCGCCCGCCTTGGCGACGACGGCTTCACCCTGCAAGCGACACGCACCGGCATGCCGGTGCTCTGGGTGAGCCGCGAACGGCTGCTGGAGGTGCTCAAATGCCTGCGCCACCTGCCGCGCCCCTACGTGATGCTCTACGACCTGCACGGCGTCGACGAGCGCCTGCGTACCCAGCGCCGCGGCTTGCCGGACGCCGATTTCACCGTGTTCTACCACCTGATGTCGCTGGAGCGTAACAGCGACGTGATGGTCAAGGTCGCCCTCAGCGAGCGCGATCTCAACCTGCCGACCGCCACCGGCATCTGGCCCAACGCCAACTGGTACGAGCGCGAGGTCTGGGACCTGTACGGCATCACCTTCCAGGGCCACCCGCACCTGACCCGCATCATGATGCCGCCGACCTGGGAAGGTCACCCGCTGCGCAAGGACTACCCGGCGCGCGCCACCGAATTCGACCCGTTCAGCCTGACCCTGGCCAAGCAGCAGCTCGAGGAAGAAGCCGCGCGCTTCCGCCCCGAAGACTGGGGCATGAAGCGTGGTGGCGAGCACGAGGACTACATGTTCCTCAACCTCGGCCCCAACCACCCGTCCGCGCACGGCGCGTTCCGCATCATCCTGCAGCTCGACGGCGAGGAGATCGTCGACTGCGTGCCGGAGATCGGCTACCACCACCGTGGCGCCGAGAAGATGGCCGAACGGCAGAGCTGGCACAGCTTCATCCCCTACACCGACCGCATCGACTACCTCGGCGGGGTGATGAACAACCTGCCCTACGTGCTGGCGGTGGAGAAGCTGGCCGGCATCAAGGTGCCGGACCGGGTCGACTTCATCCGCGTGATGCTCGCCGAGTTCTTCCGCATCACCAGCCACCTGCTGTTCCTCGGCACCTACATCCAGGACGTCGGCGCCATGACCCCGGTGTTCTTCACCTTCACCGACCGCCAGCGCGCCTACAAGGTGATCGAAGCCATCACCGGCTTCCGCCTGCACCCGGCCTGGTACCGCATTGGCGGCGTCGCCCACGACCTGCCGCGCGGCTGGGACAAGCTGGTCAAGGAGTTCGTCGACTGGCTGCCCAAGCGCCTCGACGAATACGAGAAGGCGGCGCTGAAGAACAGCATCCTCAAGGCCCGCACCATCGGCGTGGCGCAATACAACACCAAAGAAGCGCTGGAATGGGGCACCACCGGCGCCGGCCTGCGCGCCACCGGTTGCGACTTCGACCTGCGCAAGGCGCGCCCCTATTCCGGCTACGAGCACTTCGAGTTCGAAGTGCCACTGGCCGCCAATGGCGATGCCTACGACCGCTGCATGGTGCGCGTGGAAGAGATGCGCCAGAGCATCCGCATCATCGACCAGTGCCTGAAGAACATGCCGGAAGGCCCGTACAAGGCCGATCACCCGCTGACCACGCCGCCGCCGAAAGAGCGCACGCTGCAGCACATCGAAACCCTGATCACCCACTTCCTGCAGGTTTCCTGGGGGCCGGTCATGCCGGCGGGCGAAGCCCTGCAGATGATCGAGGCGACCAAGGGCATCAACAGCTACTACCTGACGAGCGACGGCAGCACCATGAGCTACCGCACCCGGATTCGCACGCCCAGCTTCGCCCACCTGCAGCAGATCCCCTCGGTGATCCGCGGCAGCATGGTGGCGGACCTGATCGCCTACCTGGGCAGTATCGACTTCGTCATGGCCGACGTGGACCGCTGACATGATCCAGACAACCAATAGCAGCACGCTGATCCAGACCGATCGTTTCACCCTCAGCGAAACCGAGCGCTCGGCCATCGAGCACGAGATGCATCACTACGAAGACCCGCGCGCGGCCAGCATCGAGGCGCTGAAGATCGTGCAGAAGACGCGCGGCTGGGTGCCGGACGGTGCCAGCGAGGCCATCGGCGAGGTGCTCGGCATCCCGGCCAGCGACGTCGAGGGCGTGGCCACCTTCTACAGCCAGATCTTCCGCCAGCCGGTCGGCCGCCACGTCATTCGCGTGTGCGACAGCATGACCTGCTACATCGGTGGCCACGAAAGCGTGCTGGCCGAAATGCACAAGCAGCTCGGCATCGGCCTCGGCCAGACCACCGCAGACAACCGCTTCACCCTGCTGCCGGTGTGCTGCCTGGGCAATTGCGACAAGGCGCCGGCGCTGATGATCGATGACGACACCTTCGGCGACGTCCGCCCCGATGGCGTCGCGGCGCTGCTGGAGGCCTATCCATGAAAACCATGACCTCCATCGCCCCGGCCAACCGCGTACCGCGCCAGGAGGAAAGTCACCCGCTGACCTGGCGCCTGCGCGACGACGCCCAGCCGGTATGGCTCGAGGAATACCAGGCCAAGAACGGCTACGCCGCCGCGCGCAAGGCGCTGACCGCGATGGCCCAGGCTGACATCGTGCAGACCGTCAAGGATTCCGGGCTCAAGGGCCGGGGCGGCGCGGGCTTCCCCACCGGCGTGAAGTGGGGCCTGATGCCCACCGACGAATCGCTCGACATCCGCTATCTGCTGTGCAACGCCGATGAAATGGAGCCCAACACCTGGAAGGACCGTCTGCTGATGGAACAGCTGCCGCACCTGCTGGTGGAAGGCATGCTGATCTCGGCGCGGGCGCTCAAGGCCTACCGTGGCTACATCTTCCTGCGCGGCGAGTACGTCGAAGCGGCGCACAACCTCAACCGCGCCATCGAGGAAGCCAAGGCCGCCGGCCTGCTCGGCAGGAACATCTTCGGCTCGGGCTTCGACTTCGAGCTGTTCGTGCATACGGGGGCGGGGCGCTACATCTGCGGCGAAGAAACCGCGCTGATCAACTCCCTGGAAGGCCGCCGCGCCAACCCGCGCGCCAAGCCACCCTTCCCCGCCGCCGTCGGCGTATGGGGCAAGCCCACCTGCGTCAACAACGTCGAGACCCTGTGCAACGTGCCGGCCATCGTTCAGCACGGGGTGGACTGGTACAAGTCTCTGGCGCGCGAAGGCAGCGAAGACCACGGCACCAAGCTGATGGGTTTCTCCGGCAAGGTGAAGAACCCCGGCCTGTGGGAGCTGCCGTTCGGCATCAGTGCGCGCGAGCTGTTCGAAGAGCATGCCGGCGGCATGCGCGATGGCTACCGGCTCAAATGCTGGCAGCCCGGCGGCGCCGGCACCGGCTTTCTGCTGCCCGAGCACCTCGATGCGCTGATGTACGCCGGCGGCATCGCCAAGGTCGGCACGCGCATGGGCACCGGCCTGGCGCTGGCGGTGGACGACTCGATCAACATGGTCTCGCTGCTGCGCAACATGGAGGAGTTCTTCGCCCGCGAATCCTGCGGCTGGTGCACCCCCTGCCGCGACGGCCTGCCCTGGAGCGTGAAGATCCTCCGTGCCCTGGAGCGCGGCGAAGGCACCCGCGAGGACATCGCCACCCTGCTCGGCCTGGTCAACTTTCTCGGCCCCGGCAAGACCTTCTGTGCCCACGCGCCAGGCGCCGTGGAGCCGCTGGGCAGTGCCATCAAGTATTTCCGTGAAGAGTTCGAGGCCGGCGTAGCCCAGGCGACGACCACGCCCCGCATGCCGGCGGCCGCGAGCTGAACAGACGAATTCCCTTAGCCAGCCGCTTTGATCAAGCGGGCAAACGAAGACCGAAGAAATGGCCACTATCCACGTAGACGGCAACGATTTCGAAGTCGATGGGGCGGACAACCTGCTGCAGGCCTGTCTGTCTCTCGGTCTCGACATCCCCTACTTCTGCTGGCACCCGGCGCTGGGTAGCGTCGGCGCCTGCCGCCAGTGCGCGGTCAAGCAGTACAACGACGAGCATGACACCCGCGGCCGCATCGTCATGTCCTGCATGACACCCGCCACCGACAACACCTGGATCAGCATCGACGATGGCGAAGCCAAGGCCTTCCGCGCCAGCGTCGTCGAATGGCTGATGACCAATCACCCGCACGACTGCCCGGTGTGCGAGGAAGGCGGCCACTGCCACCTGCAGGACATGACGGTGATGACCGGGCACAACGCCCGCCGCTACCGCTTTACCAAGCGCACTCATCAAAACCAGGAACTGGGCCCCTTTATCGCCCACGAGATGAACCGCTGCATCGCCTGTTATCGCTGCGTGCGCTACTACAAGGACTACGCCGGCGGCACCGACCTGGGCGTGTTCGGTGCGCACGACAACGTGTACTTCGGCCGCGTCGAGGACGGCACGCTGGAAAGCGAGTTCTCCGGCAACCTGGTGGAGGTCTGCCCGACCGGCGTGTTCACCGACAAGACCCACTCGGCGCGCTACAACCGCAAGTGGGACATGCAGTTCGCCCCGAGCATCTGCCATGGCTGCGCCAGTGGCTGCAATATCAGCCCCGGCGAGCGCTATGGTGAGCTGCGGCGCATCGAGAACCGCTTCAACGGCTCGGTGAACCAGTACTTCCTCTGCGACCGCGGCCGCTTCGGCTACGGCTACGTCAACCGCGCAGACCGTCCGCGCCAACCGCTGCTGGCTGACCAGGTGCTGGGTATCGACGCCGCGCTGGACAAGGCCGCCGAGCTGCTCGAAGGCAAGCGCGTGATCGGCATCGGCTCGCCGCGCGCCAGTCTGGAATCCAACTTCGCCCTGCGCGAACTGGTGGGCGCCGACAACTATTACAGCGGTATCGCCGCCGGCGAACTGGCCAATATCCGCCTGATCCACGACATCCTGCAGAATGGCCCGCTGCCGACCCCGACCCTGCGCGACGTCGAGCTGCACGACGCCATCTTCGTCCTTGGCGAAGACCTGACCCAGACGGCCGCCCGTCTGGCCCTGGCCCTGCGTCAGGCGGTCAAGGGCAAGGCCACGGAGATCGCCGCCGGGGCGCGCATTCAGGACTGGCACATGGCAGCGGTGCAGAACGTTGCCCAGCACGCCCTGCACCCGCTGTTTATCGCCAGCGTGACGGCCACCCGCCTCGACGATATCGCCGAGCAGTGCGTGCACGCCGCGCCGGCGGACCTGGCCCGCATCGGTTTTGCCGTGGCCCATGCCATCGACCCCAGCGCACCGCCCGTCGACGGTCTGGAAGCCGAAGCCCGCGAGCTGGTGCAGCGCATCGCCGCTGCCCTGCTCGCGGCCAAACGCCCGCTGATCGTTTCCGGCACCTCCTTGGGCGACAAAGCCTTGATCGAAGCCGCCGCCAACATCGCCAGCGCGCTGAAGAACCGCGAGAAGAGCGGTTCGCTGAGTTTGGTCGTACCCGAAGCCAACAGCCTGGGGCTGGCCCTGCTGGGTGGTGATTCGGTCGATGCTGCATTGGACGCCCTAAGCAGCGGCCAGGCCGATGCCGTGATCGTGCTGGAGAACGACCTGTACCGCCGCGCCGAGGCGGCCAAGGTCGATGCCGCGCTCGGCGCCGCCAAGGCGGTGATCGTCGCCGATCACCAGCGCACCGCCACCGGCGAACGCGCCCACCTGCTGCTGCCGGTGGCCAGCTTCGCCGAAGGCGACGGCACCCTGGTCAGCCTCGAGGGCCGCGCTCAGCGTTTCTTCCAGGTCTATGAGCCGAGCTACTACGACGCGGGCATTCTGATCCGCGAAGGCTGGCGCTGGCTGCGCGCGCTGCACAGTACCCTGCAGGGTAAGGCCGTGGACTGGACGCAACTGGATCAGGTCACCGCCGCCTGCGCCGCCAGCACCCCGCTGCTGGCCGGTATCGAGAACGCCGCGCCGAGCGCCTCGTTCCGCATCAAGGGCCTCAAGCTGGCGCGCGAGCCGCACCGCTACAGCGGCCGCACCGCCATGCGCGCCAATATCAGCGTGCACGAGCCGCGTCAGCCGCAGGACCAGGACTCGGCCTTCGCCTTTTCCATGGAAGGTTACGCCGGCAGCGTTGAGGCTCGGCAGCAGATTCCGTTCGCCTGGTCGCCAGGCTGGAACTCGCCGCAGGCCTGGAACAAGTTTCAGGACGAGGTCGGTGGGCATCTGCGCGCAGGCGACCCCGGCGTGCGGCTGATCGAAGCCGCCGGCAACGCCCTGCCCTGGTTCAGCGTGAACGCTGCGTTCAATCCGGCAGCCGGCACCTGGCAGGTGGCGCCGCTGCACCACCTGTTCGGCAGTGAGGAAAACTCCGCGCGCGCCGAGCCCATCCAGCAGCGCATGCCCGAGCCCTACGTGGCCCTGGCGCGCGAAGAAGCGGCGCGCCTGGGTGTTAACGACGGCGCGCTGCTGGCCCTGCGTATCAATGGCCAGGCCCTGCGCCTGCCGCTCAAGGTACGCGACGACCTGGCCGTCGGCCTGGTCGGCTTTCCGCTTGGCCTGCCTGGGATTCCGGCGGTCATCGCCGGTGCCAGCGTGACCCTGCTGCAGGAGGCCGCGCAATGAACTGGCTGACGCCCGAACTGATCGAGATACTGGTCGCGGTGCTCAAGGCCATCGTCATCCTGCTGGCGGTGGTGGTCTGCGGCGCGCTGCTGAGCTTCGTCGAGCGGCGCCTGCTCGGCTGGTGGCAGGATCGCTACGGCCCCAACCGCGTCGGGCCGTTCGGCATGTTTCAGATCGCCGCCGACATGATCAAGATGTTCTTCAAGGAGGACTGGACGCCGCCGTTCGCCGACAGATTCATCTTCGTCCTGGCACCGATGATCGCCTTCGCCGCCATGCTCATGGCCTTCGCCATCATTCCGATCACCCCGACCTGGGGCGTGGCGGACCTGAACATCGGCATCCTGTTCTTCTTCGCCATGGCCGGCCTGTCGGTCTATGCGGTGCTGTTCGCCGGCTGGTCGAGCAACAACAAGTTCGCCCTGCTCGGCAGCCTGCGCGCTTCGGCCCAGACCATCTCCTACGAGGTGTTCCTGGCCCTGGCGCTGATGGGCGTGGTGGCGCAGGTCGGCTCGTTCAACATGCGCGACATCGTCGACTACCAGGCGCAGAACCTGTGGTTCATCATTCCGCAGTTCTTCGGCTTCTGTACCTTCTTCATCGCCGGCGTGGCCGTGACCCACCGTCACCCCTTCGACCAGCCGGAAGCCGAGCAGGAGCTGGCCGACGGCTATCACATCGAATACGCCGGGATGAAATGGGGCATGTTCTTCGTTGGCGAATACGTCGGCATCGTGACCATTTCGGCGCTGCTGGTGACGCTGTTCTTCGGTGGCTGGCACGGTCCGTTCGGCATCCTGCCGCAGATCCCGTTCTTCTGGTTCGCGCTGAAAACGGCCTTCTTCATCATGATCTTCATCCTGCTGCGCGCGTCGATCCCACGTCCGCGCTACGACCAAGTCATGGCCTTCAGCTGGAAGTTCTGCCTGCCGCTGACCCTGATCAACCTGCTGGTGACCGGCGCCCTGGTGCTGGCCGCGGCCCAGTAAGGAGACCCACAGAATGTTCAAGTACATATGGGATGTGCTGGTCGGTACCGGCACCCAACTGCGCAGCCTGGTCATGGTGTTCAGCCATGGCTTTCGCAAGCGCGACACCCTGCAATACCCGGAAGAGCCGGTCTACCTGCCGCCGCGCTACCGTGGCCGCATCGTCCTGACCCGCGACCCCGATGGCGAGGAGCGCTGCGTGGCATGCAACCTGTGCGCCGTGGCCTGCCCGGTGGGCTGCATCTCGCTGCAGAAGGCCGAGACCGATGACGGCCGCTGGTACCCGGAATTCTTCCGCATCAACTTCTCGCGCTGCATCTTCTGCGGCCTGTGCGAGGAAGCCTGCCCGACTACCGCGATCCAGCTCACCCCCGACTTCGAGATGGGCGAGTACAAGCGCCAGGATCTGGTGTACGAGAAGGAAGACCTACTGATCAGCGGCCCCGGCAAGAACCCGGACTACAACTTCTACCGCGTTGCCGGCATGGCCATCGCCGGCAAGCCCAAGGGCGCCGCGCAGAACGAGGCCGAGCCGATCAACGTCAAGAGCCTGCTGCCATGACTCGTTCTTACCCTCTCCCCCAGCCCCTTTCCCGTACACGGGAAAGGGGCGCCATGAGGAGCTTCTGATGGAATTCGCGTTCTACTTCGCCGCCGGCGTGGCGGTGGCAGCCACGGTGGGAGTGGTCACCAACACCAATCCGGTGCATGCCCTGCTGTACCTGATCGTCTCGCTACTGGCGGTGTCGATGGTGTTCTTCGCCCTTGGTGCGCCCTTCGCCGGCGCGCTGGAAATCATCGTTTACGCCGGCGCCATCATGGTGCTGTTCGTCTTCGTGGTGATGATGCTCAACCTCGGCCCGGCCGCCGTGGATCAGGAGCGCAAGTGGCTTGCGCCCGGCATCTGGATCGGCCCGGCACTGCTCAGCGCCCTGCTGCTGGGGCAACTGCTCTACGTGCTGCTGGCACAACCCGGCGATGCGACCATCGGCCATGCCAGCGTCGAAGCCAAGGCGGTCGGCATCAGCCTGTTCGGTCCCTACCTGCTGGCGGTGGAGCTGGCCGCCATGCTGCTGCTCGCCGCACTGGTCGCCGCCTTCCATCTCGGCCGTCACGATGCCAAGGAGCCCAACGCATGACCGGCATTCCCATGGAGCACGGCCTGGCACTGGCCGCGGCGCTGTTCTGCATCGGCCTGGTCGGCCTGATGGTGCGGCGCAACATCCTGTTCATCCTGATGAGCCTGGAAGTGATGATGAACGCCGCCGCGCTGGCCTTCGTCGTCGCTGGCGCCCGCTGGGGCCAGCCTGACGGCCAGGTGATGTTCATCATGGTGATCACCCTGGCAGCCGCCGAGGCCAGCATCGGCCTGGCGATCCTGCTGCAGCTGTATCGCCGCTTCAACACCCTGGATATCGACGCTGCCAGCGAGATGCGCGGATGAACCTTCTAGCCCTGACCCTGTTCTTCCCGCTGCTTGGCTGGCTGCTGCTGGCCTTCTCGCGCGGACGCCTCTCGGAAAACACCAGCGCGTTGATCGGCGTCGGCTCCGTCGGCCTGGCGGCGGCCGGCGCTGCCTGGGTGACTGCCGACTTCCTCGGCAACCCGCCGGTCGGCGGCGCCTACAGCCTGACCCTGTGGCAGTGGATGAGCGTTGAAGGCCTGGCGCCGAGCTTCACCCTGTATCTCGACGGTCTGTCGCTGACCATGCTGGGCGTGGTCACCGGCGTGGGTTTTCTGATCCACCTGTTCGCCAGCTGGTACATGCGCGGCGAGGAAGGCTATTCGCGCTTCTTCGCCTACACCAACCTGTTCATCTTCAGCATGTTGCTGCTGGTACTCGGCGATAACCTGCTGGTGCTGTTCTTCGGCTGGGAAGGCGTGGGCCTGTGCTCGTACCTCTTGATCGGCTTCTACTACAAGCACGTGCCCAACGGTAACGCGGCGCTCAAGGCCTTTATCGTCACCCGCGTGGGCGACGTATTCCTGATGATCGGCCTGTTCCTGCTGTTCCTCAACCTCGGCACCCTGAACATCCAGGAGCTGATGACGCTGGCGCCGCAGCAGTACGCGGCCGGCGACGCCTGGCTGTGGCTGGCCACCCTGATGCTGCTCGGCGGCGCGGTCGGTAAATCTGCCCAGCTGCCGCTGCAGACCTGGCTGGCCGACGCCATGGCCGGCCCGACCCCGGTCTCGGCGCTGATCCACGCGGCGACCATGGTCACTGCCGGCGTGTACCTGATCGCCCGTACCCACGGCCTGTTCCTGCTGACCCCGGAGATTCTCGAGCTGGTCGGCATCGTCGGCGGCGTGACCCTGGTGCTGGCCGGCTTCGCCGCCCTGGTGCAGACCGACATCAAGCGCATCCTCGCCTACTCGACCATGAGCCAGATCGGCTACATGTTCCTGGCCCTGGGCGTCGGCGCCTGGGATGCGGCGATCTTCCACCTGATGACCCATGCCTTCTTCAAGGCCCTGCTGTTCCTCGCCTCCGGTGCAGTGATCCACGCCTGCCACCACGAGCAGAACATCTTCAGGATGGGCAGGCTGTGGAAGAAGCTGCCGCTGGCCTACGCCAGCTTCGTCGTCGGCGGTGCGGCCCTGGCTGCCCTGCCGCTGCTCACCGCCGGTTTCTACTCCAAGGACGAGATTCTCTGGGAAGCCTTCGCCAGCGGCCACCGCGACCTGCTCTATGCAGGCCTGGTCGGTGCCTTCCTGACCTCGATCTACACCTTCCGCCTGATCTTCATCGCCTTCCATGGCGAGCAGAAGACCGAAGCGCATGCC